>Ga0315903_10006811_pt1 | contig 14475 bp, 7 predicted proteins | sample LakEriMetagenome_7_FD_203524 | JGI IMG/M metagenome (GOLD analysis project Ga0315903, IMG submission 203524) | Freshwater fungal communities from buoy surface, Lake Erie, Ohio, United States - Buoy 2 MA119 | ecosystem: Environmental > Aquatic > Freshwater > Lake | place: USA: Lake Erie, Ohio...
CTACTTGAGCGGGACCTGTACATCCTGAAAAATTTGGTGTATTTCTATCTAAATAAAGTGTGTTACCAGTAACACCTGTGATTTTATAAACTAAACTATTTGTTTCACCTGTAATAACAGGGTGATTTGGGTCGTTACCACAAAAAGTACCAAAAACTATTGTAATAAATTCACAATCATTAAAACTTGAACCTGTCAATACTGTGACACTATTGTCACCCGTCATTGCGGATAATGATATTTGTTGTGTTTCACACTCGACAGTGGTTCCTTCACAAACACTACCATCATATTCAATATATTCAGTAACAAATCCAGCGGGACCCATTACGTTTCTTAAAGTGTCCGTTGTTGATGATTGAATTGGAATACCGTAAACAGTAGAACCTGTGTTACTACTATCCAATTTGTATGGGTATTTTATACCACCCTCTCTATCAAATGGTGCAAATACCATTTGGAATGGTTGTGAATCTAATCCTGTGAAATTGTCAAAAGGTGATGTGTAATCAAATTCAGAATCCCCAATTTGGAAATAGGCAATATTAAAACTACCCTTGGCGATAGAATTTCTACCCTTTTGGGTTATTCTAACCGATAAAAATTCCGAATTGTTATTACTTAAAAAGCTCATAGTTTATATTATAAATATTTTATTAACATTTTTTATTAAGGACAACTACCATAAGTTATTGTGTAATCAGCAATCCCTGGTGGTGGTATTGATGCATCCGCCCATTCAACCGCGGTTATCGTACCACAAACACACCCACTATCACCTTGTACTATGTTTAAAGTTGTTGGTGAACCATTACAATCCGTATAGAAAACTCTTATAGTTGAAGAACCATTTGGGTTACCGGGTGTAATATTATTTACACCGTTACATTCACACGGTGGAGTTGAACTTGGGGTAGGTGTAACTGAACTAGTCACTGATGGAGTAACTGAACTAGTTAATGATGGTGTAACTGAACTAGTGGGTGTAACTGAACTAGTTAATGATGGTGTAACTGAACTTGTGATTGATGGAGTTATAGTTGGGGTTATTGATGGAGTTATAGTTGGGGTTACACTCGGAGATGCTCCTATTGTTGAAGATGGTGTAATTGACGGAGTGACTGAACTAGTTAATGATGGTGTAACACTCGGAGATGCTCCTATTGTTGAAGATGGTGTAATTGACGGAGTGACTGAACTAGTTAATGATGGTGTAACACTCGGAGATGTTCCTATTGTTGAAGATGGTGTAATTGACGGTGTAACAGAAGGAGTTACACTTGGTGTTGGGGTTGGACTACCCGGAATATTTTCACAACATTCATCTAAATTTATTCTAAATACTTGTTCACAACATCCTTCACACACTAATCGTACATACATTTCCATCAACGTTGCCGTTATACCTGTAATTTCACAAACATCACCTGTGGTCATTCCTGTACATGATGTAACTCCTGTTATGTTAGTAGAAGTCAATCCCGTATAAACTGAACAATTAGTATAATTTGAACCTGAATTAAATGAAATTTTTATTGCTTTTGGTGTTACCGTATCATTTACACAAGGACTTCCACTTGTTGATGATGGTGTTGGGGTAATTGTAACACTTGGGGTTATAGATGGGGTGATTGTAACTGATGGAGTAACAGATGGTGTAACGCTCGGTGTAACACTTGGGGTTGTGTTTGATGTTTGTGATGGAGTTGGGGTTAGTGAAGATGTTGGTGTAACGCTCGGTGTAACACTTGGAGTCGTATTTGATGTTTGTGACGGGGTAACAGTTGGGGTTATAGATGGGGTGATTGTAACTGATGGAGTAACAGATGGTGTAACACTTGGAGTTGTATTTGATGTAACCGAAGGTGTAACAGTTGGAGTTGGGCTCGTTGTAACTGATGGTGTAACACTTGGGGTTGTATTTGATGTAACCGAAGGTGTAACAGTTGGAGTAATAGATGGTGTGACCGAATTTGTTGGTGTAACACTTGGGGTAACTGATGAACTAACTGAAGGTGTTGTCGAATTTGTTGGTGTAACACTTGGGGTAATAGATGGTGTGACCGAATTTGTTGGTGTGATACTTGGGGTAGTGGATGGTGTGACACTTGGAGTTGGGCTAGCTGATATTGAGTCACAATTTTGATTGTCCTCACATCCACCATTCGCATAAACAAAAATGTCTGATGGGTCACTGAATGTAATTGTTTGGTTATCAAAACACACACACTGATATACAGTACCCAATGGTGGTATAACACCTGAGGTTTGAAATTGGTTATAACAATCGGTGTATGAATATGTAACGGTATTACCGTTTAGACTTACAATTTGTTTACATACACAATCAGTACACAAAACTTGGGGTGATGGGGTAGGTGTGGGTGTTACTGAACTAGTAATCGACGGAGTAACTGATGGTGTTACTGAAGTAGTGACTGACGGTGTAACACTTGGAGTTGTATTTGATGTTGGTGATGGGGTTGGTGATGGGGTTGGTGATGGGGTTTCAGATGGGGTTTCAGATGGGGTTGGAGTGGGTGACGGAGTTTCTGTTGGGGTTGGGGTTTCAGATGGGGTTGGTGATGGTGATGGACATACTGGACATTCTCCATATTCACAACTTGGAGCTTCAACCCATGAATTAGTATCATTTACAACACTTGTTGCAATAAAATCATTTAGTACCGCAATCCAACAATCGGTACCGTCATTGTAAACATTCCCTAAATTATATTGAAATCCACTTTGGGTTTCATAAACAGTTCCACCTTGTTCACAACATTTATTAAACTTATTTGTGGCGGTACACTGTGTACCATCATTCGAGAACGAACTATTGTTTGCGGTAAATACAGTATCATTCTTGTAATAATATAGTGTTGGTGGGTAAGAATTAGAATCGACACATATTTCGTGAACACCTGTTAAAAAAGATTGTGTTTGTGGATTACCACTACAATCGTTATAATCAACAAATACACGTGAATTCCATAACGGATTTGTGTTACCCGTTGCGTCACCCGTGTCTAATGAACTTATGTTTAATGATACTAAAAGACAAGCCATTTATTAAGTTATTTGAACAACGTTAACCCCAAAAGAACATGGATAATAACAATCACTACATCTTAAATCGACAAGTGCTAATTGATAACCACCTTGTAATTTGGTTGCGGGTTGTGGTACTGAGCTTATGTGTCCGTCACAGTGTTCTACAAATACAAACATTTGTGGAATTGTATTTAATAGATTTATATTAAATGTATATCCTGAGGATAATGAAATTAAACTTACGTTACCATTGAGATATCCAGCATCGTCAATATTGTGAGTTAACCCCGTGTAGATATAATACCCACTACAAGGAGTTTGACCAGAAAAATTTGATATTGTTATTTGGTACTGTTTTAACGATGGCATATTTCATAAATATAAAAAATCATATTTTATAATAAAGTATTTTTAACAAGGTCCCCCAATTGTACATACATAATTTACACCACTACCCGTTGATTCAAGAATATCATTTAGTGCGCTTGAATGTGTGAAAAACCCTATAAACGGATTTGTTAATGATGTGTTAGTATATATTACGGTGGATACTCCTGTCAATTCACTAACACTACAATTAGTATAAACTGTTGTTACTGTTGAACCAACACATGTACACGGACCGCTACATGTCGATGAACACTGTTGTATTGTCCAAGATAGATATTGACAAGATGGTGTTGGGGTTGGGGTTAAAGTTCTTGTTGGGGTTGGGGTTGGTGTCGGAGTTGTTGTAGACGTAACTGACGGTGTTATCGTTGGTGTGACACTTGGAGAAGGTGGAGGTGGTGTCGCACTCGGTGTAACAGATGGGGTCACACTTGGTGTCGGACTTGGACTAACACAAACTGTTTGTACATCGAAACACATTGTGTCATAACATGGGAATGCTTTACTATCGTGAGTATAGATATTTTTAATAATATATCTTCCCGTAGTTTCATCAGTCATTTTAATCCAATATTGGGTATCAAAAGACAAACCACTAATCGTTATATTATTTACAGTTAATCCTGTGTTTAATAAAGTGAAAGATGAATCAACTGTCTCAGGATAAGGTGATTCACCGGATTTATATCGAATGGAAAAACTACCATCCGAAACAATATTATATATTTTTACATTTAATCCCATTATTATGTCGTTACATCAGAAGTTATATAAATTATTAATGATGTTGTACTGTTAGGTATCAAATAAGTATCATTTATTGAACCCGTACCGCAACTTGATTCGGTGTTTGTTTGTACCGTTACACCATTTCTAACTATAGAATATCCAACAATACTACATCCGTAACCTAATGCGGTACATCCTGAGGTTATACCTAGGGCGTCCATACTTAAATCAATTAAATCACCAACATGTGCGGTTGTTGTACCACTATATGTACTAACAGGGAATGGTGTGTTCCATGTATAAAAAGTAGTTCCATTTTTTTGAATATTACCAAAAGTTCTTGAACATGAATTCAATTTTTGATGTTGGTAAATTAAGGATATTGTAATTGAACTTGGGGTTGGTGATGGTGTAATAGATATCGATGGTGTTGGTGTGATAGATGGTGTAACAGAAGTAGTTGGTGTAACTGATTGTGTAACGTTTGGTAAAGACGAACTTGGTGTTGGTGTGATAGATGGTGTTCTTGTGGGTGTTGATGAAAGTGTAGGTGTAATTGATGGTGTTATGGTTGGTGTTTTTGTTGGTGTTGGGGTCTTGGTTACAGTTGGGGTTGGGGTTTTTGATGGTGTTGGAGATGGTGATGGTTGAGGTGTTGGTGTTGCAACAAGGTATTCAACCGAATTGGTACATGAACCAACACTTTGTATCGTTCCACCTGTTATCGCATAACAAACTAATGTAGTGTATCCTGTTATCAATTGAGTGTTTGTTATACCTGTGGCAATTGTTACAATTGTTCCACCTGTTGTAACCCCTGAAATATTATATGGTCCGGCTTGATTTAAAAAATAGATTTCTTGTAATGTAAATGTATATTGTGAACAACCAGTTGGTATTGATGAGGGAGTTGGTGTCACCGTCATAGTTGGAGTGAGTGAAGGTGTTACTGAACTTGTGGGTGTATTGGTTGGTGTTGTACTTGGAGTTACTGAGCTTGTTGGTGTAACAGTTGGTGTGACCGAAGGTGTTGAACCCATGGTTGATGATGGTGTTGGGGTTGTAGAAGAAGTTGGGGTTACCGACGAAGTTGGTGTTACTGAAGTTGTTGGAGTTACAGATGGTGTCTCAGATGGTGTTACTGATGGTGTTGATGTCATGGTTGGTGTTACAGTTGGTGTAACACTTGGACAAATGGTAGTACAAAACCCATTAAATGATATTCCATCATATGGTAAAGATGGGTTGTAACAAACAAATGTGGGACTAAGGGAGCCGCTTTGATAGTTACCACAACAATCGGTATAATACCATGATGGAGAGTCTGTAACACCTGAGTAACATAACGGTTGTGTTGGGGTTGGGGTGGGTGTTGGAGTCGGACTAGGTGGATTTAAACAAGACGCACAATCAGTATAAAGAGCGTTTTCTGAAATCAGTTGAGCTACTGTATAATTATATGTGGTACTACCGGTTCCTTGGACATAAGTAGAGGTAAAATTGTAACAAGTTCCATCATATGATATAGTTGCACCTGTACTTTGAAAATATTGGTTTACTTCAGAATTTTTTAATCCGAAATAATCATAAAGACCGGGTATTTGACAATGTTCAAATTGCCACCCATTAAAATCATTATTACATTGACTACATCCTGTATATCCTGAAAAAATAACAGTACCTGTTGGTCCTCCACCAACGTTACCTGTAGATTCCCAACATTCGTAATCTGCAAAAATGGTATGTCCCGATAAAACAACACTATCGTCAACTATAAAGTCTTGATAAGTTGAAGGATTTGAACAAAGTTGGAAGGTTATTATTTGAACTGCCATTTATTAATTTTCTATCTATAAATACTCAAACCATTATTTTATTTTTTAACATTGTGTACCACATCCATCACAATTACCACATGAACCCTGACCTAAACTTGTGTATGTTGAACCAAAGACAGGTGGTACAAATGCTCCCCTATCAATTACATAGAAACCTGTAACTCTTCTAATACATCTATTGAAGACACCACCACTCATAAACGTTTCTGAGGCGAATAGACCGTCACAACATTGGTAATATAGGAACAATCCTACGTAGTTTGCCGGGTCTCTCGCGTCTACTGTTATTTCGTAACATTGACAATCACCACATGCACCATTATTTATCACCTCACCACCCCAAGCTCCAACAACAGAAGGTACGGAACACGAACACAGAGTTAGAAAACCATATTCCCAGTTAACTGTGTCAGTAACTTGTTGACTTGTGTTAGTACAACAATCGGTGTAATCCACAGCATTACCAGCGTTTAATTGTGTAATTGTATACTCATTACAAATACATGGTGATGATGGTGTTGGTGTTGGTGATGGTGAAACTCCCGGTGCGGGTGGTGTTTCTGATGGTGTAATTGATGGTGTTATACTTGGTGTTACTGAAGGTGTTGGCGTCACTGACGGTGTCCTTGATGGTGTAACCGATGCAGTTCTTGATGGTGTTACTGAAGGTGTTGGCGTCACTGACGGTGTCCTTGATGGTGTAACCGATGCAGTTCTTGATGGTGTTACTGAAGGTGTTGGTGGTGGAGATGCTCCAGCTGTTCTACTTGGTGTAACTGATGCAGTTCTTGATGGTGTTAAAGAGCTTGTTGGTGTTACCGATGGTGTTCTTGATGGTGTAACGGACGGTGTTACCGAAGGAGTCGGTGTTCTACTTGGTGTAACTGATGGTGTTATACTTGGTGTTCTTGAAGGAGTTGGCGTAACGGATGCCGTTGGTGTTGGTGATGGTGATGGACATGGATTTTGAATTTGGCAATCAGCACAAAGAGTATATGGTCCATATGCGTCTACACCAGTACCTGTGCCAGGTCCAACATATGATAGAACTTCATAACAACATCCAATATATGAAATAAATCTTCCTACTAATATATTTGGATTAAATGCGGGGTCACAACCAAAATTTATTTCATATGTTCCATTCGCTCCACAACATGGGTCACAATTTCTAAGTTGGTATCTATGGTTTACACATGGGTGAGTATTCACACATGTTTCACAAGCGTCAACACTAAATTGACTAGGTGGGTAATAACCGTCAACACCCGTGAAATTTGGTGAACTATAAGTTTGACTATATCCTTCTACATAATAACAACATCCATCAATTACTATTGTATAATTTTGGTTTATCCCTGCTTGAACATAAGTTAAGTCAGTTTTAATACTCAAAAATGGTATAGTACCTTGAACATATCCACTATTACAACAAGGTAATAAATACACATAACCGTACTGTGGTGATGGTGATGGCGTAATAGACGAAGTTACTGAAGGTGTTCTCGATGGGGTAATCGATGGAGTTACTGAACTAGTTGGTGTTAGAGATGGTGTTCTCGATGGAGTAACTGATGGAGTCACAGAACTACTTGGGGTTACCGAAGGTGTTCTCGATGGAGTAAGAGAAGGTGTAACGCTCGATGTTGGTGTCACAGAAGGTGTAACGCTCGATGTTGGTGCTGGTGTTCTTGATGGTGTAACGGAACTACTTGGGGTTACCGATGGTGTAACTGACGGTGTTACAGATGGAGTTACGGAACTACTTGGTGTAACACTTGGTGTTCTTGAAGGAGTAACACTTGGTGTAACTGAACTCGTTGGTGTAACAGATGGAGTTATACTTGGTGTTAAAGATGGAGTTACTGAAGGAGTAACACTCGATGTTGGTGCTGGCGTTCTAGATGAAGTAACAGAAGGAGTTACTGAAGAAGTAGGTGTAACAGATGGAGTTGTACTTGGTGTTCTTGACGGAGTAACGGAACTACTTGGAGTTACAGAAGGTGTAACTGAAGGGGTTATACTTGGTGTTACTGAACTAGTTGGTGTAACACTTGGTGTTCTTGAAGGTGTGATTGACGGAGTTACAGAACTACTTGGAGTTACAGAAGGTGTTGTACTTGGTGTAATTGATGGTGTAACCGAACTTGATGGTGTAACAGATGGTGTTCTCGATGGTGTAACTGACGGTGTAACACTTGAGGTTGGTGTAATTGACGGAGTTACCGATGGAGTTACCGATGGGGTAACACTTGATGTCGGTGTAACACTTGGTGTTCTACTTGGTGTAACCGATGGTGTCACAGATGAAGTTGCAGTTACTGAAGGTGTTATACTTGGTGTGATAGAAGCTGTTACAGATGGTGTTACAGAACTACTTGGGGTCACAGATGGTGTTGTACTTGGTGTAATCGAAGAAGTTACCGACGGAGTTACAGAACTACTTGGAGTTACCGAAGGGGTTCTCGATGGAGTAACAGAAGGTGTTACAGAAGATGTTGGTGTAACAGAAGGTGTTCTACTTGGTGTAACTGATGGTGTCACAGATGAAGTTGCAGTTACTGAAGGTGTTGTACTTGGTGTTACGGATGGTGTAATAGAACTACTTGGTGTAACACTCGGTGTTCTTGAAGGAGTGATTGATGGTGTCACAGATGAAGTTGCAGTTACTGAAGGTGTTGTACTTGGTGTAATTGATGGTGTAACCGAACTTGATGGTGTAACAGATGGTGTTCTACTCGGTGTTAGTGATGGGGTAATAGAACTCGTAGGGGTAACCGAACTAGTCACACTCGGTGTTACGGACGGCGTAACAGAACTACTTGGAGTTACTGATGGTGTTCTACTCGGTGTTAGTGATGGAGTGACTGAGCTACTTGGGGTTACAGAAGGAGTTACAGATGATGTAACAGATGGTGTTACACTTGAAGTTACTGTTGGAGTAACACTTGGGGTAACTGAGCTCGTAACACTTGGAGTCACTGATGAGGTTGGTGTTACAGATGGTGTTCTACTTGGGGTTACAGATGGTGTAACAGATGATGTCGCAGTTATAGAAGGGGTAACTGATGGAGTCACACTTGGAGTTACGGATGATGTTGGTGTAACACTTGGTGTTCTTGAAGGAGTAACCGATGGTGTTACAGATGATGTTGCAGTTACAGAAGGGGTTACTGAAGGTGTAACTGATGGTGTAACCGAACTTGATGGTGTAACAGATGGTGTTCTTGATGGTGTAATTGATGGTGTAACGGAACTAGTAGATGTTACAGAGGGGGTTACTGAACTTGTAACACTTGGAGTAACTGAAGACGTTGGTGTTACTGATGGTGTTCTTGACGGTGTAACCGATGGGGTTACTGAAGATGTTGGTGTTACAGAACTTGTTACAGATGGTGTTACAGAAGGAGTTACAGAAGGAGTTACAGAACTTGTTACCGAAGGAGTAACCGATGGTGTTAAAGATGGTGTTACGGAACTACTTGGGGTAACACTTGGTGTTCTTGAAGGGGTAACACTTGGTGTAACAGAACTTGTTGGTGTAACTGAACTTGTAACTGATGGGGTTATTGAAGAAGTGACACTTGGAGTTACGGAACTAGTAACAGATGGGGTAACACTTGGTGTTATAGATGGTGTGACAGAACTAGTAGGGGTTACAGATGGTGTTTTAGATGGAGTAACAGAAGGAGTTACTGAAGATGTTGCGGTTACGGATGGGGTAACAGATGGTGTAACTGATGGTGTCACAGAACTAGTAACTGATGGAGTAACAGAAGGTGTAACTGACGACGTTGGGGTCACACTTGGTGTTCTCGATGGGGTAACTGATGGAGTCACTGAAGATGTTGCGGTTACCGACGGTGTCACTGATGGTGTCACAGATGGTGTTACCGAACTTGTTGGAGTAACAGATGGTGTAACGGATGGTGTAACAGAACTAGTAACTGATGGAGTAACCGAACTTGTTACTGAAGGAGTTACACTTGGCGTAATCGATGGAGTTACTGAAGATGTTGGAGTAACTGATGGTGTTTTACTTGGTGTAATTGATGGGGTTACAGATGACGTTGCGGTTACGGATGGGGTAATAGAAGGTGTTACTGATGGTGTCACACTCGATGTTACTGATGGAGTAACACTTGGTGTTCTTGATGGTGTTATAGATGGTGTAACTGAACTTGTCGGTGTCACTGAACTTGTAACAGAAGGTGTAACAGATGGTGTTACCGAACTAGTGGCGGTAACCGAAGGAGTAACCGAAGGTGTTACTGATGGAGTAACAGAACTTGTCGGTGTCACGGATGATGTTACGGATGGGGTAACAGATGGTGTAACTGAACTGGTGGGGGTTACAGAAGGTGTTCTTGACGGAGTTATACTTGGGGTTACACTTGAAGTTGGTGTTACCGATGGTGTTACAGAACTTGTAACTGATGGTGTTACTGAACTTGTTACCGAAGGTGTAACCGAACTAGTAACCGATGGAGTAACCGATGGAGTTACTGATGATGTCGGTGTAACACTTGGTGTTCTTGATGGTGTTATAGATGGTGTAACAGATGATGTAGGTGTTACGGATGGAGTAACAGATGGTGTTACCGAACTAGTAACAGATGGTGTAACAGATGATGTCACAGATGGTGTTACTGATGGGGTCACACTTGGTGTTACTGATGATGTCGGTGTAACACTTGGTGTTCTACTTGGTGTAACTGATGGGGTTACTGAAGATGTTGGTGTTACGGATGGAGTCACTGAACTAGTAACAGACGGAGTTACACTTGATGTTACAGAGGGAGTTACAGATGGTGTTCTTGACGGTGTAATCGATGGAGTAACAGATGATGTAGGTGTAACTGACGGTGTAACTGAACTTGTTACCGAAGGTGTAACAGATGGTGTTACACTCGGAGTTACCGAGCTTGTTACCGATGGAGTCACTGAAGGTGTAACAGATGATGTAGGTGTAACTGACGGTGTAACCGAAGGTGTAACAGAGCTAGTAACCGATGGTGTCACTGACGGAGTAACCGATGGTGTTCTTGATGGGGTAATTGAAGGAGTAACTGAACTTGTTGCGGTAACACTTGGTGTCACACTTGAAGTAACAGATGGAGTTACTGAACTCGTAACCGAAGGTGTTACTGATGGTGTTACTGATGAAGTAACACTCGGAGTAACTGAACTAGTTGGTGTTACAGATGGTGTTCTTGAAGGTGTAACGGACGGTGTTACCGAACTTGTTGGGGTAACTGATGAGGTAACCGACGGAGTCACTGAGCTTGTTACCGATGGTGTAACTGAAGGTGTTACACTTGGAGTTACTGAAGAAGTAACAGATGGTGTAACGGAACTTGTTGGTGTTACCGATGGTGTTCTTGATGGGGTAATCGATGGGGTTACTGAAGACGTTGGTGTTACGGATGGTGTTACACTTGGTGTTACACTTGGAGTAATGGATGATGTCACAGATGGTGTAACTGACGGTGTTCTACTTGGTGTTACTGATGGAGTAACAGAACTTGTTGGTGTTACTGATGGAGTTACGGAAGGGGTAACAGAACTTGTTACAGATGGTGTAACTGAACTAGTAACCGAAGGTGTTACTGATGAGGTAACCGACGGAGTCACACTTGAAGTAGGTGTAACTGATGGTGTAACGGAACTAGTAACAGATGGTGTAACTGAACTTGTAACAGAAGGAGTAACTGAAGGTGTTCTTGACGGTGTTACGGATGGTGTAACTGATGATGTCGGGGTAACTGATGGTGTTCTACTTGGTGTTACTGACGCGGTTACTGATGGAGTTACGGATGATGTAACTGATGGTGTAACCGAACTTGTTACCGAAGGAGTTACTGACGAAGTTGGTGTCACACTAGGAGTTACTGATGGTGTTATACTTGGAGTAACAGAACTTGTTGGGGTTACCGAAGGTGTCACAGAAGGTGTAACCGAGCTTGTTACCGAAGGTGTTACGGATGGTGTTACAGATGGTGTTCTTGATGGTGTAACGGACGGTGTTACCGAACTAGTTGGGGTGACTGAAGGAGTTACAGATGGTGTAACGGAACTTGTCACCGAAGGGGTTACAGATGGTGTAACGGATGGAGTAACCGATGGTGTAAGTGATGGTGTAACAGACGAAGTTGGTGTCACAGAAGGTGTAACCGATGGAGTGACACTTGACGTTACGGATGGTGTTACCGAAGGTGTGACTGATGGTGTTCTACTTGGTGTAAGTGATGGGGTTACTGAACTAGTTGGGGTAACTGATGAAGTTACTGATGGTGTAACGGAACTAGTGACAGATGGTGTTACTGAAGGGGTTACAGATGGTGTAACTGACGAGGTTACAGAAGGGGTTACACTTGATGTTGGAGTAACTGAAGCGGTAACTGACGGTGTTACGGATGGGGTAACAGAACTTGTCACCGAAGGTGTTATTGATGGTGTTTTCGATGGTGTAACAGAAGGTGTAACCGATGATGTAGGTGTTACAGATGGTGTTACTGATGGAGTTACACTTGGTGTTACAGAACTAGTTGGAGTTACTGATGGTGTAACCGATGGAGTGACAGAACTAGTGACAGATGGAGTAACTGATGGTGTTCTACTTGGTGTTACTGATGCGGTTACCGATGGAGTAACTGAAGAAGTTGGTGTAATCGATGGTGTAACAGACGAAGTTACAGAAGGTGTAACAGAACTTGTTGGTGTTACACTCGGAGTTACTGATGGAGTCACACTTGGTGTTACTGACGCGGTTACTGATGGAGTTATACTTGGTGTTACCGAACTAGTGACGGACGGTGTTACAGAACTTGTTGGAGTTACTGATGGAGTAACAGAAGGTGTGACCGATGGTGTAACTGATGATGTCACTGACGGAGTAATAGACGGAGTCACACTTGATGTCACCGATGGTGTAACTGAAGATGTTGGTGTTACTGATGGAGTAACTGAAGGTGTTCTTGACGGTGTTACAGAACTAGTAACTGAAGGTGTTACAGAAGGTGTTCTACTTGGTGTTACTGATGGAGTAACGGAACTTGTAGGAGTTACCGACGAAGTAACAGAAGGAGTTACTGAACTTGTAACTGATGGAGTTACAGAAGGGGTTAAAGATGGTGTTACAGAACTAGTGACTGATGGTGTTACCGATGAAGTTGGTGTTACCGAAGGTGTGACAGATGGGGTAACAGATGATGTCACGGATGGCGTAACGCTTGGAGTAACACTAGATGTGACTGAAGGTGTTACGGATGGGGTTACTGAACTAGTTGGTGTTACAGAAGGTGTTCTACTTGGTGTAAGTGATGGAGTTACTGATGATGTAACTGATGGAGTGACCGATGGAGTGACAGAACTAGTAACTGATGGTGTCACACTCGAAGTAGGTGTTACCGATGGAGTAACTGATGGTGTAACTGAACTTGTAACGGAAGGTGTTACTGATGGAGTTACTGATGGAGTTACTGATGATGTAACTGAAGGAGTCACTGATGATGTTGGGGTAACAGATGGTGTTCTACTTGGTGTTAAGGATGGTGTGACTGATGATGTAACCGATGGTGTTACCGAACTAGTAACAGAAGGAGTCACACTTGGTGTTACTGATGATGTCGGCGTAACACTTGGTGTTCTTGATGGTGTTATAGATGGTGTAACTGAACTGGTGGGTGTTACTGAAGGTGTTAACGATGGTGTAACTGAACTAGTAACCGATGGTGTTACGGATGGTGTAACTGAACTAGTGACAGAAGGTGTAACACTTGGAGTTACCGATGATGTAGGTGTTACTGAACTTGTTACCGATGGAGTTACCGAACTTGTAACAGAAGGTGTTACACTTGGGGTAACTGATGGGGTTACAGAACTAGTAACCGATGGTGTTACAGATGATGTTGGTGTTACTGATGGAGTTCTACTTGGGGTGATGGATGGGGTGACAGATGATGTAACTGAAGGTGTAACACTTGGAGTTACCGACGATGTCACTGAAGGTGTAACGCTCGATGTAGGTGTAATTGATGGTGTCACGGACGGTGTTACGGATGGTGTAACACTAGAAGTAGGTGTAACCGATGAGGTAACAGAAGGTGTAACAGAACTAGTGACTGATGGAGTTACAGAACTTGTTACCGAAGGTGTAACCGAAGGAGTTACCGATGGTGTTACTGAAGATGTTGGTGTTACGGATGGAGTTACACTTGGTGTTTTAGAAGGTGTTACAGACGAAGTTGGAGTAACTGACGGAGTTACACTTGGTGTTAGTGATGGGGTAACAGAACTTGTTACAGATGGAGTTACCGAAGGGCTAACAGAACTTGTTACAGATGGTGTTACACTCGATGTTGGGGTGACTGAAGGAGTGATGGATGGGGTGACACTTGGAGTAACAGATGGTGTAACGGATGGGGTAACCGAAGGTGTTACTGACGGTGTTCTTGAGGGGGTA
>Ga0315903_10006812_pt1 | contig 14473 bp, 23 predicted proteins | sample LakEriMetagenome_7_FD_203524 | JGI IMG/M metagenome (GOLD analysis project Ga0315903, IMG submission 203524) | Freshwater fungal communities from buoy surface, Lake Erie, Ohio, United States - Buoy 2 MA119 | ecosystem: Environmental > Aquatic > Freshwater > Lake | place: USA: Lake Erie, Ohio...
CCGTGACCGTCGCCTCGCCCGTCCGGCTGCTGCATGTCAGCGTCGTCGTCGTGACGTTGAGATTGGCGAACGGGCCATTCTCAGGCTGGTACTTGCGCAGGCCCCATGACTTGGCCCCACGCCGCTCAAGCACCCGCGTCTGGACAGACTTTGTCGCAATCCATGCCACGTCGAAGCTCTGCTCGAACCTCAGCGTCCGCAGCACGTTCTCCTGCCACGGCGATGGGATCAGCAGGTCGCCCGCAGGGAGCGCCTGGAACCCAACCAGCGTGGCCTTGCCCTGCGCCGCACCGACATAGCCAATGTCAGGCAACCGGAACTCCACGTAATAAGGCGAGACGCCCGGCGTGAAGGTGAACACATAGACGCCCGGGTAAAGCAGCGTGTCTGTGAATATCTCCTGCCCGCCGGCAGTCGACCCGGCCCGCATCTTCAGCGGACGCCTTTCGACCTCGAACTGGAAGGTCGCTTCTGCGTTCGGGCTTGCCGTGGTGATGCTGGAGCGCGCCACCGCTTCGCTGCCCGATGTCGTGACGAACGCCACGTCTGCGCCGCTGACCGTGATACCCATTACGGCAGCACCGAGTTGTAGCCGCCCTCAGTCGTCGAGATCCACTCATAGTTGATGTCGGTATAGAACGGATCGCCAATGTCGCTGGAGCCTGACGAGATCGGGGCGCCGCCTCCAGTGGACGGAGCCGACGACTGATCCGACCATGCGCCAACTGTCTGGGCCGTTCCGGTGATCTGCACGTAAGCCTCTGTCGCGTTGTCGATCAGCCTGATCTGGTTTGCGGCCAGCTCCAGCACATAGGCCAGAGACCCGGCCCGGACGAAGGGCCTCAGAATGCCAAGGCTTTCGCCCTCGGTGACGGCCTCGTCGCTGTCCTCATCCAGTTCAACGCTGCCATCTTCCTCGGTCACGACCGCAAGGGCTGTGATGTCGTCAAGGAATTTCGAGCCGGGAGCCTTGGCCATCTTTCCCTGCGTGTAGGGAAAGATGTTCTCCATCGTTTCTGCCGTGCGGGCGTAAAGCTCGAGATCGGCCCGCGCGAGCGTTTCCTTGTCGACCTCGCCGCCATTGAACGCGAAGAATGGAGGATTGGCCTTCGCCATCAGCGCATGTACCGGCGCGAGAATCCGGCCCTCGCATTCTCGTACTCACCCGGCGGGATCGTCCACGCGCCATTCTGCTGGGCATCCCACAGCCTGGCTTCCGCCATCAGGCGGCGTTGTGTCCGTTCCAGCATTTCGCGCTTGTCCGTTCCGGTTCCCGTGATCGGGCAGACCTTGAAAGCAAGCCGCGCAGCCAGAGCGCCTGCAAAGACCTCTGGCCAGCGGCCCGGTTCGTCGATCACGGTTCCGTCGACATAATCCAGCCATGTCGTTTCATGGTCGGACAGTATGCGCCCGCCAAAGTCCAGATAGGCGATGGCGGACGCGTTGGGGTTTTCCGACCCCGCTACCTTCACAATGCGCTTGCACCCAGCCGGCTTGCCGAACCCGTAGTTCCAGCCATCGGGCGTGCCCCCGACAGCGGCAAGCTGGACCTTGGCCATCGCAAAGTTCCAGGTGTGCAGCTCGAACATCTTCCGCACCTCGCGGTCATACGCATTGCGGATGCGCGTGACCCACTCGGTGCTTTCGTCCGGATCGGTCGTGGGCGGTTCGCCCAGCCACTCCAGCGCGTCGTTGAAGACATCAAGCTGCGTGGTCATCAGGCCGCCTCAGTCTCGACCTGCGTATCTGTTGCGGCACGCGGCTGGCGACCTCGCTTTTTCGGAGCAGGATCAGCCTCAGCCTCTTCCGGCTCGCCGCCAAGCTCGATGATCTTCTCGCGCGCCGCCTCCGCCGAACGGAACATCGCGGCCTTCTCCACGTCGCGGTAGAAGATCGTCCACTTCCGCTCGATGCCCATGTATTTCATCGACCAGCCTTTCGGCAGCGTCCCAACGTCGAAGGTGATCGGGCCATGCACGGCGCCGGTAATGACCTTGTCCACAGTCGGCAGGCACGCGCGCACCATCAGGCGCACATACCAGGTCCAGTCGGACGGGCGGACATCGATGAAGTCGCCCTCGCGCAGGAGCTTGTCGGTCGGCCCGCGCGCCTGCATCTGGCCGAAATATTCCGGGGACAGCACGTCGTCGAGCGAATGCCCGACCGGCAGCGTCGCCACATAGGTTCCGAACTGCTTGCCGTCGCGCTCGATTTCGAGGACGCCCTTGGTGGGGCAGCGAACCGGATTGGCCATTGTATCTCCTGAAAATGAAGGGCGGGAGCCGAAGCCCCCGCCCAGTTTGCGTCACTCGGGGGATGAGTGATCAGTCCGAGTTCGTGACCGTCAGGGCCGTCACAGCCGTCAGGTCGGCAGCGCCAGTCGTGGCGTTGAGACCCAGAACAACGTGAATGCCCATCGCGGTCAGGATATTGGCCGTGCCCGCCGCGGTCTGCATTTCTGCGGTCGTGGTCGGGGCAGCGGTCGTCCAGATGCGGTGATAGACGATGTCGCCCTTCTGCATCCCGCGCTCTTTCGCGTCGGAGATGTAGCCGGCGGTATCAACGTCGCCCGTCACATCGACGGAGTCGTAATACCAGATCGACATGCCAAGGGGGCCGCCGCTGTGCGCCAGCAACCCCAGTCGTGCGGAGTTATAAGCCATAGTTCAGTTCTCCTGGTTGCTGGGTGTTAGGCGATCGAGGCGGTGTCGTCGTGAACCGCGCGATAGACGCCGCGGGTGAGCACGAGGCCGGCGCAGTGGACAACCTTGACCCACGTGCCGTAGCGGTCCTGCTCCTCCTCATAGTACATGTGCGTCTGCGGCTCGCCGTCGATCTGGTGGCCGATCGCATCACCCGAGAAGATGTAGCACTTGGCCGTGGCGCCGCCCTTGCCGGTGAGGCCGGTGTGGCGAAGCCAGTTGACGCCGAGCCAGCGACGATACTGACCAACAGGCGGAGCACCTTCGACCAGCGGCTTCATGTCGTTGTAGTCGATCGACACGAAATCGTTGATCGTCTCCATCTGGAGCCAGGCGTTCGGGGTGACGAGGCCCCAGATATTCCCGTTCCAGTCGACGTCAGCGTTCATCAGCTGCGACACCCACGTCAGGAACGTGGACTTGACGCCGAAGTCGATGGCGTTGCCGGAGTTGATCGCGTTGCTGGACGAATCGAGCGCATCGATGATCGACTGGTCAATGGCCTTGTTGATCGAGGCCCGGCCCTTGCGGGCGTGAGCCGCACGGGTGTTCGGGTTGGCGCGGAACAGGTCGAACGCGTCGATGTTGAACTTCTTGAAGTGTTCTTCCATCGTCGCAGACTTCTGGCTGAGGCCCAGTTGCGAAACCGGGATGTCGCCGTCGCGGGTGCGGACGTTGGCCGCGTCAGAGGGATCGACCACATCCCAGTAGACCGTCGAGCCCTTCTGGGCGCCGTCGTTGCGGACGCACTGCTTCAGGAGCGAGGGTTCGCGGTCATAGTCGTACTTGAACTCGTCGTTGTACTGCGTGCGGAATTGCGCAGTGATTTGATTGACAGCCATGGCTGCTCATTTCCTTGTGTGAGGATTGATGACAGGAATGGCGATTCCGTCTGGTGGCGGGTTGACCCTTGCGGGCGCCGCTTCCCAGTCTTCGATTCTTCACAGCGCCGCTTGCACGGGTTGACTGCGCGGAGGTGTCCTGGCCCTGATCGCCGGGGGCAGGAGCCGTCCTACTGGGCCTGTTGGCCCCGTTCCTGATGCCGCGCTTCCGCAGCATAGATTTCCGCCAGACGACGTTGCGTCTCGGGAGAATTGTACTTGGCGCGGTTCGTCGACCGCCACGACATGATCGTCTCCTTTTCCTTGGCCAGCGCATCAGCGGCATTCACGCCGTTGCGGCCAGCTTCAAGGAACACAGGGTCTTCCATCGTCATGCGGCCAACCTTGGCCATCGCCTGAATGAACTCGACATGGTCGCCAAGGCGCGTGCCATCGGCCATCTGCATGTCCTTGATCTCGGCAAAGTCCTTGCCAAAGAAGTGCCCGATCGCCTGCTCGGCAAACATCAGGTTCCGCTTCTTCTCCTGGCCGGGCCAGATCTTCGACAGGAACTCCTCGGTCTTCTGCTTCTGGATGGTGGCCGTCGCAACCATCTGCGCCTCGGCCTCCTCGCGTTCGGCGTAGAAGATGCGGTGCGCCTCGTTCACGACGCTGGGATGCGCCATGAACCCGCCTGCCTTGTGCAGCGCCGCGGTGATGGCATCGAGCCGGCCCTTCTCGGTGTCGCTCAGCTCCAGCCCTTCCGGCGGCTTGACCGTGATCTCGTATTTCTTCGGGTCGTCGGGAATGCCCAGCGTCTTGTTGAACGCAGCACGGTCCTCGTCCGTGGCGTCCTCGCCCAGAAGCGGGATCATCTTGCCCGAGTTGAGCCGGGCGTCAGCCTCGAAATAGCTCTTGCCGAACGTCGACAGGCTGTCGAACCGCTCGAGGCGCTTGGCCAGCTTCTTGTCCTCGCCCGCAATGGCGCCGCGCCAGTCATAGTCCGACCCGGACGACGTTGTGCTGGTCTCGCCCTTGGCTGGCTTGGCCGTGGCCGCAGGCTTTTCCGTCCCGGTGACGGTCGTGGCAGCCTCAGTCGTCGCCTCGGTCGTGGTCGTTTCGTCAGCCATTCTCATTCTCCGTTAACTGGCGGGCGTTGGCCGGCACAAGGTTCACCTCGGCCATGGCGAGCAGTTGCGTCGCCACCCATCGCTTGCCGCCCATGAAGGCCCAGAACTCGCCCTGCCCGTATTCCGACTGGGCAACGCCGCACATCTTCAGCAGGTAGGTCGTGAACTGGATCTGCTGAACCTTGGTCGCCGTGCCCTTGAACAGCGCGCGGATAGCAGCCGCCTCGTCCACATTCGGAATTGGCGGCTGGTCAGGGCGAAGCCGGTCAGCCATCCGTGCCCGTCTGCGCCGAAATGCCGTGAATGGTGGCCAGTTCCACCTTGTCACCAGCGGCTGCCAGCAGGCTGTCGATGACGGCGATGCCGCCGGCCGCCTGATTGGCGCGGCCGACAGCTTCTTCCTTCATCTCGACCAGCACCTTGCGCCTCGCTTCAAGCGCCTTGCGTTCCTCGTGTGTCATCAGGTCAGCGTGATCCCGAGGAGGCCGGTCGAGGTCTGATACCAGAGCTTTCCCGTGCCCGTGATGGCCGTCGCAGCCGCCGCCTGGTCAGCATAGGGGCCCGCGATATCCGACAGGGTCAGGAAGCCGTTGAGGGCCACCGCGGAGATCAGCTCGTCGAATGTCATCGTCTTCGGCACGCCTGCGTCCGAAACCATGATCTCGTCCGTGGCCGGGACCACTTCCGAGCCCAGCATGGCGGTCGTGACGCCCGCGAACTGAGCCGCCACGCTTTCCACAACCGTGATCGTCTTCATGACGCCCGCGTCGCTGAAGAGGTATTCGTCAGTCGCAGCGGCGCCAGAGCCGGTCATTTCCGTGGTGATGACGACGGGCCACGCCGTGAAGAACTCCGGCAGCGTCATCTTCTTCGAGCCGGCCGTGGTGGCCGAAACATCCACGACAGGCACAAGATCGCCCACCGCAGTATTCGCGCCCGTGAGCGCGGTTCTATCGCTAACTTTGCCCATCAGGCAGCCTCCTCGTAAACAATTGACGTTCCGTCTTCTTCCAGCGCCTGGTCGCCACCCTCTTCAAGCTCGACAGCGCCCGGCGAGAAGCCGCCGATCGTGTCGTTCGCATTGAGCTTTCCATAGACCAGCCATGCCACGGGGCCGGTATCCAGCGATGTGATCATAAGCCGGAACTTGGCCGCGACGGGGACTTCGACAATCACCACGTCATCTGCCGTCCATGTGTCCGTCGTGAACCATGACGACGTGTCGGCAAGGTCGATCTGTAGCGCGACCGTGCTTGCCCCCGCCGTATGATCCATCTGGAGGTAGAAATCATCATAGGCCGTGAACACGACCGATGGGTCATTGGCCGCCGTCAGCGAACCACTCAGTCTCGTCGCCATCAGACTTGCTCCTGCATGGCTTGCTCCAGCTTGTTGATATTCTCAGGCCGCGCCTTGAGACCCATATCCAGCATGGCGGCGGCTTCCTGCTTCTGCTGTTCCTCGGCCTGCGCCTGTGCGCGGCTCGCGCGCATCTTCTCGACCAGCTTCGCATCACGCAGCCAGTCGACAGGCAGGTCTTCCATCCGACCGCGCGTCACCGCATCCCAGTCCACATTGTCCATCGAGTCCGGCGCCACCTGAGCCTGCGCCGTCATGTCGACCACCAGCGCGCTCGCCTTCTGGACCTTCAGTTCGCGATAGGCCTGGCTCAGAGGCGTCTCGAACTCGAAATCCACCTCCGCGCCTTGCAGGACTTCGGGCATACCGTCCGGCACGCCGTTGATCAGGTCGCCAAACGCGCCCTTCGCGAAGGCCCGCTCGAACACAGCATCCATCAGCTGCGCGTTCTCGGCCTCCATCGGCTCGAACACCGGGGCCGCGGAACGCACATACTCCTCGATCCACTTGCCGGCCTCGTAGGCGGTCATCCGCTTGTCGGGCAGCTTGAGCAGGTTCTGGAAGAACACCCGCCCATGCTCGATCGCCAGCCTGTCAGCCAGTTCAACCCCGAACCGCGGGTCACCCGTCTCGAGGCTCTCGATCACCTTCCGGTTCGTGTCGCCAAGGGCTGAGGCGTCGTAATAGGTCACAGCCCCGGCCCGCAGGTTGATCTCGCCCACCACCGCATCATGCGCCGCCACCTTGGGCGGGTCGACGCGCCATTCGACAGACTTCAGCAAGGCCTGCTGCGCCACGTTGAGGGTCCGGGCATCGGCCAGCGCCACGCCCGCGCAGGGGGAGCGTCCGTAAGGCTCGCCCGATACCGTCATCCAGCGGCGGACTAGGTACGGGAACCAGTTGAAATACCCTTCGCCCAGCCCGGCGTCCTTCTCGTCCACCTCGCAGGCGAGATAGATCGACATGAACTTCGCATCCCGGCGCGGGCGCTCGTCCTTCTCGTACTCGTACTCCTCAAGGGGTGCGACGCAGCGCTGGACCTTGACTTCCCGCTCCGGGTGCTTCTCCAGCGCCTCGCGCCATTCCTTCGGCAGATTGTCCTTGCCAAACAGCATGGCCGCCTGGCGAATGGTCATCTCCATCTTCTCGTGGATCTCGTCGACCGCGCCTTCATGGTTCTCGGCCCACGCGCAATCCTTGAGATGCGCGCATGAGAACAAAAGCCCCGATCCCTCGTGATTGTAGGTATGGCGCACGATCGCGTTGCCGAAGCAGACATAATCGTTGTCGCTCTCGGCCATGGCGCGCGTGAAATTGGCTTTGGGCGAATAGACGATGTTGCGCTGCGTCTTCGTGGCCTTCTCCAGCCACGTCTTGGCGGCCTTGTCCTCCATCAGGCTGTCAGGCCGGGCAACAGCCTTGAACCACTCCTTGCCGCGTGGCCTCAGCATCGCGCCGAGATTGTTGGCCATGTCGCGGCGCATGCGCTGGGGAACGCTTGTGAATATCCCGTCATAGCGCTCATCGCCTTCGCCCCGATCGCCAAAGAAGTCGGCGCGTTCAGGGTAGAAGATTTCAGCCTGCGCCTGAAACAGCGAGTTGTAGGCGTCCCGCTTGACGAACAGCTGGTCGCCGCGCTTTTTCCACTTCAGGCCGCGTTCCTTCAGCCTGCCGCGCTTGCGGTAGTTGTCCTCGCCCTCATCGTAGGCCATCAGCCGAGCACCGTGCCCGACTGGTAGCCGTCATCGCCAAGCTGGCCGCCCGAAAGGATGGTGGAAGCGACACCCTTGCGCTTCTTGGCCATGCGGCGCTGCTGGCGCTGCATCTCAAGGATGTCCGGGTCGGTCTCGGTCGGCAGTTCGGTTGCCGCCTGTTCCTTCGCCTTCTCCATCTGGGCCGCGGTTGATCCGAGCAGAGGCGATGTCACAGCCTTCATCTTCTTGAGCATCTAACACGCCTTTCGACCAATGACCTTGTTGTACTGCCGTGAGACAGGCGGCAGGCTCTCTGGCCGGCGCTTCGCTGTCGCCGTCCTCAAACTCATCCGCTGCGCCTCGGGCTCCGCCCATGCGAAGATGATCGACCACGCGATGTCAGGGCTGCGCCCGATCCGCTTCGAAACTTCCTCATTGTCCTCGATCTGGATGACCGAGCGCATGTCAGCGTGCGGCTTTTCCCGGAACGCCGTCAGTTCCATGAGTATTTCGCGGCCAGGCGGCAGGGCGATGTTGTCGCCCGTCTCGGGGTCCAGCCCCTCCCGCATGCGCCAGATCCATTCGGCACGCTTGTTGGCGAATGAACGTGTCCGTGTCCTGTCATACGCAACGGAGCCAGCGGCGCCCTTGCACCGGACCACGTTGAAGCGGTTGCTCTCGAGAACGTCGGACAGCCCGCCGCCATATCCACCGCCGCAGTCAATGTTGATCTGCGGATCATCCTTGGCAGCGTTCGCCACCATGGCGACCTTCTGCTCCAGGCTTTTGACATCGACGCCCGGCTTGATCTTCGGCTCTCCGAACACGACCCCGTGCAGGGCCGTGCAGACCATCCTGTCGCCGCCGCCATCCGCCACGTCGACCCCAAGCGCCGTCATGGGCCGGGTCTGAAGATCACCCTTCCGCATCATCCAGCGCTGCTGGGCCTTGAGAACCCACTCAGCCGGGATGACCTGGCGATCGGCGTCCTCCAGCGTGGTGGTGAACTTGCCCTCGAGGTAAGCGGTCTGGAGATACTTTGGCAGCGCCGCCAGCTGTGACGCATACCCACTGTCAAGCAGGTCGGGATTGTCGCTCAGGCTGGCCGGAATGAATGTCCGGCTCTTGGGCCTGACCTCCATCTCGTTGCCGTTCGCGTCAGTGACCAGCGAAACGTAATCCTTGTCGACCTCGATCTCGTGGCCGTTGACGTAGCTATAGTAGCGAAGCTCGCCCGGCTTGGCGGGGTTCGGGTGCTCGGGGTCAAGCCACGGGCCAAACCACTCGAATATCCACAGCCCTTCAGGCGTGATCGGCGGGTTGGACGCCAGCACCGCACGGCAGCGCTGACCGGGAATGGCCGTCCGGTTCCAGCCGATGATGAAGCGGACGATCGCTTCCTGAAACTGCACCGCCTCATCGAACCCGATGAAGTCCGCGGCGCGGCCCTGATAGGCTTCCGCCTCCTTTGGCGTCTCGAACGCGCCGAACTCGACCGCCCGCCTCAGCCTGCCCGGAACCTGCCAGACGTGCTTCTGCGAGTTGTAACCCGTCGACGAGCCAAGGATCTGATGCAGCGCCGGCGCAAGACCGCCCTCGCCATCGATATCCTTGAACTGGCGACGGAACAGACGGCTGACCCGGTGCTCGTTGATCGCCAGGCCAAGCAGAAGCTGGGATTTCCCACCGCCTGCGGCTCCACCATAGTAAAGCAGGTCCGCCGGGCTGAAATACGCCTGCGTCTGAGGGCCGGGGTTCGGCACCCACAGCATGCCAGCCGTGGCCCGGTTCGCCGCCTTCCTGATCTCCTCGCGTTCGTTCTCAGGCAAAGCGGTCAGCCGCTTCACCAGGTCATCGAGCATGTTCATTTGGAATGTTCTTGCTTGCCCAAAAGTCTCGGCCCGGCTTCAGGCGAGCCAACACACCCCGATTTTGGCAATCGCTGCCCTATTCAGCGCTCTGCGCAGCCTTTGAGAGCAAGAATGCCGCTTTGCGCGCCTCGCCGCGAAGGTCGGGCGTGTCGGCATCGCCCTCTGCGCCGATGTCTTTCGTGTCGACGTGCGCCTTCTCGGACCAGCCGCGGAAGCGCTGCGCCATGTATTTGAGGTTTGCGGCGCCCTGGTACTCGCTGGGGGGAAGTTGCAGGCCGTTTCGGATCGATCTGGCCCAATATCCCTCTGCCAGATCCTGCGCGCATGAAAGGCTGTCAGAAAAGTCTGGGTGAACTCTCGCCCATTCGTAAAGCGTTTCGCGTGTGACCTCGAACTCGGAGGCCATTTCGGCCATGCACATTCCCTGCTTGCCGTACTCGATGATGCGCTTGCAGGCGTCTTCCGGGTACTTGGTTGGCCGGCCGGTGCGTGGCTTCTGGGGTTGAAGCTGCTCAGTGTCAGGCATCAGTTCACCACTTCGAGTTTCGCGCGCCTGGCCTGCTCGCGCATCCACTGGTCGAGGATGTCCATGATGCGGGAGGCCTTGATGCGCCATTGGAGCTTTGCGGGATAGGTGGTCCTGCCGCGGGTGAATGGCGGAACGTCGGGCAGGTCGCGCCAGTAGAGATCATCGTTCTGGCTGTAGCCGTCCGGGTCTCCGCCCGAGAACAGGTCACAGGCAATGCGATCGATCACGTCCAGATGCTCTGGCGGGTAGAGGGCAATGCGGGCCACAGCGTCGAGCACGCGGGACTCGAAAGCGATCTGCTCAGGTGATTTGTAAGTCTCGACCATGCTGCGCCAAGGTTAATTAAAGTAACGCGATTGTGATTATTCGGGTCTGCATTTCACGTAAATCGGCTTTGACAGCCCAATACTTCGCTTAGCTTGCGAGTACGGAAGTATTCGCTTCCCAGATATTTGACATCGCAGGTTGAACCATTCCCCCAACAGGCCGGGGTTTCCCCCGGCCCGGATCGTGAGGTGTCTCACCACCGCACGGTCTGATTGATGAGAAAGCCCTCACCAATGACCAATGCTGTTAAGACCAAACCCGCCGGATTCAAACCCGGCCTTGTCTTTCTGGCCCTCTTTTCCTTCGCCATGGGCGCCCTCGGCGTCTATGGCTGGCTTCAGAGCGACATGGACCAGATCACCCGCCTTGCCCTCGCCTTTGGCGCTGGCGCGACGGCCCTGGTGATTCCCTTCACCGTGATTGCCTTGGGTCGCAGCTTTGCATCCCTCGGCGTGATCCCGGTCCTTCTGGTCGCCATGGCCATGCAGGCCGTGAGCTTCCACAACTTCGTCGGCGTGGCGATTGAAGCGCCTCACAAGGCTGCCTTCGATGCTGGCCTTCTGCCCCTCAAGGCTGAAGTCACCCGCACCACGGAACGTCTGGATGCCGCTCAGGCGGCTCTGGATGCGGTTGAGGCCCCGGCCCTGCCGGAACGCTGCCGTCAGGTCGCGTGCCCCAACACGATCGAGGCCAATGCCAAGGCTTATGCCCTTGCGCTGGCTCCGAAGCAGGCCGCTGTCGAAACCGCCAAGGCTGACCGCCAGAATGCACGCGATGCGCTGGCGACTGCCGAGGCAGCCTACCGCCCTCTGGCCCCTGACTGGGCCGTGTGGCTGGTCGGCGGGCTTCTGGACCTCTCGATTGCTCTCGCGATCTGGTCCCTTGAAGCGACCGCCCGCAGGCTCCGCAAGGAGCATGAGGCAAAGCTGGAAACTCTCCAGCGCACCGCTCGCGAGGAACGCGCCAGACAGCGCGCCCTTCGTGAGAAGGCCAAGGCGAAAGCCGCCAAGGCCCGCCCGGCTGGACCCTTCATTCCGAAGCTGGTCGCAGCCAACGATCGATAGCCGGTTCGACCTGACGCCTGCCGCCGCTCCAGAAATGGGGCGGCGGTTTGCGTTACGCCGTGGTTGCGGTCTGAAGCTGTGCGTCGCTGAGCGCGCTGTTGAAGACAGCGGCGCGGCGGATGTAGCCGAAGAAAGGCCCTGTGCCGGCAAAAACAAATCCGAATCTCAGGCGCGTTGGGGTTGCAGCAACCGTGGCCGACGTGTCCTCGGTCGCCAGCGTGCCATTGTGGCAGGCCTGTATGCTGTTTGTCGCGAAGCGGCCGGCAATCTTTGCCACCGTCGCCACCGGCACAGTTCCCGACACCGTCAACGCGCCTTGCGATACTGCCCCAGCGACCATGGTGGCCGCAGCCTGGTCAGATCCGTTGATCCGCAGAGTCGCGCGCTCTCCATCCGTGTTGGCGTCGATCTGCATCACGGTTTCCGACGTTCCGGTGTCGGTGACCCGCTCGATTTCGACCCAAAGGGAAAGAGGATAATCAACGCCCGGCGAGGAGATGACTGTTGTGCTGACCCCGTCCATCAGCATTCCACGGCTGCTGAGGTTCAAGGCTGTAGCGCTCCAACCCGGCGTTGAGGCGACAGGGCCAACGTCCACGCCGGCAAACAGCGCCCGGTTCTGGGTAAAATCCCAATAATGGATGGGCTCTCTGCCCAGATACTCGATCGCCTGCTCGCGCAGGGTTGGCAGCCGCTCCTCAAAATCGGCTGTGCCGCGCACAGTTCCGCGGTGCGTCAGCGCACGCGTGATGACACGGGTGATGGTCACAGGCGCTCTCAATAATGAGGGGGCGCTGGTCAAGGCCAGCCGCCCTCCCGTTGTTAACGGGTCACGCCGTTTCCGGCTGTCCGATCGCCTCAGCGTTCCGGGCGTCCTCGTCCCTGCGCTCGATGCGGTGATGCTCTGCGGCGAGGTCGTATTCGGCCCGGATCTGACGCAGCGCTTGGTTTAGCAGGTCCAACCGCTTCTTGGGCGGAACGCGGCGGAAGTTGCTGGCGAATTGCACGGTCAGCTTGCCGCCGAAGAGGGGAGCTTTGAGACTGGCGATTGTGCGGATGATCATCGGCGCATCCTCGCTTTTGGCGGTTTTTGCTGGGGTTCGCGGCGGGTCTTGGTCGGGGCCGTGACCCATTCCTCGCGCGGTTTCAGGAGGTTGGCGAACCAGGTGTCTTTCGCAGGCTGCTTGGAATGCAGTTCATGCGAATGACGGGCGAGGCGCAGGGCGAAGCTGCAAAGGCCCTCGTCCGAGCAATCCACATGGAAGAAAACCGCCCGATCCTTGAAGCGCTTTCCGAGGATGGCGAAGCCTGCGGTCCTGATCTCCTCGTCCCGCTGGTTGGCGTGCTGGCAGGTCAGGAGCACGCGCTCGATCTTGCAGAGGCCATCGCTTTCGGGGAGGGTCAATTCCCTGATCACGTATTTGAGGGCTGCGACCGTCTCGGGGTCAGGGGCCCAGCGCTGGCGCGTGACCTCATCCGCAAAAGCCTGCGTCGGGAACATGGGGGCGCTCCCCGATTTTGGACTTGATCGAAGGCCCCCCCCGGTCCCGATGAATTGGACCTCAAAGGACCGGGAGGGGCTCCACCGCCTTGCAGGGCACGTGGTAATTTTGGGCAACGCTTTCAATCCGCTTCCCAAAACGGAAACGGCGCAGGGGGACACGCAGCGCGGTCTCTTGCCCCTAGGGTTCCGCCCGGCCTCGGCAAACATGCTGGCGCAGGATCAGCGGACAGCCCCGTCCATGTTGTGGCTGATTTGGGGCGGACCCGCAACCCCTAGACAAGCGCGCCGGCAAAATACAACGTTAGCACAAACGCGCCGCCGAAAACGATTACTCGCAAAAAGCCGATCAACCAGCTTTCTGAGTGTTCGGTTGGGATCTGGCTCATGCCGCTTTCTCCAACTGATCGGCCGGCACCGTGACTTCCTGATCTGACCCGAACAGCGGCAGCAGGATTTTCGCTTCGCGGCCCGAGACGGCAATCACCTTGGTCTGCCAGCCCTCATAGGCCCCGGCGACTACCCGGACATCATCGCCAGGATTGTATTCGCCCCATGTGCGCTGGAACTTGTAGAAGCTTGGAGCCGTCAAAACGTCCTTTTCCAGCATCCGCGCAGCTTGCATGTGTGGTATCTCAGATGGGATAGGCGCGGGGTAGCGGTCCTCCTTTGATGGAGGAGGAGTGATCGAGATAACGCCCTTGATGATGCGGAAGCGAAGCGCCGACCACCACGGAATTGGCCCCGGCCCCCAGCCGATCAGGATGTATCCGGGCATAATCGGGTATTGCTTTGCGACCTTGCCTTTCTTGTAGCGGTTCTCCTTGCGATAGCGCTCCTCTACTGGGAGCGAGACCAGCAAGTCCTGTCTGCGCAGGATGTTGATGGCCATCTGCTCCTCTTGCGGGGCTGTTTTGAGAGCAAACCAGCGTAGCGTGTCACGGACAATCATCGCCTGCGCCTTTCGTGCTTGAGGGAGCCGAGAAGCATCCAGGCGAGGCCAAGAGCGGCCCACGCCAGATGCACCAGGTTCGGATCGAGCCGGGGCATCCACATCAGGAAGGCGGTCAGGGCGAGGATGGAGAGGCCGGCGAGTTTCATGGCGCGGCCTCCGGGGGTGGAGGGAGGGGCATCCAGTGGGTCGGATCAAACGCGACGAAAGAATGCACGTTCGTTACAAACGTCTCCGCCATACGATCATACCGCATCGTCAATATTCGGTCTTTGCCGCCTACTTTCTCAAATGCGAGAATGTCGGTTCCGTCACGCGGCGCCGTTTCAATTGGCTGCCAGCTCATTGCCCGCCTCCGCTGCCCGAGTGCTTGATGCCCCACCAGATGAGCGCGACGATGATTTCCGGGTTCAACGCGGCCTCCACGGTTTGACAGTTGCGAACATCAGCAGCGTGAACAGCATGCCGATAACGACGGTCGGGATGGGATGGGCGAGGAAGAACAGGACAAGGCCGTCCATCA
>Ga0315903_10006814_pt1 | contig 14470 bp, 5 predicted proteins | sample LakEriMetagenome_7_FD_203524 | JGI IMG/M metagenome (GOLD analysis project Ga0315903, IMG submission 203524) | Freshwater fungal communities from buoy surface, Lake Erie, Ohio, United States - Buoy 2 MA119 | ecosystem: Environmental > Aquatic > Freshwater > Lake | place: USA: Lake Erie, Ohio...
TCCGCCGACCGCACGCCCACCAGTCGCGGCATCACGCAGCTTACCGACATTCGCGATGGCGAGGGCCGTGACGGCGGACCTGAGCTTGTGATTCGGGGCGAACACCCCGTGATAGCGATGCCGGTGCGTCTGCGGCCGGGGCACGAGATCAGCGAGCCGGTCGAGCAACTCAAATGGGGAAAACTCGACGACCTCGTTCAGGAGATCGGGGTATTGCTCGAGGTCGGCGAGGTTCGCCGGGAGGGCGATCGCCTCCGGGCTCACCTGCCAGATCGCCTGGCCGCGGGCGTTGTAGCGGGTGTAGGTGCCTTGTTGCTTGGTGACGCCCCCTTCGGTGATGCGGATCGCTTCGAGCATCGGCTGCGTGCGGGCGTTGGAGTAGACGATCCGCTCGGTGCCATCGGGGCGGGTCTCGGTGGCATGCGTCGCATGGCTATCACGATGTGCAAGTCCTACATCGCCGATGGAGGATTTGCGTATTCGCTCGCTGCCAGGACACGGTCGGGGGCGAGTGAGCGCCCAGGAGGCCGGTATGGCCAGAATTTTTTCTCGACTGCTCGCCCCGCCGAAGAAGACGTTCCTCCTGCTCGGGCCTCGCGGCACGGGGAAGTCCACCTGGTTGGCGAAGCATTTTCCGCGGGCTGTCAGGATCGATCTCTTGCACACGGAGCAGTTGTATCGCTACCGATCGAATCCTCGTTGCTCCGATCGGACCTCAGTGGGCTTCGGGCTGGCGAATGGGCGGTCATCGACGAGGCCCAGGAGTGGAACCGGCCCTTGGCAATGATTGCCGAGCATTGTGCGATCGATGCTGCGTATGGCGTCTACCTCGGGAAAAAGACGATCGTGAACGATGCGGTCACTGTCTTGCCGTTCGCCGAGTTCAGTCGCCGTCTGTGGGCTGGCGATATTTTCTGAAGACGTTGGCGACACCGCCGGATTCACCGTCGCTAGCCCGCAGCCAAGCCGCCGAGGGCGTTGTCTACGTGATGGACGCCGCGGTTCGTGGCGATTGCCTTGAGTCGTTCGGCGCTCGTCGCACAGTAGCTGCCGAGCCAGCGGGTCTTGCCGAGGAGTTTTTGGAGGTGTGACTGCCAGTATTCGGGGCTCGTGCCGAGCCGCGCCATGATGCCGGCCACTTCCTGCGTGATCCGCGCCTTGCCCGTCCGGCAGAGTCGGGCCGTCCAGTCCACGAGTTGGAGATAGCTCGATAGCGAAAACCCGGGCAGCATGCCTTCGCGGGCTGCGCCGGCGCAACCGGTGCCGGCGGTCTTGCGATCTTGGAGCGGGCAGAGCCAGTGGGATTGCTCGAGGTCGGCTTCGATTCGGGCGGCAGGGATCGACTTGGCTGCGGCGGCGGCTTGGAGTGTGTCGAGGTTGCCGTTCGCGCGGACGTGATCGACCCGCTGCTTGATCGAGGTGTGTGGGGCGTCCTCGGGGGTCTTGGCGATGCCGGCGGCGAAGGGGTTCAGGTCGATGTAGGCGCAGGTCGCGAGCAGGGCTTGTTCATCAAGGATGGCGATCGACTTGTAGCGGGCTTCCCAGAATGTGCCCTTGCAGTCGTCTTCCTTGTTGGCGAGTCGCGCCAGCGGTTCCTTGAGGGCCTTCATGAACCAGCCGAGATCCTGGAGCCGCGCGCGGTAGCGGACGACGCGGGCGGTGTCTTGGCACTGGTGGTCGATCCAGGCCTGAACGGTTGCTGGGTTGTCGACGTCGAGGCAGGGGGGGCGGTAGACGGCGATCCAGCGGCGGACGACGTCTTCGTCGCTCCAGCCGTTGGCGATGCCGGGGTCGAGGCGGCAGAGGACGTGGAGGTGGTTGTCGAGGATTGCGAAGCCGCAGACGGAGACGGCGAAGTGCTTGGCGAGGAGTTCGAGCCGGGCTTCGATCCAGGCCTTGCGGTGCGTCACGCCCTCGCCGCAGAGAAAGGCCCGCCGGACGCAGCGGGAAATGCAGTGGTAGTAGCGCGTGACCGCGACGTCCACCAGTTGCCGCCTGGGCATCGTCATCGCGGGGGCTCCTGCAGGATTCGGGGGTACTGAACGCCCGTATCCTACCGCTCCCGCGGCCGGTCGTCAAGGATTATTGCCTGTCCTTTTCCGTTCCTTTCCGCCTTCCGGTCGTCAAGGATTATGCCTGTCCTTTTTTTCTGTCCCTTCGCAGACCGCTTTCTCGCCGCTTGATGCCTGTCCCTTCGCAGACCGCAGTTTCCGCTCTCGCCGCTTGATGCCTGTCCCTTCGCAGACTCCGTCCCTTCGCAGACCGCGCCGCTTGATGCCTGTCCCTTCGCAGACCTCTTCCCGCTTGATGCCTGTCCCTTCGCAGACCTCTCTTCGCAGACTCCTTCGCAGACCGCGCCGCTTGATGCCTGTCCCTTCGCAGACCGCCTCGCCGCTTGATGCCTGTCCCTTCGCAGACCGCTTCTCCGTTTTCTTAGGGCTGACTTCGGGGGCGGCGGAGGCTCACGCGGGTCGTAGGGACTGGGGCGGCTCGAAAAGCCACTCGTGCGGCCATTTTCTTGACTCGGCGGCCAACGAGACGTATCCCACAGAGCACGAAGTTTGCGGGGCCGTACCCATTCCCTGGAGTCAACCAATCCGATGGCTCTCTTCTCGCGGCCGTTTCCGGCCCGACGGTCCAGATCCCTTCCGGGCCGTCGGCGGCGGCCGGCACCGCGCCCCACGGCAGGTCTCCAGGCATCGCTCGCAGCCGAGCGGCTCGAGCCGCGGGCCCTGCTGGCGGTGACCGCCACACTCTCCGGCGGCGACCTGCTCATCTCCTCGACCGCCGCCGGCGACGTGCTCGCCGAGATCATGAGCGACGGCACGAACTACACGGTCTCGGGTACCGGGCTTGCGGCCACGCAGTTTCCGATCGCGAGCGTCACCGGCCGGATCGCCGTCGGCGACCCCGTCGGGATCGACGGCCAGACGTTCCGGGTGCTCGCGGGCACGCCGCTTGCCAACCCGCTCGAGGTGACCGCCAGCATCGAGACGACTGAACTGCATGCGGGCATCAACGCGACCGTGGCCGGTGACATCAGCATTTACTCGGCCAATGTGACCACGGGTTCGGCATCCACTGTTTCAGTGTCCACGTCGGCGACCAACGGCAACGTGTGGCTGTCCGGGGCGGTGACGCTCAATAACGACCTGTATCTGACGAGCGGGTCGGGCACGATCACGCTCGGGTCGGTCGCCGGCCCATCGGCCCAGGTGCTCAGCCTTGGCGACACGAACCAGTCTGGGCAGGTGACGATCACGGGCAACGTGTCGCTGCCCAATGGTATTTTGATGTCCGCCGCGGGAGCCTTCGGTCTCTCACTCGCGGGCGCCGCCAACTCGGTCGCGTACTCGCTGATCGAAAACAGTGGCGTCCTGCGAATCGGGCAAGCCGGGGGCACGAGCACGTTCCGTGAAGGTCTGGCGGTCGCCAGTGGCGCCGTCGTCAGCCTTGCCGGTGTGGTCGAGACCGTGAACGCGCCTCTGACGCTCGGCGGCGTTGCGCTGCTCGCCGACACCACGCTCCGCTCAGGCTCCGCCACGATCGTGACGGGGGCCGTGACCGACGGCGTGGCGTCCCGCACGCTCACGCTCGGCAGCCTCACGCAGACGGGCGAGATCACGCTCGGGGGTGACGTGACGATCGACAGCCTCGCGACCGCCGCGGGCGACTTCGCCGTGTCGCTGCGTGGGTCCTCCAACGCCATCGATCAGCAGGTATTTTTTGCGAACACGCAATACGTCTACTTCGGTGACGAAACCGGTGACAGCAGCTTGTTCTCCGGGGGTGTGACGGCGACGAGCCAGTCCGCCGCAAACTTCCTGATCGGCACGGTGCGGACGGCCGGCGGCACGATCGACATCGCTGGCGCGTACCTGACCGGAGTGACCACGCTCGACACCTCCAACGCCGGTGCCAACGCAAGCGGTGCACCGATCGTGCTCCGCAACGGGGCCAGGCTCGAGAGCCACGTTCTGACGACGATCGGCGGCGTCGGTGCGAGCGCATCGCAGACGCTGCTCCTCGGGACGGGAACTTTCGGTAGCGGCACGACGAAGACGGGTTCACTCGAGGTTCAAGCCGGATCACTCTCGATCGGCATCGGTGCCTTGACCGCCTCGCTCACCGTGCCCAACGACACCCTGATCCGGGTCGCAGGGGGAGACCTATCGGTCAGCGTGACCACGACCCTCGACGCCACGGGCGCGGCACTCACCCTGCTCGCCGACGATGTTACGATCGATCTGGGGGGTTCGATTCACGCAGACCGCATCACCTTGGCCCCGGTCACCGCCGGCCGCGACGTGTTCCTCGGCACGGCCACTGGCTCGGGCCTCGTGCTCGACACGTCCGAAATCCAGGCCATCGACGCCGACAAGATTCAGATCGGCGGAGCGGGCTACAGCGGCCGCGTCACCCTCGGCACACTCACGCTCGCCGACACGACGCTCGCGATCGTGGCCGACGGCGCCGGGGGCGGCGTCACGCTCGACGGGCCGTTCACATCCACCGGCTCGGTCCCGGGCGGCATGGGGCTCGAGATCACCGGTTCCGGTGCGGGCACCGTGCTCAACGGGAACATCACCTCGACCGGCTACGTGTTCATCGACGACGCCGTCGAGCTCGCCGCCGGAGCCGTGACCATCGACACCTCGGCAGGCGGTGGTGATGTCTACATCACGGGGGGCAACGCCGGCATTTGGTCGAGCAAGGGCGAGGCGAACGATCTCGTGGTCAGGGCCGGGGCGGGCAGCGCGATCCTCGCCTCGCTTGCCAGCCTCAATAACCATGGCGGTAAGGCGGACCTCGTGCGAAACGTCACCCTGACCGGAGGCTCGATCCTGCTCGGCGGCGGGAACGTGATCTCGGGCGGGCTCTCGCTCGGGGCGCCGCAGGTCACGCTGGGCGCCGTGGTGCGGGCCGCGGGCCCGATCGGCATCGACGACGGCGCGGGGGGCGAGGCGGCGGTCGTCCTCTTGGGCAACACCGTCCTGGACGCGACGCAGGAGGGCGAGGTTCCCGCCGGCAACGCGGTGACGATCCGCGGGACCGTGACGGCGCTCGAGGCCAACAATGCGTTCTTCAGCCTCAAGGCAGGCACGGGGGGCGACGTGCTGGTCACCGGCAGGATCGGCTTCGTGGGCACGGGGCAGGCCCTGGGCACGGTCACCATCACGGGCAACGACGTCACGGTGGCGGCGATCGACGGAGTGAGCGAGGGGCTGTTCCTCGAGGCCGTCGACGCAGTCGGCGGCGTCGATCCCGGCTCCGTCACGCTCACGGGCACGACCTACAGGGCGACCACTTCGCTCGCGATCATGGCCGGCAGTCGCGACCCCGCCACGAACGAGTTGGGCAGCCCGGAGAATCGGATCACGCTCGCCGGCGGTGCCGCCGGGGCGACCACGTCGTTCGTGACCGGCGGATTCGACGCGGAGTTCAGCGGCGACATCGACCTCGCGGGCCGCAACATGTCGGTCGACACGACCAGCGGCGGCACCGCGACCCGCAGCGGCCTCATCTGGATCTACGATGCCATCGATGGAGCGGGCACGCTCACACTCGACGCCGGCTCGGGGGGCAACATTGTCGTCAACCATCTCACCGGTGCGACGGGGGGCACGACGCCGCTGGTTGGCGTCACCGTCACCAACGCCAAGGAGGCATCGTTTGCCCGCGATCTCAAGGTCGGCACGGTGCGGATCGTCGACGCGACAAGCACCGTGACGTTCAGCGGCGTCCTCGACATCACGGGCGGACTTACCTTGGAGGCCCAGCCCTACGCCGTTCGGCTGCTCGGCGGGAGCATGGGGTCGAGTCGGATCGCCGGCGTGACGACGTTCCAGAACACGGGCCGCCTCACGTTCGGCGATCAGGGGCCGCCGGACGTGTTCACGTTCGCGGGCGGCCTCGTGGCCACGGCGCCGTCGGAGGTCCGGCTGATTGCCAGCGTCCTCGCCGACTCGGGGTCGATCACGATGGGCGACGCCGACACCGACGTCACCGTGCATGCCGCCGCCATCGGTGGCTCCGCCACGGCGATCACGCTCGCCGACGTGATGCTCGACGCCAACGGCGGGCTGATCCTCGGCACGGGCCTCGCCACGACGATCCGGGTGGGCTCGGTCACGGGCACGGCCACGGGGTTTGCCGACGCTCTCTCCATCGACACGACCGGCGCCGTGACCATCGCCGGCAGCGTGGGTTCCGGCCTCGATCGGCTGATCGTCACGAAGTCGGGCGGCACGACCTTCCAGGCGGCGGTGAACGTGGGCGACGTCAGGCTCGCCGACACGACCGGCACGATCACGTTCCAGGACGACCTGACGGCATCCCTGCTGGAGACCGCCTCCAAGGGCTACTCGGTCGCGTTCCAGGGCGCCGCCACGACGGTCGCCGCCACCACCTTGTTCCTCAATACCGGCACGGTTTCGCTCGGCGACGATGCGAGCGACGTCGCCACGTTCACCGCCGGGTTGTTCACGAACGGGGGCCCGAGCAACACCTCGCTCGCGGGCATCATCGCGTCGGGTGGCAACGTGTCGCTGGGCGCGGCCACGCTCCTGACGAACGTGACGTTCCAGGGCCCTCTCGTCAGCTTCGGCGGCACACTCACGGGCGGCAGCTTCGGCCTGACGACCTCCGATCCCATTTCACCGGAGGGGGGCGACGCGGAGTTCGGTGGGGCGGTGACGGTGGGTTATCTCAGCGTCTTCGGCACGACGACCATCGCCGGGCCGTCGATCACGACCGTGGGCGACCAAAACTACATCAAAGAGGTGACGATCTCTGCGCCGTCCGTCCTGCTGCGGGGAGCGGGGGGAGTCTTCGGGGGAATCGTCACCGGCGGGACCAGCGGCCTGGAACTCGACTTCGACGACGGGGCCTCGCTGCCACAGCCGATTTCGCCCTCGACCACGATCGGCGGCACGCTGCGGGTGATCGACGGGATTGTCCGCGGCAGCGCTGTGGTCGGCAGCCTCGCACTGACGTCGGATGCCACGCTCCGGGTGTCTGCCACCGGCCTTCAACCTGGCAGCGGCTATGGGCAGGTGTCCGCCATGACCGGCGGTACAGTCCACCTCGGCTCGGCAGCGCTGTCCTTGGCGGGTTCGTCGCCGCTGCCGCTCGGCTCCACCCTGACGATCATCGACAACGGGGGCTCGGCCCCCGTGAGCGGCACCTTCGCCGGGCTGCCCCAAGGCGCGCTGGTCGACACGCCGGCCGGCGTGATGCGGGTGTCATACACCGGCGGCGACGGCAACGACGTGACACTGGAGGCGGTGCCCCGGGACATCGTCGCGAGCCTGGAGGACGACCGACTCTTCCTCCGTCTCGCAGGCGCGGGTACCACGATCCGCAACCTCTCGACGCAGTACCTGCCCGCGAGCCGCAGGCTCGTGGTCACGGTGGCGGCCGACCGACCGCTGACCGGTGGCGGCACAGGCCTCGTGGTCAACTCGCGGGCCGGCACGGTGACGGTCAACCTGGCGCAACTGCCCCAGTTCAAGGGCATCGTCGTGGTCGGAACGGGGGCGACCGACCGGATCACGCTGGGGCCGCAGGGAGTGAATCTCGCCGCGCTCACCGCGGGCGCCGCGGGCCAAGGGTTCGCGATCAACACCGGCATGGGCGCCGACGTGGTCACGGTGCGGAGCCCCGTCCGCACGAAGGGCGCCGACGGCGGGTTCGTCGTCTCGGCGGCCACCATCAACCTCGGGGCGGCCATCCACACAGGGTCCGGCCTGCAGCGATACCTCAGCCCGGTGAGGCTCGTGGGCGACACGAGCCTCACCGGCGGGGCGATCACCTTCGACACGAAGGTGGACGGGGCCCACCGGCTCACGCTCAACGCCTCGGGCAGGGTTTACGTCGGCGACTCGATCGGCGGCCTGACGCCGCTCAAGGGCATCACGATCCAGCGGGCGGCGGCGTTCGAGGCCACCATGGGCCTCCGGCTCGACGGCCGGGGGCTCGCCCCGACGGCCAACGGCCTCGTGATCGGCCGCGGCGTCGGCAGCGTGGCGATCGGCACCGAGGATCCGGAAACCCGACCCGTCACGATCAACAACTACGGTGGCAGCGGCATCCTCTTTCAGGGCGGCTCCCGGGAATCGTTCATCGGGCAGGCCACCCTCGCCGGCAACGGGCAGGGCATCACGTTCCTGCCCGGCGACTACACGGGCACGACGGTGGTGTCGAACGGGATCCTGCGGAGCAAGCGGGCCGGAATCGTGCTCGACGGCGCCCGCAACGTCTCGATCGGCGACGACGTCTTCTTCAGTGGAAACCTGATCCAGGGCGGGGCCGTCCCGCGGCTGTTCGGGAAGGGCATCGTGGCCAAGGGCCTGCTGACCGGCACGCGGGTGATCGGCAACACGATCGATCGCAACAACGGCGGCATCGTGATGCAGGATGCCAGGAGGCTCACGGTCGGGGGCGCTGCCCTGCTCGGCGGCGCTCCTCGGGCCAACACCATCATCGGGAACGTGGCCTGGGGCCTGGTGGCCTCGGGCAACTGCACGGGATCGGTGCTCGACGTCAACACGATCTCAGGCAACGCTCCAGGCAACGTGAACGTCGCCCGCGCCCGCGGGCTGGTCGTCGTCCCGCCGGTCTGAGCCCCGGCGGCGGGGTGTTCGATCCGTTGGCAGAGCGTCTCGATCACCCGCCGAGTGCGGGCCACGGAGGCTACCGACGTCCTGTGGGTGCGATCGCCGGAAGCCGAGCGCGGCTTGCTGGCCGCGCTCGACGAGCTGGATGCCGAATACATCGACACGGAGATCGATCCGGCGACGGGAATCGAGCGGCCTCACCGCGTTACGGCGTCATTCGTTCGCTCCCAGTCGCTGATGATGCTGTGCACCAACTCCGGATGTCTGGATCTTTTCGATTCCGTGCCGGGCTCCCCCGGGCAGTCGGTGGCCGCGCTCCTCGAATCGAGCCCCGAAGTCGACGGGATCCGCTTCGTCTCGCTGGAATGGCTGCGGCGGCTCAAGGCCGCAGTGCTTTCCGTGCACTGAAGAACGGAGTGGCGGAACCTGACATTACGAACCCTGACGATGTCGACCGCGACGCTCGCCAGCAAAGGCCACATCACCCTCGACTTCGCGACGGCCTGGGGCCGAAATCGTCGGGCGTGGAGCGCCCATCCGGGAATCACTTGGGCTTCAGAAAGTCGGGCTTCAGTCGGCGTCGAAACGTCTCGGCCACCTGCCAGGCCTGTCCCTGGAGATAGCCGGCCGTCGCCTCCGCGACCGCGACGCGGGTGCCGCCCGCGGTGGTGATGTCGTGCGGCAGGCCGACCGGGCTGGCGCGGTGCAGCACGGCGTGGAACACGCATGCGGTGAGATAGGAGCCGGTCGCGCTCGCGTGATTACCGTCGGTGAACAACGCGAGATCGGGGCGGTCGTCACGGACCCTTCGCCACGCCTCGCCGACGGGGCAGACCTCGACGTCTTTCGTCGCCTTGTGAACCTCGATTGCCGCCGCGGTGAGGGCGTTCTGGCTGGCCGCCGCGTCCTCCCGCGCCCAGCAGAGATAGAGCAGCGGGACGGCGTCGCGACGGGCGAGTTCGCAGAATTGCGTGGCGCAGCGGCGGTAGCCGTCGGGGTCGATCACGGGGCGGGTGCTCTGCTCCTGGAGGACGATGAAGTCCCACCACCCGGCCTCGATCAGACCGCGGGCCTCGGGGCCGTTCCAGTGACCCTCGAGCGTCTGGCCGCCGGCAACCACGCTCTGGGCCGTCACCCGGCAGCCGATCTTCGCCGCCATGGCTGTGACGAGCCCCGGGATGTCGTTGACGAAGGTGTGGCTATTGCCGATGAACAGGATCCGCAGCGTCGTTCGCGGGGGCGGCTCGTCGAGCCGCCGCTGCCGCAGCCAGTTGCCGTGGACCACGTGGTCCACGGTTCCGCGCGCCGCCTGCACGCCGGCGAGCAGCAACCCGGCGAGCAGGGCCACGATCCCGATCGTGACGAGCAGCTCCACGAGCGTCGCTCCGCCGCGACGATCGGCTGTCGTTCGACGATCCCGTTCACGGATCATGTTGCTGCCGGGAGCATGATGTTGTCACGGTTGATCCCCGCTCGCCATTCACGACCTGGCGTGGCACGAATCGGCTTCTGCAGTTTTTCAGGGCCGATTCCGGGGCTGAAACCGGCCCCTGAAAACCGCCGCGCCTCCGTCAAAGTGAATGGACTTGGCGATCCCTCCGGTGAATTGTCGACCGCCCGCGCGTGTGATACCTTTGCCGAGCTGCGGAACCTGCGAATACCACGAGGAACCTACCGTGCGGTCCTGCCGCGTGACAAGCCTGGCGGTCGTGTTGATGGCCGGTCATCTCGCGGGGGCGGCGGAGCCCTGGCCGGCGGACGTGCCGGGGTTCGTCAAGCCGGCGCCGGGTGAGCATCCGCGGCTGCTGTTTCGCAAGGCAGACGTGCCGGAGTTGCGGAAGAAGGCCGCCACGCCCGCCGGCAAGGCGATCGTCGCCCGTCTGCGGCATGTCTTGGGCGGCAATGGCGAAACCTTTCCGGAGAAGGTTTCCCCGGCCACGAAGGGCTATCCCGGCCCCGGGAAATATCAGGGACTCCTCATCGAGGAGCGGGGGTATCTCACCATCGGCCACGCCGCGGGGTACGGCCTGCTGTACCAGCTCACCGGCGAGAAGAAGTATGCCGACCTGGGGCGACGGTCGTTCGAGAAGATGATGGAAGGTGTCCGCGACGTGGACAGTCGCTATTCGTTCGTGGCGCCGGAAGGCGAATTGCGGGCGGGATCGAGCTGGGCCGTGGCCGCGCTGGGCTATGACCTCTGCTACGACGGCTGGGACGAGGAGTTCCGCAAGCGGGTGGCCAAGGCGTTCCTGGCCGTGCAGATCGAACAGGGCAACGCCGGGATCGTCAAATGCGCGACGAAACCGAAATACGGCCCCGCCAAGAACCACTACGGCGGCATTGCCGCTGCCGGCACGGCGGTGCTGGCGGTGATGCATGACCCGGGCACCGACGGCACCGACTTCGAGGCCCTCGTTCCCGGCATGATCAAGTCGACCACGGCGTTGTTGACCGGCGGCTTCGGCGATTACGGGTTCTACGCCGAGGGCCACGGGCCGAGCCACGTCAGCTCCGACACCGGGTTTCTGCTCATGCTGCAGGCCTGGCGGACGGCGCTCGGCAAGGACTTCATCGCGCCGCGGCCCAACGCCCAGTGGATCAGCCTGCGCTGGGCGATGGAAACCCTGCCGATCGCCGGCCGGCCGATGTATTTGAACCGGCAGAAGGCCGCGGGCTCGTACGGCGACGATTTCTTCTGGCGCGGCGGCTGGTCGCACGGCGGCCAGTTCGCCCAGGGCTTCGGCACCGTCGAGCCCCGGTTCGTTCCCGCGCTGCTGTGGACGTATCAGCAGGTCATCGAGCCGGCGGAAATCGCCGGCTATTGGCCGCCGCGGAACATGGTCTTTCCCCAGTCCGGCTGGCTCGAGCCGGGCGACCGCAGCTACGACGCCATTCGGCAGCCCTGGCACGCCGTGGTCAGCTTCGTGAACTGGCCCGTCGGCGTGAAGCCGGCGAACCCGGCAACGGTGCTGCCGCACGCGGTCTTCGACAGCAACAAGGGATACACGGTGTTCCGCAACCGGTGGCAGGACGGTGACGACATCGTGATCACCAGCCTGCTCGGCTATGGTCCCCGCGACGGCTACACGCCGGGCGGCGGGCCGATCCTGGCCTTCGCGTACGGACAGAAGATGTCGCTGGGCAGCCTGGCGGCCAAGGCGGGCACGTTCACTCCGCACCCGGCGGGCGGCGTCACGGTGGCCGACGGCGGGGCGGGCATGCTCGGGTTCGATTGCTCCGGGGCGTCCGGCGCCGATGCGGTCTTGGTGGGCGTGAACGCGAATCTCAAGGGCGGGGCCAACGCCACGCTGCACGAGGTCGAGGCCGACGGCCGGGAGGTGCAGATTCTGGCCTTCGCCAGGGGCAAGGCGGTTGCCGCGCCGACCGTCGCCGGCCCGGTGATCAGCATCGGCGGCCAGAAGATCACGGTTGCCAAGGATGGCCTGACCTTCGCGGTCACCACGAAGCCGGCCGTGCCGGCCGTGGCCGCGCCGCCGGTTCTGCGTCGCAACAAGGACATGCCGAAGGCGACCGCGGTCGACGGCAAGGACCAGTGACGGCTCGGTGGCACAGGCCATCCCGCGAGCCTGGCCGGAGTGGTCAGCAGCCCAAGAAGCCCCGGGTGGAAACCCGGGGACTCCGGGCCCGAAAACCACCCCGTCTTCCATGCCGGATAAAGGCGGGCAATTTCCTGGTTCAAACCCGCCGCGCATGGCGAGTGGGACGGGGTGCCACCCGGAGTCCCCCGGCTTCCGCCGGGGGCTTTTTGGGCGCGTCGCGCGTGTCACTCCGGCGACTGGGGCGTGTCGGGAATCGCCGCGCCAGACGGTGAAACCGCTGGCGATGTGGTCGCGGATCGAAGCCGCCTTCCCTACTTCCGCCGTCGCAGGCGACGGGCGGCGAAGGCGCTCAGTCCAACCACCGTCATCATGATGGCACTCGGCTCGGGCACCACCAGGGCGATTTGATTGAGATTTTGATAGTTGTAGTCGACGGTGTACGGCGCCGGTGCTCCGACGACGCTGCTGAACGTCCCGCCGGTCAACGTGCCGTACTTGGCAAACACGTAGGCCGCGTCATTCAATGTTTCGAGTACGGAAAAGTTTACCGTGGCGCCCGAGATATCGAGGGTGCCACTCGTCACGTCGAGAAAGTCCGTCAAGCCAGAGCCGTTGCCACTGACTTCCACTGCAAGGGTTCCGCGAATGCGGGCGTTGCCGGCGGCTGTGTTCAGTGCCAACGTGCCGATGCCGCTGCTGCCGGGGGCGAGGAAGCCGCCGAGTTCAACGAACACCGGCCGCGAGATGGTGCCGCTGCCGCCGAGAATGCCACCGGTCGACATGGCTGTCACCAGCCCGTGCGAGCCGGCACCCGACACTGCCCCCAGCACGCCGTTGATGTTCAGCGTGCCGGTGCGAACCATGGTCTCGCCCAAATACGTGTGCGAACTGGCGCCGCCGATGTCGAGCCGGCCGGCCCCGGTCTTGAGGAAGTGCGACTGGTTAATCGTTCCGCTGATGACGCCAGTGATCTCGGCGAAGTCGCTCGATGAGTTCGGATTGTCAGCCACGCGGAACTCGCGGAACCACAACTCCGCTGCGGCTCCCGCGAGGCTGATCCCGTTGGCCATGACGATCTTCGAGTCGGCGGTCTCGGAATTGAGCAGCAAGGCCTTGCCGTTCGCAACGCTATTGGAGGCGTTCCACGCGAGCGTGGAACTCAGCGTCACCGTGCGAGTGCCGCCGAAGGCCGCGAAGCCACCGTCGGCGCTCGTCGCCAGCCAGTTCACATTCGACTCGGAAGTACCGACCGTAGCGGTCCAGTTGCCGGTCAGCTCGAACACGCCCCCAGCAAACCGCCGACCCATGTTGCCAAATCTCGTACTACCCGCATCCAGCCGAATGGCGCCTTCCTGAACAACGATCGAATCCTGCCTAGCTGCAGTGCCAGAACCCCATGTCCCGGAAGGATTGAGAATCAGCAGCCCCGTACCACTCTTCACGAAAGCCGCACTGCCAGCAAGCTCTGGTGCCGCACTGATTGTCAAGTCGCCGGCATCGACACGGACGACGTAGTCCTGAGTCGCCGCACCGACATTCCGCAACAGGCCGGACGCTCCGCCCGTAATCGCCGCGGATCCAGCGGATGTCTTGAGGATCATGAATGGCAGAGTACTACTACCGCCGTCCAGGGCGTTGGCACCCAAAGCCACCGTTTGAGCGCCGTCGATTTTAAGAGCATTGAGCGTCGCGGTCGCCCCCAACGTTTGGTCACCCGAAGCAGCATCAACCAAAACATTGGACGTCGACGTGACGCCGCCCATATTGCCGCCCGATGGGGTCGCATAGTTAGTCAAGGCCGCGATCGTGGCCGGGGCAACACCACCGTGCGTGGCGAAGTCAGCGCCGTTGACGAACACGCCGCCGATGATGCCGTTGGTCAACGCGGGCGCGTTTGTGCCGAACACCAACGCCGCGACGCCAGTGCCATTATTGGTGTACTTGACGTTCAAAGCCGAGCCTAGGCCGCGCGACCAAACAGTGGCGGCCGCAGTATTCGAACCAGTCACAGTGGCATTTTGGTTGGCGCCAGCCCGAATATTGATCGTCGACGCGAACTGCGCTGTCAACGCAAACCCGGCCAACAACTCCGTGGACGCGGCGGTGCCGCTTCCAACGTACCGGAACTCGCCGCCGGAAAACGTGAGCGAATCCAAGTCCCGATATTTGTCGTTCAACGTCCCCGAATTGTCGAGCGTCAGCGTTCCGCTGCTGCCAAGCAAATAAGGATTGGCATTAGCAGCCTGACCAATGCCCGCGAACCCCGAAAAGATCAACTGACCGCCTTGAACA
>Ga0315903_10006815_pt1 | contig 14470 bp, 14 predicted proteins | sample LakEriMetagenome_7_FD_203524 | JGI IMG/M metagenome (GOLD analysis project Ga0315903, IMG submission 203524) | Freshwater fungal communities from buoy surface, Lake Erie, Ohio, United States - Buoy 2 MA119 | ecosystem: Environmental > Aquatic > Freshwater > Lake | place: USA: Lake Erie, Ohio...
AAATCAGTGTTGAGGGCGATGTTGGGTAAATGATGTCGAACTGGCAATACTCGTTCTCCCGGACACCAGCCGCCCCTATCATAAATCCAAGTACCTGTTTGCGCTTGGATATCGCAAAATCCACATATCTTCCAAAAGTTCTCTGTCGCTATTTTATTACCATTTAGGTTTATATCATAATACCGTGGGCAAAATTCAGCACATCCATTATTATCACTTCCATGGCCTGTAATAGATACGAGCATATCGGCGTGAGTAGCGGGTGCTAAAATTTTGGTTGTATCTGGAATTAAGTAGGATTCTATCGAAGGTGTTCCTCCATAGTTGTAATATCCTTGTTGTACTTTATGAATACTTACTACATCTTGTGCCGGTGTTCCCTCGATATACATTAATTCGGTTTTCAAGGTAAAGCCTCCAGAATAGCCACTGTAATGAGCTTCTAATGATAAACTATCCTTCAATATAGGTGCCCAATCCGTTACATCGAACCAATAGGTATGCGTCCATGCTGTATTAAAAACACTTCCAGTACCCGCATAAGGTGTAATAGCTCGAGCTATTTCAAAGGTTTCTGTTGACACAGAAGGATTCAATGGTTTCGCTACAAAATCTAAACTATAATCCCATTGGCCACAATATTGAGTGCCGTTTGGACATTGATATCGGCCAATCGTGTAAAGCAAATATATTTTTCGATAGCTTGTATTTGCTGTGGGCAATTGAGCTGTTCGCGAATAAGTACCGTACCATGTTAAGGAATCAAGCACATGAATTGGAACTCGTGTCGTATCGCCAGGGGCCGCTATTAATAACTGTTGTAGAAAAAGAAGGAGAAATGTGAATTGTATAATTTTTTTCATATTTCAAATATAAATGTTTGTAGAATAGAATTTCTAATTCTTCTTCAATTTGCTATAAAAAATTTCTTCCATGCAAAATAAGCTCTGATTGCTATGACAAATAAAATGACTGTTAACAAAGCGGTGAGTGCCAGCCCTTTAAACATGAATAGTGGGATCGCAATAGCATTAGAAATATTCAAAATAATCCAGTTTTCTATTTTCCTTTTAATCAGGAGCCATGAACCAGCCCAAGCAAACGCACTGGCTAAAGCATCATAGAATGGAACATTGCTACTGGTATATTTTCTCAAAATAACATAACTTATCAAAAAAGCAGTGACAACAATGAACGTGGCAATTATCCAATCTCTCTGCTTGCAATAACTTACTGCATTTTCTTTTTGATTTGATTGCCAAAGCACAATACCCCACAGACTAATAAACAAATAATAAATATTTAGGGCACTTTCAGCAAATAATCCAGCTTGATAGAATAGGAAAATATACAAACTTACACTCAGAATACCTGCGTAAAAGTTGAGTATATGATTTCGCCATGCTAGTACTACTTGTAATAAGGCGAATGAAAAGGCAAGCCACTCTAGCCAAGTGGTTTGCTTAAATTGCTGTATGAGTAATTGCAGAAAATGAGAATCCAAAAACAGTGTTATTCAGTCGTAATAGGCTCTAATGTAACCTCGCCGATACCTTGATTGATTAATCCAATTTGTTGCGCCGCAGCTTGCGATAAATCTATCAATCTCTTATTAGCAGCATGCATACGATCGTTGATTTTCACTATAACAGATTTGCCATTACGTGAATTTGTAATTTTCACACGAGTACCTAAACTCAAAAAGTTATTTGCAGCTGTTAATTTATCATTGTTAAATATTTCACCGGTTGCTGTCTTACGACCATTAAATTTCGGATTATAGTAACTTGCAGTGCCTTTCCAGATATTGCTCGCAATTTTACGAATCCCTGAAAATGAAATCGTCCAAATCGAAAGGAGCACTAATATGATTGTGAAACTAAAAAAGTATTTCATTGTTTTCATCTCGTTTTAGTTTTGGTTTCCGCAAAAGTAGTTTTCTTTATTTCCCATGCAATAGCTTTATGAGTCTGACAACATAATGAAATGTTAGCCACTATGTTTTTTACCAAATATTAACCTCCCTCTCTAATAAAATGTTAAAACGTTGTTGCACAGATGTTATAATTCTTTCAGATAAACTAAAAATATCACTTCCTTTTGCATTTGCATAGTTTACAAGTACCAAAGCTTGCTTTTGATGCACCCCATAATCTTGCTCACGAAAACCCTTCCACCCTATTTTTTCGATAAGCCAAGCTGCCGGTATTTTATACTTTTCATCATTTTTGTATGAAGGCATTTCAGGGAATTCTTTAATAAGCTTTTCGAAATGTATGTTGTCAATCAATGGGTTTTTAAAAAAGCTACCCGCATTACCAATTTCTATTGGGTCGGGTAGTTTACTTTTTCGTATCGCAATAACCGCATCTGAAACATCTTTGATACTTGGATCGAGAATATTCCTGTCAGCTAAATACTCTTTTATATTCCCGTAATCTAATCGAAGCGCTGGTTGCTTCTTCAAGCGTAAGGTTACTGATAGAATGAAGTATTTGCCCTTCAGTTTATGCTTAAAAACGCTATCCCTATACCCAAATTCACATGATTCAGCATTGAATGTTTCTGTTGTTAAATGATCAAGTTGTAAACATTCGCATCGCTCAAACACATCTTTCAATTCTACCCCGTAAGCACCAATATTTTGAATTGGCGCAGCACCCATTGTACCCGGAATAAGTGATAAATTCTCGATTCCACTCAGTTGTTTATCTACCGCCCACATTACACAATCGTGCCAATTTTCGCCACTTGCAAAAGTGACCAATATTACATCTTCGGTTTCCGAATCAATTTGAATGCCCTTCAACTCATTGAGTATAGCTATTCCTGTAAGCGGCTGGGTGAGTAATATATTGCTACCACCGCCAATAATACAAACAGGCTTGTCTAAAGATTTAGCTTGCCGCATGGCAAGTAACAACTCGCTTTGACTCTTAATTCTCAAAAACATTTCAGCCTTTTCAGCTATGTGAAATGTATTAAAATTTTCGAGCGAAAAATTGTGTTCTACTAACATATACAAGTAAAAGTATTGCTTTCAGCTAAAATGGAAATTAATGAATTTATTTCTTTTGATTTTTCATAGACTTATAAGCCGCGAACGACATTACTTTTTCTTTCTCTTCTTGAAAATAGCTTGCTATCAGAAGCATCTCTTCAACATTTAAATAACCTGGAACTTGTTTAGCTTCTTGAAACTGATTATTAAAAAATACTGTTGTTGGATAACTAATTTGACCATTTAGCCAATCGCTTGCCAAATCATGCGTTCGTCTCCCCGATGACTTGTAATAAACAACGCCTCCAAATTCTATTTCTTGCTTTTGCTCTGCATTAAATTTTATGCAGTAATAATTTTCATTTAAATAATTAATGACATCCGTATTTCGATATGTTTTTTTATCCATCACTTTACACCAATGGCACCAACCTGTAAATACGTCAACTAAAATTTTCTTTGGCTCTGTTTTCATTTTTTCTTCAACCTCTGCGATGGTCATCCAATTTATACCCACTTTCTTGTTGGCTTCAGTTCTTAAAAAAGCTGTCAATGAAAAGATAAATAGAATAAGGTATTTGTATTTCATATGGATTAATGATTAATTTCTGAATTAATTTTAGCCATTACAAAGCTAACCGATTTAAATAAATAATACATGCGTAAAATAGCCATTGGAATTACCGGAGCATCAGGTTCCATTTATGCCAAAGTATTGTTAGATAAACTATGTCCGATACCTGAATTAGAAATTGCGTTGGTGATGAGTAAGAATGCTGAAGATGTTTGGCAACATGAATTAGGTCAGGATGATTACAAAAATTATGCAGTCAAAAGATTTGATACCAACGATTATTATGCACCTTTTGCAAGTGGCAGCAGTAGTTTTGAAGCATTGGTTATTTGCCCCTGTAGTATGGGTACATTAGGAAGAATAGCGAATGGCATAAGCGATAGTTTGATAACTCGGGCAGCCGATGTAATGCTCAAAGAACGACGCAAATTAATATGTATAGCACGAGATACACCTTACAATTTAATTCATATCAATAATATGAAAACAATCACAGAAGCGGGAGGCATCATTTGTCCAGCTTCACCCTCATTTTATAGCATGCCTAAAAATTTTGAACAATTAGCTGCTACTGTGGTAGACCGTGTGATTGGTTTATTAAATATTTCTATTGAAACTTATCGATGGAATGAATCATCTTGAAAATTACCTATTAAAAAATAGATCCATTTAGATACCACTCACTTTTCTCAAGTCGAAGCAAAAATCAACAAAAGTATTGTACTTCAAATCTATCCACTCATTTGGCATTTCTATCGTTTTAGTGGTTTCTACAAAAACTGTTTTCATCGCAAGACGCTTCCCAAATTCCATGTCAGACAAATTGTTTCCTACCATGATTGATTTTTCAAAATCTATGCCCGGAAAATCTTGCTTCGCTTGCAACCCCATTCCAATATTAGGTTTTCGATGATAAGCATTTCTATCTAAATCTGGCGCAAAATAAAATTGATGAATATGCCCGCCATTCTGTTGAATAAGTGCTAATAAATTTTCATGAATGGCATGCAAGTCGTCTTCCGACATGAAACCACGACCAATCCCGCGTTGATTTGTAACTACAATTACATGTTGGAAAAGTGGTGTAATTTTTCCGAGCGCTTCCCTAACACCTTCGTATAAATTAAACTCACTTACATCCCGGATATAGTCATCTTTTTTTTCATAATTCAAGACACCATCTCGATCCAGAAAGAGAGTCCAAGTGTTATCAATTCGATATAAAAATGTATGGTCTGCTAGCAAGGTTAATATAAGTTAATTAAATAATCGAGGTATATCTGTTTGCGCTTTGTTATAATCAGTTGGAATGCCAATATCAATAAAATACTTGTCTTGTGTAAAAGCCATAAAATTTCTTTCGCTTATCATTTTTTCCAAATATTCTTTTTCGAATGAAAATTTTTTCTCGAAAGGAATATTGATAAATGACTTTTTAAAAAGACAATAAATACCGCCATTAATCAATCCACTAGCACCTATTTTTTTTTCTTCAAAAGATGTGATGCTATTTTGCTCATCAATATGCACAATGCCATATCTGCCTGCCTCATTCATTAGCTTTAAAGCTAAGGTACAATCAGCCATATTATTTTTCTGAAAAAGATATAATGCATCTAAGTCAATGTCGAAAAGCGTGTCTCCATTCATCACAATTGCATCATCTGTAGCAACATATTGCATCGCATTCATAATGGCGCCTCCTGTTCCGAGAGGCTCTTCCTCTTCAGCAAAAACATATTCAAATGAATAATTGTTAGCGTTTTTGCTAAGGTAATCCTTCACCATTTCCTTTTTGTACCCTACCGAAAAAATAATATTCCGAAAATGATACCGTTGGATTTGTAATAGCAAATAGTGTAAAAAAGGTTTACCATCAATGGGAGCTAAACATTTTGGCTTGTCCTCTACTACACTTTGTAATCGAGTTCCTAGTCCACCCGCGAGAATTATACAATCTTTATACTCCATGCCCAAAGTACTTCTCTTCAACTAATTGACAAATTATATGCCCAAGCATAATATGTGACTCTTGAATGCGAGGGGTATCAAGGCTTGGTACATTTAATAGATAATCACTCATATTTTTCATTTCGCCGCCTGTTTCTCCTGTAAATCCAACCGTAATCATGCCTTTAATTTTAGCCATTTTAAATGCTTCAACAATATTTTTAGAATTACCACTAGTTGAGAGACCAATTAATACATCCCCTGGATTCCCAATCCCTTTTATCATTCGAGAATAAATTACATCATAGCTATAATCGTTACCAACCGCAGTAATATAAGATGTATTGCAATGTAAAGCCTCTGCTGGCAAGGCGTCCCTATCTGTATAAAAACGTCCGCTAAATTCAGCCGCTAAATGTTGCGCATCAGCCGCACTACCTCCGTTGCCACAAAACAAAACCTTCTTTCCATCCTGAAAAGCTTGGGTAATTGTGTTGCTAATAGTTTCCAATCTTTCAACCATGGCATTGTCTTTGACAATTTGATCTTTTACTGCTATGGATGATAGTATAATATTCTTTATTTTATCTGACATAATTACAATTTTCTTCTGTTGTAAAGAAACGAAAGAAATAGAAAATTTTGATTAGAAAATTTACAAATTGAATCCCTCAAAAAAGTTATGGTGTTAAAACCTATTTCTCAGACAGCGCAATAATTAATTTTAGACAAGCATTAGGAAACACTTATACCCATATTCAGCTATTGAAACACAATTATAAATTCGAAAAGTTATACCTATGTGATTTGTGTAGCTGACCAAATCTTATCCCGACAAATTTGTTGGGATAAATTCAGCTGGTTATTTTGTTAAGAAAAATTTGAGCTTCGAAAAATTGGTTTGCCTGTGCCAATGATATTGATGTTGGTCAAGAAGAAAGCTTACAGCAATACCAATCGGTTTTATAAAATTTCAATCGGTATAAGTTGTTTCAACATTTCTAAAACTGAATCTAGGTTAAAGAATTTCATCGCCCTAACACGGCGTGTCGCAAGCTAGATCCAAAAAAAGCGCCTGCCTTCAAAGCGAAAAAAATATCATGAAAATAATTACGATTTAATCCATTCATTACAAAAGTCAAAATGAGGTACGAGATTTAGATTTTAAATCCCTGTGCGAGGAAGGAACTATTGGATTCCGATTATGTTTCCAAAGCTTGCTTTGGCGTTCATTCCCCTGATTCACAGCAGCTCACTTCGTTTCTGCTGCAAAATCTCGGTTCAACGAGATATAATTTATACAAGACAATGAGAAAACTCTTTGTATTCAGAAAATATCACCTGTTTACATCATTGATAAAAAACATAGATGTAAGTGCTATTTTACAGCAATCCTAATTCCTTTTTTTGTTTATCATCAATCATGCCTGGTGCATCAAGCATCATATCTCTACCTGCATTATTTTTAGGAAATGCAATAAAATCACGAATTGATTCAGAACCACCCAATAGAGCGCATAATCTATCAAAACCTAATGCAATACCTCCATGTGGCGGTGTACCATATTCAAAAGCACTTAATAAAAATCCGAATTTTTCCTTCGCTTCTTCTTTAGTGAATCCCAGCGCATCAAACATTAACTCCTGAATTTGCTTATTGTGAATTCTAATGGAGCCCCCGCCAATTTCTGTGCCATTCAATACCAAATCGTAAGCATTCGCTTTGATGTCTGCATATTTTGATCTATCGTGCATCCAAGTTAAATGCTCAGGTTTAGGAGAAGTAAAAGGATGATGGCAGGCTATATATCTGTTTTCTTCGGCATCATACTCAAACAAGGGAAAGTCAGTCACCCATAACGGCTTAAATTCCGCTGGGTTTCTTAGACCCAATTTATTCCCCATTTCCAAACGCAACTCACTCGCAGCTTTACGGGTTAGATTTTTTTCACCTGCTACAATCAATATTAAATCACCTGCTTGTGCATCACACACTTTAACGATTTCATGCAGACTTTCTTCGTTGTAAAATTTATCTACTGAACTCTTCAAACTTCCATCTGAATTGCATTTCAAATACACCAAGCCTTTCATGCCAATTTGAGGACGTTTTACCCATTCTGTTAATTCGTCTAATTGCTTGCGAGTGAATTCACTGCAATTTGGTGCAGCAATACCCAACACAATTTCAGCATCATCAAAAACCGCGAAACCTTTACCTTTCACAACATCATTTAAGTTTTTCAATTTCATTTCAAACCGAATATCTGGCTTATCGTTTCCGTAATCTTGCAGGGCGTCATCATACGTCATGCGTGGAAAATCAGAAGGCATAGTAATATCTAATACATCTTTAAAAATATGTTTCGACATAGCTTCAAAAGTTTGCAAAATATCCTCTTGATTAACAAAACTCATCTCGCAATCTATCTGCGTAAATTCGGGTTGTCTATCTGCTCGCAAATCTTCGTCTCTAAAGCACTTTACAATTTGATAATACTTATCGTAACCAGCCACCATCAACAATTGCTTAAACAATTGTGGCGATTGCGGCAAAGCATAAAATTGACCGTCATGCATTCGACTTGGAACCACAAAATCTCTAGCACCTTCGGGTGTTGATTTAATCAGCATGGGCGTTTCTACTTCCATGAAATCTTTCGTATCTAAAAAGTTTCTTGCTGCCCTGCTTACTTTATAACGCAAGTCTAAATTTCGTTTTACTGCATCCCGACGCAAGTCTAAAAATCTATACTTCATACGCAATTCATCACCACCATCTGTTTCATCTTCTATTGTGAACGGAGGTGTTAATGAAGCATTCAATATTTCATATTGTTCTACCTCTATTTCAATTTCTCCTGTTGGAATGTTTGCATTTTTATTACTGCGTTCAATTACTTTGCCATGTACTTGCAATACAAATTCTCGTCCCAACATATTTTGCTCAAGCAGTTGCGTTTTTTCTTCATTGAAAAAAAGTTGCGTAATGCCGTATCTGTCGCGCAAGTCTACAAAAGTTATACTGCCAAATTTGCGAATTGTTTTTACCCAACCCGAAAGACTCACTGTCTTTCCGACCGAAGTTATATTTAGTTCACCACAGGTATGCGTTCTGTACATATTTACTTAATTAAAGGTCGCAAATATAGTAGTTTTAATGCTTTCGATATTTCAATTTTACTTTCCATTTTACCTTCAAGCTTACCTTCACCTAATCCAGTCTCACATTAAATATCACAAACAGCTTTTCGGCCAATCATTTATTCCCAATTGGTCTGCATTTTTAGAGGTTAAATCTTTGGTTTTATTGGCTTGTGGTAAAGGCCAATTAGAAAATCAGTCAAGAGCTACCTATTTGCTTCCTCTCCAAATTTTTTCTTAAATTCAAAGTAGGCGAATGGGTTTATGTATTTCGTTTCCTTAAAATATTAGGTAAGCAATGCTGCAAATTTGACTAAATTATCAAATTAAAAAGATAGAGTCATTTACCACCCAACTACGAATTCTTCTCCACCCAAGCATCATGTTCTTTCAATAAATTTATCAACTCGTCTACCGCCACCTCACTATCAATATTTCGTTTCACAATATCTTTATTCTTGTATAATGTAATTTTACCAACACCGCTTCCAACATAACCAAAGTCTGCATCTGCCATTTCTCCCGGTCCATTTACAATACAACCCATAATCGCAATCTTCACCCCTTTTAAGTGATTCGTTACAGCTCTAATTTTTGCTGTAGTTTCTTGCAAATCAAAGAGCGTTCTGCCACAACTCGGACAAGAAATATATTCTGTTTTCGAAATCCGTGTTCGTGTTGCTTGTAATATTCCAAATGATATCGAGTTGACAGTTTGTATTTGCTTCTGAATTTCCTCTTGCGCAAACTGCATATTACCAAACTGAAATCCAAAGCAAACACCTTGAATTAAATGTTCCAATAACAAGGCACCTGATTCTACTGAAAAATGAATCAATGCTTTTTCTAAATTATCCGAATGATTGTCTGTGAGAATACAAATCGGATTCAAAATATGAGCTTCTTTTAGTTCAAGTATTAGTTTTCTAATATCATCAATTGCTTGGATTGAATTACTACTCAGACACAATACATGTGTTTTATCTTTAGCTAATCTTTCTACAATTTCTTTTTTTACATGCGCTGGATAAGCGTTTGGCTTTGCATCTATCATCACAAAATTTAAACTTTCATGATGCACATATTGACCTTCTTCAATGTATTGCAATACATCGAATAATGGGTAACATTGCTTATGCATATTCATAGGCAACCATTGCTGGTAATAAGTAATGATTCCGAGATTACCAGGCAAATTGAATTTAGGAACTTCATTGCAAAATAAATAATCCGCCGCTTGATCACTGATATTCCATTTGTCATCCGCTTCATTATAGGTATAACCTACACTTACTAAATCGGAAGCTTGCAAGGTTTTTATTTTAGAGGTATCTGCAATAACAATGGGCACTTTCCCACTTTGCACATAATTTACCTTTCTATTTGAGTTTATTACTTCATGTAAAACAAATTCTTCTTCACTCAAATCCTTGTTGTGTTTTGCATATTGCGCTACTATTTCTTTACACACTGGCAATTCAAATTCAGGGTCCTCTGTTAAAGAAACTCTTATGGTATCACCAATACCTTCCGATAATAGTGTGCCAATACCAATGGCACTTTTAATCCGTCCATCTTCACCATCGCCTGCTTCTGTTACGCCCAAATGCAATGGATAACACTCTCCAAATTCATTTTGCATATGTTTTACTAAAGTTCGATAAGCTTCTACCATCACTTGTGGATTGCTACTTTTCATACTTAGTACAATATTGTGATAATCGAGACTTCGGGCAATACGCAAAAACTCCATCGCGCTTTCTACCATGCCCATAGCTGTATCACCATATCTACTCATGATTCTATCGCTTAAAGATCCATGATTAGTACCAATACGCATTGCGGTTCCATGCTGCTTGCATATTTCTACCAATGGACTAAATCTCTCACGAATTCTTTCAATTTCTTCTATGTATTCTTGATCAGAATATTCAATTTGTTCAAATTTTTTCTTATCCACGTAGTTCCCAGGATTTACACGCACTTTTTCTACAATTCTTGCAGCTATTTCGGCTGCATTGGGCGTAAAATGTATGTCTGCGACCAAAGGCGTGTTATAACCTCGTTTATGCAATTCATCTTTGATATGTTGTAAATTTTCAGCTTCTTTCTTACTTGGAGCAGTGATCCGAACGAGTTCTGCGCCTGCTTCTATACATCGAATCGTTTGCGCTACAGTTGCTTCCGTATCCATGGTATCCGTTGTGGTCATTGTTTGGATGCGCACTGGATGATGAGCACCTAAAACTAAGTTACCAATTTTTACTTCCCGTGTTTTTAATCGTTGCATGTGGCAAAGATAAAGTGTGCTTGAGGATTTTTAGGTATGTCAAGTTTTAATTTAAACTTAATGCCAATTTGATGGGTTATAACTCCTAATACCATTTTGACATTTATTTTATATTAGACATTTCGCTTGCCGAAAATGGTAAATGCCGATGGATACAAATGTTTAGATTACATGGAGGAACGAAATTTTAATCTGTTACATTTGTCTAAATCGGAATAATACGAAAAAAATCACTACCTATCTTTACAGAAATCAAATTTGCAAAGCACATACAAAAAAAACCCATCACGAATGATGGGTCTTACTATTAAAATTTGATTAAATTTATTTTTTCCATAAACCACGACCGAAATACCATACAAAATCAAGGCTATATGCTTGACGCCAAACGTTGAAACCAAAATCTGTTTGATTGATTAAATCGTTAGCATTATCTGGGTCTAATTTAGAGTTTGAAACGCCTAGTCCAGCAATATTTGCTTGAATTGAGAAGGCATTATAAGGCGTGAAAGCCATACCAAAATTCAATGCACCACCAACACCGTTTCTTGTTCCAGAAAGACCTTTGTTGCGTGTTACTGTTGAACCTAAAATATCATCTGTTGTGTAGCTTCCTGTATTTAACCCAATATTAGCAATTGTAGTGAAGGCAAACCAATTGTTGAGTGGGAAGTACTTCATCGCATAAACTCCGAATCCGAAATCTGTAGCTGCTGTTTCTTGTTTTACCAAGGTTGGTGCCAAGTCCTGCACATCTTCGCCACTTTCTGTGGATACATTCACATTAACACCTAACTCCAGATTGTCAACAACCATATAGCCAACTGACGGTGTCAATGAAAACATCATTGATTTGTCAGATTTTTCTCCATCAGGATCAGACTTCATTGAATTAAAACCAATACCTCCACGTAATACTACGTTACCTTGCGAAGTAGCGGTGCGAGTGCGTTTGCGTTGAGCGTCCGCTGAAAAAGCCGTTAGGCCTAATAATGCTAGAATAAATACTTTCTTCATAATCTATTTTGTTTAATAAAAAATTTCGAACAAATGTAAAGCATCCATTTTATAAAAAACAATATTTTTTCATTTTCTTTGCAATTATATTTAAACCTTCAAAACACAGCACTTATGAAAGGATTATTAATTTTTTTAGGCATCGTTGCTATTATTGGATTTTGGATGTGGAATTCTTATAATGGTTTAGTGCCTAAAGATGAGGATGTTAAACAAAAATGGGCTAACGTACAAAACCAGTATCAACGTCGGGCAGAATTGATTCCTAACTTGGTGAATACAGTTAAAGGAGCCGCTAATTTTGAACAAAAAACCCTGACGGATGTAACTGAAGCACGCGCGAAAGCTACTCAAATGAAGGTGGATGCCTCTAATTTAACACCTGAAAAAATTCGTGAATTTCAAGCTGTGCAAGGTCAACTGAGTCAAGCAATGGGACGTTTGATGGTGGTGACTGAAAATTACCCTCAATTAAAAGCCAACCAAAATTTTTTAGACCTTCAAGCTCAGTTGGAAGGCACCGAAAACAGAATTACTGCAGCTAGAAATGATTATAACGAATCTATTAAAGTATTTAATGTGGGTGTTCGAAAATTCCCTTTGAATTTAATTGCTGGCTTTTTGAAAATGTCAGCAAAACCTCCTTTTGAGGCTGATGCCGCTGCACAGAAAGCACCTAGTGTGCAGTTTTAAAATTTAAAGTATTCTCACACCTTAAGCAACATGCTATGTTTTTCAAACGAGCACTTAAACCTTTTTTATCTCAACCCGAAATCGAGTTGGTATTAGACGCCATTCGCGATAATGAAAAAGAAACCTCTGGTGAAATTCGTCTTTGGATTGAGAGTAAGTGTATTTATGTAAACCCTTTAGATCGTGCTAGAGAATTATTTCATCAGCTAAAAATGTTTAATACAACTCATCGCAATGCAATTCTTATTTACATTGCTCATGAAGATCATGATTTCGCATTGTTTGGCGATTATGCTATTCACAAAAAAGTGAAACAAGAATTCTGGAATCAAGAAGCGAAAAGACTCTGCTATCATTTTTTTCATCATCAAGAAGCCGAAGGCATACAAAAATGTATCGATAAAGTCGGAGAGCAAATGCATTTGCATTTTCCATTCGAAGGCCTTAAAAAGAATGAATTACCTGATGAAATTGTGTTTGGGAAATGAGTCAGCGAAAATTATATTTTAGTACAATTGTATTTGCTCTTGCAATTTTTACACACTGTCGATCACTAGCACAACCTTATCATAAGGAAATACCAGATGTGCCGATTCATGCCGCATTGGTTCATGATTTAGCAGACATGCTAAGCGATGAACAAGAATTACAACTGGAAACAAAATTATATCAATTCGAGCAACAAACTTCTAATGAGATTACCATTGTAACGGTTGATACATTGGGTGAATTAGACCCAAATACTTTTGCCCTAGAGCTTGGAAGAAAATGGGGCATTGGTAAAGAATTAAAAAAGAATGGTGTAATATTATTAGCATCTAAAAAAGATAGAAAGCTGAATATTTCACCTGGGTATGGTTTACAAGGTGCTTTGCCCGATGTGATTTGCGCAAGGATTATTAGAGAATATTTAGTACCCAATTTTAGAAGCCAGAATTATTATCAAGGTTTCAACGAAGCTTCTGATGCTATAATAAAAGCAACCCAAGGTGAATTTGTGAATGACGGAAAGACATCAAGCCGTTCTGGTTTAGGTATGATTTTGCTGTTGTTTTTAATGTTCGGTTTAATTTTTGTTTTTTTCTATTTGATTCGCAATCGTAAAAATGTTTATGTAAGTCGCCGTGGGTACCGATACGATGATGAATGGAGTCATTTACCACGTAGTTCTGGCGGCTGGTTTTCATCAGGTGGCTGGGGCGACTCCGGTGGTGGAGGTGGATTTGGTGGTTTTGGAGGAGGCGGTGGAGGATTTGATGGCGGAGGTGCAAGCGGAAGTTGGTAGTTGAATTTTATTTTATTCTGATTGCAACCGTATCATTGAATCAATCTCATTTTGTTTAATTATGCTAAAACGGTTTTTGGCTTTGCGGCAGGCGTGGATTCGAAAGCACAAAAGTTTGTTCACTTACAAATGTTCAAGAAAGTAAAATTGTTCACTTGAGCAGATTGCCAGGCCTGAGCAAAACCGTGTTATGCACCGTTTTTTTATTCCTTCACGATTTTTACTGTCTGATGTCTGCCATTTTTGTCCGTCAATGTAATAAATAACAATTGATTTGGTATGCTGCTCACATCAATTGTTAGTCTTCTGTTTTGTATACTTTTTTGATCTGAGATAATTATCCGTCCTTGGGTATCGAATATTTGGAGTTGTATCGATTCAATGTTGCTTTGATTCGTTTTAATTTCAATTAAATTGCTTGCAGGATTCGGATAGACTATGAAAAGGTTAGAATTATTATCAATTTCATCTATTGATAATGGCAGACTTATATTTTTGATTACCTCACCGGAATCA
>Ga0315903_10006817_pt1 | contig 14469 bp, 26 predicted proteins | sample LakEriMetagenome_7_FD_203524 | JGI IMG/M metagenome (GOLD analysis project Ga0315903, IMG submission 203524) | Freshwater fungal communities from buoy surface, Lake Erie, Ohio, United States - Buoy 2 MA119 | ecosystem: Environmental > Aquatic > Freshwater > Lake | place: USA: Lake Erie, Ohio...
TCGACGAAGCGCCCCGTGTGCTCGTTCGTGGTCGGGTCGTACTCGCGCAACACCAGCACGTCGCCGACTGCGAACCCGCGGTCGTCCCTGCGAATCTCCGCTCGCTTCGCACCGCTCTGAACGGCGGCGAAGTGCGCGGGGTGGGTCTTCAGCTCGTGGGTAGTCATCGTGAGACCTCGCCCTTCGAACGCGAGGCAATGGCCTGCGCGATCTCCGCTGCGGCATCCGAGCGACCGCGCGTGTAGCTGTTGATGTACGCGTGCCGCGCGAGCTTCCCCACGATCTCGAGGCACACCGCACGCTCGGCTGCAACGACGTCGGCGACGGCCTGCGTCACCTCCGCATCGGTGATCGTGATCGCGTCCCCGCTGACGTGCTCGATGCGCTCGAGGCCGTCGTACTCGCTGATCCTGTACGCGCAGCCCGCGTCCACGATGGAGAGGCTCGCGTATCGATCGCTGGCCTTCTCGCCAAGTGCCTCGACGCACTTGACCAATAGCGGGTCGTGCCGGGGCGCGTCTTCCGGGCGCGCGCAGTGCTTCCACTCGTGCTCGCGCAGCCACGCGAGCGCCTCCTCGCTCAGCCCGAATCCGCCGTAGCGGTTGTTGATTACGACCTTCACCGTTCACTCCTCCGTTGGGTTCCCGTTCGACTCCCTGCGTCGGTTGCGACCACTCCCCGCGTGTGGTCCCAATCGAGGCAGCGGGCCTGCCGAGCACTTCATCGCCCGCTGCCTACCGTCTTCTCGTCACCCTCTCGGGCGGGACGGGTCTTCTCAGCGCGTCATCACTGGCCGTACCGAGCGCACTCACAGCGACACCCGAGCCGAGACGATCCCGATCAGCGTGGTCTCGACCGCAACGTGAAACCGAATCGACCGCTTGCCGCGTCGCGAGCGCAGCGCGTAGACGTAGCCGTGTTCGCTCGGTCGGACGCGCTCGGCGTCCCACTCGGTCAGGCGGGACACGTCGCGCGCCCACGCCGTCAGCGGGTCAGCGCGGCGCGCGTGATAGACGGGCCACTCGCCAGTGATCGGAGCCGAGCCCGAGACTCGGACGCGCGAGGCGACGATCACGGCGGTCATCGCGAGCCACCTGCGGCAAAGTCCAGAGTCACGAGCAGTTGGCCCGTCAGCGTCGAGAGGCGCACGGCCTCACTGCGCGCGAACGCGTCGACGTCGTACTCGCTCAACTGTCCCGCGTCGGGAGCCTCGGGATCCGCAGCGAACGCGGTCTCCCACAACTCGACGCCAGCGTCCGCGGCGTCAGCCGCGGCAACGTGGCGCTCCGCTTCGGCGAGCTCGTCAGCGTACCCGAGGAGCGCGTCCAGAGCGCCCTCGACGCACTCGCCATCGTAGTCGCACAGGTCGTGAGCGAGGGCGAAAAGCTCGCCGTTGTCCACGCTCTCGCCCGTGGCGTCGATCACGTCGACACCCTCGCGGACCGGGGTCACGCCCTGCGGCGGGGTGCCGCGGTACGCGCGAATCTCCAGCGTGTAGTTGTCATCGAGTCTCATCGTGGTCAGCACGGTCTCTCCTCCGTGGGTCCGCAGACGCGCGGCCCCGTGGAGGCCCGGACAACGCTCGTGAGCGCGTCTCAGGCCCCCGCGGCGCAGCGCCTCACCAGCCCTCGCACGCCAGCAGGTAAACGGAGTCGGCGTACTCCGCGGCGCGCACCGCCTCGCGCTCTGCCGCACGGCGCTCGCGGTACTGCCCGATCACGTCGGACTCGAGGTAGTTGACGATCGCTTCGAACTCGTCGCTACCGATCTCGTAGCCGTGGCACTTGACCGACGAGATTGCGGCTTGCTCCGGCGTCCCCGTCGACCGGTCTGCGCTCTCGACCTCGGCCACGACCGAGTAGGTGATCCCGCTGATCTCGATGCTGTACGTCCGCGCGCTCACAGCGCACCTGCCACGCGACGGGCCGTCGATGCCATCCGGTTGGCCGCGCGGATGGCGCGCTCGCGGGTCGCGTGGTGCGAGTACGCGCCCACGGTGTGACCCGTGCGCAGGTCGGTCACGTCTGCAATCCAGCGGGTACCGAGCCCTGCCGCGCTCACGGTGCGCCACACGCTCACCAGCGAGTGACCAGCCTCGATCTCCAGCCCGCGGTATCCCTGTCCCTGCGTCGTCTGTCTCATCGCCGTCTCTCCGTCTGCCCCGTGTCCCTGGGGGCGAGATAAGAGATACGGCATATCTAGATGGATTGCAATATCTGTCGACGCAATATCTTTCTTTTCTTCTAAGCCGCGGAGATCATGCGAGATTCAGCGACGATAAGCGCGCGCAACTCCACCGCCCAAGCTGGGACTTCGAGCGGTGGACGGCCCCGGCGTATCCGCGGGACAGGCCACGCGAGCGCGAGCGTCAACCTCCAGACGTCCGCGTGGGTATGCATCCTGTCGACGCCGAGCAGGTAGTGCGAGAGTTCGTGAAGGATCCGCAGGACCACGAGGGCCCGCTGGCGGCTCGGACGCACGACGAGGACGTGGGGCAGGGCGATCCCGTCGACGCCGGCGGGGAGCCCGCGGTCGTACTCCACGCGGGTGTCCGCCACGCGCGCGAGATCCTCCGCGTCACCCACGTCCGAGACTTGGCTCCACAGCCCCGCGGCCTCGGCCTCGAGCTCCTCGTCTGACAGCAGGGCCAGCCCCGCCCTCACCTCGTCCGCCACTGTTAGAGCGAGCAACCCGTCCACCTCCTCACGATCCCGCCGCCCCGGACCCGCGTCACCTTTTCGGCGGTCGATGGCGGCGCACGACTTTGGCGAGGTCGATCAACAGGGCGGGCGTCAACGGCACGTCGAACGCGAACAACCCCGGCGCGCGGAGCAGCACGTCCCACGTTTCGTCATCGATAGACGGGTCGTCCGCCTTCGCCCGCGCGAGGGCCTCTTCTGCGCCGGGGCGGTTCCGCAACACAGGGATAACGGATGACTCGTGCGCGTGAGCCGCGGTGCGAGCGGGGACCGCCTCGGGGTCTGACTCCAGGTCAGCAACCGCGAGGCCCACGGCTTCGGCGAGTCTCGCGAGGCTGTCGCTCGCGACGCTGAGCCCCTTCTCGGCGCGCGACACCACCGACTGCGCGAGCCCCGCGCGCTCTGCCAGCTCTTCCTGCGTAAGCCCTGCCTTTTTCCGCGCGTCGCGCAACCTCATGCCGCGGATAGTCCATCGCGATTGAGAATATTGCAACGCTGGTCCTTGACGTAGATATCTAGATTATCTACTCTCGACCACCATGAGGGCATCGCACGGGAGACGGCCAAGTGAATTGGCCAAGAGGCGTTTCGCCGCTGGTCTGCGCCAGCAAGATATGGCGGCGAAACTGGATATCAGCCAAGGCCGGTATTCGACCATCGAGAACGCCAAGGCGACGCCGGACGTTCTGCTCGCACAAAGAATCGCGGCGATCTTCGGGTGCGAGATCGGCGACCTGTGGCCCGCGAAGGGGAAGCGGGCGCGGGCGACGAGGGGATCGAAGGCATCGCGGGTGGCAGCGTGAGCGCCCCCGCAGACCAGAGCGGCCAGCGCTGTGCGGCGTGTGCACAGCGCGTGTGCCTGCGCTGCATCGAGCGCGTGAAGGAGACTCAGGCGTTGCGCGCGGAGGCGGACCGGCTGCGCCACGAGCTGCGCCTGCGCAACATCGAGTCGGACGCGACGTGGGCTGACAACGTGATGGGTGGGCTCGTCGGGATTGGGTTCGCCGCGGTCGTCGTCGGTGTCCTGTGGGCGCTCGGTCGGATCGCGACCGTGATCGGCGGTGCGTCGTGAGCGGGAAGCACCTGTCGGACGCGGAGGTTGCAGAGTTCACCTCCCGCCTGCGTGCGGTGTTCTCCGAGCGTAAAGGGAGAGCCTTGGCCAAGGCGGCGGGGGTCTCGTACTCGTCGCTCGCCCACACGGTCGACGGGACGTATCGCCCCGGAAGCACAGTCGTTTCCAAGGTCAACGCCGTGCTGTCGAGCCAGATGTGGCGCTATAACGCCACGAGCGTAGATGCGCTGGCCCGCGCTGCGATCTCCGCAGACTCGGAGTGCAAGCGGCTGCGCTTGGCGTTGGACGCGGAGTGCAAGCGGCTGCGCTTGGCGTTGGACGCGGAGTGCAAGCGGCTGCGCTTGGCGTTGGACGCAGCCGAGGCGCGGGTACGCGCTGCCGTCGTCGCGATGCTTGGAGGTGCGTCGTGAGAACCCACCGGTTCACCGAGGGGCACAGACTCATCCTCGAGCTCGTCGGGTCCGTCGAGAGCGACAACGGCCTCGTCGTCGTCAGCGTCTACCGCCTCGGCGGCAACGCGCAGGGCTGGCTCGTGAGAGGGCACTGCACCGCGGCGAGGCTGGGGGATTGCGTCGAGGGGCGCGTCGTCCACACCGGCCAGTCGTTCGTCGACGAAGCGCTCGCGTGGGACCGCGCGCAGAGGCTCGCGATCGACCTCGATCACGTCGAGTCGCAGGGTGATCGCGCGAGCGCGCGGCCCGCGGCTCCCACCGCGAAGGGGCTGCTGTCGTGACGGTCCGCCCTGCCAAGACCCTGCGCGAGTGCCTGCGCGAGTCACACGCGATCCTCTCGACCACCTACCTCGAAGCGCTCGCACTCGCGTGCGTCGACGTCCTGCGGGATCGAGGGCGCGCGCTCGGGATCGAGCTCGAACAGGACCAGCACGCGACCGCGCTGCGGGTGATCGAGCGACTCGCGGCGAGCGCTCGGGCTGTCGAGGGGATCGCTCAGGCGGACGCCGCCAACGCCAACAACGAACCCGCCTGACCCGCTGCGCAAACGCGCGACGCCGGGGCTCGGATCCCTGCGCAGCGGCCAACGAATCACCGGAGGATCACCGTGCTTTCCACGCCGACTCTCGCCATCCAATCACCCGAGCTTCGCGCCGCGCGCGCTCGCTATCAGGACGATCTCGCGCAGGCCGAGGAGCACTACGCCGCGTCGCTCCGCGGTGTCGAAGACGCACAAGGCAGCGCGGCGGCCATGGCTGCCGATGATCGCGCGACGAACCACCGCGCTCGGGCCAAGCGGATCCGCAGAGGTGACGAGTGAGCGGCGCGTGGGTCAAGAGCCCGGCAGAGGAGGCGGCCCCGTTTGCGGCCCTCTCGCTGCGCGCGCGCGGGCTGCATGAGCTGCTCTGGAAGCGCCAGCGAGACGGCATGCTGGACGCCTGCGCGCACGACCTCAACGGGCTGACGCGCGAGATCGCGCGTCGCCTCGGGGCGACCGCAGGGGATCGCCGGTGGCTCGCGGACGAACTCGGCTCGCTCGAGCGTGCGGGGTACCTCGCGCGGCGCGGAGAGCGGTGGCTGCTAGTGGCGTGCGACGAGCGCCCCGAGGCGACGCGAACCGAGCGCGAGACGGACGCGAACCGAACACGAACTGCGCACGAACCGAACACGAACGCTACGCGAACCGAACACGAACCGAACACGAAAACCAACGCAACCACGCGTAACCATTCAAGCACCACTCAGTCTCCCCCGGACCCCCTCTCAGAAAGAAGAGATAAGAAAGAGGAGAGCGCGCCCACGCCCACGCACGAGGGCGCACGTACGCGCGAGGGGCAGCCGGCGAGCGCGGCGTGGTGGCTCGACCCGTGGGCGGTGGTGAACCGACTGCGCGACCGGTCGCAGGGCAAACTCTCGCTGACCCTGAATGGCCACGAGCGCGAACTGTCCCGCACGCTGGCGACGATCGCAGCGCAGCGCCCGCGGCTCGCGGACGAACTCGACCATTGGGCGACCCTCGTGGGCCGCGGGGAGGCGTCGTGGTGGCAGGGCGCGCTCACGATCGGCGCGCTGCTCGGACGCCCTGACGAGACCGGCAGGCGCACGGCGGACGGGCTGATTCGCTGCCTCGAAGAGACCTCGCAGCGGTTGCCCTCGAAGCCCTCACCGCTGCGCGTAGTGCCCTCGAAGCCCGCGCCGCAGGACCTCATCACCCCCGAGCGCGCACAGGAACTCATCGAGCTGGCGCGGCGCGAACGCGCTGCGATGCGGGCCGCGGAAGAGGCAGCGGCGACGCGGGAGGCGGCCAATGGCTGAGCGCTCGCTCGCAGCGCATGACCCGCAGCGGGATCCGCACGAGACTGCGGCAGAGCGAGCGGTGCTCGGGGCGGTGCTCATGGGCGAGGCGTGGGGCGAGCCCGTGCTCCCGCTCGTTGCTGCGATCCTGCGCGCCGAGGACTTCTACCACCCCGCGCACGCGGCAATCTTCGGGTGCTTCGCGACGATCGCGGCGCGCGGCGGCGCTGGCGGCGAGCGGCTCGACGCGGTGAGCGCGTGCGCTGAGTTGCGCGCGGCGGGGAGGCTCAACGCGGTCGGCGGCATGGCGTATGTCGCCTCGCTCGTGGACGAGGTGCCTGGGCCGTCGAGCGCCGAGACACACGCGCGCATCGTGGCGGACTGTGCCCAGCGGAGGCGCGTCATCCGTGCCGCTGGCGAGGCCATCGAGCGCGCGCGCAGGGGCGGCACGACGTGGGCCGGCGACGTGGGCAAGCGCCTCTCGACCGCGCTCGATACGCGCGCCGACTCCGCTCCGCTGCTCTCGTTGCGTGATCGCGCGGGCCATGTCGCCGAGCGCATGGCGACCAGGCGCAGCGCGGGCACCTCCGAGCGCGGTCTGTCGACGGGACTCTCCGCGCTCGACCGCATGACGCCGGGCGGGCTGTTGCCGGGCCAGCTCATCGTGATCGCAGGGAGGCCGGGGCTCGGGAAAACAAGCCTGTTTCTACAACTCGCGCTGCACGCGGCGGCGTCTGGCAAGGGCTCCGTGTTGCTCTTCTCGCTGGAGATGGACGTGGACGAACTCGTGGAGCGCGCCCTCTGCGCTCGGGCTCTGGTGGACTCGGCGCGCGCCGCGGACGGGGTGCTGTCGGAGCGAGATGCGAACGCGATCCTCGAGGCCATCCCGCAGCTCGAACGGCTGCCGGTGCTCTTCGATCCGCGTTCGCGGTTGCGCATGGCCGACGTGCGCGCGCGCGTGCTCGCGGCTCGCACTCGCGGGCCGCTCGCGTTCGTCGGGCTCGACTACCTGCAACTGCTCGAAGAGGACGGCGGCGCGGAGTCGCGCGAGGAGGCGATCTCGCGCGCAACCCGCGAGTGCAAACTGCTCGCGAACGAGGCGGGCGTTCCGTTCGTGCTGCTCTCGCAGTTCAACCGGGCGAACGAGAAGGACAAGCGCGCGCCGCGCATCAGCGACCTGCGCGGCTCGGGCGCGATCGAACAGGACGCCGACAAGGTTTGGATGATCCACAGCGAGGCGGGCGACGAGGAGCCAGAGCCCGAGGTCGCGATCATCGTGGGCAAGCAACGCAAGGGGCCGAAGGGACCGGTCCGCGTGCGTTTCGTGCGGTCGCTGACTGTGTTTCGCGACGTCGAGTCCGACGCCGCCGACGAGTGGACGAACGAAGGGAGCGAGGGAGCGTGATGAGATTTCGAACGAACGCGAGCACGGTGGAGGCTCTCGCGAGCGTGGGCGCGCGGCGCGTTGATGAGGCTGCGCGCATGGCGGGGGTCACTGTGGACACGCTGTACAAGCGCATCCGCAAGGGGCTGCGCGGCGAGGACCTACTCCGCAGGAGCGCGGACGCGAACGGGCGCAGCCTCTACGAGATCGCGAAGCTCACCGGGTACGTGGGGTGCTACGCCAAGCGGCTGTGTGCGCGCGCTGGCGTCGACGCGCAGTTCGCGCCGCGCGAGGCGATTGCTCGCGTGATCACCGAGCACGAGCGCGGGGTGCGCGAGCGTCGAGTGAAGCGAGCGAAGGCCGCACGCAAGGCCCCGCGTCGCCGCGCTGGCCCGACGGTGAAGCAGCTCGCGCGCTCGGTGGGCAAGTCGAAGGGCGCGATCTACCGCCGCGCGTTGCGTCAGGGCGTGACGTTCCACGACGTCATCCAAGAGCTCACGGAGCACCCGAGCCGTCGACGCATTCAGCGCGGGTCGTACTCGCACGGCCCGAGGTTCTTGCTCGATGGCGTGATGCTGTCGCGCACCGCGCTCGCGCTCGCGCTCGGGGTGTCGGTCGCGACTGTCGACCAGTGGAATCACGGGGCGGACGGCATCGCGCGCCTGATCGAGAAGTGCAGAGCCGGGCAGCGCAGCGACGCTGCTGCGAAGCGCGGGCGGCCCGCCGCGAAGATCACGGTGGACGGGGTGAGCGAGCCCCTCACGTACTGGTGCAACCGGCTCGGGATGGGCCGCGAGGGGTTGTGGTCTGCCGCCAAAAAGAGAGGGCTCACGACGGCGCAGGAGATCGCTCGCCGCGTCGCGCTCGAGTCTCAGGAGGTGGCGGCGTGATCCCCGCGCTGGCAACGATCGAGCTCCCGCTCGTCACGGTGAGCGAGGCGAATCGCGCGTCGCACGAGCCGTGGCGGGCGCGTCAGAAGCGAGCGAAAGCGCAGGGCAACACCGTGTGCGCGCTCATGCTGGCGCACCGCGCATCGTGGCAGCACGTCAGGCTCCCGCTCGTCGTCGTGCTCACGCGCTACAGCACCGGGACGCTCGATGACGGGAACCTCGGAGCGTCGCTCAAGTACGTCCAGGACGCGGTGTGCGACTCGCTCGGGATGTACTTGCCGAAGGGCGAGGGGCCGCGCCCGCACAACGTCCGCGCGCCTGGCTTCGCGGTCCCACGCACGCAGCACTACGACGACCGCGACCGGCTGTCGTGGCTCTACACGCAGAGCAAGTGCGCGCGGGGGCGTGAGCGCGTCGAGGTGCGTTTTTACGAGCCGGGGTGCGTCGCGCGTTGGCTGCTCTTGCGGCTGACCGAGACGGGACCGAGCGAGGTCGAGCGGTGGATCACCGCGAATGCGGCGGCCCTCGACGCGACGCTGGCGACGACGCTCGCGCGGGAGTCGGGGCGATGAGCACCAGAGCAAAGCGCCGAGGACCGGGCTCCGGCAACGGGCTGCACCGCAGGTGGACGCAGGAGGAGACGACGATCCTCTGCCGCGAGTGGCATCTCGTGAGCATGCGCCAACTGCGCAAGCTGCTGCCGGGTCGGACGATTCGCGCGATCCACACCCGCGCGGAAAAGCTCGGGATCCTCAATGCGCAGACGCAGGGGCTGCTGTCCCTCGACGCGCTCGCGCGGCGCTTCGGTGTGGCTTCCGCGACCATGCGGCGGATCTTGGAGCGGCACGGCGCGCGCCTCGTGCGCAGGCACCCGAGCGGGACGATCCGCGAGAGCAAGCGCAAGCTTTGGCGGACGTACGCGGACCTCGACGAAGCGCACGCGGCGTTCGCCCGATGGGAGCGTGGCGAGTACGCGGACCGCGCAGCGCAGCGCCTCAACGTGTGGGTCATCGCGCTGCGCAAGCGCGCGATGGAGGCGGGGGTCGTCAAGCGCGGCGAGTACGCGCGGCTGATGCCCGAGCAGTGGGACGAGTTCGCGAAGACGTTGCCGCAGAAGTGCGGCGGGATCGTGGTCAAGCAACGCAACGAACGGATGAGGGCAGCGTGATGACGAAGACGAAGGCGACGAAGACCGCGGTGAGGACCACGGTCACGATGCTCGGAGACGAGGCGGAACGCACGGGGCGCGGATGCACCGTGTGGCGCGTCCAGCGCGGGGAGCGTGTCGCAATGATCGCGCATGCCCACGAGACGAACCTCGCGCTCCGCGCTGCTCACGAAGGCGCTCCGTTCGTTGTCGGTCGCGTCGACGTCACCGCTGGCACGACCAAGGTGCACAGCGCGGACTTCAGCGACGCCCTGCGCGTGGCGCACAAGCTCCTCGGCGGTGCGCGATGAGCGCGCGACCCGTACGCCGAGGACGCCGCGTGGCGCTCCCTGTCATCCAGCCCTCGGAGTCGATCCGCTGCGATCGTCTGAGCGCCACCGTGAGCGTGCGCACCTGCGTGGCTCGGTGGACCAAAGCGCAGGATCGCTCGACGGTGCGCCTCGACGGCTACTCGATCAGCGGGCGAGGCGATGGCAGCGCGCCGTACGTCTCGTGTCGCGGGTGCGACGAGGGACGCGAGCGGGCAGGGGGTGCGAAGTGAGCGGGCGCTGGACACTGCACCACGGCGATTGCCTCGCGTGGCTTCGCACGCTGCCGAGCGAGAGCGTGGACTCGATCGTGACCGACCCGCCCGCGGGCATCGGATTCATGGGCGCGGCATGGGACCATCACAAGGGAGGGCGCGCGCAGTGGGTCGCGTGGCTCGCGTCGGTGATGTGCGAGTGCCTGCGCGTGCTCAAGCCGGGGGGCCACGCGCTCGTGTGGTCGCTCCCTCGCACGGAGCACTGGACGGCGTGCGCTGTCGAGGATGCCGGATTCGAGATCCGCGATGGCGTGTACCACCTGTGCGCGCAGGGCTGGCCGAAGTCGCTCGACGTGAGCAAGGCGATCGACGCGGCGGCAGGCGCAGAGCGTGAGGTTGTTGGACGCAAGGTGTACGGCGATGGTCACGAGCAGAACTCGGCCGAGTCAGTCGGGTTCCACGGCAACGACCCAGCGCGCGATGTGCGCAGCGTCACCGCCCCCGCGACCGACGACGCGAAGCGCTGGCAAGGCTGGGGGACAGCGTTGAAACCCGCCGTCGAGCGGTGGGTGCTCGCGCGAAAGCCGCTCGTGGGCACAGTCGCTGCGAACGTCCTCGCACACGGGACGGGCGCGCTCAACGTCGATGGGTGCAGGGTGGAGGCGAGCGACAGCACCGAGCGTGTAAACACAGCATCGGTCGGATACGGCGGCTGCGCTGAGCGCGAGTACCGCACTGGCTCTCCGCTCGGACGCTGGCCCGCAAACGTCGTGCTCTCGCACGCCGAGACGTGCGGCGACGAGTGCGACCCTGCGTGTCCGGTGCGCGAGCTCGACGCGAGGACGAGCACGTTGCGCGGGGATGTTCCGGCAAAGTCTCAGCGCGTGAGCCGTGGGGGAACTGGCGTAACGTACAGCCCGAGAAAGCAGCGAGAGATGCCGCCGCCGTACACTGACGAGGGCGGCGCGTCGCGGTTCTTTCCTGTGTTCCATCCGTTCGGCTACTTCGGCAAGGCGAAGTCCAAGGGCCAGCGCGGCGGGGAGAATCGTCACCCCACGGTCAAGCATCTCGACCTGATGAGATGGCTCGTGCGGCTCGTGACCCCGCGCGGCGGGCTCGTGCTCGATGCGTTCGGCGGCAGCGGTACGACGGGCTGCGCGGCGTTGCTGGAGGGCATGAGGTTCGCGGGCGCAGAGCAAGACGCGGAACACTACGCGCTCGCGTGCAAGCGCCTCGCGGCGGCAGAGGTTGGCGGGACCGTGGTGCGCACGGTCGAGCCCGCGCCCAAGCCCGCAGGACGCCCCGTTGTGCAGCCGTCGCTGTTCGGCACGGAGGGCGAGCGATGAGCGCGCGCATCCTGTTGGTGACGGGCTCGCGTGTGCTCGTGGCGTCGACGCACGAGGAGCGCGCGAAGGGGTTGCTCGCGGCGTTCGCGTCGTCGTTCTCGCCCTCGATCGTGGTCGCCGGTGACGCGGACGGACCTGACGATTGGGCGGCGACGTGGGCCATAGAGCACGCTTGCGCGCTGCGCGTCTATGCACTCGACGGGTGGGTGCACGACGGTGGCAAGCCGCTGCGCCCGTGGGATAGCGCGCTGCGCGAGACAGGTACACGCCGCAACCCACTCGACCGCAACACCGCGATGGTGCGCGGAGTCACGCATCAAGCGATGGGCGGTTCCGTCGTCGAGGTGCTCGGGCTCGAGGCTGCATGGAGCGCCACGAAGGGCACAGCGCACACGCTCGCGGCAGCGAGGGGGCGCGGGCTTTCAATCACACGGATCACGTTCGAGAGGAGTGAGGGACGATGAGTGACGCAGCGAACGACAACGGGTACTGGGTCTGGCGCGACTACCACCAGCGCAGCGCGCCGAGAGACATCGGGGCGCTCGCGCGCTCGGGTCACGTCGAGGTCGGCGGGGCGCTCCCTCTCTCGCAGCGGGTGCAGACGAGCGGGCGTGGTGACCCGCAGCCCCCGCGGTGGAGCCCCGAGAGCGAGCGGGCGCAGAGGATCCTCGGCAGAGGGTACGCCGAGGGCGGGGCGTCGAGGGTCTACGCGCTCGCGCTGTGGCTCCTGCACGGGTACGGCGAGCGACCCGCGGACGCGCTCGAGCTCGGGTGCGTGCTGCTGATCGACGAGGCGACGAGGCTCGGTCTCGCGAGCGAGTGGCACACGCAGACCGAGAGGGCGCTCGCCATGGAGGGCATCCAGATCATCGGCCGCGCGACAGGCTGGTACGAGGACGCGAGCGAGGAGCCGGGAGGGGCGGGCGCGCTCGGGGAACTGGTCGCTGCTGCGGATGCCCTTCACGGGAATGGGGGGGCATGGCAGAGGATGCGACAGGCGATCGAGGCGACGGCGGCGCGGGCGAAGGCGGCGAAGAAAGGCAAGGCAGCGTGAGCGACGAGAGCAGCTACTCGCAGGATGGTTTCTCGGTCCGGTTCAGCAGCCCACTCGTGCTCGACGATGAGCGCCCGTTGACGCTCGCGGACATGCAGGCCGCGTACGCGGAGCTCAGTGTCTCGCTGGCGCGACGGTTTCAGCCAATGCAAGCCTCATCCGACGAGTCGATTCGTGACCTGATCCGCACGCAGATCAAGCCCGGCGCAGACCCGCGAGCGCGGTGGGACGTCGACGTGTACTCCCACGACCCGAGCGCCGACGGCCCTGTGTTCGAGCGCCAGCTGCCGAACGGGACGTGCATGCGTCTCGAGACATCCGGGTGGTTCAACACAGGGCCAGCGGTGGCGCCGTACGTACCGCACGACGTGTGCCGCTGGCGCAGCACGAGCCACCGCGCCGAGCTCGAGCGCCGCGCGCGTGAGCTCGCAGAGGCGACGCGCCCGCTGTTGGGGGACCGATGACCCACGACTACCCCGAGGGAGACGTCTGGTTCTCCGTCGTTAGCAAGCGGGGCGGCGTGTACCTCGCGCCGCGCAGTCACGTCACGGGGCTGCACCGCGAGTTGCTGGCCGACAAGCTGCGCGCGTGCTTCGCCCCGATCGATCCCAGCGACCCGCTGCACGGCAGCAACTTCGTGGCGTTCACCACCGTCAACCCCGCGCTCTTCGCGCGCCTCTGCCGGGCGCAGGACCTCCAGATCATCGCCCGCGCACTGCTCGCCCATCCCGACGAATGCAAGCGCCACGACGACGACAGGGAGCGGGCATTCCCGCGGTTCGCCTACTCGTCGCGCGGGCTCCCTGACGCCCTGTCCAACGGGGCGTTCGCGATGGAGAACGAGGTAGCCGCAGCCATTGACCAGGAGATTGCGGCACGTCTCGCGGCGTTCTGCGCGAAGGACGAACCGTGACCCTGCCCACGAATTCAACCCTGCGCGCTGGACAGGTGGTAAAGTGCTCACCAAACTCTCCGGGTAGTTGGGAGGGGCGAACTATGTCTGCGCGTCCACACGCACGTCAGCGCCGTCCGAGCCCGACCGTCCGCGGCTGGTGCTCGTCGCGCGAGTACGCCGAGGCGCGCGGGTTCGCCCGCTCCACCGTCCGCCGTTGGTGCCAGCAGGGCACCGTGCCCGACCGCAGGGGACTGCGCCTGGCAGTCTCGGGCGGTGAGGGGCGGGACTACCGCATCCCCCTCGCGGCCCTCCGCTGACCCTCTCGCAGTCCACCACGGGCTGCGCTCCCTCGACCCTCCGAGCCCGTCGCGCGACTGCGCTGCGCTGTCTCTCCCCCTGCGCGCTGCAACCGCGCGCGGCGGACTCGGGTTGTTGAGACCCGTGCTCACCACGACCCCCGGCGAAACGCTCGCGCTCTACGCGCGACGGGCGACCGAGGGCGAGTGAGCCGCACGCAACGACGACACGCACAGGGAGAGACCATGAACCGACTGCGACGCCATCACCGCGACCTCGGGCTGACCCGCGAGGAGTCCAGCCGCCGCGAGATCGCACTGCTCGGACCCTTCACCGTGCGCGTGTTCTCGCAGCACGGAAAGCTGCCGGGCCAGCGCTACGAGATGAATGCTCGCGGCGAGGGCTTCGACCCGCTGCTCTGTCGCGCGCCTCACAGCGACGAGGACGGACGACTCCGCGACGTGCGCAATGCGGCGTACGGGTGTTTCGGATTTGGCGCGCCCATCGTGCGGTCGCACCTGTCCGAGCGCCCGCTCCTCCCGTGAACGTCTTCTGCCCCGCGACCGGCGTTGAGCTCGTTCTCAGCGATCACGCGTACGCGCTCGCCGCCCTCTCGTGGTGGTGGTCGCAACGTGTGGCCGGGCCGGGGCTGTGCTGACCATGACCCGACGCAACCACTCGCCCGAGTCGATTCAGGCCATGCTCGCCAACACGCGCGACGCAGTGGACGCCGAGCAGGCGTACGCACGCGACGCGTTCAGGGCTGGCGAGACGATCCTGTATTGCCGCGGACCCGGCTGGCCCGTGATCGGGCTGCACTCCCCGGAGCAGTGGGAGCAGCGCGACGCGCTCTCTCGCCGCGCCAACTGACCCCGCACCAAAGGACTGCACGATG
>Ga0315903_10006821_pt1 | contig 14463 bp, 10 predicted proteins | sample LakEriMetagenome_7_FD_203524 | JGI IMG/M metagenome (GOLD analysis project Ga0315903, IMG submission 203524) | Freshwater fungal communities from buoy surface, Lake Erie, Ohio, United States - Buoy 2 MA119 | ecosystem: Environmental > Aquatic > Freshwater > Lake | place: USA: Lake Erie, Ohio...
GCCCACCCTGTTCGAGTGAGCGATATGCTTCCTCGAAGGCGAGGGTGATGAAGCGGAGGTCAGCCGCCGCGAACAACACCTAATGCGCCTCTGCCCATGACTTCGCTGACTTGGCTTCGACTACAAGCGGCACATTCAGTTGCACAACAGGGAGGGGCGCGTTCGACATGGTCTTCGTTGCAATCTCGGCGAGCGCTTTCGCCTCTTTCTCCGGACACTCGAACACCAGCTCATCGTGCACCTGCAGCAGCATGCGCGCCTGCAGGCCCGCATCCTTCAGCGCCTGCGGCATGCGGATCATCGCGCGCTTGATGATGTCCGCAGCGGAGCCCTGCAGCGGCGCGTTGATCGCCTGGCGTTCGCCGAAGGAGCGCTCGGCGCCGTTGGGCGACTTGATCTGCGGAAGCCAGACTTTCCGGCCGAAGATCGTCTCGACATATCCATGCTCGCGGCCGAAGGCGCGATACTGCTCCATGTAGTCCTGGATGCCGGGAAATTTCTGGAAGTACTTCTTGATGTAGGCGGCGGCCTCTTCGCGGGGAATGGATAGCTGCCGCGCGAGGCCGAAGCCCGAGATGCCGTAGATGATACCGAAATTGATCGCCTTCGCCTGGCGGCGGATCATCGGGTCCATGCCCTTCACGGGCACGTTGAACATCTCGCTCGCGGTCATCGCATGGATGTCGACGCCGTCGTTGAAGGCCTGGCGCAGGCTCGGGATGTCAGCGACGTGGGCGAGCAAGCGCAGTTCGATCTGCGAGTAGTCCGCCGACAGCAGGACATTGCCCGGCGCGGCGATGAACGCCTCGCGAATCTTGCGGCCTTCCTCGGTGCGGATGGGGATGTTCTGCAGGTTCGGGTCGGTGGAGGCGAGGCGGCCGGTCTGGGCGCCGGCGAGCGAGTAGGACGTGTGGACGCGGCCAGTGTCCCTGTTGATCGCCTCGCTGAGCGTCTCGGTATAGGTGGAGCGCAGCTTGGACAGCATGCGCCAGTCGAGCAGGACTTTCGGGAGTTCGTGGCCGTAGGCGGCGAGATCTTCGAGCGCGTCGGCGCCGGTGGCCCATGCGCCTGTCTTGGTGCGCTTGGCGCCGACGACATCGGCAAGCTTCATCTCGTCGAACAGGATTTCGCCGAGCTGTTTGGGGCTGCCGAGATTGAAGGGCCGGCCGGCAAGCTTGTGGGCCTCATCCTCAAGCCCGGCCATGCGCTGGGCGAATTCGCCGGAGAGTTGCGACAGGCGGTTGCGATCAACCAGGATCCCTGCGCGCTCCATCTCGGACACGACGGGAACAAGTGGTCGGTCCATCGTCTCATAAACGGTGGTGACACCCTCACGTGACAGGCGCGGCTTGAGGCGCTCCCATAGCCGGAAGGTTACGTCGGCGTCTTCGGCGGCGTAGCGCGTCGCCTTGTCGATGGGCGTCTGATCAAAGGTGATCTGCGACTTGCCTGAGCCGATCAGCTCCTTGATCGGGATCGGCGTGTGGCCGAGATGGAGTTCGGACAACTCGTCCATGCCATGATTGTGCTGGCCGGCTTCCAGCACGAAGGACAGCAGCATGGTGTCGTCGATCGGCCCGACATCGATGCCGAGACCGCAGAAGATCGACATGTCGTACTTGATGTTCTGACCGATCTTGAGGACGGCGCGGTCTTCCAGCAGCGGCTTCAGCATCTCAAGCGCGGTCGACATCTCGATCTGCTTCGGCTTGTCGCCTGACAGAAGATCCGTCTTGTTGGCGCCGTGGCCGAGCGGAATGTAGCAGGCCTTGCCCGGGGCCAGCGCCATCGAGACGCCGGCGAGCCGCGCCGTCATCGGGTCGAGGCCGTCGGTTTCAGTGTCGACTGCGACGAAGCCCTGTTCCTTGGCCGTCACGATCCACCACATGAGACGCTCGATCTCGGTCACAGTCTCGTAGGCGTCGAGGTTGAACGGATGGGCTTCGGGCGGCTGTGGTTCGAAGCTCTCGCCGGGTACGCCATTGGCGGCGGGCGTCGCGGTCTTCACGGCGGCGGCGCCATTTGCCGCCAGTGCTTTCGACAGCGCCTGTCCGCCAGCGGAGGATGAGACCGGCGGCGCGCCTTCGACGCCGAGTGTCTGAGACACGCGCGTGGTAAGCGTGCGGAATTCCATCTCCTGCAGGAAGGCGAGCAGTGGACCGGGCTCGGGGTCCGATACGCCGAGCTGTTCGAGCGGTACTTCGATGGCCACATCATCCTTCAGCGTGACCAGAACTTTCGAGAGCCGCGCCTTGTCGGCGTGCTCGATCAGCGACTCGCGGCGCTTGGGCTGCTTGATCTCGGACGCGCGGGCAAGCAGCGTTTCGAGGTCGCCATACTCCTGGATCAGCAGGGCGGCAGTCTTGATTCCGATGCCGGGCACGCCCGGAACGTTATCGACGCTGTCACCGCACAGGGCCTGCACGTCGATCACCTTGTCCGGCGTCACGCCGAATTTTTCGAACACTTCCGGTGCGCAGATTTTGCGGTCCTTGACCGTATCGAGCATGCAGACCTGATCGTTGATCAGCTGCATCAGGTCCTTGTCCGCCGAGACGATCGACACGCGCGCGCCCTTGGCGGCAGCCTGCCGTGCATAGGTGGCGATGAGATCGTCGGCCTCGAAGCCCTTCATCTCGAGTGCGGGCTGGCCAAAGGCGATGGCGGCGCGGCGCACCAACGGGAACTGGGGGATCAGGTCCTCGGGCGGATCGGGACGTTGCGCCTTGTACTGGTCGTAGAGATCGTTGCGAAAGGTATGCGCGCCGGCGTCGAATATGCAGGCGAAGTGTGTCGGCTGGTCCCCCGCCTTGAGGTCCTCCAGCACCTTCCACAGCATGTTGCAGAAGCCCGAAATCGCGCCGACGGGCAAGCCGTCCGACTTGCGCGTCAGCTGCGGCAGGGCGTGGTAGGCGCGGAAGATAAAGCCGGAGGCATCGATCAGATAGACGTGGCTCGTCGCGTCGACGGGGCGGTGCACGGGCATGGGAGACCTCTTCTTGCCCTTCACCTAACAGGCCATGCCCGAGAGTGCCAGATTGTACGGGCGAGACGCTCGCGGGCCCCATCAGGCCTTCAGCACGAGTACATGCGCGCGAGGGCGGCAGTGCTGCCCTTCCCGCCTTGCACCGGTCCTTAAGAGCTTTCGGCTACCTTGCCGTCTGACGTTGAAAGTTCGTCAACACTCGCATGGGGGCGGCTCTTGGTAGGAACGATGGGAGCACGGCGAACGTTGGCGGGGTGGCTCAGGCAGGAGGTCTGGGCGCCCGCTGACAAGAGCGGAATTGTCGTCGTCTCCGTGCTGGCGCTGTTTGCGGCTCCCCATGTGAACTACTTCCTCGGATGGCAGTTCACGGCGGCGTTCGTCGTTGTGGCCATCGTGTCCGCTGTCGCTACAGAGGTGCTGGTGGGCCGTGTGCTGGCAGCCCGGGACCGTTCAAACATTCCAGGTACGATCGCCGGCATGGTTTCATACGCGGCGTGGGCGGTGTTGGCGCTGTGCCTCTATTCGACCGGTGATTCCGCCGCCGTCGTCATCGCTGTGGCGACCTCAACCACGTCTGCCATTTACGCGGTATTCAACCGCCAGAGCTCGATCTGGGCTCTCGTGCCGACGGTCAGCGTTCCGGTGCTGGCGCTCCTTTGCATGATGCTGCACACCGTATGGACGCAGCTGCCGTGGACCGTCGCAATTGCGGGGTCGGTCACATCGCTGGGCACCGTAGTCTGCATCGCCCAAGCGGCTTGGTCCGCTGCACAATCAAGCCGCCAGCTCAACCGCGCAGTGGAGGCAAGCCACTCGACAAGCAAAAAACTGGAATTCGTTGTGTCGTCTACCGGTGATGGATATTTCGAGATTGGTCTCGACCCTCTGACTTTCCATCCCGACGAGACCTTCGCGGCTTTGCTCGGGGTCGAGCCGGTCGAGGCGCCGCTATGGACGCTCACCCAGCGGACTCATCCCGACGACGTGCCGCTGGGATCCGACCGGATCAGGCAGGTCCGCGCTGGACGCATCGACGCGACCGACCAGGAAATCAGGCTGCTCACCGCCAGCGGTGAGTACATCTGGTTCCAGATGCGCTCGCGCGTTATCCACGCGGACGATCCGTCGAGGCGCCGCGTCATCGGCATTATCGTCAACCTGTCGCGCTGGAAGGCCCTGGAGGGCGAACTCCGCGCGGCGAAGGAATCGGCCGAGGCGCACTCGGTCGCCAAGTCGCAATTCCTCGCCAACATGAGCCACGAGATCCGCACGCCCCTCAACGGCGTTCTGGGCATGGCTCAGGCGCTGGACGCGGACGAACTATCGCCGCCGCAGAAGGAAAAAGTCGGCGTCATCCTGGATTCCGGCAAGTCGCTGATGGCGTTGCTCAACGATGTTCTGGACCTGACAAAGATCGAGGCGGGGAAAATGGAAATTTCCGCGGTGCCCGGCGACTTCCTGCATACAATGAAGCGCACCCGGCAGCTCTTCCAGGCGACGGCCGAGGAAAAGGGTCTCGACCTGCTGGTCCGATACGACTCGAACTTCCCGCAGCGCCTCAGCTACGATCCCACGCGCGTGCGCCAGTGCGTCAGCAACCTGGTCTCGAACGCCATCAAGTTCACCAGCAAGGGCCGCGTCGAGATTTCGCTCTCCTCGAAGCGGCTCGAGACCGACGATCACATGGTCGTCGTCGAAGTCAGCGACACCGGGGTGGGCATGGCGGAGGAGACGGTGGGCAAGCTGTTCTCCGTCTTCACCCAGGCCGATGGCGCGACCACGCGCAAGTTCGGCGGATCAGGCCTTGGTCTCGCCATCTCGCGGCAGCTCGCGCGCATGATGGGCGGCGACATCACGGTCACAAGCGAACCGGGCAAGGGGTCAACTTTCCGCTTCACCTTCCGTGCGCACGAAGCGGCCGCAGCCACGCCCTCGCCCGGGCCGTCCCCGTCCCGCATCCCCGAACCTTCGCGGAAATCATTGCGCGGCATGCGGGTGCTGCTGACGGACGACAACGCCATCAACCGCCAGGTCATCAAGCTGTTTCTCGCGCCGCAGGGCTGCGACATCGTTGAGGCGACCAACGGCAAGGAGGCGCTGGACCTTCTCGCGCAGCATGACTTCGATATCGTCCTGCTCGACGTCCACATGCCCGTCATGGACGGCAAGGAAGCGATCCAGCGCATGCGCGCAGAGCCGCGCTGGAAGAACATGCCCGTCATCGCCCTGACGGCCGACGCCATGAGCGGCGACCGCGAGAAATACATTGCGCTGGGGATGACGGACTATGTGTCCAAACCGGTGGACCAGCGCGAGCTGATCGCCAAGATGCACCAGGTGAAGGGCCTTGAGGCTGAACAGACCCGCCCGGCCATCCGCACCGCCTAGAGGCCACCCCGGCCTTCGGCTGCACACGCCCGCGTGATCCTTCGCGCAGGCGGCGCGCCGGCCATCTTTGTTCCGCAATTTCGGCGTTGGTTCGGCCTCCGATGGCCTGTTCCTGGCGGGCGGGTCGCCTTGCGGACGCGGCGCTTTGGGGCCAAGGTCTGCAATCGATCCAGCCCCCGTGCGGGCTGAAAGACTGGGAGTTCTGAACTCATGCCGGGCACGTCGTCCAAGCGCTCGCTTCTCATCAAGGTCGGCATTCCGGTGCTGGGCGTGGCGGCTATCGCGGGCGCCTTCTTCGCGCCGGCGCTCCTGAAAATGGAAGCCCCGCCCCCGGCGATCGCCCAGCCCGGCGCACCCCTCTCTCCGGTGTCTGCAGCAGCCGTCATGGGCGAGGATTTTTCCGCCCTGGCGAAAAGCCTGATGCCGGCCGTGGTCAACATTGCAACACGCCAGACCGTGTCGCGCGGCGACGGCCTGCCAGCGTTCGGCCCGAACTCCCCGCTCAACGAGTTCAACGACCTTCTCGGCCGCGGGCAGGGCGGCGCGCGGCGCCAGTCCTCGCTCGGCTCCGGCTTCATCGTGGATTCCGCCGGCTATGTGGTGACCAACAACCACGTCATCGAGGGCGCCGACGAGATCGACGTCGTGCTGTCGGATGGCTCCGTGCTGGCCGCCAAGCTGGTCGGCGCGGATGAGGATGTCGACCTTGCCCTCCTGAAGGTCGAGCCGCGCGCGCCGCTGACGGCTGTGCCATGGGGCAATTCGGATTCGGCGGATGTCGGTCAATGGGTGGTCGCCATCGGCAACCCGTTCGGCCTCGGCGGCACGGTGACCGCGGGCATCATCTCCGCCCGTAACCGTGATATCAGCGCGGGTTCGTACGACGACTTCATCCAGACCGATGCCGCGATCAACAAGGGCAACTCCGGAGGGCCGCTGTTCAACCTGCGTGGCGAAGTCATCGGCGTGAACACCGCCATCATCTCGCCGGGTGAGGCGGGCGGATCGGTCGGCGTCGGCTTCTCCGTGCCTGCGAACTTCGCCAAGGTCGTCACGCAACAGCTGCGCGAATTCGGCCAGACTCGCCGCGGCACGATGGGCCTGACGGCCCGTTCGGTCGACCAGGCGATCGCGGAATCCTACGGGCTGCAGAAGCCCGAAGGGGCCATCGTCACGTCGGTCGAGGCGGGCGGCGCGGCTGAAGTTGCAGGGCTCAAACAGGGCGACCTGATCACTGCCATCAACAACCAGCAGATCCGCGAAAGCCGCGACCTGTTCCGCATCATGGGCGTGACGCAGGTCGGTACGCAGGTGTCGGTGCGCTATCTTCGCAATGGCAAGGCGGCGACCGCAAGCTTCAAGCTGGCGTCGGCCAGCGCCGCGGCAGCTGCCGCCAAGCCCGAGGAAAATGACGTCGCAACGGCGCTCACCAACATTCTCGGTATCCAGTTCAAGGTGATCGAGGACGCGGATCGCCGCCGTCGCAGCATCCCCGCCTCCGTGCGCGGCGTGCTTGTGCAGTCGATCGAGACCGGCTCGGACGCGCTCGGCAAGATTCCGATCGGCGCGGTTGTCACCGAGGTCCACTTCCAGCCGGTGTCATCGCCCGAACAGGCGATTGCCGCCGCCGAAGCCGCGAAGGCTGCCGGCAAGCCCGTCCTGCTCCAGCTCTGGGGCGATGACGAGGTGAGCTACGTCGCCGTGCGTCCGCGTTAGGCGCTGACGATGTCGCTGATGGCGTAGCCTTGGAAGAACAGCGCTGCGCGCAGGTCAGTGTGCTCAATGCGCGCGCGCGTCTCTGCCGCAACGATCGGCTTTGCCTTGTAGGCGATGCCGAGTCCGGCCGCGCGGATCATGTCGAGATCGTTCGCCCCATCGCCCATCGCGAGTGCATCATCCGCCGTCAGGCCGAGCGCAGCCGTCTCTTCGAGCAGCGCGGTGAGCTTTGCCTCGCGGCCGAGGATGGGCTGTCCGACCGCGCCGGTCAGCACTGCGCCATCGTCGATCAGTGTATTGGCGCGGTCGGCTTCGAACCCTGCCATCGCCGCAACGCGCGAGGTGAAATAGCGGAACCCGCCCGACACCAGCACGGCGCGCGCGCCATGCGCCTTCATCGTCGCGACAAGCTCCCGTGCGCCAGCGTTGAGCCGCACGCGCTCTGCGTGGCAGGCCTCCAGCGCCGACAGGTTCAGCCCCTTCAGCATCGCCACCCGCTGGGTCAGCGCGCCGGCGAAATCGAGCTCGCCCCGCATCGCGCGTTCGGTGATGGCGGAAACTTCCCCCTTGAGACCCGCGAAGTCGGCAAGCTCATCCAGGCACTCCTGCCCGATGATGGTCGAGTCCATGTCGGAAATCAGCAGGCGCTTGCGCCGGTTCGCCGCCGGCGTGATCGCCCAGTCAGCGCCCTGCGCGGGGGCTTCAGCCTCAAGCCAGGCGACCAGTTCTGCGCCGCCCGCCACGGACGTTTCCGCAACGCTCCAGCCCGCGCCGGAACGATCCGCCACATCGCCAGTCCTCCCCGGAGCCGCCGCTGCTACAGCAAGGACGGCCGCATTGCGCGAAACCAGCGTCAGCACGAGGGCCTGAGGATTGGTCATGTCGGTGTGAGTGAGGCCAGTATGAATGATGGACGTGACTGCCGGGTCGCGTTAGGGCGGGCCACGGGCTCTATCAGGGGGCGCGGGCACGCGTAAACAGCGAAGCTGGGGGCACAGGTCTGGATACGAGGGAAACCACCACCGCAATGCGTCCTGCGATCCTCATTCACGGACCCACAGCCAGCGGCAAGACAAGGCTGGCAATCGCGCTCGCCCGTAAGCACGGCGGCGAGATCGTCAATGCCGATGCGATGCAGTGCTATGCCGACCTCAACGTGCTGACTGCCCGTCCGGACGCTGAGGAACTGGCCAGCGCGCCTCACCACCTGTTCGGCCATGTCGATGCCGCCGCCCGCTATTCCGTCGGCGTCTGGAGCAAGGATGCCGCCGCGAAGATCGCAGAGCTGCGCGACGCCGGAAGATTGCCCATTATCGTCGGCGGCACGGGGCTCTATCTCATGGCGCTGACGGAGGGCCTGTCGGATATCCCGGCGGTGTCGGACCAGCAACGCGACAAGGCCCGCGCCATGGTCGAGGCCGACCAGACAGGCGCGCGCGCGATGCTGCTGGAGAAGGATCCGGCCACAGCAGACCGCATCGAAGCCAACGATCGCCAGCGCACGTCGCGCGCGCTGGAAGTCCTGTTCGCGACGGGCAAACCACTATCGAGCTTTCACGGGCAGGCAGCGCCGGTGCTGCCGCCGGGGACATGGGCAGGCATCACACTGACGCCGCCGCGCGAAACGCTCTATGCGCGCATCAACGCCCGCGTCGATGCGATGATGCGCGCCAATGCGCTCGACGAGGCGCGAGCGCTCTGGCAGCGCCGCCTGGATTCAGCCCTTCCCGTGATGCGCGCGCACGGGATGCCGGGCTTCTGCGACCATTTCGAAGGGCGCGCCTCACTCGCCGACGCAGTCGACCGCTGCAAGCGCGACACCCGCCGCTACGCCAAGCGCCAGATGACCTGGATCGCCCATCAGTTCACCCTCTGGCCCCGCATCCCGTCCGAGGACCTGTCCGTGCGCGTGCGGGTGATCTCGGACATTGCGGCGGAAGCGGTAGGTTAGGGCGCGTTAGGCGAGCAAGCGCCTGGTGTAGTGAAGGAACGTATCGTTCCATCTGTCGAGGGTCAAATCTTGCCGTCCCGCCCCCGTTGACGCTGCGCAGTTGAAACGGTATTCCCACTTTTTACAGCGTTCGAGGGAGAAAACGCCATGCGCGAGAGGTCAAAGACCCTCGTAAACGTAATCGGATCGCCGCCGGCCCGCTGATACGACGGGCTGGAACGGCGAACGACGACATCAAAGGGCCCGCGCGGCCCTTTTTCTTTTCCCAAAACCTGCAGAACACTCCGAAACCTGAGAAGACTGGCGAGCGGCGAGATGGACGGAAACAGCAAGATGGATGCGGCGACCCAGAAACAGGGTGAAGAGCAGCTGACCGGCGCGGAGATCGTGCTGCGCGCGCTCGCCGACCAGGGCGTCGACACGATCTTCGGCTATCCCGGCGGCGCGGTCCTTCCGATCTATGACGCGATCTATGCCCAGCAGCAGGTGCGCCACATCCTTGTGCGCCACGAGCAGGGCGCCGGCCACATGGCGGAAGGTTATGCCCGCTCCACCGGACGTTGCGGCGTCGCGCTCGCCACATCGGGCCCCGGCGCCACCAACATGGTGACGCCGCTGGCCGACGCACTGATGGACTCGATCCCGATGGTCTGCTTCACGGGCCAGGTGCCGACGCACCTGATCGGCTCGGATGCGTTCCAGGAAGCCGATACGGTCGGCATCACGCGCGCCTGCACGAAGCACAATTATCTTGTACGCGACGTGAAGGATCTCGCGCGCATCATCCACGAGGCCTTCTATGTCGCGACTCACGGCCGCCCCGGCCCTGTCCTGGTCGACATTCCAAAGAGCGTCCAGTTCGCCAAGGGGACCTATGTCGGTCCCGAGGCCATCGAGCATCGCACCTATCACCCGCGCACCGAGCCGCAGGACAAGCGCATCGAGGAAGCCGTCGCCCTGATGGCGACGGCGCAGCGCCCGATCATCTATTCCGGTGGCGGCGTCATCAATTCCGGCCCGGCGGCTTCCGAGGCCCTGCGCGCGCTGGCGAAGGCAACCGGTTGGCCTGTCACCTCCACGCTGATGGGCCTCGGCGCCTATCCGGCTTCCGGCGAGCAGTGGCTCGGCATGGTCGGCATGCACGGCTCATTCGAGTCCAACAACGCCATGCACGATTGCGACGTGATGCTCTGCGTCGGCGCCCGATTTGACGATCGTGTCACGGGCCGCCTCGATGCCTTCTCGCCGAACTCGAAGAAGATCCACATCGATATCGACCCGTCCTCGATCAACAAGAACGTCCGCGCGGATGTTCCGATCGTGGCTGATTGCGGCAAGGCGCTGAAGGCGATCACCACGGCGTGGAATCGCAGGATGAGCCGCAAGCCGGATCTCTCGGGCTGGTGGAAGCAGATCGATACATGGCGCGCCCGCAAGGGCTTTGCCTATCCGAATTCCAAAACGCTGATCAAGCCGCAGTACGCGATCGAGCGCCTCTACGCGCTGACCAAAGACCGTGACGTCTACATCACGACGGAAGTGGGCCAGCACCAGATGTGGGCCGCGCAGTTCTTCCATTTCGACCAGCCCAATCGCTGGATGACGTCCGGCGGGCTCGGCACGATGGGCTATGGCCTGCCGGCGGCAATCGGCGTGCAGGCGGCGCATCCCGATGCGCTGGTCATCGACATCGCGGGCGATGCCTCCGTCCAGATGACGATGCAGGAGATGTCGACGGCCATCCAGCACAACCTGCCGGTGAAGATCTTCATCCTCAACAATGAGTGGATGGGCATGGTGCGCCAGTGGCAGCAACTGCTGCACGGCGAGCGCTACTCGCATTCCTATTCCGAGAGCCTGCCCGACTTCGTGAAGCTCGCCGAGGCCTACGGGTGCCACGGGATACGCTGTGAGGATCCGGCCAATCTCGACGAGGCGATCATGGACATGATCAACACGCCCAAGCCCGTCCTGTTCGATTGCCGGGTTGAGAAGGCCGAGAACTGCTTCCCGATGATCCCGTCGGGCGCGGCCCATAACGAGATGATCCTCGGCAAGATCACCGGCGACGAAATCAGCGATGCTGGAAAGATGCTGGTCTGAGATGAAACGCGCTGCGCATATCATCGCAGCCCTGATGCTCGCCGCGGCCTGCGAGCCGGCGGCGCCTGAACTCGACGGCGCGCCAGCGCCCGCCACTGGCGATACGATAGCGTCCGGCGAACTTGCTGGATCGCCGGGCGCGCAGCAGATCATCCTGCCCGGCGTGATGAACATCGCTGCGCCGATCGACGCGCAGGTGGTGAACACCTGTGAGAAGATCGTCGCGGTCGACTATGACCAGCCGCCGGCCATGGCCTGCGTGATGTTCCTCCGCGATGGCGAACCAGCCGCGCCCGACGCCGAGTTTGATCGCCTGCTCGACTACCAGCTCGTCACCGCAGGATGGACGCTCGTGCGCTCCACCGGCGCCCAGCATTATTTCGAACACGCCAAGTCTGGCACGGACTGCGCCGACCTGTCTGTCTTCACAGCGCTCGACGCCACACAACTTGATCGCCTGTCGAAGGCGTCGAACGCCGCAGCGGCGCCCCAAGGCAAGTCATGGCGCGGCTATTCAATTCCTGCGAGCATGCTTGAGACCTGCGGCGCAGACCGCATGCGGCCATAGGGGAGGGTGATGCAGGAATTCTTCGAGAGCTTTGGCATCGAACAGTGGCTGACCCTGGTGTCGGCCGGGCTCGCCATCTTCTCCTTCTTCCTCAACCTGCACCTCGTCGCGCGCCAGGAAAAGCGCAATCGCGTGTCGATGAAGATGGCGCACGACAGCGATGTTATCGGCTGGTCGGACGAGGTGGTGACGCTTCTGGCCCACGCGCAGGAAATGCTTGTCGAGAAGGGCGTCTCCTACAACGATGCAGATTTTCGCGCCCGTCGCTCGGATGTCCGCGCGCGTCTCTCCGCCCTGATTGATCGCGGCCGGCTGTTCTTCCCGAACCGCAAGCATGGCGATTACGGCATGGACAAGGAGCCCGGCTTCCAGGGCCGCAGGCACAAGGCGCTGGACGAGCTCGTCCATGCCTATGGCGTGATCGACGCCGCGGGGGACGCGCCCGGCCCCGACCGCGAGACCAGCGACAAGCTCACCGTACACCGCCGCAGATTCATGGCCGAGATATTCACGTCCGTTGATCCCGTCCGCCGCGGCGAGAACATGAAGGAACTCACCTGATGGCCCGCGCCGCCCGCACCCGCACCCCCGCCAACAACGGCGTCCGCGACGACCCCGCGTCCGCTTACGACATGACGCATGCCGATGAAGGCGTCGAACAGCGAACGCTCGCCTGCATCGTCGACAACGAGCCCGGCGTCCTCGCCCGCGTGGTCGGCCTGTTCGCCGCGCGCGGCTACAACATCGAGTCGCTGACGGTCGCGGAGATCGACCGCAACGCGCACCAGTCGCGCATCACCATCGTCACGTCCGGCACCAACCACGTGCTCGAGCAGATCGAACAGCAGCTCCTGCGCCTTGTGCCCGTGATCAAGGTGATCGACGTCACCAATTCAACCGGCGGCATCGAGCGCGAGCTGGCGCTGGTGAAGGTCGCGGCCACGGGCGAGAAGCGCGTCGAGAGCTTGCGCATCTCCGAAATCTTCCGCGCCCGCGTCATCGACACGACGAATGAGAGCTTCATCTTCGAAGTCACCGGCGCAAGCCAGAAGATCGACCAGTTCGTCGAACTGATGCGCCCGCTCGGGCTCGTCGAAGTGTCACGCACCGGCGTGCTCAGCATCCAGAGGGGGAAGGACAAGGCAGGATGACGACCGCAATCAAGAGGCATCCGTACCGCGCCGCATTCGTCGCCATGCTCATCGCGCTGGCGGTTGCGTGCTCCGCCTCCACGGATGTTGGTCTCACGGTCGATGTCGGCGGCACGCCCGGGAAGACGCTCGAAGCCGCGATGCAGGCCGACCGCGATTTCGCGGCGATGGCCAAGGCGGAGGGTCCCAAGCCAGCCTTCCTCAAATACATGCACGCAACAGACAGCAAGTTCTTGCAGCCCGGCGGCATGGTGCAGGGCGCCGAGGCGATCGCTGCAGGCTTCGCCCAGTCCCCGCCCGGCTTTGCCATCGCCTGGGAGCCCGATGGCGGCCATGGCGCGGCGTCCGGCGACCTCGCCGTCACCACTGGTCTCTACACTATCAGCATGGGCGATCAGACGATCGAGAAGGGCCGCTATGTTACGGTCTGGGGCAAGGACGCGGCAGGCGACCTCAAGGCCACGATGGAGATGAGCGTCCCCGATCCGATTGTTGCGCCGTCGACCGCCCCCGACCCGGAAGGCCGGCCGGGCTAAGCGTCGAATTCAGTTTCCGAATACCAGCCGTTCGCGTATTGGGGCGGCCAAATTGCCAGGGTGAACCACGATGAAAGTCTACTACGAAGCCGACGCCGATATCGGCATCATCCAGTCCAAGAAGGTCGCCGTGGTCGGCTATGGCAGCCAGGGCCATGCCCACGCGCTCAACCTGCGCGAGAGCGGCGTGAGCGACCTTGTCGTCGCCCTGCAGCCCAACTCCGGCTCCAAGCCGAAGGCCGAGCAGGAAGGCCTGAAAGTCGTCACGCCGACCGAGGCCGCCAAATGGGCCGACGTGATGATGATCCTCACGCCTGACGAAAAGCAGGCCGTGATGTACGCCAACGAGATCGAGCTCCACACCCGCAAGGGCCAGCACCTGATGTTCGGCCACGGCTTCAACATCCACTATGGCCTGATCAAGCCGCGCGCTGACATGGACGTGTCGCTGTCCGCGCCGAAAGGCCCCGGCCACACGCTGCGCAACCAGTACCAGCAAGGCCGCGGCCTTCCGGGTCTCATCGCCATCCATCAGGATGCTTCAGGCGTCGCCCAGGCTGTCGCGCTCTCCTACTCGAAAGCCATCGGCAACACCCGCGCCGGCGTCATCCAGACGTCCTTCCGCGAAGAGACCGAGACGGACCTCTTCGGCGAACAGGCCGTGCTCTGCGGCGGTCTCGTCGAGCTGATCAAGGCCGGCTACGAAACGCTGGTCGAAGCAGGCTACGCGCCCGAGATGGCCTATTTCGAATGCCTCCACGAAGTGAAGCTGATCGTCGACCTCATCTATGAAGGCGGCATCGCCAACATGAACTACTCGATCTCCAACACCGCCGAGTTCGGCGAATACGTCACAGGCCCGCGCATCATCACGTCGGACACCAAGGCCGCGATGAAGAAAGTGCTCGACGATATCCAGTCCGGCCGCTTTGCTCGCGACTGGGTGCTCGAGAACCAGGCCGGCGCGCCGTCCTTCCAGGCCATGCGAGCCAAGATGAGCAACCACCCGATCGAGGAAGTCGGCGAGAAGCTCCGCGGCATGATGCAATGGTCGAAGTCTAACC
>Ga0315903_10006823_pt1 | contig 14461 bp, 16 predicted proteins | sample LakEriMetagenome_7_FD_203524 | JGI IMG/M metagenome (GOLD analysis project Ga0315903, IMG submission 203524) | Freshwater fungal communities from buoy surface, Lake Erie, Ohio, United States - Buoy 2 MA119 | ecosystem: Environmental > Aquatic > Freshwater > Lake | place: USA: Lake Erie, Ohio...
GACGACCTGATTCAAGCCGCGTCCGGCTTTGCCGCCTTAAGCGAACAGCGCGATGGCGGACGGCCAACTTATTCCCCGAGTCTTGTCGCCGATAAGGTCAGCGGTCTGTTCGCGGCCAATGCAACCATGGCGGCATTGCTTGCGCGTGCAGGCGGTCAAGGCGGTCAATTTGTTCAAGTGCCCATGTTCGAATGCTTCACCTGGTTCAACATGGTCGAAAATTTATGGGGCGAAACCTTCATCCCCGGCAATGGCCGTATGGGCTATACGCGATCGGTCAACCCGCGTCGGCGGCCTTACCCGACCAAAGACAGCTTCATTGCCATCGTCCCCTATAATGACCGACAATGGGCCACATTTTTTGAGCTGGGTGGACGGCCCAATGTTTTCGATGACCCGCGCTTTTCGACCTATCAGGAACGCACCAAGCATACGGGTGAACTGTATGCGTTGATCGAAGAAGTCAGCGCGACGCGGACCACCGCCGAATGGCTTGATCTATTGGCGCAGCATGACATTCCGGCGATGAAGTATAACCGCATGGCCGACGTGCTGGCCGATCCGCATTTGACCGATGTCGGCTTTTTTGAAGAACGGGAATCGCCGGACCTTGGCAAATACCGATCTATGAAACATCCCGTGCTTTATGCTGGGACGCCCGTGTCCAATTACGCCCATCCGCCGATGCTGGATGCCGATGGAGATGAGATTAAGACTGCGTTGGGGATGTGAACGGTTAGCTTGGTGGCTGGCCCCTAAAAATCGTCATCCTGAACTTGTTTCAGGATAACAAGCGGCGGTAGTGCGTTATCCTGAAACAAGTTCAGGATGACGAGGTCCTGCATTACACCGCCGTTGCCCAGCCCTAAACCAGCAGTCCGCGCATGATCAGGTCAATGCTGTGCTCGCGATAGGCGTCGCGCATATTTTCGTTAAAATCGTCCTGATTATAACAGTGGCGCAACACCAAGCGTGACGAATAGAACCGGTCAGCCGCGCCCGTCACGGTGAAGTAGAAAAACTGCGGATCAAGCTTGCGGAATTTGCCGGCCTTTACGCCTTCGGCGATCAGCGCGTCATACACCTTTGAAATAGGCTTCAGATAAAGGTCCGCGATACGGGATGCTTCAACCGGCGCGCTGTCGCGCACCATGCGCATCAACAGGCGATTGAGATAGGGGAACGCATAATATGTGTCGATGACAGCACCGATGTGGATGCGCAATTTGTCCTCCGGCGGCATGTCTTTTGCGAGCAGCGCGCCAAGACTGAAAACAATATTGCCCATGTCGCGATCAAGCAACGCCAGCATCAGGCCGTTTTTGTTGCCGAAATAATATTTGACCAAAGCACTGTTCAGGCCAGCACGCAGGGACAATTCCGACAATGACAGGTCAATCGTATCCCCTTCGCGCATGATCTGGCTAGCGGCCTCAATCAATTGATCGCGCGCATTGTTGCTATCGGCTGAATCGCTTGTCACTCTTGGTCCTGTTGTCGCCATTGGTGCCCGCCCCCTTTACCTAAGGTTACTTATAAACAGGTTCGTCCCACCATGGGAAGAAATCAGGCAGGTCTGTGGACACCTTGTCAGGGTAGGTCGGACTGCGCTTTTCCAGAAAGCTCGCGATGCCCTCTTTCGCATCACCGGACCGCGAACGGCGGTAAATTGCCCTGCTGTCGATCGCGTGCGCAGCCATCGGGTGATCGGCCGCAGACAGGCGCCACAACATGGCGCGCGTAAGTGCAATTGATACCGGCGCCGTATTGTCAATTATCTCATGCGCCAATGCGCGCGCCGCTTCCATTAATTCGGTCGGCGCGTGTACAGATCGGACGAGGCCACCGTTCAAAGCCTCCACGGCGTCAAATACCCGGCCAGTCATGCACCATTCCAACGCCTGTTGCATGCCTACCAAGCGCGGCAGAAACCAGCTAGAGGCCGCCTCTGGCACAATACCGCGCCTTGCAAAGACAAAGCCGATACGCGCAGTGTCGCTCGCCAAACGGAAATCCATCGGCAATTGCATCGTTGCGCCAATGCCCACCGCGGCGCCATTGATTGCGCCGATAACGGGTTTTTTGCATTGAAAAATTCGTAGCGTCAGCCGCCCGCCAGAGTCGCGCACCCGCTCGTCCGAAAGCGATTCCACCTCAGATCGGCTAGCAAACACATCGCCGCCCGCCTCCGGTGTAAGATCCGCGCCGGCGCAAAAGGCGCGTTCACCGGACCCAGTAACTATGACAGCGCGCACGGCATCATCGGCGTCGACCAAGTCAAATGCCATGCACATCTCGCGCATCATAACATTGGTAAATGCATTCATCTTTTCGGGACGATGCATCGTAATCGTTGCGATGCCGTCAGCGACCGCATATTGGATTTGGGTGAATTCGGTCATCACTTGCACACCTCTATATTGCGTTCCACCCGCACGATTTAATCTATCCGTGTCGCGCCCAGTCTAAACATCTCTCAGTCGTCGACGATCTCAAAATGTCTCGACTATGCGCTAAACGAACGGAATGCGTTGCGTTTACCGCGGTGCCATCCGGATCGCACCGTCGATACGCACGTCTTCACCGTTGAAATACCCACATTCAATCATTGTCATGGCAACTTGCGCGAATTCATGCGGATGGCCAAGGCGCTTCGGGAAGGGCACAGATGCAGCAAGCGCATCTTTTACGGCTTGCGGTGCGCCATTCATCAACGGCGTGTTGAAAATGCCCGGCAGGATAGTGTTGACGCGAATGCCTTCGCTCATCAAATCGCGCGCGATTGGCAAGGTCATGCCGACAACGCCGCCCTTTGATGCGGAATAGGCTGCCTGACCCATCTGGCCGTCTTCAGCAGCAACCGAGGCGGTGTTGACCATCGCGCCACGCTCGCCATCTTCCATGGGCTCAAGCGTTAACATGCCAGCCGCCGACTTTGCGATGCAGCGGAAGGTGCCAACGAGGTTGATCTGAATAATGCGGTCAAAAGCATCGAGGGGAAAATGCTTAATCGAACCGTCTTCCTTGGAACGGCTGGCGGTCTTTGCCGCGTTGCCCGTTCCGGCGCAGTTCACCAAGATACGTTCCTGACCATGCGCGGCGCGTGCCTTAGCAAAACCAGCATCAACGCTTTCGTCGCTGGTGACATTGACGTTGCAAAACACGCCGCCAATTTCAGCGGCTAATGCTTCGCCCTTATCGGCTTGAAGATCGAAAATCGCGACCTTCACACCCTTTGCAGCCAGCGCACGCGCGGTTGCTTCGCCAAGGCCAGATGCGCCACCGGTAACGACTGCTGCGACTGTTGAATCCAGTTTCATATAAATTCCCTTTTCAAATACCGTAGTGCTGAGCCTGTCGAAGCGCGTTTAACCGATAAGTGCCCTTCGACAGGCTCAGGGCTACGGTGAAGTTTCTAAGGCTGCGAATTAAACCCGCTCAATAATCGTAACGTTGGCCTGACCGCCGCCTTCGCACATCGTTTGCAGACCATAACGTCCACCACGTGCTTCCAGCGCATTCAACAAAGTCGCCATCAACTTCGTTCCCGATGCACCCAGCGGGTGTCCCAAGGCAATCGCCCCGCCATGAACGTTAATCTTCGAACGATCGCCACCAATGTGCTTCAACCAAGCCAAAGGCACCGGCGCGAATGCTTCGTTTACTTCATACAAATCAATGTCCGAAATTTTCATACCCGAGCGCTGAAACGCGCGGTCGGTTGCGAACAATGGTTCTTCCAGCATGATGACAGGGTCACCCGCCGTCACTGTCAGGTTGACGATCCGCGCGCGCGGGGTCAGGCCATGTTCTTTCAACGCCTTTTCCGACACGATGAGAACCGCCGATGCACCATCGCAAATCTGGCTGGCATTGGCCGCCGTAATGGAGCCGCCTTCCTGCAGCAACTTGACGCCCGACAGGCTTTCAAAGGTGGCGTCAAAGCGGATACCTTCATCGCTATTGTGGACAATTTTGCCCTCTGGCGTATCGACTTCTATGCCGACGATTTCATTAGCAAATGCACCGCTTTGTGTCGCCGCAATCGCCTTTTGATGCGATTCCAGCGCGAACTGGTCTAGATCCTCGCGGCTAAAACCGTATTTCTTCACCAGCATTTCAGCGCCCATAAACTGGCTGAACATGATGCCGGGATAGGCTTCCTCCAAACGCGGACTTTTGTAGGTGCCCATACCTTCTTTTTTAAACAGCATCGACGTCGAGCCCATTGGCACGCGCGTCATGCTCTCAATACCGGCGGCAAGAACAATGTCCTGCGTGCCGGACATGACGCCTTGCGCGGCAAACATCATTGACTGCTGTGATGATCCGCACTGACGGTCAATGCTGACCGAAGGGATAGAATTAGGCAAGCGCGAGGCCAGCACGATGTTGCGGCCAACGTCACCTGCTTGCTCGCCACCTTGCATAACGCAGCCCATGATGACGTCTTCAATCGCCGCGGGGTCGAAATCATTACGGTCGGCAATAGAATCGAGAACGGCAGCCCCCAAATCCACCGGATGCACACCCGCAAGCTTGCCGCCGCGACGGCCACCTGCGGTACGGACCGCATCCACAATATAGGCGTCTGCCATTTTCACTCTCCTGTTGTTCGAAATTTAATCAGACGATTAAACCTTGAAGGGGGAGAGTCAAGTGCGATTGGCTGTAGCTCGATCAATCGTCATCCTGAACTTGTTTCAGGATAATGGGTCACCCTTTTTCTTATACCGAAACAAGTTCGGGATGACGATAAAAGGGTGACGCCAATCGTAGACTACAAAACGCCTTAAGCCGCCTCGCGCGCGATCGTGATCACTTGCGGATAGGTGAACTCAAGCAAACCTTCCTCACCCAATTCAGCACCGAAGCCCGACTGCTTATGTCCTGCAAAAGGTGCGTTCGGGGCGAGATGCATAGACTCGTTAATCCAGACCGTGCCTGTCTCGAGTTGCTCAGCAACCTCCACAGCGGCTTCTGGGTTGCTAGTCCAGATGGAACCGGCAAGTCCATAATCCGACGCATTTGCGCGGCTAATAACTTCATTGATCGTTGAAAATTTCATCAACGGCATGACTGGGCCAAATTGTTCCTCCGCTACAATCCGTGCGTCTTCGGGTGGATTATCCAGCACGGTGACAGGCACAAAATAGCCGGGAATCGATGTGTCATGATCGCCACCAGCGAGGAATTTATAGCCCTTGTCCTTCGCGTCCTGAATAAGCTCCAACACGCGCTTATATTGTGGCTTGTTCTGAATGGGGCCAATTGCGGTGCCCTGTTCAGCGCCATCGCCAACCTTAACTGCCTTGGCATAAGCTGCAATCGCACCCGACAATTCGTCATAAATATCTTCGTGAATATAGATACGCTTGGCCGCAATGCAGACTTGGCCTGCATTGTAAAAGCTTGCCCAAAACAGCTTTTCCGCGACCTTGCTGACATCAGCGTCAGGCAGAACAATTGCGGCGTCATTACCGCCCAATTCAAGGGTAATGCGCTTCAAATCCTTAGACGCGGACTCCATCACGCGCTTACCCGTGGCAGTTGAGCCTGTGAAAGTGATCTTGTCGATGTCGGGGTGCGACGTCAGCAATGGTCCCAGCGCATCGCCGCCCGTGATGATGTTGAGCACGCCGGCTGGGAATATGCCTGCCACTAGCTCAGCCAAGCGCAAGGTCGCCAGCGGCGTGAACGGCGACGGCTTCAGCACCATTGTGCAGCCCGACAATAAAGCAGGCACAATCTTCTGGATTGCCATCAAAACAGGGAAGTTCCAGGGCACGATACCGCCAACTACGCCAACGGGCACGCGGCGGGTACGGCTCAAACGTTTGTCGCTATCCTCCGTGATTTTCTCTTCCAAATTCAACATAGGCAAAGCGCGCGTCATGCCAACGCAGCCGGCGATTTCACTACCCGCCTGCATATGCGGCTTGCCCTGTTCGGCGGTAAGCAGACGCATCAGCTCGTCGCTGTTCGTCTTGATCACGTCTGCCATTTTCGCGAAAAGAGCCCGGCGCTCTTCGACGCTCGTTTTCTTCCATGTCTGGAACGCAGCGCGTGCAGCGGCAACCGCTTTGTCGAGATCGGCCTGTCCGCAATCCGGCACTTGGCCTATAACCTGCTCGGTCGCGGGGTTTACGACATCAATCCATTTGCCGTTATCCACGAGTTCGCCGTTGATCAGATTTTTATATTGCGTGGTCATTGTCTATCTCCTGATGAGTCTGTGGCGTTATAGCCTCAAGTTGTCGGCTTGTCCTGCTTCGCCCAATATTCATCGCGCAGCAGGCGCTTGTATAGTTTCCCGGTATCATGACGCGGAAGCTCTTCGCGGAAATCAATGCGGCGCGGTATCTTGATACCTGACAACTTCTCCCGCGCGTAGGTGGTAAGTTCGTCGCGCAAATCATCACCCGCGTCGGCCATATCAAGAGGCTGCACCACGGCGATAACCTCTTCGCCCATTTCGTCATGCGGCCCGCCGATGACCGCAACATCGCGGACCCTTGGGTGTGTGACCAGATGGTTTTCGATCTCTTGCGGATAGATGTTCACCCCGCCCGAAATGATCATGAAGCTTTTGCGGTCCGTGAGATAGAGATAGCCCTCTGCATCCAGCCGCCCAACATCACCCAATGTGGTCCAGCCATGCTTATTGGTCGCACCTTTGGTTTTTTCTGGGTCATTATGGTAGCTAAAAGACGCAGCGCTTTCGAAGAACACCGTGCCTTCTTGGCCAACAGGCACATCGTCGCCTTCTTCGTCGCAAATATGCATCGTCGCATTCAACGCACGACCAACGGAACCTTTATGCGTCAGCCATTCCTCGCTTGAGATAAATGTAATTCCCTGCCCCTCGGTACCGGCATAATATTCGCGCAGGACCGGCCCCCACCATTCAATCATCGCCTCCTTTATCGGCACAGGACATGGCGCGGCGGCGTGGACCGCTGTTTCCAGGCTGGACACGTCATATTTGACGCGCACATTTTCGGGCAGCTTCAGCATGCGTGCGAAATGCGTTGGCACCCATTGGCTAGCGGTAATCTTATATCTCTCAATAGCCGCCAAAGCTGCTTCAGGATCGAATTTCTCCATCACCACAACCGTGCCGCCAAGGCGGTGCACCGCGGCACACCAACGTAAAGGCGCGGCATGGTAAAGCGGTGCTGGCGACAAATAGATGCTGTCGCCCGAAAATTTGAACGCCATCATGGCGAGGCCAGCAAGAACATTGGGCGCGGCAATATCGGCGTCCTCGGGCAGCGGAAAGCGAATACCCTTTGGTTGCCCCGTCGTACCGGAACTATACAACATGTCAGTGCCAGCCCGCTCATCGGCCACGGGTGTAATGGGCATGTCTGCAACAGCAACGGCATAATTTTCCCATCCGGCATGTGCGCCGCCAAGGATGAAACGCGTCACCGGGCTTTCAATCTGGTCCAGCACCGCGCCCAAATAAGGCGAGGCAAAAAGTGCCTTTGACCCGCTATCCTTCAGAATATAATCGATTTCGGAGGCGGTGAGCCGGCAACTAATGGCGACGTAAATCAGCCCTGCGCGCTGCGCGCCCCAGACAATATCAAAAAATTCTGCCCGGTTTTCGAGGCAAATTGCCACCGTATCGCCGTGCTGAAGCCCAAGCGTACGAAACAAATGGGCGCACTGGTTGGAACGTTCGTCAAGTTGCTTGTATGTGATAGTCTCGCCCGACCCCGCCATGATGACGGCGGGTTTATCGGGATTGGCGACGGCGTGAACGGTTGGATGGCCCATATTATTCCCCCTGCCAGTTTGGTTTACGCTTTTCGGCAAAGGCCAAAGCGCCTTCGCGTGAGTCCTTCGATGCAAAAACAGGCGCGCAAATTTCGCTCTGCTTCTTCCACATCTCTGTGGAGTTCCAATCAGGTCGCTCATTGATAACACGCTTCGTCGCAATCAGTGCCAGCGGTCCATTGGCAGCCACCTTTGCCGCAAGCTCAAGCGCAGCATCAATGGCAGCGCCGTCTGTTACGCGGTTCACAAAGCCCATTTCATACGCGCGATGGGCGGAGATGAAATCGCCTGTCAGTGCAAGTTCCATAGCCATGCGCTTGCCGATAATCGATGGCAGCGTCAGCAAGCCTCCAGCGGCGGCGACAAGGCTCCGCTTCACCTCAGGGATACCAAATTGTGCTTTGTCATTCGCCACCAGCAAGTCGCAGGCAACCGCAATTTCCATGCCGCCTGCAAGCGCATAGCCTTCAACTGCTCCAATGAGCGGCTTGGCGGGCGGGGATTCAATAAAGCCGGCAAAACCCTTGCCCTTGATGCTGGGCAGCTCTCCGCGCAGAAACGCCTTCAGATCCATGCCCGAGCAGAAAGTCCCGCCTGCACCCGTGATTATACCCGCGTTTAAGCTTTTGTCGCTATCCAGCTGCTCCATGGCCGCAGCAATGCCTTGTGCGACCGCCTGGTTGACAGCGTTCTTCGCGTCGGGCCGGTTGATCGTGATGATCAGGACACCGTCCTGAGCTTGAGTTAGGACTTCGGACATTCACACTCTCCTAAACAAAAACCTTTGCCCTGCGCTCAATCGAAGGGCGTTTGCAAGGCAATGACTATGCCCGGCGGAGACGCGCCCGTCTGAAGGCTTGGAGCTATGACATCCGTAATCGCTCACCGCCCTTTGGGCAGGCCAAGCACATGTTCACCGATGATATTTTTCTGGATTTGGCTCGTTCCGCCGCCAATCGTGGCGGAGAAGCTGTTCAAATAGGACCGGTGCCAATAGCCGTCATCTACCGCATTTTCGTCGCCAACATAATAGCCGGCGCGCGTGCCTTGGAACTGCAAAGAGAATTCGGTCAATTCGCGCACCAACTCTGTCCGTGCCAGCTTGTTCATCAACGCAAGCCCCATCGGGCGATCACTGGTGAGTGGGGCCATGCGGCGGCGCTGGTTGTTGAGGTTCAGGGCCTGAATTTCGATCATATAGTCGACAAGCCTGTCACGCATGACGGGATCATCCAGCACAGGCTTGCCGCCGCGCTTGGCCGAACGCGCCATATCGATCACGCCCATCACGTCCATTTCCTTGACGAAATAGCCGCCGACCGGATTGACCTTCGCGCCGCGCTCATACTCAAGCGTCTTCATCGCGACCATCCAGCCCTGCCCTTCTTCACCGACGAGGCCTGAAGCTGGAATGCGAGCATCGGTGAAGAAACACTGTGTAAAGCCATATTCACCAGTCAATTTCTTCAGGCGCCGCGTTTCGACGCCGGGGATCTTCATCGGCGCAAGGAAGAACGAAAGCCCTGCATATTTGCTTGGCCCGTCATTGGATGTACGGGCGAGAAGGATCATGTAATCGGCGCGGTCTCCCAATGACGTCCAGATCTTGGAACCATTGATGACATATTCATCACCATCGCGCACAGCCTTGGTCTGCGCGCTGCCAAGATCGGAACCATGCTCTGGTTCCGAAAACCCCTGACACCAGATTTCTTCAGCCGAAAGCATTGGCTTTATAAAGCGGCGCTTGTCCTCCTCACGGCCAATGTCGAGCAACAACGGCCCCGTCCAGCCATTGGCAATCGCATTTAGCATGATCGGCGCATCATGGCTTTTCATGATCCGCGTGGCTATACGCTGATATTCAGGATGCATACCATAGCCGCCATATTCGGTGGGCCAAGACATGCCGAAATAGCCTGCCTCGTAAACCTTGCGCTGCCAATTCCGGAGGAAATCAAACTGCTGATCTGTCGACACTTCCATGAAGGTCAAGGGCAGCATGAAACCGGGGTCGCGCACCGTGTTTTCGGCGAACCACGCGTCGCATTGCTTTTCAAAGGCGGCAAGTTCCTGCGGGCTTGGTGTGCTCATGGGATGATTCCTCTCTCCGCATTTAATTGCGCGATTAAATAGAGGATTGCAACACTGAATTCCTCCCCGGCGCGCGAAGAATTAGCCTTTCTTAAAGGGCACCATGTCGCCCAAAAATTCAATCTCGCGTTCCATGGCCACTGTTTCACGTTCCAGGAAATCGGCAACTGCGGTGCGGAACCCTTCATTGGCGATATAATGCGCAGAATAGGTCGGCACCGCCGCATAACCCCGCGCCAATTTATGCGCGCCCTGCGCCCCGGCTTCTACACGGGCGAGGCCATGCGCGATGGCGTAATCAATCGCCTGATAATAACATAATTCAAAATGCAAAAAGGGAACGTCCCTGGTGCAGCCCCAATAGCGGCCATACAGGCAATCGGGTCCAACGAAGTTGAGTGCGCCTGCTATCGGTCGATCTGCATCAAACGCCAGAAATAGGACAATACTGTCGCGCATTTTTTTCCCGATAATGTCGAAAAAAGCACGGGTCAGATAGGGCGTGCCCCATTTGCGCGCGCCAGTATCCTGATAGAATATCCAGAACGCATCCCAATGTTCGGGCGTGATATCCGCACCAGAAATTTGCTCTATGCGGACGGCCTCTTGTGCACCTGCACGTTCCTTGTGGATGGCCTTGCGCTTACGCGAAGATAAGGCACCCAGAAACTCTTCAAAATCGGCATAGTCCCGGTTCTGCCAATGAAATTGCGTGCCGACCCGCGTCAACCATCCTGCCGCGCGAAATTGTGCCAGCTCGGCTTCCTCCACAAAAGTTGCATGTGCGGAAGACAGGCCATTCTGGTCCACCACTGCTTCCGCCGCCCGCAAGATCGGCAAAGCCATCGCCGGGTCACGCACTAACAATCGCGGCCCCGGCACTGGCGAGAACGGGGCGGCAATTTGCAACTTGGGATAATATTGCCCACCAGCCCGATGAAATGCATCCGCCCAATGATGGTCGAACACATATTCTCCCTGGCTGTGGGTTTTAAGATAGGCAGGAAGTGCTGCCACTGGAATACCATCCGCATCGCGCATGATGACCGGCGCAGGCGACCAGCCCGTGCCCGGACCAACGCTTCCGGAGTGCTCAAGCGCCGACAGAAACGCATGACTCACAAACGGATTGCCGCGCGGGTTTAGCGCATCCCACTGGTCGGCAGGAATATCGCTGACCTTGCTCAAAAGTTCGGCGGTGACTTCAGACATCGAAATCGTACCGTAGCCCTGAGCAGCAGTTGTGCAGCAACTGCGTCTGTCGAAGGGTGGTCATCAGTTGCGGCTGCGGCATTTGGCTAACTCCGATATCTGACCCCAATGACCCTTAGCCAACGCTTCTTTTTTAGCCCTGCTCCAACCCTTGATCTGCTTTTCCGCAGTCTTGGCATCGTCACGCGTCTGAAATGCGTCATTCCAAATCAGTTCAACGGGTCGACGCTTGTAGGTATAGCCCGGAAATGCCCCCGACTGATGCTCTGCCAGTCGCTGTTCCATATTGTCGGTGTGCCCAACATAATAAGAGCCGTCAGAACATTTCAATATGTAGCAATGAAACATCCAGTCGCTTATCATCGCTTCAGCCCCATCATTACCGCAGCCCTGAGCAGCAGTCGTGCAGCGACTGCGTCCGTCGAAGGGCGGTCCGAACCGGAAAAGCGCCCTTCGACTTTCACCAGCGCTCAGGCGCTGGTGGCTCAGGACTACGGTGATTTTTCCACATCACTTTTTAGCTTCGAATTTTTACCACGCAGTCGATTTCGACCGTTGCATCGCGTGGCAATACGGGGACCGAGACGGCAGCACGTGCATGCTTGCCTGCGTCGCCGAACACGGCTTCCATTAAATCCGAAGCGCCATTGGCGGCTTCGGGTTGATCCGTGAAATCAGGGGTGGAGGCAACAAATACGCCAAGCTTTACGATCCGTTCGACGCGGTCGAGGTCGCCACCGAGGGCCGCCTTCATCTGCGCGATCAGCATGATGCCGCACGCCTTGGCTGCGGCCTTGCCTTCTTCAAGACTGCGCGTTTCACCGACCTTGCCGGTGACAACCTTGCCATCAACAAAGGGCAACTGCCCCGAAATGAACAGCATCCCGTTCGCTTCTACGGCGGGCACATAGGATGCGACCGGCGCAGCAGGTGCCGGAAGAGTAATGCCGAGTTCGGCCAATTTTGCTTCTATCATGATGCCACCTTTTCCAATGTGGGCGCTGGCGCATTCGCAACCAGCCGCTCCCTAATCCAAACTTCTGCGTCGGCCCAGCGGTCTAGCCGTGCATGCGCTGATTTCGAAGGTTTCACGCGATCCCACAGCAACGGCTCCCCGACAAAATGCAGCCGCCACACATCGGGATGTTGTTCGCCAACCGAATCGTGCTGATGCCCGAGATCGTCGACGAATACAGCAACGCTGGGCCGATATTCTTCGAGAATCCGTCCAAGCGCCTCGCCTTTGCCGCCCTGGTTACAATAGACTGGCGCGTCGATGCCTACGGCCTTCAACTGCTCGGTCCGCGGTCCTGCACGGTGATCAAGCAAATTGGTGAGGATAACGACATCGGCATGTTCACGTAAGCGGTTGATGCTTTCTACCGCGCCATCAATTGCCTTTTGCCGGTGCATTTCGGTATCGAAAAATCCGTTGAGCAGATCCCACACCTGACCACGCTCGACAATATTGCCATCATGTTTGTGACGCAGTGCCTCGCCCCAATCGCCGTGGACGAGGTCAAAATGGATATGGTGTGCGTCATCCAGCCAGTCGCGAAAAGGGACGATCATGTGCAGCAACACTTCGTCGCAATCTGAAATCAAAAGTGGCCGGGGATCAGTAACGCTCATGGCTCCAACTCCTGCCGTGCTTGCACAAGTCGAGCAGGCGAGACGCCGATGACCGCCGCGCACGCGATAAGGTCAGGCTCATACGCCTCCAAAAACGACAAGATCGCCGCCTGTGTGCTGCGTTCCATAACGCTGCTGCGCAAGCCCTCGGGTGTGAGGCCCGTGAGCGACAATAATCGCTCCGCCCGTGATTCTTCCATCAACGCCCAAGCCAATGCCTGGAACGCCATAGCCGATGCGTCTAACGTGTCGTTTGTTTCATGCATGGCCATCGCTTAAGCCAAGGCATGGCCGAACGCAAAGCGGGAAAAGGTCCGTATAGATAAAAAGGTGATCGCCTTCAGGGAAGCAGTGTTGCGGTCGATAGCAGAAATCAGACAAACCGGAACTCATGTTACCGGAATCAAAAAGGGCGCCCGAAGCGCCCTGATCGATAGCTTATTCAAGCAGCGCGTTGGCTTACTTGATTTTGGCTTCTTTGAACTCGACATGCTTGCGCACGACGGGGTCATATTTGCGGAACGTCATTTTTTCCGTGATGTTGCGCGGATTTTTCTTGGTCACGTAGAAGAAGCCCGTGTCAGCGGTGCTGAGCAGCTTGATCTTGATCGTGGCTGGCTTCGCCATGGCCCATTCCTTTTGTTCAAATAATTTCGTAAAAAACTGCGGAGCAAAAAGCCGCGCTGTTCACAGACGGCGGCCAATGCGGATTCGCAAGTGAAAAGTCAAGTCCATAAGCTAGAATGCCGCATGGAAGCATTCCGGCATTACACCGCAACCTTATGCGGAACGCATTCAGCGAACAACAGGCACTATATGTTGGAGATTGACCGCGTCATTCCTATATTCAAGAATCCCCCCAATACAGGAGAAGTGCGATGGCATCTGGCGACAATAGCAAAAAGGGGTTGGCCGACGCGTTAAACGGCTTACTGGCCGATTATTACGCGCTATATCTGAAAACCAAGAATTTTCACTGGCATGTCACTGGACCGAATTTTCGCGAATATCATCTGCTGTTTGACGAACAAGCGACAGAGCTGATCGCGACGACCGACCTTGTGGCCGAACGCGTACGCAAATTGGGTCAGTATACCCTGACCTCAATCGGTTCGATTGCCGCCATACAGCAGATTAAGGACCATGATTCGACGTCAACCGATTCAGCCACAATGCTGAAGGAACTGCACGCGGACAATGGAACGCTGATAAAGGCGTTAAAGGCCGCCAAGGACCTTGCAGACGAAGCGGGAGATAATGCTACAGATGGGCTTCTTGACGATTGGACCGACCAAGCCGAGCAACGCGCTTGGTTCCTGGCAGCCACGATGGGTAACGCATAAGAGGGTATAAAAAAGGCGGGCGAAGTCTATTGCTTCACCCGCCCTTTTTGAAATTCAGAACAGCACTTATTCGGAGAGCGTGCTCAGGTTCGTTGCAGAATATTTGCCGCGACGGTCGATTTCGATGTCGAAGGACAAACGGTCGCCTTGAGTCACTTGACCCATGCCCGAACGCTCAAGCGCCGAAATATGTACAAACACATCTTCGCCGCCATCGTCACGCTGCACGAAACCAAAACCCTTCATGTCATTGAAGAACTTCACGGTGCCGTTGGCCCGTTCGCCAGTCGATTCGCGCTGCGGACCACGTGCGGCCGAGTCGCGATCACCACCACGGAAGCCGCCGCGATCATCACCGCGCGGTCCACGGTCACGGTCAAACGCTGGACGGTCAG
>Ga0315903_10006825_pt1 | contig 14459 bp, 3 predicted proteins | sample LakEriMetagenome_7_FD_203524 | JGI IMG/M metagenome (GOLD analysis project Ga0315903, IMG submission 203524) | Freshwater fungal communities from buoy surface, Lake Erie, Ohio, United States - Buoy 2 MA119 | ecosystem: Environmental > Aquatic > Freshwater > Lake | place: USA: Lake Erie, Ohio...
TGGCGAAGAGGGCGAACTCGAGCGACCCCGTCCGGCTCTCGTAGGCCACCTCCACGCGGCGGCGACCGGCCAGCTCATCGGGATTGAGGATCGACGAATCCCGCAGGCGGATGCCCATCGACTGCGTGGCCTGCACCGACCGCCAGGCCGGGTTCTCCGTGCCGATCCGATAATACAGCCATCCGCTCCGCGCGGGCAGGGCCCGCGGCGGGCGATCGACGGGGAAGAGCTCGAGGCCGGGCACTCCCATGCGGAACAGCCGGTCCACCTCCTCCGTGCTCCCCAGTTTCCAGTCGAGATGGCTGTCGCCGGTCAGCAGCCGGTGGCAGACCTCTTCCGACATGTCGCCCCGCAGGACGCCCACGTAGCACTGCCAGTCGGACTGCAGCCACTTGGGCTCGAGCGCGGCAGACAGCGTGGCCGTGCCGATGCCGACGAAGTAACGCTGTTCGAACTCCAGCACCGCCACCCGCGACAGCATCGACTCGATGATCTCCTTGACGCGACGAAAGGCCCTCGCGAGTTCGTCGTGGTCGTAGACGGGCAGCTCCTCCAGGCGGCGATCGGCCTCGAAGACGGCCAGCTGGCCGGCCACGCGGCAGAGTTCCGTGTAGGCCGTCCGCGGATGGACGCCGCGGGCGAAGGCTATCACCCGCAGCACGGCCCGGGCTTCGAGGAGCTTGGAGAGCATGAACAACCGGTCCAGATCGCCGGGCTCCGAACTCGAGAATCCGACCTGCCGACTGACCACCTGCTCGGTGAGCACCTCGACCTTGCGGCCGATCAGGTCATAGACGCCCCGGACCACGTCGCGGCCCAGAGGCGACCATGCCTCCACCGAAAGCATCGGCGGGAAATAATCGGGGTCGATCTCGGGCGCTCCCTCGCGGTTTCCCGACTGGCGAATCTGCGCGATCGGCAGCAGTTCGAATCCGGAAAGATCCTCGGTGGAGAGCTTCAGCCGGACATTGAGCCGGCGAAACTCGACCTCTTGGTCGTTGCCCCCGGATGCCTCGTCCTGCAGCGACTGCCGGAGGGCGATGGAACGGCTGCGGTCGTGCGGACCCGGCGGGGAGACGTTGGGGCCACTGGGATCGAACCGGGGCACTGCCAGGTAGACCCTGACAAACTCGTTGGACTGCAGCGATTCGTCGAGAGCGGCCGCGAGCTTCGCGACTTCGGCCGAGGCCGTGGCCAGGCTCACCCGTTCGGGCTCCTCGCCCGGCTCGAGCCAAACGACCGTGCCATCCCGCAAGCGGGCCTGGCAAGCCCGGAGTTCGAACTGCCGGTTGGCGAGCGCCACCGGATCGATCTCGAGCCTCACGATGCCGTAGCAGCAAGGGTCATCTGCCATGGTGGACAGAGCCAGCCGCTCCGCCGCATGACGATCAGCAGCCTGAAAATGGTGCGGCCGGAGGAACATTCCTTCCGACCAATTCACGGGAAGATGGCGCATGGATGCATTCCGGATGGCGACGACCGGGGGCCACCGACGATCGGAGACCGCCGCCCCCGCCGTGCGGCGACGCGACCGCCGAGAGCACGCGGCAGGGGGGTCGCAACGAAACCGCTATCGTACCCCGCGTCGATCGGTCGGTAAACTCCGGCCACTCCGTGGATAGTCCGCCATGACCGAGCCATCGCGCACCAACGCCACCTCCTCTGGACCGGACGTCGACGCCCTGCGGGGGCGTCAGGAGCGGTGGCGAGCCGGGACCGCTTCCGCCCCCCGCCCGACATCGCGCAGGATCGCCAGCGGCGCGGCCCTCGCCGTGGCGGCTCTGGCGGCGCTCGTGCTCTCGACGGCGCTGGTCGTGGCCCCGCTGTTTTCCTGGCAAACGGCCGGCGTCGCGCTGATCGTGGACGACTATTCGCTCGACCTGCTGCCCACGGTGCCGTTCGCGCAGCAGGACGCGACGGGCCTCGCGACATCGCTGGCGGGCCGCCTCGCGCCGTCGCTGGCGGGCGAACTGGTGCAGCTCAAGGGCTTCGAGACGGTGGAAGCGATGCGGGACCGGCTGCACGGTTTCTGCGTCGAGATGCCGCTCCGCGGCAAGGATTCGATGATCGCCTATGTCCGCGGGCAGTGCCTCGTGCCGCCCCCAGTTCTCGATGCCGATGGCAACGAACGGCCCGATCCGCTCGGCGGCCGCGCCTGCTTGGTGGCGGCCGACGCGACCCTCCGCGGCGAGGGGCTCCGCGAGCTGGTGCCGTGCCGCGAGATCGTCGAGTCGATCGGCTCCGCGGCGAGCCTCACCACGCTGGTTGCCATCGACCTGGGCAACCTCCGCTGGGACCCGAGGATCGGCGTGCTCTGCGGCCTGGTGCCGCGGCAATTGGATCGTGATCTCAAGGCCCCGCCCGTCCGGGCCAACGGCCAGAACTGGGTCATCGCATCGCACGACACCCTGCAATATTCCGGCGCGAGCGGCCCGGCGAAGCGGACGTTCTTCGCGGCCGCGCTCGAGCAGGGCCTGGCTGGTGCCGCCGACGAGGCCCCATGGGGCGACGGCGATCGGGTCGTCGAACTGCATGAACTCGCCCCGTTCGTTGTCGCGTGGACCTCCGAATGGTCGCGGCTGTCGACCGGCGGCCGCGCCATGCAGCGGCCGGCGGTCTGGAAACTCGGCGTCGGACGGGTCGCGCTCACCGACATTCCGCGGAATATCCGGCTGGTGCGCGTGGCACCGACACCAGGTTCAGGTGCCCTGGCCGCCCTGCGCCGCCTTCTTCCCGGCGCAGCGCCGGCAAAGCCGTCCGTGCCCGCTGCGGCACCCGCGCCGCCAGCCGTTCCTGCTCCGGTTCCTGCGCCGAGTGTCACGGCTCCTGCCGAGACGGCGGCCAACGCGGCCCTCACCGCAGCGTCGCCCCCGACCGTGGCAGCCGCGGCTGCGGCCGCAGGCGATGCCACGCGTGCAGCGGCCGCGGTCGCGGACTCCGTCGCTCTCCCGCCGCACCAGGCGGCGGCATCGCCAGCCCCTGCGGCCGAGCAGCCGGCTGCGCCGGATGCACAGCCGCCCGGATCCGTTCCCCAACCGCCAGCCCCCAATGCGGACCCCCAGGCGCGGTCGGCACCGAGCGGGCCTCCGCCCGCCGCTCCCCAGCCGGCAACGGCAAGGGCCACGACGGCCCCGACGCCCCGCAGCGATGATCCCTGGGATCTCCTTCAGTCCGTGACCAGTCGCACGGGCCCGCCCCCGGCCTCGACTTCGAGACCATCCACGATCGACTTCGCGCCGCACGTGTGGCGTCAGGCGGCTTCCTTCGTCGCCGCCGCGACCACCGATGCGGACCTCGACGGCTCGGCCGCGGACCGGGCCCGGGCGGCGTTGCAGCGGTTCAAGGCGGCGATGGCCCGGATAGACGACGGATCGCCGAATGGCATCAGCCAACGGGCGGGCTCACCTCCGGCGGAGGCACTGGCGAACGTCCGTCGGGCCGCGGACGCAGCCGGCATCCAGGAGGCATGGTCCACCGCCCCCAGGCCCTTTCAAGCGGCGGTCGCCGCCCGCAACGACGCGGTCGAACTCGGCTGGGCCTGGCTCGACGTGATCGGGCGCCTGTCTGGCGGTGCCGGCCCCCAGTTCATCGCGCCCGACTTGATCGATGGGTTCATCGCCCGCATCTCCCGGTTGAGCAACGCGATCGCGCAGCCGCCCTCGATGCCGACAGCCGACAACGACTCCGCCCGCCTGGATCCCCTCACCACAGCCACCCAGAACATGCTGTCCCACTCGTCGACGCTCCGGTCCCTCCAGGATCAGCTGCTCAGCAGCCTGACCGCCGAGGCGGGCTCGTCCGGCCGGATTCCGCTCCACGACCGCATGATCCTCCTGCGGTCGCGGCTCCCGGATGCCGCTCAACGCGCCAAGCTGCTGCCCCTCGCGCCCGCCGTCGCGGCGGACGACAAGAAGGCCGACCGCGGCGGCGCGGCCGATGCGGGTTTGTTCCTGACGGCGGAGGGCCGCCCGCCGCTGCCGTCCGGCCCGCCGCGCCCCATCGACCGGACGGCCTGGAAGAACTGCGCATCTCTCGCCGGCGCCGTCGTCGATCTCGTCGATGCAGCGGGCATCAACGTCGCGGCGGGCCAGAACCGGGGGCCGACGATGCTCCAGCCTACGCTCGATGACATCGCCGCCGCCCGGCGGGCGATCGCCGCGCTCGACAATGCGGCGGGCGACGACGACGCCGCAAGCGAAGCCGTGGCCAAGCTGTCATACCGCCTGACGAGGCTGTTCGAGCGGGCCGCGGTGGCGGCCGCCCAGGCGACCGACACGGTCAAGGGACCGGCCAACACCGTCGAGTCCGACCGCCTCGGCGGATTGCTGCGGATGCTCGACCCCCGCGACGCCGCCGTGGTGGGCGATCGCATGATCGCCGGACTGACCCGCTGGAACGCCGCCTCCCGGTATGGGCTGCGGATGCAACGGCCCGATCCGACGCCCCCGCGCCTCGGGATCGCCACCGATGTCCAGGTCTCCGTCGCGGACGCAGCCCGCGTGCCTGCAGCGGCGGCACTCACGCTGGGATTCGATCCGGCACAGCTTGCCGTGCGGCTGCCGGACGGCACGGGGCTCGTTGACGGCGTTTCCATTCCATCGCATGACCTGCCGTGGCGTGGAGGTGCCTTCACGCTGCAAGTGCTGCCCCTGCGTCGCGCGGCCCCCGGCGACACACGAAACGCAACCCAGTTGAACGCCGTGCTCACGACCGATGATTACGTCGAGAAAGCGCAGCTCACCGTGCCGCTGCCAGCGGAGCGCAGCGTGCTCGTGGCGGTGCGTGGCCACGCGGGCAGCGTCTCGGGAATGGTCGGCGACGATGGCTGGATGCGGGCATCCCGGGCCGCGATGTCCGCGCAGGCCCCGGCCGTCGACGAGGCGGCGACCTCCCTCATCAGGCTCACCGGCCAGTCCACGCGGGTGACGGCGTGGCAACTGGGGCTGGACAACCTCTCGGGCGAAGCCCGCAAGTTCGACGTCGAACTCCACGCCGTCCCCGGCACGGCATCGCCGACCGACCGCGAGCGGGCCTGGTCCGATGCCGCAACGGCGTTGCTCGCCGGACGATCCACCGGCACGCCGCTGGCGCGTGCGACAGGCGTGACGCTCGGCATGGACGGGCAGATCGTGCCGCTGGTGCTCAAGGCCGACACCGCGGGTCAGGCCGACCAGAAAAAGACCGGCGCACCGGAAGCACCTCCAGCCGCGGCCGTGAACTCCGCGGCCTTGGAACTCCCGGCCCCTCAGCCGGCAGGCGCGGCCGGCCGCGAGGTGGGCCCCGACCTCGCGTTGGTCGTCCGCGACTCCCAGGCACCGGCTGGCGCCCGACCGACGATCACGCGGATCGTCCTCGACGCCCAACACCCACGGCAGTTGATCGTGGCCACGGCTCGATACGACCGCCGTGCCCGCACCATCACCGTGTCGCTCGGACCGGTCGGTGGAAATGCCGCCATCCTGCCGCCCGATGGCACGCGAGTAACGCTTCGGGAGCCGGACGCAGACCCGGTCCGCGGCGGGGCGCAGGCGTCCGTGATCCGCCCGGTCGTCCCCCGCAAGGCGGGCGCGGTGCTGACGGCCGCCGCGCCGACCGACGACGTCGTCGCCTCGTGGAACGGACCGGATCAGGGCACCGCCCGCTTCTCGCTCGACGTCGATGGGTATCCCCGCGCATTCAACTTCGCCGTCGACTGTTCATCCGCCGCAGACAATCAGCCGCAGGGGCCGCAGTACGACTGGCGGCAGATTCAGGTCCTCGCCCCATCGGCCCGCATGACGCTTCTCAAGGCGCCGACCGCCGTGGTGCCCATGCGCCTCGCTGTCGACGCCCCCGCCGACACCTTCCTCGCCGGAGAGAACGTCGGTGGTTCCGTTGCCATCGTCCTGCGCCAGATCGGCGCCGGACTGAGCGATCGCGGCGTGGAACGCACCGTCTGGACCGCAGCCCACGATCGGCAGGTGACGTTCACGCTCGAACCGCCGCCGGCTGGAACATCGCTGGCGATCAGGACCATCGTCGACGATTGGACAGTCGACGCTTCTGGAGAGGGCTTCGCCAATGTCGACGTATCGGCCGAGGCCCGGCTCACGATCGCCGGCGGGCAATCGCCCATCGTCGACTCGCGGATCCTGGTTTTCGACGGGCAGGCGCCGGTCGTGGAGGCACCGCCTGCCGTGCGTGTTACCGTGGGCAGGCCGATCGTGGTGCCGATCCAAGCATCCGACGATTCGTCCGACGGCTACCTCATCCCGCCCGAACGCCGCCGGCCGGGCGTCTCCGGGCTCAAGTCGGTCGAGTGGGCCATCGATGTCGGGGGCAAGGGCGCGCCGCAGGAGTGGCAGCCGGCCGCATGGCTCGGCGGCACCAATTACGAAGTCCGAATCGACTCGGCGAAGCTTCCGCCCGGCGTGCGGCTGCCCGTGTTGGTACGGGCCACCGACGCGGTGGGACTCTCGGATGCCCCGGCGCGGATCTGGCTGGAGGTGGCAGCGGAACCGGCCAGCAAACTGAACTCCCTGACGGGCAAGGTGCTGCTCTCGGGCCGGGGTGAACCCAACCTGCCAGTCATGCTCAGCGGCCCGGGGGGCGAGCGGACCGCACGCACCCGCCAGGATGGAGGGTTCCGGTTCGACGATCTGGAACCCGGCCAGTACAAGGCTTCGGTGCAGGCGCCGGTCCGGAATCGGTTCCGCAAGGCGGAGCCGACGCCCGTCACGGTCGAGGCGGCCCCCGCGCCCGCGGCGAGCGTTACCCTGGAACTGAAGTAGCGACGGCGGGCGGGGCCACATCCCCCGCCTCGATCGCACCGTCAGCACGACTGGCACATTCCTTGCCACCGCTCCGCGATGGACAATCGCGACGGTGAATGCAACCGCTTCGGCCGCGCGGTGCGGCCATGCCGCCCGCAATTCCTGACGATGTTGAGGGATGCGGCATTGGGGGCAGCCCGGCAGACGCGTTGCTGGGCCGACGCGGCGGCGGCGAGGGGGATACCACAAGAATGCGATTGCCTGCGGGTCTGTGCCACGGTGGCCGGCCGAAGGTCTCCATTCGCACGCGGGCGCGCGTGGCGGGGCTCGCCCTCGCGGTCGTCCAGGCGACATTCTGCCCGCCGCCGGCACCAGCCCAAACGACCGCCCCGCCGACGACGGTCTGGAGTTTTCTCGGTGTGCCCAATCCCTTCGGCATGAACGCCGCCGACCAGCAGTCCGCCAATCCGGCGATCCAGGCCGCCGCCAAGGCCAAGGCCGCCAAGCACGAGATCTGCAAGAAGAAGGCCGCCATCAAGTACCTCGCCGGCCTCGGGTGCACGCCGGAGCATCCCGAAGTCATGCCGGCGCTCCTGGCCGCCATGGACGACCCCGACGAACTGGTCCGGTACGAGGCCGTGAAGGCCGTGCTGCAGACGGCCGAGGTCTGCCAGTCGCCCGAACAGAAGAAGGAGACCCGCAAGACGAAGGGCATGAGCGAGAGCTGCGCCGACTGGAAGAAGGCGATGGAAAAGCATCTCTGCGACACTCTCGATCGCCTCTGCGGCAAGGCGCCGCCCAAAGAACACAAGCACAAGCTCAAGAAGGCCATGCAGGGCATGTTCAGCAAGGAGTGCGCGGATCCGTCGCAGGAGGATTGTCCATGCGCCGACAGGCGGGGCTCGTGCTGCAGCCCCGAGATGCGCGAGAAGCTGACGAAGTTGGCCTCCGGTCGTGACGACATGGGCTGTTTTCTCGAGCCGAGCAAGCGGGTGCGGGATCTCGCCATTCAGGCCCTGAATGCCTGCAACTCCTGCGCCTGCGGGTGCGAAGGCGCGATGGGCACGGAGTCGGGCATGGATCACGTCGTCCGCGAGATGCCGCCGATCGACGACCGGGAGACACGCCCTTCCGACAAAGCCCCGCTGCCAGCGGGCGGCCCCTGCTCCGACGACATGCTCGTCGTGCCTCCGCAGACAGATCATCCCGAGATGGTGCCGACGCCCGCGCCGCTGCCCGAACCGGAGTCGATTCCCGCCCCCGCAGCCGCGACCCTCGTACCTAGTACCCGCAGCGTGCTGGTGCGGGCACCCGCCCCCGCGGAGCCCCGCCCGTCCGCCCCCGGACGCGTCGAACCGCTCTGGCAGCCGCTCGATCCGGGCACCCCCTTCACCGCAGCCGACACGGTCGGCGTACCGGAGTTCCTCGCCGGCATCGAGCAGCGACAGCCGTCTGCCGGCATTGCCGGCCGGTCGGCGCCGAGACCGCCGGACCGGCGGCACGCTGACACGCGGGTCGCCCTCGTGCCCACGGCCGCCTCCAAAGGCATGCCGCTGCCGATCGTCGGTCCCGCCGCTCGCAGCCCACTCCCGCCGCGACAGCCTCCGCCCAGATCGGCGGCACGCGTCGATGGCCTGTGGAACCCGCTCGGCCCCCGAGCATTCATGGCCAACGCCGCCGACCTGCCCATCACATACGGCTGGGCGTCCATGCCCCCGGAAGAACCGCTCGCCGTCGTCCGCCGCCTCACCGGCTGGACCCCACCGCCCCGGATGACGGCGATTTCGGCAACGCCGCAGCCCGCTCGTCCGGCCGTGCCGTCGCCCGCCGTCAGCCGCGCCGTGCCCCTGGCCGCGGCGTCACCGGCCCTCGGCCTGACGGTCTCCGACCAATTGCGTTGCCTGGCGCTCGCCTGCCTGGTGGCGGCGCTGGCCATCACCGTTTTCGGCTGGCCGTCCGCGCAGCCGGCAGTGCCCGAGCAGTCCGCGACAGGCAGCGGCGTTATGATGCGAAACCGTCGTCAATGACCGGCGTCCGGGTCAACTGAACCGATGAAACGTTCTGCAGACGAACCACACGACGCGGACGCCGGGGGCCCCGAGACCGCCCCTGCACACGCCGACTCCTGGCGGTCCGGCCACAACGCCCGCGGCCCGCGGCCGGCCCCCGCCGATGAAGTCCGCACCGTGGCGACGTCGACGATCGCTGCTCCGTCCGCCCAGGCATCGTGGAGCGGCGGGTTGGATCCACATCACCGGTCGCGATCGTGGTGGCTGATGGTCCGGCGGATCGTGCTCACGGCCGCAGCCCTCGCCCTGATCGTGCTGCTGGTGCGAATGCTGCTGACGGTGCGCCGCCAGGTTCCGATTGTCTTGGGCTTCGTCACCAGCTACCGCTCGCCGCTCGCCCCCATCGCCTTGGCCGACGAAGACCGATCCTTGCTCGCATCCCTGGGAACACCGGGAAAGCGTTTCTTCGAGCCGGGCTCGGCGGTGATCTTCGACACCAGCCCCACGTTGGCCTCGGCGACCGCCGACGAGATGCTCGCCACGCTCTGCTCGACGCTGCGTCGCACCAAGCCTGGTGGGCCCGATGGCAACATGGCAATCGTTCACCTGACCGCCATCGGCACCCTCGACGACAAGGGCCGCCCCTGCGTCATTCCGCCCGGCACATCCGTAGACCCCGCGGCCTTGGAGGAGGATTCCTACCTCCGCGTCGACCGCCTCCTGGCCGGGCTCCGCGACGCCCTTCCCGACCGCGTCGGCATCCTCGTCGTGCTGGATGCCTGCAGGCCTTCGACCGACTGGCCGCTCGGGGTCGACGACGGGGCTTTTCCGCCTGCCGTGGAGGCCCTCATGGCGGCCTCCAACTTGAAACGCCTGTGGGTGATGGTTCCGGCATCCACCGGCCAGAACTCATACTCGTGCCCCACGCAGGGGGCGAGCGGCGCCGTGCTGGAGTTCGTGCGCGGCATGCGCGGCGCCGCCGACGCCAAGCCCTGGGGCGACGCCGACGGCCGCGTGGAGCTCCAGGAACTGTCCGCCTATCTCGCTTTTCGCGTCGACCATTGGGCACGCGCGATGTTTGGCGAACGGCAAACCCCCGTCTTGGCCGCAACGCCGTCCGACCGTAACGCCGACGTCGCCCTCGCCTGGACGGCTTCCCGCGCGCCGGTCGTCGAACTGCGGAGCGATGCCGACGTCTACGAAGACGCCTGGCTGGCCGAACGCTGGCGAACGGTTGATCGGCTGCGGCCCGCGGCCATCCGCGAGCGGCCGCTGCTCTGGGCGTCATACCTGCACATGCTCCTGCGCGCGGAGAAGCTCCGCACGGCTGGAGCGGCCTATCGCGACGAGCAGATCGAGGTCGACACGGCCGTCGAACGGATGGAGACGGAACTCGGGCTGGCTCTCATTTCGAGCGCGGAGCTGCTGCCCGGCATCCGTCTGGCCTCCGCGCGGACGGACGCGGCGGCGGCAGGGGAAGACAACGATACGCGGCGTTGGCTGGCGGCGGTCGAACGCTTCATTGCACTCGACCAGCCGCGTGACGAGACCGCGAAGCCGCCCGCTGTCACCGAGGATGTCGCTGCCTGGATGGTCCGCGCGGAGGCCGCCTGGCTCTGGCTGGTGGAAAAATGCGCCGCGAACGCCGCCATCGACAAGGCGGCCATCGCCCGCTGGCTGGAATGCGTCGGCACGCGGCCCGAGGGCGCCGCATTCAACCCCGGGCAGATTCATCTGCTGCGGATGCTGGTGCGGTGGGCCGATCCCGCCGACTGGCAGCGGCAGCCGGAGGCCTTCCGCGACTTCATTCGCATGGTGTCGAAGTCCCGGCAGGCCGTCTACGCCCACGATGTGCGGGCCGATCGAATCATCGAGGCCAACGAGTTAGCCAACCGCGGAAACGCCCTCATGAGAGAGGCGCTCGATCTGGCGTTCGTGGGCGGACGAGCCAACATGGCCGAAGCCGTGCGGCTGTCGCGGCAGAGCATGGAGGCCTTCGACCAGCGCATGGCAATCTCCCGGCAGCGAATCCAGGCGCTGGAATTGCTCGATGTGGTGCGGGCGGAACTACCCTATCTGGCAGCCTGGTGGGTCGAGGAATCGCGACATGGCGTCCGCCAGCCGAGCGACACGGAGAGCGGGAGCCTGCGAATGAAGCCGGCTGACATCGTGGCGTTGCTGCTCGCGGTGGAGCAACTCGAACTTGCCGTCGACGCGGCCTCGGCGGCCACGGACGATGCGGAGCCCATGGCCGCCCCCTCGACCGGCAACATCGACGAGGTGCGGGGCCGCTGCGAGGCGCTGTTCTCCGCGATGAAGTCCGTCTATATGGACCGCTGCGCCGACCTGGCCACACAAGCCCCTGAAAGCCCGCGGACGCACGGTGCCATCCGCCGTGCGCTGGAGTTGCCGCTGGCGCACGGCGATCTGCGGATGCGGCTGCTGCGGCGGGCGGACACCCTCGCTCGTCACCACGCCGCCCTCATGGCCCGCGCACCCTCGCAGGGCGACGATCCGCTCCCTCCGATCGACCAGGCAGCCGTCGTGGCCGGATGGGTGCCGTGGCGAAACATGCTGATGAATCCGGTGCTCCCCATCATCGCGGCGAATCCGGTCGGCGCGATCACGTTGCCGACGTCGGCAGCGGACATCGCCGCGAACATCGGCCGTCAGGTGACGGCCGTCCGGTCTTCCGCTCGATCCCTCCCCTCGATCATCGCGGGCTTCGACCGCCAACGCGCCGAGTTGGAGATCGGCAGCCGCGACAGCAATGCCCGGGTGCTCGAGCTGCTCGCACGCGGGAGCAGCGTGAGCCGTCGCCTGGCTGCCGTGGCTGGCCAGCGTCCGCGGATCACCGCGGGCCCGACGCCCACGAAACGCTACTTCGCCGCGGCATGGCACAAACGGCTGATCCAGCACGCCGAGACGACGCTGGAAGATTTCTGGGGAGGCGTCGAACCGGCTGAACCGGTCTATTGCTTCCACAAGGCACGCGTGTTGATCGAGTCGGCCGCCGAGATCGTACGGAGCAATGGGGTCGTCTTCGGCGACCGCGACCGCGCCCGCCTGACGGCGGAGGTCGATGCTCTCGCAGCGCAATGGAGCGGGTTCGCCGACCTCGAAATGACCCCCAACCGGCTCATCCTGCCATCGGCCAGCGGCATCGAGCCCCCGCGCAACACGGTCAGCCTCGCCGCCCATCGGGGTGTGCCGTTTGGCCTGGCCGCGCTGTGGCTTTCCGAGTCAGTCGATGGCCGGCCGCTGGACTTTCTGCGGGCCGATGCCGACGGAGGTTCGAGCGCGACCGCCCGCCAGGGCTTTGCCAGCCGCGTGGGCGTGAACGTGGCGTCGCCGCCCCGCGAGACAGCCTGGCAGCTCGATCCCGCGGCCGCTCGGAGCATCGAGTTAAACCGCACGGCCGTCCTCGACCTGACGGCCTGGTATCGAGGCCACCGCATGGTCGTCGGCCTGCCGGTCGCGGCGGCGGCAGCCTCACGGACGACCGAGTGGGAGGCCCCGCCCCAGCTCGCGACGCGGGTCACGGTCCGCGGCGACCTGCCGCAGGCGCAATCGGTGTCCATCGTCTTCGACTGCTCCGGCAGCATGGGGCAGCGATTGACCGACGGCCGAACCCGGCTCGACGCGGGCCGGGCAGCGGTCGCCGAACTCCTCGCGGGCATGGCCAAGTCTGGCCGCTGGGACGTGTCGCTCTGGCTGTACGGCCACCGCACCAGGTGGTCGCGTGACAAGGACGGCAAGTATGTCGCCGGCCTCACCGCCGCCGGCACCGCCGCCAAGGCCGGCGCCGGCCGTGCCGGCCAGCCCTTCAACCTCGTGCCGGGCGACGACGTGGAGCAGGTGCTGCCGATGCAGGCGCTCACGCCCGCCCTGGTGGAACGGATGGGCATGATCCTGTCGCCCCTCGAGCCCGGCGGTGAGACGCCCCTCTATCTGGCGATCGCGGAGGCCTTGGCCACCGACTTCGACGGCGGACGCACCGACCTGCCCGGCCACGTGCTCGTGGTCACCGATGGCGCGAACGACCAGACGGGCGGACGCTACGTGACCGCATCGGCCGTGGAGGACCAACTCGCCCGGAAGAACGGCCGGCGCCGCGTGCCCCTCAGAATCGACGTGGTGGGCTTCGGGTATGCGGCCAACGCGACGGACCGCGCGTCGCGCATGGACGAGGTGCGAAATCTCGCCACCGGCTCCGGGGGGCGTTTCTACGAGGCCGCCAACGCCGAAGCGCTGGCCAGGTCCCTCCGCGAATCGATCCGGAGCATCGAGTGGCGGGTGCGGGGGCCGGATGCACCCCGGGAGAGCGTCGGCCTCGGCGCGTCGCTGACGCTGCCTCCGGCGCCCGCCGGTCGGCCGCAGGCCTACGAGGCGGTGCTCGAGGCCGGGCCGAACCCGCCGCGGCGCGGCTTCGAGGCGGCGGGGGGCGAGGCGCTCGAGCTCTCCGTCGGCGGCGGCAGAAGGCTCGAGTTCCGCCGTTACGACGGCGGCACGGAGCAGGGTCTGCGGGACAGCCGCACAAACCTCTTCGCCCCCTCCGATCCTCAGCGGCTGTTCTTCGTGGGCGCCCACCTGGCCTCACGGCTCGGGGGTTCGGTTCGCTTTCCGCTGTCCATCCAGAATGCGAACGCCGCCGAGTTCTCGCCGCGACCCGTCGAGAGCTGGGTCGAAGTGGCCCCCCGCTCCAGCGACGGTGTGATCGGCGCCCCGTTCGTCTTCTATGACCTTTCGTTCCAACCCAACCGACCGGTGCCGGTGCTCGATCTCGTGGCGGCCCACTGGCCACGCTCGGCCGACCGGGCCGAGATCCGCGGCTGGTTTCGCTTCACGACGACGCCGCCGGACGTCGCCGTCACGCTCGCCGAACTGACGCCCGGCGTGGAACGCCGACTGCAACTGACGGGCCTGCCGGGATCCGAGGTCCGGGTCAGCATGGCCCCCGCCGCGGATGCCAACCGGCTGCAGCTCTCCGTGCTGGAGAGCCATCCGGCGACGTTGGCGGACAAGCTGCCGTGCCTCCGCGTGTGCGTCAGCTCCGCCTGCGTGCGGGCCGTGCACGTCGTCGAGCCGGAGACGGGCCGGGTGCGGCATGAGTTCACGGTGCGTGTGGAGGGTGGCCGCATCCCGCAGGACGTGCAGCTGCTGATCACCGACAAACAGCGGGTCCTGAACGGGGCGGTCAGCGTGACGGCGTCGGGCGCCCCGCCGCTGGCCGTGCCGGTGCCGGCCGACTGATCCGGCGACAGCAGGCACGGCTTGCCGATGTCGAGCACGTCCTGCTTGGTGAACATCCCGACGAGCCCCTCCTCGAAGGTTCCGAGCTTGGAATCGGCCGCCTGCGAACCGATCTTCATCGCCCTGCCGACGAGCGCGGCGGGTTCGCCATGAATGAAGACCTGTCGCGGTTCCACCTTCGATTTCGGCCCCGTTCTTTTCTGCGCCATGCCTTGTGTTCCTTGAAGCGGAGTTCGTCGAGGCCGCTCCCGATGAGCCGATCTTTATCCCGCTTATTGGGATTTGAGTAGTTCTTTCAAGGATCTACAGGTCGAGCTCAGCCTGGCGGAAGCAGGAGCGGAGCAGGCGCTGCTCATGACGGTTCTTTCTGAGAGCGTCGGAGACGGTCCTGCCAAGATGACGAAGATCGTCGGGAATGAAGTTGGCCAAGCGGCTGTACTTCGTA
>Ga0315903_10006826_pt1 | contig 14459 bp, 12 predicted proteins | sample LakEriMetagenome_7_FD_203524 | JGI IMG/M metagenome (GOLD analysis project Ga0315903, IMG submission 203524) | Freshwater fungal communities from buoy surface, Lake Erie, Ohio, United States - Buoy 2 MA119 | ecosystem: Environmental > Aquatic > Freshwater > Lake | place: USA: Lake Erie, Ohio...
TTGTTGTAAAACAGGACTAAACTGAGTCCCAAGCTGATTAGGTCCTAAATACTCTGCCATAAAACACCTCTTCGTAAATTATAGCTCTAATAAGTTTACTTTTCCATAGTAAATATTAACATCATTTCCGCCTTTAAATCCTGCAAATTCTCCACTCTCCGTGAATTGCCATGCCATTAAATTAGATTCATTACATGGAGGAGGAAGTTTTCCAATAGAGCTTGAGTATCTTGGAACCCAGAAGATAAAGCGTTCGAACTTCTTAGGTAACTGTAGAGCTACTAGAACGTGGTATCCAGCATAGAGAATACACTTTTTACCAGTGCGTTTTTCTGCCTCAATCATCCATTCCCAAGCGTTTTCAATGTTCTTTTTAAGCTCAGTCATTGTTTGACCGCCGCCGTCCCATGTTTCGAAGTCTAATATAGGCCCGATGAAAAACTCCCCGTGAGCCTTCATATAGTGATCTAGCTGATCCTTCCAGTTTTTACTTGTCTCGAAGAAGTGGTAGCCACCATAAATTACCCCGCTCTCCTTGCAAAGCCTTTGTCTCTTTGCATGAGTGGAGTCAATCATCTTAGTTCCTTGACTTGTTTTATTAATTAAAAGCTTGCTTGCCTTGGCGTAAGCCTTAACGTCAAACTCTGGATGGTGATGTGAACTATCCACAAATTTAAAATCTGCAATCTCCCTTGGCTTACCAGGGTGGTCTGAAGGCAAAGGGGCAGGTTTCTGTGCCTCCAGTGCATCGTCGATTGGGTTTCTCTCTATGTAGTTTTTACGATCACCGTGAAGTAATTTCTTTAGCCATTCCCAATCCCATTTCCACATTATTCATCATCCTTGATCGCTTCTTTAACTAGCGACCTAACTATAGTTTTAAGTTCTGCAATCGTGTCAATTGTATTCCAATCAATTTTTTTAAACTGATCTACTCTTGAAATCCTATCAGATTTCTTTGCTTCTTTCTTAGCTTTTTCGGCCTCATACTCTGCAGTCTTGTCTTGTATCTCATAAGTATATTGAGCAGGAATTGTCTCAGTCCATGCAGGAATAGCTTCAGATACAAGAACTTGCTCTGACCATTCTGGCTTCGCAGGAACAACCTCAGCGCCATTTTCGTCCTTTAGGGCTGGCTCTGCTGGGTGAATAACTGTCTCATATACAGCAGGGGTTTCTGGGTGATCTACTGTGTATTCCTCATGTCCCCAGTGTCCTTTGGCTTTATATTTTTCAAAGTGAGCAAGTGCCTCTGCGTGTGTTGCAAAGTCTGATTCTTCTCTTCCGTTTTTTCCGTTTACGATTAATTTAAACATATTAGTATTCTCCGATACAATCAATTATTCCATAGGTATCTACTGCTGCTGCACCAAGGTTTACAGTGGTAAACGAAAGAGAGTTGCAGTTTGCGCAAGAGACTGGCGGTATTCCAGCTATATATTGCCCTACTGCCTGTGAGTATCCATTGAAAATGCATTTAAGCTTCGAATATGTCCTTGCAAAGTTTGGAGTATAATTTCCAGTCGAACCCCTTGTTACGGAGGAGATTGCTCCGCTTCCCACTTGATCCAAATAAGAACAGGGAGATGCAGTACAAGATGTCGTGGCATTAGACGTTCCATAATTTGCTCTTATATGGTCAATGTTCGGATTATTGCTTGTCGAAGCACCAGGCACCTTTGCGTATCCTGCAAATGATCCAACGATTTGAGAGGCGTTTGACCAGCCAGAGATAGGGGCATCAACTGTAAAGCTATAAAACATAGCGCCAGCGAGGGTGTCATAGGTTGAACTAATTGTATTAAAACCTGGTGGGGTTCCTGCGGCATTGTTAGCGCAAATAGCTCTAAACTGCGTTGTGCTGTATGCAAATAAGGAACACATTCCATTATTTGTTCCTCCGGCTTGACCGACTCCTACGAATGCCGCATTTTTAGCGTCACTAGAGTAAAGTGTAGCTGTCGCATCTGGAATAATTGAAGAGTCGAACGATAAACCAGAAGGAAGTGAGAATAAATATTCTCCTGATCCTGCCGTTCCACCAGCGGCCTGCCTGTATGAATAGACTATTTTAGCTCTATTGCCATATCTTGAAGTAATCATTCTATCAATAGATGTTGTGCCCTTTGTAGGGCCTGTGGTTGTTGCGCCAATTGTAATCACGCCATCGTTTCTTTCTGAGAAATTACTACTCGCCTGACTGTAAACATTAGAGCTTGCGTTGGCGTAGTCGATGCCTTGTTTCATGCACCAAATTTGTAACTTTCCAAGGTTTCTTGAGTTTGCATAATAAGATTCTAATGAAATTGATGTTGTTCCTGAGTAACTTACGATTGAACACGATGCCGAAGTCGTAGACCCACCGTTTTCATAGTTACATCCACAATTAGGAGTTACTGTAAAAATACCTGTGTTAAACGTGCATGTTGCACCAGTTCCGGTTGAGCAGTTTCCGTTAATCCAATCTTTGTTTTCATTAGAAATAACCCCAGCAGCACTCATCGTCGCACTGTAGACATTATCCAGCCCAAGATTACTCAGCCCAAAATTCCAGTTTGTACCATCATAAGTGGCGTTCATTCCTAAGGTGGTGTCGAAGACTGTTAATCCTGTTTGAGGAGAAACAAGCGCCACTCTTTGGGCAGCCGTCATGCTTGGAATTGGAGTATAGGAAGCTTGTGCCAATCCTATGCTGATTAAAAATACTATTAAGAATCTAAACATATATTTTGCTCCTATTATAACGTGTGCCAATTACTACCATCACTTACTACGTTAATTGCTCTGTATTGAACATTTATTGGAAATGTCGTGGAGCCATCAATTGTTTGCGATGAAGTTGTTCCAATCGTTACTGCGTTACCAGATGAATCTGTTTTCTTAATTGTGAATGTTTTACCAGTAAAGCCCACTGCCGTTGGAAGGGTGATTGTAATCGCACCACCAGAAGAACTTGCAAGAATTACATCATCAGACACAAGCGCAGTATAGTTAGCCGTTTTAGATGTTACACTAAGTGCGCCAGATGATAGCCACGCTGTGCCATTGTAATAAGATATTGCCTTTAAATCAGTGTCATAAACAACCATGCCTGCCGCCGGAGATGCTATTGCGTTCTTTTGGGCAGTAGTCATTCTTGGAGGCATAAAGGCTTTTGTGGTTGATTGGATATCTAGAATTGCATTTGCATCAGGACTTCCACCAATTCCAACATTTCCAGTAGAGCCAATGCGCATCCTCTCTGTCCCACCAGTTGTTATTCCTAGTGTATCTGCACCGATGTTATATAAACCAGTATTACTGTCACCACTGAACGTAATAGACGGAGCACCGGCAGTTCCAGATGGTCCCTGCCATGGCACTGTTGATGTTAATTGAATATTGGTTAACGTCATTCTTGATGCATTGTTTGTTAGAAATTCAATAGAGCTATTTTCTCTTTGATTAATCTGAGCTGCACCAGTTGAGCTAATACCAATATCAAATCCATCGGCAGATGTTTGCCCGGTGGTAGTTCCTGCCGTAAATTTCAAATAAGATGCCGTCGATGTTCCACTGTCCAATTGTAACTTTGATGCTGGAGATATGAATGATGATCCCATTAATGACATTGAGCCAATGACCTTTAATTGATTTGGCGTAGAATAATCAACAAACGCTGTTCCGTTTGTTCCTGCCATTGTTCTATCTGTCCATAGAATAGAATCAAAACCACTATCATCAAGAAGAGCACCGTTTTCCCAGTTGGCGACAGCTAGTCCAGCGCTATTGTTTAGTGTTCTGCTTTCCCAATTTTGTGATACGGCCAGAGATGAGTCATATAATGATCTAGTCTGAGAGTCTACAGATAGAGATCCGTTAACTGAGTTTAGTCTAGACTGATACCCATTTGCCTCAATTATTTTATTTCCGTATTCGTTGAAAATCTCTCCATTGTTCCAGTCGTATCTGAGCACACCAGAAGCATCCTTTAGATATCGATTAAACCACTCAACAGAGTTTTGAGCAGAGTTTGGATCCATTAAGTATCCATTCATTACATCAGCTGTGTATCCCAGCCCATTATAAAACAACCCTGTAGTCCAATTGTAAATTTGAACTCCATAGTTCATGAGGGCAGTGTTCCCCCAATCAAGTGCTACATCTCCGCTGGCAAATTTTAACTGTCTAGAATCTGGCAATATTGAAGCATTTAAGCTCAAGTCGTTTAGCTGAGTGATTGTTGCTGAGTTTGCTGAAAGTGTGTTGTATGTTCCGTTGTTTGCACCGATATCGTTGACTAATAGATTTGTAGCAAATCCACTAACATCTCTAAGTGTGTATGTAGAGTTGTTTAAATCAATGTATCCAGACTGTCCAGGATATGCCGGATCTTTAAAGCGAACCGTTGAAGCAGTTAATGAATAGTTTCCAAGATCTACAGATGATGTTGCTCCACTGTACGGAACATAGGCAGTATCAATATAATTTTTTGTTGCAACATCTTGAGGTGCAGACGGATCTGGACTGTTTATTACTTTTTGAGTGTTCCCAAGATTGATATCTGCTGCTGCTCCAACGTATGGAACATAGTTTGTCAATTCATTGTCGATGTAGTTTTTGGTCGCAACATCTTGTGCATTTGTTGGATCAACGACATTTACAATCGTATGAGTAGATCCTAGATCGATGTCCTTTGTTGCTCCAATATATGGAACAAAGTTTGTAGCGTCCACCGTAGCAGATGGAAGCTCTAGTCGTGCATCTGTATTGTCGTCATATCGAACAGAAACCGATGCGCTGGATGCGCTCATTTGCCCGTAGATCTTTACAATGATTCTATCTGTAGCAAGTGTGCTTATTGGTGATGTTATGATAGCAACAGGGTTATTTTGAACTATTGTGTTCAGTGCCGTTGCCGATGTGTTGTCTGACGTTGCAATTAAAGTCTCAGTTCCTAGCAAGTCTCTTTCATATACCTCAAAAAATGTGTGGTAATTATTTGATCCGGATGCTTTTTGAGTTTCATAATGTGATAGGAAGAACCCAACTGGTATAGTTGTTACGTTTGGAAACCCAGAGTTTGTTGCAAATGTAGCAATTAGTGTAGGACTTGTTGTAACCGTTGCACTTAATGTAGCCAGTGCATTTGGAACAAATGAGTTTATAGATACGGCCTGTTTATAGCCAGGTATGCTTGAGTTATTCGATGAGAATATATATGTTAACTGCCCTGCTCCTGCACCACCAACATCAACGTGCGCCCATGCTGTGTCTGCTGACCCAACTTTTGAGTATGCACTACCATCAGTCGAAAGATATAAAGATCCTTTTGGAGCGACAACCCCAGATCCTGCGCTTGGATTAAGCGATCCAGATAGGATTTTTGTTACATCAAAAAGGTTTAAGTTTTGCTTAAGTGCCTTTACATCATTTCCAGAAAAAATGACTGCATCTGCTAAAAGCAGCGTTGGCAATAATAATAGTAATAATAATTTCTTCATTTATACCTACTTATAAAAGTTAGCTACAATAAATGTATTTGATGATATCGTATCAGATACAAGCTCTTTTATCGACACCCTTGATCCAGCTGGTATATTAATAGGGATTTCACCATTCAAGCCACCCGGAGGAATTACAAATAAGTCGACTTCAAAACCTATTGCCCCTAATGCAATTACCATCGGAAAACCACTAGATTCAAACCATGTCATTGCCTTAATATCATTTGCAGTTGATGCAATTAGCTCTGTATAATTTAAGTTATCAACAGGTCCATCGTTAGTATAGTCAAAAAACAACGTCTCTGAAACTTCTTTTGTTTGAAGTGCAATTAGCTCTTGGAGGCTTGTTTCTGTAGCGAAATCAATTGGCAATCCAGTCACAGGATCAATAACTCTTGTCGGTAATGCTATATTGTTTGTAGGAGTTACTGTATCCTCAACAACCTGTTGTGCAACCGCATCTCTGATGAATTGAATAGGCCCGTTACTTACGTTAAGCGATCCGTCCTTATTGTATGTTGGAGTAACAGGTTTCATGATAAAAACATCATCACCAACAGATGCCACAATCTCTTTGGCTATGACAAAAAAGTCAGCATCAATGATCTTAATGATTGCTACTTCTTCGGACTCAGCTAATCCAGAGTCCATTCTAATGAAATCACCAACAGCTGCACCGTGACCTGTTATCTTAATTTTTCTCTTGACAGATCCACTTTCAATTTGAAATGGAAGTGCTGTTGTTGCATAAAGTGCATGAATCAGTACGTCAGCTGCCCCTCTACCATCCCATAAATTCTGAACAGATTGATGTGTTAATTCATCAATTGAATTATTAAGTCCTGGTATTGGATCCTTAATATAAAGTGATGATTTAGAACCAATTATTGTCTCTGACATTGCTACCCTCCGGCTTAAGCCTTCTTAGTGGTTAATTGCTAAGGATGTGGTATTTAACCACACCCCCAACAACAGGAGAAGATCCAACCAAGTGTTTCTTCATAATAAGTCTAAAACGATTTTAAATAAAAGACAAGATACAAAAAGGGAGGCCTAAGCCTCCCATTAATTAGACAGTTAATCCAGTTAAGTGACCTTGGAACGGAGGAGAAATGAAGCACTCTCCGTAAGCAGCATAGGTCGCTTCGTAAGAGTCGTTTCCTGTACGAAGGAATACTGTACCGTCTTCATCGGCCCACTTTGCACCCTCTGGTCTAAGTCTGTACTCGATGTAGTTTTTGTTAAGGAACCAGATTTCGTCTGGCTTAACAAATCTATCAGGAATAACTGGAACTGGACCAGTAGTTGTTAAGTATTCAACCGCTTCGAATCCGAAAATTGCTTTTTGGAATCCTTTAGCAGATGGCATGACAGTTGTATAGCGCTTTTGATCTTCAGAAAGATCAAGCATCTTAGCAAACTGCTCATATGAAGGAACAAGCATAGTTACTGCTTTTCCACAACGCTTCTCAACACCGATTGCCACTTGGTTGATTAGAGATTTTGTAAGTGCTCCGGAAGCGTTCTTAACAAACATTCTCCAACGTCTTTGAAGAGGGATACCGTAAAGTGAAAGACCAGTTGTACCAGCGTCAAAAGCAACAGATGCCTTTGAGATTAGTCTTAAGCCAGTTAAGTCACCTTCGTATGAACGCTGCATAACAATTGCTGCGTTTGCTGGAAGTTCACCAGTACCCGGTGTAGTGTTACCTGCTTGCGCAAAACCCTGAAGAAGAGCAGATGTTCCTGTGACTTTAATTTTTAATCCAGCAGCATCTACCTCAACAACCTCAAGAAGATTAGTTTCAGTGTCCCCACCTTCGGCAGATCCACCAGAACCAGTAACTAGGTTTGTGATACCAGTAACAACCTGCACAAAATCTTTTTCCTCGAAGTTTGCTTCGTTAAAGTTAGCAGCAACAAATGGAATAGTGTATGTAGCTGTTGCACTAGCAAGGTTAGTAGAAAGTACGTCTGTTGCAGCAGTTGCTCCAGCAGCACCGTAAGCAAGAATACCAGATCCATCATTATAGAACATTCTAGAACGGTTTCTATCGAATGAATCCATAGCGTCTTTTACTGGCTTATCCATGAATTTAAAGAACGCACCTTCTGATGTAGAAGAAGCTTTCATAGATTCACGATCAACAACAACTGTAGCGTAAATTTTCTTAGAAGTTAGGACAGAGTTAGCGTAGTTACCTACGTTTGACTTTGGCATAATTCTAGAACCAACTGATCCAGAGAACCCTAATGGATTGTCGTCAATCATCTGCTTACCAACAAAGTCATTTTTTGTTGATACTTGCATAGTAACAGGGTTACCTGCGTTATAAACCTTATCTGCTAATTTTCCGTATTTAATTTTGAATGAGTCACTAAGTGTGCTCAAACTCCATGTTTCTCCAGCCATAATTATCTCCTTCTAAAATTTTTAAATAGTTCATCATCTTCATCATCAGCATCCTGGGCATTTCCTTTGAAATTTTTCGCAGGAATCTTGTCCTTGATCTGATCCATAACCTGTTTCTCTTTAGCCTCTTTATAGCCCAATTGTTCCAACATCCATTCGTCGGTCGTTTCAGGAAACTCGAGCAATATCCTGGCAACCTTAATAATATCTGTTCCTGGAACAAGTTTTGCTATATTTTCAGCCCTAGCATAAGACGGACGCTCTTTTGACCACTGGATAACTTGTTCCGTATTAAGATTTTCAAGTCCAAACTTGGTCTCTAGCTCATCTTTAAGCTCAGAAAATTGTTCCTCAGAAATCCCGTTTTGACGCTTCAAAGAGTTTTCTTGCTCGAGCTTAGAGCGATATTCGCTCGTCTCCTGCTCCTTCTTTGTTAATTTGTCTCGTTCCTTCTGATACCACTCATTATCTTTGCGCAGTAAAAATGCCTCTCTGCCAGTATCATCCATGTCCAAAAATTTTGCAACCTCCGGAACAAAGTGATAAAACAGTGCCTTATCATATTCTTTTACATCAAGACCCATCTTGTCAAGCAAATTATACATTCCGTCAACAGGATTTTTATTTACAACTCCAGTTTTCTTGAAATCACCAATAACTGAGTCAAATGACTGCTTAAGTTCCATCATTTCATTTTTTACATATTCGTAATCTTTTTGAAATGATTCCTTCTCTTTTTTTAGGTTTGTTTTTTCTCTGTTAATTTCGGCAAATCTTTTCTCAATGGCTTTTCTTCCAGATATTGCAGAGTTTACCTCTTCATCCGTTAGCTCTTCCTCAATTTCCTGGCCATCAACCTTATATTTGTACTTTTTCTTTTCTGCCTCTTTTTTTTCCTCTTCTTTCTTATCCTTTTTTTCTTCTTTCTTTTCTTCTTTCTCTTCCTTTTTATCTTCCTTTTTTTCTTCTTTTTTTACATCACCAGATGAAGGTGTGACCTCAGATTTAAGCTTATTGTCTTCTGGTTCTACTGATTTAACTTCGGCCTCCTCATAATCTGATTCCATGATAGAATCAATTCTACCAGACGATGTCTTGCTATTGGTTGGTGTTGATTCCACTGCGGCATCATCAACTTCCATGATTTGATCTAATCTACTCATTACCTAACTCCTGTTTGTTCGTTTGTAATACTCATTTGCTCTTGCATAATTTGATCATTGTTTTTAATTTCTCCTACTGGAGCTTGTACTCCAACCTCACCAACTGGCGCTTGCATAGGAGCCTGCATTGGAACTTTGTAGAATACAGGATATTCATTAAACATCATTACCCTTTGCTTAAACGCAGGATTCATCTGAGCCTTTTTCCACATTAAGAACTCCATACCCATGATGTAATCAGAAATGTTCTTCATAATTGTTTGATCTTCGCCCTTGTACTCTCTTTGTCTTAATGCCTGAATAAAGATTGGGTATTCAATGATAAAATCATCAAAGTCTCTTGGCTCAGGAAATGGCTCTCCATTAATAATTTTTTGTAGTTTAAACTGAGCGGCCTTCATTGCCGATAAGTTTTGTGTTCTAAATCTTCTATCGTTTCCTAGATCAAGCATTTGTGCAATTTGCTCTTTGTTAAACATTGGATCAGCCTGTGTAGCTGTGTTCAGGTCTAAAATGGCTGCAATTTTTCCTGTTTTAGAATCAGGCAATGATGAGCTATTTTCAATTCTAATGTCAAAATCGCCACTCAAATCCATTGTTGCCAAATCCATGATAAGATAATGATTATCTTCTCCGAGATATTTTAAAATACGACCATCTTCTTTTTTATAAAACTGTTGAATACGAGAAAGAACCATTTTATTCATTTCAATAATCTTCTTCTGTCTTTTTGCCATACCACGAGACTCTCTTTGCATTTCCTGCTCATCTAAAAACTGAAGTGCAACAGCAGCCTTAATACCCTTAGGTGGCTCCCCTCTTGATATACCGAAAATTGTAGATGCCTTCTCAATTCCCTTTTCTGCCCATCCCAATAAGTCTAAAGACGCAGCAGGAACACCATTAAACGTAGCAAGTTGAGGCATTACAGGCCCTTTAACCTCCAATGATGAATACTGATTACCAAGTTTATTGGCATCAATCGTACCTTTCATATACATCCATTTCGGAGAGTTTGATAATGCAAATCCTCTTGCCATAGATGCAGAAATCATATCGTGCAATCTCTGTAATTTTTCAATATTTGCAGTAAAGGGTCTTCCAGTAATCTCACCTTGAACATCAATATCTGTATTGAAAATTACTGGTAATTTTTTATCTGTATATGGGAAATCCGACTTCTCCAAAATACAATTTGGTGTGTATTTTACATATGCACCATTTGGCATAAATCTATTTGGTCTATAAAAATAAGTCACAACCAAACAATGATTTGTCCACTCATTGCGCTCCTCTTGAGTAAAGTATGAATGATAAATTGTATCTGTTGCGCTAATATCTGATGCCTTATCCGGGTAATCCGCCTTCAGTTCATCAACGTGAATCCATTCGATGATTGAAATATCATCTACATCCTCCCATCTCTTTTTTCCAAGCTGATGATAACATCTATCTGGACCTAATACCTGAATGTCAATATCACCATTCATTGCAAATGGAATTGGTGTTCCATCTTCATATTTAGGCTGTATTCCTTCTGCAACAGCATCAGCAAAAACTTTATTAATACCACCAATGTGCTTATTCCAAGGAATATAAGTATATGACTCACCAGAAAGAAACTCAATTTTATCACCATTAGCAAGTTTTGATTCAAAATCAAGCTCCTGTGCCTTTGCTGTTAAAACTTGCTTTGCTGCTTCCGCACGATTCTCATCAGAGTAATCTACATTGTTCGGAATAACAGAAATTGCTGGTTTAAACCTAGATCTCTGTGAAACCTTTGCCTCAACCATCTCACAAATGAAATTATAGATAGACTTAGGCCTTCTAAATCCATCATCATCAGGGTCATTTCCACCACGCCCGCGCTCAGATGTATAGGTTACACCCTTAAACATAGCATCTAGCTTTCTAATCATGTCTAATCTAGATGATCTAGCCCTGAACTTTCCCTCTATATCTTTAACAAGCCAATCAAGGCACTCTTTTTCGTCTTCGTGGTTAATGAATGGGTATAAATTTTCATTCATGTTTCCGCTATAATTATCATCAAATGAATCCCAGATCGCCTGTCTCATAAGTATCTCCTTATACTAAATCATATTTCTCTAATTCATCATTGCTTTTTGGTTCTTTCTTTAGTGGTATCTCTGATGGATCAAATGGTACAAAATCCACCTTATGTGTACTCTTCATAAATGATCTAAGCTCAATAAATGCAAAAATCCCAATAATGGTCGCAATTATTGACATAATAAAACTAATCACCGTAAATGAAATTATCAATATCTCCATATCCACTCTCCTGTTGTTCCCTGTAAATATCTCTTGCAATCGTACCCGTTTTATACTTCTGTGTAAAATCTATAGGTCTAGCGCCTTCAACCGTAGAATAATTTGCTAAATTTAGCACATATCTAAAAAGATCTATCCAATGATCGTTCTCTTTAAGAAGCTTTCCGTTTTCATCTACCTTATAATTATCCATTTCCCAATACCCTTTTTCAACTCTATCTGAAAAAGTGATTAGGTTATTTAACAAAATATCCTTTATTAATGATAATTTACCCTCTTTATTCTTTAAATCTTTTTGACATGGTATCAATGGATGGGGGTAATCTTCATACTCAAATGCTATTTCAGACGCAAACCATGCCGCCGCATAATCATAGCAATCCATCCAATCATCATTATTAGGATTAATCTCTTTAAACTTATTTAGTGCAACAGGAACAATTTGCCTAACGGAATTTTGCCCCAATTTTGTCGCATATATCTCGTCTATCGCAATGATATGCTTATCAAAACGATGTATAGCAAACATACCGACAGCAAAACATTTAGCGGATCCAGGGTCGTACCCGGTAAAGAAATCATAATCTTTCCTGTTTGCTCTGATATGGTCAATAAGCTCATCATGACTCCGAACCATACTCTTCTTGAGCATGGGGAATATATACTTACTACCAATTTTTACACGTTTTGCTAAAAATTCAACCTGAAAAACATCGTACTCCCCTCTTTCTCTGTACTCTTCTTCTTTTCTTTTCAAATAATCAGCCGAAATATATGGGTTCATGTGGGATGGGAAGTTAAAAAATGCGCCTGTTTCGGTTGCAGCCGCCCTTTCACCTAATTTTGTAAATAAGTTATCGTCATCATATGCCGGAGTACCTACACCCAAAAGCGGTGCGTCCGTTATAGCCAAGTTTGGCTCGAAAGCTGCATAGAACTCATCTTTAATATCTTTCAACTCATCCAAACAAACAAGCCCTGTTGCCGAATAACCCCTTAGTTTTTCATAGTTATCCGATCCATCTGCTTTTATAAAAGATCCGTTATTGAAAACTATACGGAAATCTGTATTGTTAATTGATTTGATATATTTTTTAGCTAGGTTATCTGGTAAAAAATTCGGCAACCTTCCGTTTGCCCACAAAATATCTCGAATTTGATCTTTATATGGTGTTATGTAGTATGAAAATGTCTGTGGGTTCAATAGCGCCCATCTATATAGACAATAAATTAAAACATCAGTCTTGCCAAACTTTCTTCCGCATTGGACAATTACTAGTTTCTTATTCTCTGCAAACAACGCCTTCCCTATAGGTACTTGCCCCAAATGAGGTGAGAATACAGAATTTAGGTCTGATATTATAGACGCTGTTAATTTGGCAGGATTATAGTCTTTATCAGAAGCCATACCATTCCTTATGTATTAAATTAAACGCATCCTCTCCCTCTTGTTTTGTTTTAAAATAACCAAGGTGGTATTCAATTCCTTCTATTTTAATTCTGGACCTCCAATACTTATTTTTAAACCTTGTACAGCCAGATCTTTGCTTTCCACTATTGTTTCTTTTATTTGCATTACTAGTAGAAATAGGAACAAATCTTATATTTGATAACTCATAGTTACCGTCATTATCAACTCTATCTATTACATGATTGGGCTTATATAAACCTATTACATCATCATAAAAATTACTAAATCTAGTATTCCACCTTTTGCAGACAGATATTCCCCTCCCACCATAAAACGGATACCATTTATGATTTGGATTATCGCATCGTCTTCTCATCTCTCTCCACACATTATACAATGGATGGTATGTTAACCCATGCTGTTCTTTCTTGTGTGTTAGATCTATAAAGTTTATCCTTTCCAAGGTCGCTCCACTTGCTTAAGCTCCTTACTCGTCTCAATCACCGTATCATCTGGAAGTATTATATCTTCTTCAGTCTCTTCTGGCTCAATCTCACCCCATTCCGCCTCAATAACCTGAGGTGCAAATGGATCTTCGGCTAAAATGCGACGTGCGTCAGCGACCGACATATGGGCAATGTTATCTATAATATCTGTCGCCTTACCAGACTCTAACCTCACGATTTTATCCATATCCACGACAATCCCAGCTAGCTTCTTTGTATCATCTATAGATAACTCAAAGGATGAATCTTCCAACATCTTGTTCTGGATACGCTTTAAATTCTCATTTAAAATATTCAACGCCATTCCTGCCGTCTTATCAAGTACGCCAATCTTATCGGTAATAAATGTAGCCACACTTGTCGGATTCAATGATTTCTTAATTTGATACCAACAGTGTTCATTCGTCCCAGCGCCACTTTCTCCAAATACATAAAACCGAACCGTATCTATATCAATAGAAAGCGTAAGTGCTATATCTTGCAGATCATAATCTCCAAAATACATCATTTTAGCTTTATCACGGGTCTTTCTATCTATTTTTTGAATTTCTAATGACAATTAAACGCCCCATGATCATTAAGATGAATGAACTCATTATAATATGGTTGTATTATAAGAATATCTGCCACATGCTCCCTTAAGTGCATTACTACCTTTCCAAAGTGCAATATTTGCCTTCGTGTTTCCCAGTCATATTCGAGGGTAAATGTAAAGTCTCCGATTTTATGTATATAGACATTTAACATGACACTCGACTCCCTTAGGCTTATCGGTAATGGTGGGGCTAGTTTAAACTCATGCCCCAATGAGTGGATGTGATGATTTGGGTCACAATATAAATAATCTATTTCTTTTTCTTTTTACTGTCAATCTTTGTAACCTTATCAGGACCAATTGTTCCAACAATTTTATCTTTTGCTGGATCAGATGATTCCCATGATACACCAGTCACTTGCTCTAGCAGTTGTTTGTTAACCTTTTCGAGTTCTTTCGTGTGAAATTCGTGTCTATCTTTTAACATAAACAATTCAATCTCATACCTCATTGTCATTAGGTTTTTAATAGAGCATCCCTCTAGATGGCTTAATACGACTTCATTAAATCTATCAAGCGCCGCACGCTCTACATGCTGTAGGAATAAATCAGGATCAAATCCAAGATCTCTCTCCTCGCACTTCTTG
>Ga0315903_10006830_pt1 | contig 14454 bp, 15 predicted proteins | sample LakEriMetagenome_7_FD_203524 | JGI IMG/M metagenome (GOLD analysis project Ga0315903, IMG submission 203524) | Freshwater fungal communities from buoy surface, Lake Erie, Ohio, United States - Buoy 2 MA119 | ecosystem: Environmental > Aquatic > Freshwater > Lake | place: USA: Lake Erie, Ohio...
AGGAACAAGTTTGCCTTCGAGGAACTGGCCGACCTGCATCTGGTTGATCGGCTTGCTCTGCGCGGCAAAGGTTCCCCGCGCCACTCGGTACATCGGGGCCTTGTCCTCAACCCAGTTGAGGAACTGTGCCCGGGTGCCCTTGATCGCACCCACCTCGGCGGCACCGATCCCAAACCGCTCTGGGTTCTTGATCAGGTCGTCGAAGGCCATCTTCATGGCGTGAAGGCTGCTGCCCGGGTACTGCGCCACCTCGCCCGGGATCACGGTCTGACCCAGCGGACGTCCTGCTTCATCAACGATTGCAGACGGGACAACCTGGGCAGGACGGTTCTGGCCGATCTGGAAGGGTTGGCCCTTCTCCGCAGCCAGATCGGCAGCACGGGAGATCACCTTGTCCATCGAGGGGCGGTTCAGCAGCGTGGCAAACGTGTCGTCTGCTGCCACCATCGCCTTGTCGGAAATGCCGTACAAGGTCTTGGCCGTGGCGCTACGAGCGGCCTCTGCTGCTGCAAGTTCCGCAGGGGTCTTGCCGACTTGTTGCACCGCAGCAATCTGTGCTGCCTTCTGAGCCTCGGCCCGCTCATAGAACGGAGTCGGTGTGGTCTTGGCAGCAGACGCACCCATCGCCGAGAACCGAGTGGCTCCTGCGGGCGCCGCAGCCTGGGCGGCAGTGGGCAGGCTGCCCGGGACGATCTCGGACGGTTGCCGCAGGGCGTTCAGCACCTCTGCGCCGCGACCTTCCACTGCAGTCAGGTACGCCGCCGACTTCGGGTCAAGGGCGTTGTAGACCGCACCCACACCCTTGGCTGCCAGCTTGACGGGCTGCTCAATGATCGGCGCAATCGGGCGCATGGGGTTGATGGCACCGCCAGCCGTGCTCAGGGCTGCGCCGGTGCGCGTGGCACCCAGCTTGGTGGCAGCAGCCCCGCCGCCGGTGAGCAGCGTTGACAGGTCAGCAGCGGCCCCCACGGGGTCTTCGGCAAACGTGCGCTTGATGCCCTCGTAGCTGCCGTACCGGTCCTTGTACATGCCACCGATGGCGTTGGCCGTCTGGACAGCGCGTTGCGTGGCTTCTGGGTTGGTGTCGAACCGGTCGATGAAGTTGACCACACCCTGCGGCAGCGAGTTGCGCAGCGCTCCAGCGCCGGCATCGAGGATGCTGGTGAGAGTCTGGAGCGGGCTGGTCACCGCCTGCACGACACCGCCGACGAACTGGCTTGCGCTGCCGGGTAAGTTTTTGACCGCCTCGACAGGCACCTCGGCTAACCCGTAGCTGCGGCGCGGCCCGGGGATGCCGCCGGTAGGCGCAGACGTGTCGAATCGATCAAACGGATTAGCGGCAGGCGCGTCGAATTGATCAAACGGGTTTTTCGCCATCACTTGCCTCCAAGCACACGGGCCGCTGCGCCAGCACCATATTTGGCATCAAACTCAGCCCGCATCCCAGGATTGGCCTGCAAGTATTGGATTGCTGCAGCAGGTATAGCACCAGCACCCGCAGCACTTGGCTGACCACGCTTGGGCACCACGATGGGCTCAGTGGAGATGCCTGTTCCTTGAAGAGCGCTGGCGGGGATCTGCTGAACTCGTTTGTTCCAAGTTTCGGCGCTCTTCTCGGCAGCAAGTCGAGACAAACGAGCCAACTCCGTGAGCGACTTCGCGTCGTAGGTGATCTGACCAGCCTTGGCCTTCTCCAAGAAGTCCCGGTCGGCGTTGGTGAAGCCCTGACCCGCACCGAGGTTGGACGACTTGATGGCACCCAGCGTTGTCTCGGCCAGCGAGGAGATCAACACCTCGGTGTTCTTGATCTTCTCGGCGTCAGTGCCACCGGCTAGGTTGAGTGCCTTGGCAACCTGCAACCGGACGTTCGCACCAGTACCTGTGATGACCTTGCCCGTCGAGATCAGGTCCATCACGCGGTCAGCGGTCGCTGCGGCTTGAGGAGCACCTTCAGCGGCAGTCAGCTTGGCGGCGTCTGCGTCTGCGATCAGACCACCGAACCGTTCAGCGTACTTCTTCTCGGTGCTGACAGCGACGTTGGTGACCGGTGCACCAGACTTTGCGATCCGCGATCTTTGAGCCTCGACATCAGGGGGCAACGGCACATCAGCGTAAGTGCCAACAGCAGTTGGTGTACCACCCAAGCCCGGAATCTGAATAACCTGACGTTGACCGCCCTGGTCAATCACTTGCGTCGTAGGCTTGTTCAGTTCCATGAACTTCTCGGTGCCCAGCTTCGACTCGTTGATGAGTCGAGCAAGGCCACCGGGGGTCTGAATCATCTGCGCGATGCGACCACGGGACTGCTCGGCAGTCACGCCACGAGCAGTCAGCGCAGGACCAATAACCGGGTCTTTGTGATTGGCCTCGTGCCATGCAATGTACGCATCTGCCGCACCGGGAGCAGTGGGGTCCAACGTGTCAAGAAAGCTGCGAGACTGCTTCAGTTTCTTGTCCAACAACTCCGTGCTGGCAACGTCAGCCTTGGTGCGTGCCTCACGGCCTTCGAAGAACTGCTTCTCGATGGCCGGTATCTTGGCTCCATACCCGCCCGTGGCCAGCGATTGGCGTAGACGATTAATGTCCACGTCGCCGGTCTGCGGGTTGTAGGCGTCGCGGTATGCAGCGTTCAGAGCGTTGGTCGTTTCCTGCTCACGCTGAGCCTGTCGCATTTGCAACTGCGCCTGCTGCATCTGCAACTGGTTCAGTTGGCTCTGCTGCTGGGCGCCTTGGATTTGACTGACGCGAGCGTACCGCTCCAGAGGGTCTTGCAACTGCAACCCTCGGAAGCCCCCGGCGATGACTGGATCGAGTGCCATCATCAGACCTTTCCGTAATCGACTGTCAGGTATCCGTCAACTTCGGCCACCGCGTCAGGGTACACGTTCTGCACCTCTTGAGCCATCAGGCCAACGCGGCGCGGCCCGCCCCAGACGTAATTGAACTCGTAGACATTTAGGCCGTCATCGCGTGTGCCGACCTTGACGATGTTGGTCTTCAAACGAACATCGCTGAACTGCTGATCGACACCGTAGTCGTAAGGGGTGCTTACGACGGGTGAACCGCCACCAACACCCGACGGGAACAGCCGATTCATCATCTGCTGATTTTGGTAGTAGTTCAGTCCAGTGCCGAGCGCTCCGGTCAGCGCGTTGGCCGTACCCATGTACCCGGATGCCCGTGCGGCCCCCGCGCCCAACATACCCTGTGCAGCCGCTTGGCCCCCGGCCATCAGATTCTGGCCTGCGGTCTGACCATAGCGCTCACCCAGCCCCGACATGACGCCCGCAGCGCGTGGGCCCACGTCGGCCAGCCCTGCCAGCCGACCATACGCGGCGCTGTACTCTTGCGACCCAAGGTCTTGGCCGTACCGCTGCGCGGCCTTCAAGGCGCCGCCCGAGATCAGCCCACCACGCGCCGCAGCTTGGCGGTCCAGCGCCTTCATGCCTTCGCTCAGACGGAACTGGTAACCAGGGTCCATCTGCAGGAACTGCTGCGCGGCGCCTGGACCACCGCGTTGCAGTGCCGCCAGTCGATTAAAGAACTCGGTGCCTGTGTCAAGAAACGGCTTTTGACGAGCGACGTTCTCTTCGTAGATGCGCTGTTGCAGCGCGTTGGCCTCGCGGCTTGCCTGCAGTTGCGCGTCGGCGGCAGATTCCGCTGCGCCAGCTTGCGTCTTTGCGGCGCTTCTAGATGATAGGCCGCCAATTACGGCGGAACCGACAACGGCACCAGCAACCCAAAAAGTCATGGTCGCACCTCGATTTCTTTGTGTTTGACCTGATTGCCAAGACTGTACATGGAGTCAGGCTCTGCCTCAACCAACTCGGCCTCGGCTTCTTCAACCGTCGTTGCTTCGATGGCGTGGAACGTCATGCAAAGCGCGTCAGTCACCGCGTACACCGCCCGTTTTGTTCCAGGCTTGCTTTGGAACAGGTGCGGTCCAGTAACCTCTTGAACATTCCCCTCGCCATCTGTGATCGCAACCGTCCCGGAGACGATGAGGTAGAAATGTTCCTTCTTGTGGACGGCACCTACGACCAACACTCCAGCGTGGCGAAACACCTCTCGGCAGTACATCCCGCCGTGAAAATAGTGCTTCGTCTCGGGCTCGTACTGCGGCAGCTTGGACAACTCCTGCTGCAGCGATTGCACCTTCTGCCGCATCATTTGCGGCGGTGCAACATTGAACCCTTGACCATAGGTGACAGTTATTGTCACGAAGTCACCTCGCGCCCGGAAGCGCGGATGTTGATGGCGCTTGCCGTGCCGGCGATTGTAGAGATGAACCCGCTGGGCGCAAGCACATGGCCGACCAGTTCCGGGAACGTGTAAGTCTCGCTGGCCTGGAGCGTCTTGGTCTTGGTGATCAGGTTGTCGTTGCCGGCAGAGCCCGCAGCAGTCACCAAGTTCACGCTGATCGTCGCAGCGTTGGCGCTGTAGTTTGTCGCGGTGAACTTGTCGATGATCGCCGTGACGCCCGTGGCGGTGTACTGCGTAACCTGCGTGTTCTCGGCGGTCTTGGCCGGGATCAGCACCTTCACTGAAACTGTCATGGTTTACTCCAGCTCCAACGAGTTGTTGGAATCGTATTGCGTCATTATCCAGTTTGTGCCATCAGAAACCAAGGTGGCATTGGCGCCTGCAACAGCTTCCAAAATAGCCGTCGTCGCAGACCCGCCAGCCAGCGGCACCACATTACTCGACGCTGACACAAGCGCCTGGTTCTGGTAGTTCTGGAAGTGCAACACCCGACCTGTGTTGGTGCTGGCAGTCGGCAGGGTCACGGTGCAGGACGACCCTGACTTGTTGTTGATCAGCCAAGTCTCGCTGGCTGCAACCGAGAAATCTGCCGTTTTGGTAACCGGAGCGCCGCCAGCGCCTGAGATCACAGACGCGGGGGTGACGTTCTTCCAATACTGCAACGTGCTGTCGTACTGGATCAAATCGCTGTTCGCCAACGCGCTGAACTGCACGTTGCTGTCCGTGCCGCCCAGCACGGAGCCTGGGACGATGCGGATGTGCATAGATCCAGAGCCAGCAGACGCGGCGTTGATCACCTCGCCGATGTACGACTTCTGGTTCGGCGCTGACGGTTTGTTCTTCGTCATGCTGCCGACAAACGCCGGGTTGTAGTACAGCGGATCGCCGTCAGCCCACGTCTCGCCGACGCTGCTGCCGGTGGTGTTGAACCCACGCAGGTCGCCGCTGATCTGGATCAGCCCAAAGGCGTTGAGCGCCAGCGTCTCCGCCGCCACACCTACGATTTGGTTAGGGTCGGTCAGCCCGATGGGCGTAGGCGCAACAGTAATCACACCCGACGCGCCCACAGCCCCCGTGTGGTAACACAACTGACCTTTGGTGATGGCCGCCGACGCCTTGGCGTAGACGTACTCCGACTCGCCGACGCGGATCAGCACGTTAGGCGTGGCCTGCACACCCAGCGTTGTTCCGCCGTCCCAAGCCACTGCACCAGCCACCACGGGCACGTTTTCCGCCGTGGTGTCAAACCGCACCCACGGCAAATTGTCCTGCTGCAGCGGCGCCATCGTACCCAGCGGCGGCTTGGGCAGCGTCTGTATTTCTTGCCGCACGCCGTCGATCTGCGTCTGCAACGACTCGACCAAACTGTTCGACATCGACGCAAGCTGCGCTTGGTCGTACAGGTTGCTGAAGTCGCCGCTCAGGTCTTGTACCGGCGGCCCAAAGTTCTGATCGTCAAGTGCCGTGGTCGATGCGCGAAACAGCGACAGGAAGAACTGATACCAAGCGCGGTCGATCAACCCCGTGCGGGGGTCGATGATCGGCACCCGAGGTGGGGTGATCGGCGTTGGGGTGGCGCTGGGCGACGTAGCCATTAGGCGTTCGTCGGGCTGATGATGAGTTCAGCCCCCACGATGGCAACTTTTACGGGGTCGGTGCCAGACAGTTCGTACACGCGGTCGCGCAGCTTGAGCGTCATGCCCAACCGGCGGAAGAACACGCGGCGGTAATACTCGCCGATCTTGCCGATGCCGGCCCAGTGCTCGTTCGACCAAGTGTGGCCGCCGTCGTCGCTCCAGCGCAACATGACCTGCGGGTCGCTGCCTTGGGTCACAGGCGTCAGGTCATCTGAAATCAAGTAGTCGTCAGACTCGGTTACAAGGTACTCGTCGTTCTCAGTCTGAAGGTATATCGTCTCCGCGATCATGGAGCCGGTAAGGCCGACACCCGACTCCAGATCGATCTGCAGCGTGTGATGCGCGGTGCGCTTGAGGTTGTTCTGCCCGGTCGGCAACGCCCGCCACGTCCGATACCAGCGCTGGATCTGGCCGTTGTCCGAGTAGTCCTCAAGGTCAAAGGCGTAGATGTTGCCGTTCCGATAGTCGCCGACGATGACTTCGTTGTCGAAGAACATCTGGCAGTTTGACCAATGGCGCGTGAACGCACCGTTGTTCCAGCCGGCACGCTCATGCCACGCGCCGGTAGCGACGTCGTACACCCAAGTCGTGTCGGCGCTCGGGAAGATCAGCACATAGAAGCTGTGGCCGTCTTGCTGGTAGGTGTACCCAATCGCGTCGGCTAGGTTGCCGTACTTTTGGATGTGCCACTCGACCGCGTGCGTGCTGATGCGCTTCCCGGTGTAGCCGTCAGCGCGGTAGACCATGCCGTGGCCACGGGCATCAGAGCCCAGCCAGAACACGCCGTTGTCCATCTTGGCCACCGAGTACGGCGCGGCGCAGCCCAACTCGTTGAACGCGCCTTGGATGCGCTGGAGCGGGAAGTCCGACGCGCCCGTGTTGTACCAGACCTCTACGCTGCTGGTGCCAAAGACCCAAATCTCGCGGAAGTTTGACAGCACCGACACCACGCCGTCAGGTGAGCCCTCGGCACTGGCGAAATCGAGTGGGTCAACGCTGGTGCCGTCAAGCAGGCTTGTGATCCAAATCTTCTGGCTGTTCGGCTCGTTGAATACAAAGTACCCGTCGAGGTAACCCACCGTCGTTGCGCCCGGAAAGTCCGGGTCGGAGATCGGCGCAAAGACGTTGGTCGCGTTGTTGTAGATGTAGCTGGGGCCGTTGGCTGCAACGAACAGTTGGATGCCGTTGTCGGCCATGCTGACCGGCCCCGTGCCGGCCACCGTGCCCAGCGCCGTCGCAACGTAGCTGGTGTTGATCTTGTAGAGCTGCGTGCCGCTGACGACAAACGCAGTGGCGGCGTCGTTGGAAAACGACCACAGCCCTCGGATCGGGCCAGTGCCGAGTGTAGCCAACAGACGCAGCCCCGGAGCGCGGTTGAGAAACGCCGGCTCCTTGCCTGCTTCCGGCACGATCTCCGGGAACAAGTTGACCATGCGGCTGTCCGCAGCGTTGACGCTGCGGGCCACATAGGAGGAGCCAAGGATGGGCGTCTTCATGCTGTGCTTACTTCAGCCGCACGGGCTTCAACTTCCATCGGATTGTTCCGATAGCCGTATCGGATTGTGTACCAGATGTAGTGCAGATAAAACCGCCGCGCTCCGAGCATCTGGTACTGCAGCCAGTGCCGCTGCTCATGCCGTACCAGCCGCTCCTCGCCCAACCGTTCAGCCAGAATGTAGACGCCTAGCGGTGGCAACGCGATGCCGCCAAAGCCGAAGGTTCGCAGGAACCAGCGGATGACGTGCTTTGCAGGCTTAGGCTCAATAGTTGCCAGCATAGATGTTGAACCGCTGGCGTGTTGCGATCAACGAGTACGGCATGCTCATCACGTCGTCCGGGTTGTTGATGCGCTTCAGGTTGCGCTTGGACGTCATGGCGATCCGCACCACCTGCGGCGGGGGTTCGACACCAAACTCAGGTGCGATCTCCATCGCCAAGTTGTAGGTGAACGCCCGCAGGTAGCCTGGGGGAAACGCCAGCGTGGTGGCCAGCGTAGCCGGGTTGGTCAACTCCTGCACCGAGATAAAGTGCCACTCCAGCAGCCGCGTGGGCACTGGGTAGACGTACATCTCGATGTTGGGGTAGGTCATGTTGACCCACAGCACCTGCGGGTACGTCGAGGTCACGGTCTTGACCGCGATACCGTCATACTGCTGCTGGTTGATCAGCTTGATGCCAAAGCTGACGTTTGTGCCGGGATCGCGGAAATACGTCGCGTCGTCCAGCAGGATGGGCCTGTTGCCAACGAAGTCGCCCGTTGGCCCCAGCGTGCGCTTGACCGTGCTGGTGGGCCAAGTGAACACTTGGTCTTGAGTTGAGAAAACAGACAACCGCTCAGTGTTCCAACTGTCGATCATCTGGTTCAAAGCCATCAGCGCGTCTTGCGAGACAGCCGCAGAAGGCGTTTCACCCTCTGCCAAAACGCCCAGCAAACGCAGGGCGCGGTTGATCTGATCACCCGCTGTGGTGGACATTGACAACCTCCCTACGGCGGCGGGTGCGCTCGGTCAAAGCGTTGACCGGCAGCACAGGTTCGACATCAGCGTCTTGGCCGGGAGTATACCGCTCCCATCCGTTGCGTTCGTCGTATTCCGCTTCCAGTTCCATCGTCGCCACTTTAGCGCCGTGGATCGGATGTCTCATGTAAATGATTGGCATATGAGAAGGGGGCCGAAGCCCCCTTTGGATTACGAGGACATCACAATCCAGTCGGTGCCGTCGCACACCAACATGGCCCAAGCACCTGCAGTGCCGGCAAGGATTGCCGTGCCTGCAGTGTTGGAGTTGATTGGCTTGACGTTCGACGACGCAGACACGACGGTTTGAGCAGCAATCGTCTTGATCCACACCACGCGGCCCGTGTTGGCCGAGGCAGTGGGGAACGTGACGGTGATGGTGCCCGCGCCGTTGCAGACGACGAAGTTTTCAGTCGCAGCCAGCGAGAACGAAGCCGTCTTGGTAACGGGCGCGTTCAAGTCCAGTTGCGTGCCGTTGAGGGCGCCCGTGACTGAAACCGAAGCGCCGGTAACGGCGCCCGTAACAGCAACTGCGCCCGTGACAGTAACGCTTTCAAACTCGGGGTCGCTATACGCGACGCCGACAGCCTTGGTATTAGGCATGATCAATCCTTTCTGTAAAAGGGGGCCGAAGCCCCCTTAAGCTCAGGAAATGCGGTATGCCGTCCAAGCACCGTCGCCGGTCTTGCGGGCACGCCAGTGAGCCGAAGTGCTCAAAGCAACAGCAGCCGCGCCAACAATCGTCCAGCCCGTACCGGTGGTCAGCGTGATCGCGTCCGCAGCGTCAGTGTTGACGATGAAGAAGTCGAAAGCCGCGTTGACCTTGGTAGCGTTCGGGATGCCAGCTTCCAGATCTGCCACGGTCGGCAGTTGCAGGTTGCCTGCAGTGCCGTTGAACGTGAACAGGCCGTTGGCCAGTTGAGCAGCGGTCGCGGTAGCGCCAGCCGTCAGAGCGGTCGGAGCACCTTGAACCAGCAGTTGAGCTTCAGACGCATTGCCAGCGCCAATCTGGTAACCACCAGCGCCATTAGGGAGAGCCATGATCAATTCCTTTCAGTGTTCAGTTGTAAGACTGGGGGCCGTAGCCCCCATTCTCATCAGCCCCAGAGACGGCAGGCCATCTGCGGACGAATGGTGCTGTAGCCGTACAGCACGTCGATCCGGCAAGGCATGCGGTCGTTGTTGATGTCGTACTGGCGCACGACACGCAGGCTGATGCCATTGTGAACGGCACGCGCAGCCATGTCCACGCCTTGGGGCAGGAGCAGGTCAGCGGTGGCGAACGTGATGGCATCCTTGTGGTACACCAAGTTCTGAGCGTACTGGCCGCCAGAAGCACCGACGAACACCACAGCCTTGCTGTTTCCAGGCAGAGCGTTGACGGTAGCCAGAGCATGGTTGGCCGAGTAGATCGGAGCCACGGTGACGTTACCTTCGCCGCTGGCGCCCAGAGTCACGTCAGCCGTAGCGACGAACTGGAACAGCGAACCGGTGGACTCGCGGGTCTGCGGGTTCACAGCGTAGCAGTCAGCCACGGTGAACACGTCGCCAGCCTTCACGGTGTCGTTAGCACCAGCGCCGGTAATGGCGATGGTGGTAGCGCCTTCGGAAGACACAGCCGCAGAGGTAGAACCGCCGGTAGCGTCGCGGGTGCCGCAAGTGAACTGCTTGATCGACTGAGACATGTTGATCTCGTCGAAGCCCAGCACGCCAGTGCCCATCATGCCGTTCTTGAACTGCTTGCTGATGGTGTCGGTGGGGTTGAACAAGCCCTTCATGCCTTCGACCAGACCAGCGTTGGCAGCCGGGTTGACGGTAGCGTAGCGGGGCGACATCACAGCGGCGTTCTCGTTGAGCTTCTGCTGAGCTTGCAGCAGAACCAGCGAGGTAGACGGCGTGGTGCCAGGGGTACCCACGGAGTTACCGATGGTGCGGAAGGCGTTGGCAACGTCAGCGTCGATGCTGGAGGCCAACTGGCTGATACGAGGTTTCAGCACACGATCTGCAAAGTCGTCCAACTGCATCGTCAGTTCGGCGGACGTGAAGTTCACGCCGATGTGCTTTTGCGAGGCGACCGTCAGGGTCGTGAACTGCTCGTTGTCGTCCTGCGTCTGCAGAGCGGCGCCGTCAGTCACCAGAGCGCGGTCCGGCAGGCGGATACGCAGCGTGGAGCCGATCTTGGCCCCTTCGACAGCGAAGCTGTCATCGTACTGGCGGTTCACGTTGCGCGTGAGCACCAAGTTGTTTTCCAGGATCTCCAGGGCCTTCCTGGTGATCATGTCAATGGTCAGAATACTATTAGCCACGATTGAGTCCTTTCAAATCTTAGCGAGAAGCCTGGGCCTGCAACTTACGCATCTGGCGGGCTCGTTCAGCTTCAATCCACTCCGACGTACTCATGTTCTTGATGGAACGCGGGTCAGTCGTGTCGAATGACGGGTTGTTGTTGCTGCCACGGGCCGTTACAGGTGTGATTGGTGCTGGCGCAGATGTGGTTCGTTTAACGGGCGGATTGTCGGTCAACCTGACCTCAATCTTCCCAATTTCTTTTGCTTGCAAGAACGGCGAGAGGCGCGAGATACGGTCCGCTTCTTTGGGGTTAGCTCCGAGGTAGTAGGCTACATCAGGGCCAACATCAGAAGCGCGGATCGTCTCAGCCATCACGTCAGTGATTCGGACGCTCGGGTTGTAGGCGACCTGTTCAAAGTCGTCGTACTTGTTCCGGGCCTCTTCTTCTCTGTCGTGGTAGGCGTCAGCAATCGCTGCCTGAGCCTTTTGCTGTTCTCGCAAGGCAATCAGTTCTTCGGCCTTCTTGACAGCCAGCGCCTCGGCGTAGGCTTCAGGAGACTCAAACTGATCAACTGGCGGAACATCTTTTGGCGCAGACTGCCGGGTTTGCATCTCTGCAAACTTGGCCGCTTGCTCTCGTTCCCACTTGCGCTGCTCTCTTGCAAGGCGCTTGCTGATCATCGCGTCAATCTCAGCCTGAGAGAACTTCTTCTCCTCTGCTGTCTGCTCGACTTGGTTCTCAGCTACTTCCGGCGAACTTGCTTCGACTTCAGGCGCAGCCGTTGCTGCCTGTGCCGGCGCGGAGTCTACTTCCGCTAGGACTTGGACTTCTTCAGTCATGGTTGCTCATGTGGAGCCCTGGTCTACCGGGCCAGTACGGTTTTCAGATTATGCGCTAAGAAGGCGCGGGGTCAAGATTGAATCATGGGTGCGCCGCCTTGTAAGCATCAAACTCCTGCTTGAGTTCTTGAATAGCCGCCACAAGCCGCGCCACTACATACGATGAATCTACGCCTTGGGCTTTCATCGTGCCATCGGGCCATACATCATCCTTCTGGCCAACCACGGCGCTCGGAATGATCTCGGCAAGTTCGTGCGCGATGAACCCTTCAGCGGCCTGTCCTCCGTCCTTCCATTGGAATGTGCAAGGCTTGAGCTGCATTACGCTTGCCAATGCACCTGACATAGGTGCGACGTTGGTTTTCAACCGGTAGTCAGAACTCGTTGAGTAGTTGGTGCTGGACGCATCGCAAGAAATGAAACCGACCGTTGTACCTGCTGCGTTGCGCCAAATAAAAGGAAAATAGTTGTCTACCGCCGGCTGGGAGGTATAGCAGACATTAGACGCTGGTGGAGCAAACGAGCCAAGTTCATCACCACGGAAAAGCGCAGCCGTGTTGTGTAGCGTGTAGCCGCTGACCTGTTGATTGGCTCGGTTCCACAGTTGTGCAGCCGAAGTGCTGTAGAGCAGATTGTTGTGACCAAGAGCAAAATAGGTATACCCAACCGACCAATCCGGCGTCACGGTTCCATTCGTGCCAGTGGCCGCGCCGCTCGTAGGCGTCGTGTAGGTAAAACTATTGGCGACAGCGTTGGCCGTTGCCACCGTGAAGAAGCCGTCGAACGGAGCGCCGCAGCCAGCGATGGTGATGAACTGACCCGCGATGGGGGCCATGAACTTGAAAATTCCGTTGCCGAGCGTTGTGTCCACTTGCACCGTGACGATCGACCCAGCTCGCGTAATGCTGGTGATCGGGCGCGACGCTTGAGGCACCGCTTCATCCATGATTGTCGATGCTTGCGGGCGGCCTGCCGCGCCGCCAAACAGCGTGCCCTTGAACCCGTTAAATGAATTGCCGGCGGTGAAGATGTTGGAAACACTGCCGGAAGTCGTAACGCGAATGAAATTGCCGCTGTCTTCGTAATCACCGCCGATCATCGTCCAGTTGCTGATGGCTTGGTCGAGGTCGAATTTGTCGCCGTCCTTTTGGATCACCGGCATGTAAAACGAAACATACTGGTATGCACGTCCGCGAACGTGCCAAGAGTCCAACTTGTAGTGCGTGACCGTCGTACCGAAGTTGTACGGTGAATTTACGATATTGCCCTTGTGATTGAGTCGTCCAATCGAGCAGTCGTAGGTGCTGGTCGTGTAAAGCGCGCGGCCCAATTCAAGGCCCCAGCGCGACGAAGTTTCGTCCAGAGGGTCAATGATGCGGATATTGCGCAGTGTGTGGTCGTAACCGTCCTCAATGGCGATGCCTTTGCTGGTGTCAGCGTTTGGCATATTCGTAATGTCTACGCCGAAATCGGATAGTTCAAATCCGATCATCATCGTTGCAATCGTGCCGTCCGGTCGGCTGCCGTAGTCTTTTCGTGCAATACCAAGCGATGAAGTGGATTTGATTTGAAATGTCGTTAGATGCTTTCCAGCACCAATGACATGAGTCCCTGCGTTATTCAGGTAAACCGTATCAATCAAATAGGTTCCCGCAGGAACGTAGACACTGATATTCTCATCAAACGCAGTCTGAATTGCCGCAGTTGAATCCGCCACGCCAGTTGGATCAGCGCCGTAATCAAGCACGTTAACTGGCGACCCTTCAATCATTGAATAGGTTGCTTTTGTTAAAGACATTTTGTTTTCCTCAAACTGAATAGCAACCGGCTATAAATAGTAATGCTGCTGCGTCATACGGAACAGCAGATTCAGCACCGCCGCCTGTCGGATATTGCCGCAACGATATGTTAGACGTACTTGCGTCAGCATATGCTGTTGCAATGTTTCCCGCCGTTAAAGCAAGACTGTCTGTTCTACCTATCGTTAACGAAGCGTAGTTAGCAGCAACAGTAAAAGGCAAACCTGCTATAATCAGATTACCAGTTCCTGTGCCGCTGTTCCATTGCATAGCAATTTCAATTTGCACCATGCGCCCAATTCTTGTGTAGCGTGCAATTCTAAAATCGTACGTCGCGGTTCCTGCGGTAGTTGTTCCTTGCACGGTTGGCGTAAACGTCCCCTCCTCATACCAGTTTAGCAACTGGCTCGTCATCCCCGCTGCGGGGGTGTTGGCGGTGAAGTTAAAGCCTTTGGCAGCAGTGCCTTGGATCAGATTGCCTGTGGCAAGTGTTTGATCGCCAGTAAACGACTGCGCCGCGTCAGTGCGGGCTGCGGTGAAGTTAGCGTTCGGCGTAGTCATTACGCGCGTCGTTCCAACTCCTGGGCCGGTAATCTGCAAAATGCCTGTGGTGGCGTTTGACCGTACGTTTTTCACAGTCAGATCGTCAACAGCAACTTTCACTGTGGCGCTTGACTGAACAATCGGCAAAACCTCGGTGCCCGCAAGCGGCGTGCTTGCGGCGGTAAGTGCAGAAATCTTTTTGTCAGCCACAGTGGCTCCTTAAACGTAGTTGACTTCAATGCTTGAAGTAACCGGAGGCGCTTCAGAAAAAGTCAGAGTAGTCCCAGCAACAGAGTACGTGTTCTTTTGCTGGTACACGCCATTGATGTACACATTGGTCGTGTTTTCGCTGGCAGGGGCGCTTGCCAAGCTAAATGCAACTGTTGCACCGTTGCCCGTGAAATTGGCGATGATGGACGCTGCGTTAAAGTTGCTGCCTACGTTGTCGTAGGTGGCAATTGTTACTTCAGTCGCAGTCTTCAAAACAAACTTGTACAACTGAAGCGCAACCCAAATTTCACCGCCAGACGGAACTCGTCCTGCGGAATCCAAAATAATTGGGTTGGT
>Ga0315903_10006831_pt1 | contig 14454 bp, 21 predicted proteins | sample LakEriMetagenome_7_FD_203524 | JGI IMG/M metagenome (GOLD analysis project Ga0315903, IMG submission 203524) | Freshwater fungal communities from buoy surface, Lake Erie, Ohio, United States - Buoy 2 MA119 | ecosystem: Environmental > Aquatic > Freshwater > Lake | place: USA: Lake Erie, Ohio...
CGTGGCAATTCGGTTCCTGAGCGGTTTACTTTGGCAGGGTGAGCCACGAACCATACGTGAACTCCGAACGCCTTAGCGAACGATTGGACACGTGTCAGCATATTGCTGATCGCCAATGTCTCGTTGCCGTCCACGCTTTTCAGGTCGATGTAATTGTACGGATCGATCACCAATCCTCTGATGCCCATTCGGGCTACTGCGCCTTGCGCCCTGTTCAAAATCGAATCTAGCGTGGCGGGTTCGACTGTCTCTGAATCCATAAACAAGAAGTGATCCATGACCCATTTAAACGCTCTGTCTTTCTCAACGTCGGACATACGTGATGAGCCTTCAAAGAACCGCTTGTTCTCGTAGATCTCCATGAACCGGCTGATATGGATCTCAGGCTGATTCTCAAATGAGCAGACAGCGAACTTCCAATCATGCTGACGGGCGAGATTGACCATCAACTGATCCACGAAATTAGATTTGCCATGCGATGGGTATCCAGTGACGATAGTCAACTGCCCCGGCACCACGGTGTAAATCTTGTCGAGGTTTGAAAAGCCAGTACTGCATCCCTTGCCAGTACCCTTCGTCCATAGATCGTTTAAACGTTCTTCAAACTTGCTGGCGGAGGACAGCCCCTCCACTGGGTATGGCTCTGCGGCATCGATGATCTGCTTCACAGAGTCGGCGCCGGACGTCAGAAAGACCTCGTTTAAATCCTTCGCCGTCAGTCTGGTGAGCCTGCACTTGTGTTTACCGATTCGTCTTGACAACTCTTCGGCAAGTGCTTGACCCGGAGAATCGTTGTCAGTGGCGATGATGACGTAGGGTGCCTTGCTGAGGATCTCAAACGCATTCCAAACAAAAGAGAACTTCTTGTCTTCACTTGCAGAAACCTTGCCATCGGCTACCTTGATTGGTGCCCCGCTTGGAACTGAAACCACATTAGGAATCCCGCATTCCATGCCCGTGAGTGCATCTATCTCACCTTCGACAATGACTATCGGCTGTTTAACGTCAACCAAGTCGATGCCAAAGAAATCATGTGCCCCGCCCACGTCTTGCGTAAAATCTTTTTCTTCTATGCTCCGGTACTTGGCTGAAGTCAGTGCCCCGTTTCGATAGTACGGAAAGCCAATCGCCTGCGTCTCTCTGTTTAAACGACTGAAGTATTTGCAGGTAGCAAACAACTTCATCTTGTCGGCAGTCTCCTTTGAGATGCCCCGTGTCTTCAGGTATTGGTAGTGGGGTTCTTGCAGGGTGTTCTGTGTGATGGTTGGATTTGGCACGGCAGACAATTTTCTCTCCACGAGTTTCGGTTTATCAAAGAACACACTTCCATTTTCGCCACAATGATGACAGTGGTACACCCATGCGTGATCCAAGCGGGTGACTACCATCTCTTTGGCATTCCATTTTTTGCGTGTTGGGGAACAGGTCGGACAGGCTACACGTTCGCTGTCTTGGATGTGTAGCGCAGATACAAATGCTTGTACTTCGTTCACTGGATTAGCCTCCGGTTGTTACTACTTGTTATCGCTTTTATTTGCTGAACGATTGCGTAATCTTAAATTACCTTTCGTTGTTAAACCGCCTTTGCGGATGGGTTTTATGTGGTCAATGTCTTTACCTTTTCGGTCTACCTTTTTCTTGTCGTAAAGTCGTCTTGCTTTTTGTCTTTCAAGAAAACCTTCAACGTCTCCTCTTTTCTTTTGCAACTCGTACTCATGTTTCCAATCACGCTTTTTCATATCATTCCTTATACATAGGTATACCTTATTCTACATAGTCTGCCCTTTGGTGAGGGCAGACCTAGCCTTATCCTGTCGGTTAAGACGATCTGCCTTCACAATCACTGCCCATTGGAGCCGATTGACCCGCAAGCCTTTTCGTTCAAGGACGCTTGCTTCGCCATCCTATCTCCCGTTTCAGAACTATCCCGTGGTTGGAGTATTCACATTCTGTGCCCACTGTTGACCGTCACACAGACAGGCGATCAGTTTCAAAGAAATAGTTTTCTAATGCAATAACTTTCGGTGCTTGAACTGCAAAAAAGTTTTTTCAAACACGGGTTAGTGCGGATGTAAGAACTTTCATGAAAAAAGGGGTGAGCGTTTAAACACCCACCCCAAAGCCAGAAGGATGTTGGCACGGAGGATGCCAACGATTCCATCTTCGATGGGGCACTTCATTAAGTCAATTGAGAACAAAGCACGAACGTTGACAGAACGTTATAGAACTGTTTAGAATCGGAGCATCCAATCTGATTAGCCTCCGAGTGGTACACCTATATGGTGGGTAAAGGGATCTCACGATCCCTTTATTTTTTCTACTGTTATCTCGCACCTAGGATTTTCTTTATCCAATCCCCAGTAAATGTGTTTCTCCTTGACTTGCCTGTCGTTCTCATAGGCAACGTCTTGCAAGAGGTCGAGGATCAAACTCTCATCCAAGTCAGGTCTTCGTGATGCGTAGTAGATCCTGATATGCACAGCAACGTCACCATGAAAACAAACATTCGCTGCCGATTCGACTTGCTGTTTAAACGACTTCGCATATTCGAGCGCCTTCGCAGATTTGATAAACATCGTCCTGCCACGAATGTGAACCATCCGTCTTGAGTTTGCTTTTGATGCAGGCTCACCTAAAATAATTAGTGATAGTGCTTGCGTTGTAGAAATGTTAGTGCTATTGTTCATATTCCAATACGGAGGCTAGGTTGAAGATAACAAATAAGCATGGTGTTCCCGAAACACTTGTATCACTTGCTAACAAGCAATACTACAGCAAGGGCAAAGCAAATTACTCAGTAACTGAGATCATATCCCCGCCTCGCATTCAGCGTTTGCGGATGAGACATAACGATGAGATGGAACAGGACGTTGCCGATATGCTTTGGCAACTCCTTGGCTCCGCTCTCCACGTTGTAGCCGAAAGAGGCGAGCACCCTGACTACATCACTGAAGAGCGTTTAAACGCATCGGTGGATGGGATCATCCTGTCCGGTGCTATCGACATTCAAAAGGTCACCCCGCAGGGGATCATCATCACGGACTACAAGTTCACCTCCGCTTGGGCACTGCGTCAGGACAAGTTTGAATGGGAGGCACAGCAGAACATCTATGCTTGGTTGGTAAACAAGGTCAAGGAAAAGCCAGTGGTTGGGGTGCAGATCTGTGCCCTGATAAGGGATTGGAGCCGTAGGGAGGCTTCCGTTAAGCCCGACTACCCTCAGGCACCCATACAGGTCATAGACCTCCCACAGTGGGATCTAGAGCGTACAGAAGCCTATATCAAGGAGCGGATCACCCTGCATATGGATTCCAAGGTTCAGGACGATTGGGGGGAGGATCTTCCATTGTGCAGTGCGGAAGAAAGATGGGTCAGGGGGGACGCTTGGGCTGTCATGCGTGAGGGCAAGAAACGTGCGTCCAAGGTCTGCGAGACAGAGGAAGAGGCCAAGGAGGTCATGGCATCTATTCCTGAAAAAGAGAAACCGTACATCGAGAAACGTGCCGGTGAGGCGATCCGTTGCACGGGGGATTTTTGTGGTGTTAGTAGGTGGTGCAATCAATATCAAGAAAGTTTAAAGAATTAACTTGGTGTGGACAGGCGAGGTGTGGTCGGGAAGGGTCGGGCAAGGCTTGGCTTGGTGAGGCATGACATGGTGCGGTAGGGCTTGTTCCGGTTCGGTTAGGTTGGGCGGGGTTCGGTTTGGCATGGTTTTTTAATTTACTTTGGCAACAGAGTTTTTTAAAAAAATTAATTTGGTACGGCATGGACAGGCGGGGCGGGGTTCGGTTTGGCAAGGCGTGGTGAAGTCGGGTAAGGCCCGGTTGGGCGGGGCACGGTGCGCTTCGGCACGGCAAGGCATGGTTTTTTAATTCATCTTTGCAAAAGGATGCTTTGAAAAAATTAGACCAAGGCGAGGTTTGGCATGGTGCGGTAGGCCGTGGCAAGGCGAGGCATGGTCTGGTGTGGTGAGGTAAGGCGTGGTTTTTTATAACTTAAAAAGGAGTAGTTAGTCATGAAGAAAAGTAACTTAAAAGTAGTTGGAGAAGTAACTGACGGTGGTAATACCATCATTGAAAATAGTTTGCCATATGCGGTTCATGTAACAGTGGAAGGTTCTGCCGATATGCTTTTCCATCGGTGGAATTGTGAATCTGTTGATGCTAAAGCAAGTGCGGCAAAAAACTCTAAAGCAAAGAAAACGGACGATATCGAATCTTATGTTTGGAGGAACACTAAAGATGAGATCTGCGTACCGGGGGAGTATTTCCGTCAGGCAATTATCACAGCGGCAAAGTTTAAACAAGATCCCCGTTCGCCTCGGAAGTCGGCAATGGATCTGTTTAAGGCGGGCATTGTTACACTTACCCCCCTTGCTAGTCTTGGTACAACCCATTGGGATTACCTAGATACAAGGCGTGTAATGATTCAACGTGCAGGCATTAATAGAACACGTCCCGCATTCTGTGCGGGTTGGATCGCTAAGGTGGACTTTCAGGTTCTCACCCCTGAATACATCGATCCCATCTTGTTCCAAGATGTTCTCAACACAGCAGGCAAACTAATTGGAGTTGGTGATTTCCGTCCCACGTATGGGCGGTTCATGATCACTGAATTCAAAGTAAGTCAGTAATGAACCGGGGAGGGGGAACCCTCCCCAATGATAAGGAGAATCCATGAATGTGTACCAAAAACTAAATTCGGCTCGTGAGAAGTTTCACAGTGCTGAGATTAAGAAGTCAGGGCATAACAAGTTTGCTAACTATTATTATTTTGAGTTAGCAGATTTCGTAGTCCCTGCATTAAAGATTTTTCAGGAAGTTGGTCTTACATCTGTGATTCGTTTTGAAACAGATATTGCCACTATGGAGATTGTCAATAACGAAAAACCTGAAGACCGTATCTACATCACAAGTCCAATGAGCGAGGCATCATTAAAAGGTTGTCACCCCGTTCAGAACTTGGGCGCTGTCGAGACATACGTTCGCCGTTATCTTTGGGTCACTGCTTTAGAGATAGTCGAGCACGATGGATTAGATTCATCAGCACCGATCAAGGTAGAAGAGAACAGTGAAATCAAAGAAGAAAAGAAAGGTATCTCTATTTCAAACGATCATCAATTGTTGGTTGATTCGATGATCAGTTGGGGAGATTCCTGTAAGTCATTAAGTGAATTGCAGTCGTTGTGGAAAGTAAATCAGCCTGCGATTGATGGTTTAAAAAATAACGACAAGGAAAAATTTAAGTTATTGCAAGACCATTTCGCCACATTAAAAACTAAATTAAAAGAGGAATAACACATGAAAGAATACGTTAATAGCGGTGCATTTTTTGCGAATACCGTCAAAACAAATCCAAAGGCTCCTGACTATCAGGGTGACATTCTTGTTGATCTTAAGACGCTTGGGATTGGCGAAGGGAAGTACAGCCTAAAACTAGCGGGTTGGAAAAAGACATCAGCCAAGGGCACCTCGTTCTTATCGCTATCGGTGAGCCTTAAAGAAGACAAGCCCGCACAAAAAGCACCGGAGGCAGAAGATGACCCTTTCTAAAAAGAAACCCGCCAAACAGAAAACTCTATCTACGCAGACCAAGTTTGCGTTAGAGGTTTGTCACAGGGAACAACAGCGGTTGCAAGAAATCATTGATCGCAAAGAACTTGAGAACGTGAATATGCGCCATCAAATAATTGGATTCAGGGCAGTTATCTCGTACCTTGAGAATCAATTAGGGATCAAGGGTTCGCAATGAACGCCCTACAATTTGAAGCCCTGAAGGTTGCGCTAAAGCAGGATGCGACAGGCTATGTGTTGACCGTCAAGATTCATCCCGATGAGATCCCTGAGGAGTTGCTCAGGGATTTTGTCGGTGCCCGGTACATGGTGGCAATGGCTCGTTTAAACGATGACGAGACGGCGACTCCGGTCAAGAACCGTGTAAAGCAGGCAGGGATTGTCTGCCGTGATAAACATTTTCAAGAATATGTTCAAACCTTTTATGCGGTAGAGGCAACAGAAGCCGATGCTACCCGTGTGATCTACGAGGTTTGTGGGATATCGTCACGCACGGAACTCAACGGTAACAAGACCGCACAGAGCGCATTCGATTCTTTGTATCAAGAATTTATAAAATGGAGAGACAAAGATGTCCCGTTTTAAAACTGTTGCTCCGGTCATGATCTATGTGGAATCCAAGGAATTGGCAAGTTTAAAAATCTATGCCAAGAAAACAAGAACCACAATGTCTCAGATTGCAAGAGAAGGTATCCGAATGAGAATGAGTGGTAATGAAGATCCTTACAACAACGGATTCGCAGATGGTTTAAACATGGCTATGGAGTTGGTCAAGAAAACAAAGGGGGCGCAGATGATGTTCCCCTCAGGTAAATCTTTTGCAGAGTTGGTATGTGAAGAAATAGAAAGGTTCAGGAATGGACGACATAGTAACTTTACTGACAAACGGAACTCCACGAACGAAGTTGTTAGTGAACAGGGCGGTGCAGGAGATCCAATCTTTACGTAAACAATTGGATTCGTGCAGGGAAAGATGCAACTACTACAAGGATCAAACAGAAAGATTATCTTTAGACTTGGGGCTAAAAAATGAGGATATTGGAAAGCAGTGAAATAGATATTGAGAAAGAGTTTATGAAGTACACAGGGGGCACCCCTGAAAAACTGCCATCGTTTTGGGGGGTTTGGAAGCGTGCATGGGAACTGTCAACACAGAAGACCGCTATTGAATGTGCAGACTTATGCAATGAGATAGAGGACAAGAAAGAGGCAGAGAGGATTGGTATTGATAGTTACATTTATCAATCCATTGACAGTAAATTTAATCTTGGTTTCTTTAAATAGGGTTGAACATGAAAAAATTAATTGCGGGTCTATTGTTCGTACCATGCGTGGCAAGTGCTGAGTTTCTTTCGGGTAACGATTTGTTGTCAAAGATGAATAGTGATGAGGTGGTTCAAAGGATGTTTGCCCTTGGGTATGTTGCAGGGGTTAGTGATGCTCAACAGCACGTTTTCAGTTGCCCCCCATCAGGTGTAACCAATGGTCAAGTTAGGGATGTAGCAAAGAGTTACATCGAAGCCAATCCCGGCATACGCCATAAGACCGCAGACTTGTTAGTTACCGATGCACTGAAACAAGTGTGGCCTTGTGCAAACAGAAATAAAGGCGGCACCCGACTATGACTCAGCCTTTGGTTTGGATGAATAAATACGGGCACGTTGCCTCATTTCAAAACGAGGAATACAAAGATCCACTCTACACCGCACCACCAAAGCGTGAATGGGTTGGGCTGACGGATGAGGAGTTGGAACCCATGTGCGATGACTGGAGGATTGTTTTTGGCCCATATGCGCATGATTTTGCCAAAGCCATCGAAGCCAAACTAAAGGAGAAGAACACATGAAGAAAAAAGCAACCAAGAAATCCCCGTCGATGACCCTAGTTCAGACAGAGGATTTAAACAAACTACTTAATGGGGCATGGCAAATAAGCAATGACCTTGATGAGTTGTCTTACAGGTTTGATGAGGTCAGTCAGTTACTTGATTCGGTAAACCTTGATTTCGATGACGGGAAGGGAGCCTGCTTTTTCTATTTGTCTGAGCGTTTGTACAACGAAAACAAAAAACAATTGGAAGAGATATTGCATCGATTAAGTCAGGTGTTATGGGAAGCAAGAGGGATAAGGGGGTAGACGATGGCAGTTGAGATGACCGACTTTGAGGAGAAGGTTTGGAATTATCTGTGCTCACACAAGAAAACTCCGGTTCAGGCTAGAACAATTGCAAAAGCATGGATTGTTAATGACAACAAAGTAGCCCGGACATTGAATAGATTTGTTGAAAGCGGGATTGCAGACTTGGTGCGTATGGGATCTAAAAAATTTTATAAGGTTAAAGAATGAGTGACTACCAATATACGAAGGATTGGTTTAGTTGGTCTCCCGGTATTTGGGAGCAATTGATCCCGCACTTACCCGGGCGAAAGAACTTCTTAGAGATTGGGTCGTTTGAGGGGAGGTCTGCCGTATGGACTATCGAGAACATGGTAGAGGATGGTGGAGAAATCTACTGCATCGATACATGGGAAGGTGGTGCTGAACACACGCCCGAAGATATGGAAGGCACAGAATTAAGATTTCACAACAACATTTTAACTGTGCGTGAGGCGTTTCCTGAACGTAAGGTTAGCAAACTGAAGGGTCTGTCCACTCAATGGATTCCATCTTTAATCTGTGAAAAGTTAAAGTTTGACTTCATCTACATTGACGGATCACATTTAGCCAAAGATGTTTTGACTGATGCTTGCATGGCTTGGCCTTTGCTAAAGCCAAAAGGCTTCATGGTGTTTGATGACTACGCATGGAAGCCACAAGGGTTCACTCTGTTGCAACGCCCCAAAGTTGCGTTGGATGCGTTTGTAAATATGTTTGAGGATGAATTAACCATCGCCCATTCCGGGTATCAACTTATAGTGAGGAAAGTATGACTGATTGGACTGAAGCACCATTACACCAAGAACAAAAACAAGGGCGCCCATCATTAATGGTTGCTACGCCGATGTATGGCGGGATGTGTACAGGGCATTACGTAGCGGGTTTACTTGGCACAATAAACAAAATGAAACAGGTTGGTGTTCCTGTGTACTGGGCGCAGATGATGAATGAAAGCCTGATTACCCGTGCCCGTAATGAGTTAACCCGTTTGTTTTTAGAAAAGGGTATGGACTACTTAATGTTCATTGATGCTGATATTTCTTTTGACGGCACTGCGGTGGCGCAACTAATGGCGGCTGATAGAGACATTATTTGTGGCATATATCCCAAGAAAGAAGTTGATTGGAGGCAAGTTGGTAAAGCGGCAAAGATGGGTAAAGAAAACCTACAAGACTATGGCGGTGCGTTTGTGTTTAACATGACAGGACAGGTACAAGAATCTGATTCTGACGGCGTGATTGAAGTGCGTCACGGCGGTACTGGGTTCATGCTGATCAAGCGCAAAGTGTTTGAAGATCTCATGCCCCACGTGCCCACTTACCGTGTTTCTACTCACAAAGAAAACGGTGAGTACATTAAGCCTTTAACACATGAGTTCTTTGCTACAAGCATTGATAATACAGGCGCATTGCTATCTGAGGACTATCACTTCTGTGATCTGTGGCGCAAGCATGGTGGCAAGATCTACGCCAATCCATTTATCAAACTAGAACACGTTGGTACGTATGTGTACGGGGGTGACATTATTAAATCAGGGGGCAATCTAAAATGAATGATTTGTCAATAGAAGCAAAACTTGCAATCATCATTCGGATTGCTGAACTAATTGAACAAATCAGAGATCCTGAGACCTTGGGTGGTCTTAGGACTATCTTTAGTGCCCTTGTTAAAGACTTGGCCTACCCAAAGGTGCATTGATGATTCAAAAAATCTTGGAGGCTTATGGAAAACATTTGGAAAAGACGGTCAGCCATAAACGGGCATTGATCGCTATCAAGAACCTATCCCCGCTGTATAAAAGTACAGTGAGGGATCTACCTAAACAAGTTTCAAAGTACATAGATGGTCGCAAGGTATCGGCAGGCACCATCAACCGAGAACTCAATGTGCTTCAGGCTGCGCTGCGCTGGTCGTTTAAACGTGGTGACATTGACTTCCTGCCAGCCGTGGAGCGTTTGCCATCTCCTCCTCCCCGGTCTAAGTTTCTAACTGACGCTCAGATTGAAAGTCTTCTTGACGCATCAAAGCCATACCCTGAGGTCGATACATTTATTAGGATTGCCCTGATGTCCGGTCAGAGGCTAGAGGCAATCCTTTCCTTGAAATGGGATCAGGTGGACTTTCAGACCGGCTTGGTGGACTTCAATGACCCATCCATGCCCTATGCTCACCGAAGGAAAAGGAGGGGCGTGGTGCCCATGTCATCGTCTCTGAGGAGCCTTTTGTTGGGTCTAGATAAGTCTTGTGCCCACGTCATCCATAGGAACGGTAAGAGGGTGGAGGATTTCCGTAGGTCTTGGAAAAAGATCATGGATGCCTGCGGTCTAGATATCACCCCGCATATCCTGAGGCACACGGTGGCTACGCAGTTGGCTCAGAAGAACGTCCCGATGCCACAGATCTCCCGGTTGCTTGGGCATTCCTCCACCGCCATTACTGAGCGGGTATATGCCAAGTACTCCCCGGAGTTTTGCCGACAAGCCGTCAGCCATCTCAACGTTTAAACATGGACATACTTACGCCTGCTGGTCAAAAAACTTTAGAGGATGAATTAAATGCAATTTGCATTTGGCATAAACATCATCCCGGTTTTGTTTATTGTCACACCCCAAAGGATCGAGAATGCCCTGTTGACGGAGTTTTAACAAAAAACCAATCTATCAAAGGAGTGATAGAAACAAAGTGCAGATATGACATGACTTTGTCAAAGTTTTTTGAAGAACGTGATGGTCTTTGGCTTGTTACTTTTGAAAAAATTATTAATGCACGTCATATTGCATTATCTCTTGGTGTTCCTTTGATTGGATTTTTGTATCTCGTTCAAGATAAAATTTTGCTTTGTAAAAAAATAACTGATGCTTACGGGAAATTTGTAATTAACATGGAAATACAAAATACATTTACTCAAACAACCGTAAATGGGGGTACTATAAAAAGATCTAATGCTTATCTTGATATGAAAGATTGCAAACAATACAAGTAATGACCAAAGATGAGAAAAATCACCTACGTAAAGTCGCAGAACTCGGGTGCATTGTGTGCAGACGATTGGGCTACATTGGAACGCCTGCTGAAGTTCACCATATCAGAGCAGGGCAAGGATGGGGGAGATCAAGCCATTTTCATACAATTCCGTTATGCCCCGAACACCATCGAGGTGGAACTGGCGTACACGGTCTAGGCACCAAAGGATTTCCAAAACATCACGGGTTTACAGAAGAGGAACTCTTAGAAGAAGTCAAGGACTTATTGAAATGAAATACTGTTTTAAGTGCGGAGGCTTTTACCCCGATGAGAAGATGGTTGCCAAATTCAGTTTAAACGGCAAGCGTATAGGGGCGCAGTGCGTAAACTGCATCAAGAACAAATCCCACTCTATGTATGGGAGGCCCCCCGCCGAAGCGGGAGGCAGTGTGTGTACAACTCCCGAACCTCAGTTACCCAAAGCCCAAGGTTAGTTTACTGCTGTCTTGCTGAGTTATACGACATATTCAGAGAAACCATAAGGTTTAGCATGGCATCATCAATTGCCTTTGTCTGATCCCTACTTGCCCCGGATTCCTCAAGAGTTTTCTTAAGTTGACGTAGTTTGCTAATCTTGCTGTATGTCTTGTCCCCAAGTTGATACAGCATGGCTTCAGGATTGTCATTGACGTACTCAGTGATGTCCTCGCCTCTAGCCATACGACCTTCAATCTCTGCCTGATGCTCGTTGAGTGCTTTGATGTTATCGTAGAACCTACCCGTCTGAGCGGCTTTCTGTTGGATGTTGCCCACCAAACGGCCTGCAATCGGTATGTTGTAGGTAGCGAGTTCTTCCCCGGTAGCCAAGGCTTCTAATCCACGTCCCACCTTCATTGCTTCACGACCAACACCACCGAAGACCTGACCGACCAAGTATTCAATCTGGTCTGGAGTCGGACTGATAACACCTTGTTTAAACTCTGTCCCGCCGCTCAGAAGGTTGATACCGTATGCAAGAGCCTCGGTAATCGCAGAAGCATTCTGAGATTTACGTGTATATCCCGGGGTTGGTACTAGGCTGTTAATGTCTTCACGGGCGATTGGTTTGCCGGTGAAGTCTTTATTCTCAGCGAGTGCCACGATTGGGTCAGCGATAGTGGGTGCCAAAGTCTGCACGAACGTCGCACTACCTAATGGGTTGAACCCATCAATAATCATACTGGTTGTTTCAAATACGCTCTTGCCAACGTTCTTGTCATCAGACATTGCAAACTCCATCACACGGCGACCAAAGCCGGGGATGATGTTGTAGCCAAGGGGCATCGGCACTGCAAGGTATTTGCCATCGCCGTAAGGAATGATGAACGACTTATCTTTAACAAAGTCAGGAACCTCGTCATCATCAAGACCAGCCATCGCTAGGAGAACCGCCTGCATTAACCCAAGGGTGATACCGCCCATGACAATCTTCTTGCCGGTTGGAGATAGTTTCCCATCAGGTGTAAACAGTGTCTCTGCAATACGTGTCGTACCCTGAACGGATGCATTGAAGAACGCATACAGGGTTTGGAAATTCCTCGACATCGCACCGGTACGATTAAAGTTTACGGTGATGTTCTTGGCAAGACTTGCCGCTCTCTCTTTAGAGATACCCTTGTCAAGGGCATTCTTGTAGACCGATACCCGGATAGCGTTTTCAATCGAATCGTTGAAGTCTGACAGCCAACGCATGACTGCCTTGCCTTTACCCTTGAGTGGCTTACCGGATTTGAAATCTTCTAAGTCTTTTTGAAGTTGTTCGGCACGACTTTGAGAATCTTCAAACAGATCTCTATATCCTGTCTTACCACCCTCTAACTCAAACTCTTCAAAGATTTGTGCCGATTTAGAATCAGCAGGCAATCCCTGACGCTGACGGCGAAGATCAGAATAGATGTCCTTAATCAATCCGAATGCATCAGAGATAATCTTACGTTCGTTACCCTTAAGCGGTGTGCTTTGAAGGTTCAGTACAGCACCTCCAATATCACGCATAAGGTTATAGATACCGAACGCAGGGTTGTACTGGGTATTGACAGAGGCGAAGAACCTTGTTGCCTTGCCTACGGCGTTAATCGTTCCACTGTAGTAGGCACCGGCTGTGCCCATCATTTTGATCGCTTCTGCTTGTTGCTGTGCGTCTAGATTCTTTAGAGTAGTTGCCATACGCATGGCACGTTCATCGTTCTTATTGAAGACCATGAATCGATCTTCTCCGTTTATACGGGTTGCAAAAATGTTCTTAGCGTCACTCCAACTTGGCGGTACACGTTGAACGACTAATCCAGTAGCCTTATCGATGGTCTTTTGATAAGGTCTAGAAGACATCTCGTTGATCATTTTATCTGCTTCAGCAGAATCGATACCAAGACCAATCAATTCATTGCGAAGTGTCTGTCGATTTACCTTGCCCGGATCAATAACCCCCCAAAAACCTTTGTTCGGGTTGGTAAGAATTAATCCATATAGAGAGTTACCAATACGATTTTTCTCACCACGAACAATTGTTTTCTCACGTTGCATTGCAATGTTTGCAAGAACGTCAACAACGCTACGGGTAGAACCCATACGACGTTTTGTGGTTGATCCACGGATCTGATAGCCACGACCAGTGCTGATCGGGTTACCTTCAGTTTCCTCACGGAACAAAGGAACGTACTTCTTATACGTTCTTTCCCATGTATCAATAGTCTTTTGATCTTCAAGACCATAGTCCACCATCAATTGACGGGTGCCTTTGGTGATTGCGTCTACATCTTTAGCGATCCTCTCAAGCGCTGCACGGCGTGGGGCAGGGAGAGAGTTCATATAGTTAGCCGCCTCTTGATCAGACATCCCAGCATTAGCATTTGGATCAGCGGGATTGATTGATCTGATGTAAGAGTTAGCCTCAGGAGCATGACGGGCAAGAAGATACTCATCCATCTGATCAAGAGATATGCCTGCACTCTCCATCTTCTTGAGCAACGGCTGAAGTTCCCGATCCATAAAGAATTTTATCCGTGTAGCAGAACGTCCGTGGAAAAGTTCCTCTTTCAGATATGCATTCCATTTGTCGGCAATGTCTTTTCCTGCGCTACGGATTCCATCGATCACCCGTTTTAGGTCAATCTGTTTGTTTTGCAACAGATAGATCAAGTTATCCCTAGAAGTATTGGGATCGACATTGAATGTATCCTGTGGGATACGCTGTGCCGTATCTGTATCGATTGGTTCTACAAGAGAATACTGAATACGCTTATCAGAAGGATCAAACTCACCAGTATTGCTTACAGCAGACTTGATTTGATTTGGAGAGAAAGCAACTAACTCAGTTAAACTTCCATTCTTGTACTGCAATATTCCATCAAATCCTTGTTTCGTTGCTCTGCTCTTAACCTCGTTTGTAATGTAGCCTTTGTCTTCATAGGCTTTTTCCACAATCTGATCTGCTTTATCTCGGTCAACTCCAAGCCTTACCAAGGCTTCTATCATTGGATCTCTAGAAATAGATCCATCAATAACAAGCGGGTTGGTTATATGAGCATAAACCGGGATAACATTTCCACCCTCTTCTTTTGCGTATTCGTCAGCAAAATCTTGAGACGGAGTTAGATAAATACCATTACCTAAAGAACCACCTTCTTTCCCAACCTTGAAAGATTCAATATCTTTAGTGGTTCCGTGATACAGAACTATTGGATTTCCTGATTCATCTATCAAGACACTGTTTTGATAATAC
>Ga0315903_10006833_pt1 | contig 14451 bp, 12 predicted proteins | sample LakEriMetagenome_7_FD_203524 | JGI IMG/M metagenome (GOLD analysis project Ga0315903, IMG submission 203524) | Freshwater fungal communities from buoy surface, Lake Erie, Ohio, United States - Buoy 2 MA119 | ecosystem: Environmental > Aquatic > Freshwater > Lake | place: USA: Lake Erie, Ohio...
TGGTGAAGCCGGACCTGCGAGGGGCGGGCGACCCCGAGGTGGCGCAGGAGGTGGCGAACGTTTGGCTGCATGGCGTGCGCGCCGTGCTGGAGAACGCGCTGCGGCTGGCGCTGATCTACCCGTTCGCAGCGGTCAAGCTGGGCACGCGCCCGCACCCCGACCCGTTGCAGCGGGTGACGGTGGCGGCGGTGGCGCCGTGGGATGTGATCGTCGACACGACGGCGGAAACCTGGGACATGCAGCGGTTCGTGGCGCACCGGTACTACCTGCCGGTGGAGCACGCGAAGGAGCGCTACGGCGCGAAGAAGTACTCTGAGCGGAGCTTCACGCGGTACATCACAGATGGCGTGGAGGGGCGCGGCGACGGGGCCGGCTACGACCGGGGCGGTGGTCTGGACCAGGCGCCGCCGAGCGAAGAGCACTTCATCCTCGTGGTGGAGGTGTACGACCTTGACGGTGGGACGTTCAAGGTGTGGAGCCCCGACTGGAAGCGCGACCAGTGGCTGTACGATGGGATGCCGCTGGAGGTGGGCGACGGGGGCGCCGATGGGGAGGGCGAGCGGGAGAAGTTCAAGGCGATCCCTTTCCGCACGGTGAGCGGCGTTGTGAAGGTGCCGCTGGTGCCGCTTTACATGAGCACGGAGCCTGACGAGCCGCTGGCTGGGTACTCGGCGCTGCGCCGGGTGTACGACCAAGTGGCGGAAACCAACATCATCCGTACGTTCCAGGCGAACGGCGTGCGCAAGGCGGCGCGGCAGTGGATGGTGGAGAAGGGCGTGCTGGACCCGGAGAGCATGGCGAAGATTGCGCAGGGGCGCGACGGCGAGTTCATCGAGGTGGAGCTGAGCACGGGGCAGACGCTGGCGGGGGCCATCGCGCCGATCCCGCATGTGCCGGTGCCGGTGGAGCTGGAGCGGTATCTGGCCGAGGTCGACGCAGACTTTGGGCGCGGGTCGGTGCTGGCGCCGTTCACGCGGGGCGAGGCGACCAAGGCGAGCGCGACCGAGGTGCAGGCGCTGGCGGCCTACACGGCGTCGGAGATTGGGCGCATGGCGCGGGCGCGCGACGCGTGCATCACGCAAACGGCGCACACGTACCTTGTGATGCTGGCCACCTTGATGGGGGACACGAGCGAGCTGGTGCAGATGCAGGGCAAGGCGTACCAGATGGAGGCGGCGGACCTGCTGGCCGACTTCCAGATCTTTGCGCACGACCTGGGCACCACGCCCATGAGCGAGGCGGTGAAGAAGCAGGAGTTGCTGACGCTGCTGCCGCTGCTGGAGAAGCTGGGCGTGGCGCCGGACAAGCTGCTGGCGATGGTGGCGCGGTCCTTCGACCTGCCGGCCGACATGGTGGCGGCGCCCCCTGCGATGGCGGCGCCGGTGGCGCCCGAGGGCGTGGCGGGCATGGAGCGCGGCCCGCAGATTGCGGCGCCCCCTGCGCCTGGAGAGGTTGCCGGCATGCCGGCTGGCTCGACGCGGGTTGCTGAGGTCCTGCCGCCTGGAGGGGTGGTCTGATGCCGATCTACGAGTACTGGTGCGCCCAGGGCCACAAGACAACGCGGCTGCGCCCGATGGCTGAGCGCATCGAGCCGGTGCCGTGTGAGCGGTGCGGCGCGAGCGCGGGGCTGGGCGTGTCGATGCCGGCGCGCACCGCATGGTCCTGGGGCGATACCAAGTGGGACGGCTTCCACGACCGGGGGCTGGGCGTCACGCTGCGCGACGAGAAGCACCGCGAGGCGGTGATGCGCCAGCGCGGGTTGCGCCAGTTGGAGGACGGAGAGGTCGAGGCCGAGATGCGGCGCGTCACGCGTGAGCACGAGCGCCATGAGGCGCAGGTTTCGACGTTCACGCGCACGCTGCGCGAGACTGGTGATGCTGCCATCGCGGCGGCCGAGACTTTCCCCGTACACGATCTGGAGTGAACATGGACCCGATGCAGATGACGGAAGAGGCGCGCGCCGTGGGCGCTCAGAAAGAGCAGGTCATGTCGGATGCGTTTGAGAAGGGCGCCCCGACTGGCAAGTTCAGCGTGTCGGCGCTCAACGCGACGGTGGGCGCGTTCAACCGCCTGCTGACGGCGATGGGCCAGCCGGGCGACTACCCCGAGTTCAGCGGCGACACGACCAAGCTGCCCGGCGACTTTGTGCGCGGGCTGGCGATGGCGACGGACGCGGCGGCTGAGATGGGCGTCGAGCTGCCGCCCGTGGGCGAGGTCAAGAACGACGCCGGGCTGGCGCGGCTGGCCGGCGCGATGGATGCGCTCTCGAAGGACGAGCAGTTCAAGGCGATGATGGCCTCGTCGCCGGACGACCTGCCGACCGAGGAAGAGGCGCCCGAAGGTGAGGACGACACCGACAGCCTGATGATGGAGCGTGCCTGATGAGCGACACCACCCCCGCCGTTGCGCCGGCGGCCCCCTCGACCACCACGACTGCTGCGGAGGGCGGCGCGCCGCTCGCCAGCTTGCAGCAGGGCGCCCCGCCAGAGGCCGCTGCGCCGAAGGACAAGGGCGCCACGCTGACGGGTGAGCCTGCCTGGAAGAAGCAGATCAACGATCTGGTGGAGCGCGCGGAGAAGGCCCGCGCCGACAAGGAGGCCAAGGCGGCGCCGCCTGAGCCTGAGGGGCTGAAAGAGGGGGAATCGTGGGACAGCATCTACGCGTCGCAGCCGCCCGAGGTGCAGCGGGCGATGGCTGAGATGCGCAAGATGGTGACGCGCAAGACGCAAGAGCTGGCGGCCGAGAAGAAGGCCATCGAGGCGCAGCGCAAGGCGCTGGTGGCGCCCGAGATTGCCAAGGCGCTGGAGGCGCCGGCGGTGGCGGGCGAGGTCGACCCGTTCGACCCGAAGAGCTTGTCGGCGCACATCGAGGCCGAGGTCAAGCGGCGGCTGGCTGAGGTGCTGGAGCCGGTGCGGAAGCAGAGCCAGCAGGCTGAGGCGCAACAGCGGTACGAGTCCTTCATGGCCGAGCATCCTGACCTGAGCGCCGACAAGGCGCTCCGCACGGAGGTTGCCGCGCTGCTCAAGCAGAACGCGGCGCTGGACCTTTCGACGGCGTACTACGCAGTCAAGGGGCGCCGGTCCCGCGCTGCTGAGGCTGAGGCTGCCAAGCGTGTGGCGCTGGAGAGCCGCGCTGCCCAGCGTGCAGCGCTCAACGTGTCGACCGGCCCGCGCGTGGCGGGTGGGCGCGTCGAGCCGAGCATCGACCCCAAGGCGAGCGCGTGGGAAATCTACCAAACGCTTGCGAAGGCGCGGAGCGTGTAGTACCTTCCTGCCATCTCACAGCCCCGACAGGACACGCTGCTGAGGTGGCCCCCCGCCGCGGGACACGCCCCTTCACCACTGACCAGTTTAGAGGCCAATCATGCCGATCCAGAAGGACATTCTGGCGTCGACTCTCCAGATCCTGCGGGACAAGGAAGTCGACAACACCTTCCGCATCATCCCCTTGCTTGAGGCGGTGCAGCGCACCGGCACCATCGAGAAGGTCAACGGCGGCGCCTACGTGGACCACCCCGTCATCCTGACGGACCACTCCACCCTGACGCAGCTCAGCACCGGGTACGAGGCCATCAACCTGGCCGTCAAGGACCCGATGCGCACCGCGACCTACAACTGGTGCGACTTCGTGGCGCCGATCGTGCTCACCAAGAAGGAAGAGCTGAGCAACAAGGGCGAGCAGGCGAAGGTCAACATCCTTCAAGCGCGCCTCAAGCAGACGATGGGCATGGTCAAGCGCGAGGTTGAGAAGCAGCTCATCCGGGGCAACAGCACCGTGCTGACCGAGTTGCAGACCCTCAACGGCCTCGACGCGGCGACCGGCTGGTTCGAGGAAGTGGCGTTCGGCTCCCAGGTCAACACCGTGGGCGGCATCGCCAAGAGCGGCTTCCCGCTGTCCTGGCAGAACCACGTTGAGGACGGCAGCTTCGCGGCCAACGGCCTCAAGAAGATGCAGCAGTTGCTCATCGACATCCAGCAGACCGCGCCCGAGGGCGATGTCGACATCATCCTCGCCAGCCCGCTCTCCTACGGGCTGTACAAGGACGAGTTGCAGCAGCTGGAGCGCTACGTCAGCGCCACCGAGCAGCGCAACATGGCCGGCCGCCTGGGGCTGGAGTTCAACGGCGCCGCCATGTACATCGAGCCCAACCTGGGCTTCACCGGGTCCGGCGGCACCAACAAGATGTCCATGTACTTCCTGAACAGCAAGCTGTTCACGGTGTACTTCGATCAGGACGCGTTCTTCTCGCTGGAAGAGCCTGACATGATCTCGGGCTACGCCGCGTTCTCTCAGAACCTGCTGGTCCGCATGCAGCTCGCCACGAGCAACCTCAGCGGCCACGGCATCCTCGTCAACGCGGAGACTTGATCATGGCCCAGAACACCCTGCTCCAGTACCTCGACAACGACGCTGGCGGCGCTGGCGTCACCTCGTCCAACCGCCGCACCACCGAGATCTTCCTCGCGGGCGAAACGGTGGTGGTGGGCGATGTCGTGTCCCTCGACCTGGCTCAGTCCAGCGACGGCGACAAGGGCCTCATCATCGTCAAGGCCGACACCGGCACCGCTACCGACACGATGGCGGTCGGCGTGGTGCTGCGTTCGGCTGAGCCGACCGGCGCCCTGACCATCGGCTCCCGCATCGAGGTGGTCACGCGCGGCCTCGTCACGGCGAACGTCGACGGCGCCACCGTCGCTGGCTCCCGCCTCATCGTCGGTTCGACGGCTGGCCGCTTGGCCATCGCTGCCGACATCGTGGAGAGCGGCGCTGCCACCGTGGCCCAGCGCCCGATCATCGCCATCGCTGCCGAGGCGGACACCGCCAACCTCGCCAAAGTCTACGTCCTCGCCAACTTCTGAGCGCGGCGTCGACTGCCCCGTCCCCGGCGCCTCCCTGGGGGCGGGGCTTTCGCTTGATGGAGCACGAGCATGGCAACCCTGGCTGAGCTGCGCGGCTACGTCGCCAACGTCCTCGACTACGACCCGCAGAACCCGACGTACCGGGCGCAGGTCGACGCCATGCTCAACGAGGCGCACCGGCGCATCGTGACTGAGAAGCCGTGGACCTTCATCAACAAGGTTGCGGACGTCATCGCGTACCCCGACCGCAGCGCCACGATGTCGTTCTCGACGACCACGGGCAGCGTGACGACGGGCAGCGCGTTCTTCACCAACGACATGGTGGGGATGCAGGTTGAGGTTGAGAACGGCAGCACCTACGAGATCGCGTGGGTGGAGACTTCGACGCAGGCATGGTTAACGACGGCGTTCACCGATGGCCTGCCGACGACGCGCACAGCGAAGGTGGTGCATCGGTTCCTCGACATGCCGCAGGATTGCGTGCAGGTCCTGGGCCTCTCGCGCCGCGTGCAAGAGCTAAGCGCCACCGACCCTGGCCAGCTCCTGCCGCTGATGCGGTACGAGGACGAGTGGTACAACCTGCCGCTGGGCGAAGTGAACCTGCCTAACTACTGGATCGAGCAGGACCCTGCCTACACGGCGGCGCCGCGCCAAGGCGTGACGCTGGTTTCCACCGTCGAGCCGCCGGGGCAGGGTGTTCGCACGCTTGAGATTGCGGTGGCGCACAGCCGTGCCGCTCGGCTCAGCCCGTTGACGGCTACGCAAACGGTCACGCTGAGCGACACGCAGGGCCTCGACCTTGACTTCCAAGGCATCCCCGACGAAACGGGCTACTACCGGCAGGTCTACTACCGGGCGCCGACCATCGGGCTGCAAGAGTGGCGCCGCCTGCCGGGACAGAACGCGTGGCCGTACACCGGCATCCGGCAGGACCCCAACACGGCATCTGGCGTCAGCGCCTTCCGCATCTCGCTGGCTGACTTGCAGAGCGAGGTGGTGTGGCTGCTGCCGCGCCTGGAGCGCAGCGACGGCTTCATCGCACGGGTGCGCCTGTACCCGCGTCAGGACAAGCAGTACACGTTCCAGTGTCGGTACATCCAGCGCCCGCCGCTGCTTGTGGAGGACACCGACGTTCCTGCCATCCCAACGGCGCACGCGCTGATCGTGGCGTACCGTGCGCTGGCGGACCTGCTGGTGAAGCACGACAACGCGCCACAGGCTGAGCTGTTCAAGCGGCGCTACGCTGAAGAGCTGCTGAAGATGGAGCGCCGCTACCTCATCACGCCAGGGCGCCGCATCGTGAAGGGCGATTGGCAGACGTCGACGGACCCGACGACGTTCAGCCGGTACGGCCGACTGGTGCATACGTGAAGGGGCAGATTCTCCAGAGCCCGCGCGCGGGCGGCCTCACCCTCGCCCAGCCACAGCCGCTGGAGGGCGCCAGCATCGCGGAGAACCTGGCGGTCGACGGCGACACGCTGGGATGGAGCACGCGCGTTGGCTTCGAGCGCTACCGGCCCATCCCTGGCGCCGGCTTCGCGCCGTTCGCTGGGCTCGGGCGCATCGACAGCCTCTTCGTGTTCCAGCAGGTCGCGGGCGGGGCGCGCCAGCACATCCTGCTGGAGAGCGGCGGCGCCCTGTACCTGTTCTACGAGGCCAACGGCGCGGCGCCGTCGTTGCAGTTGCTGCGCAGCGCGCGGGCGGTGCCGGCAGTCACTGAGCCGGCCTCGCAGTACGCGGTCTACAAGGACTTCCTGATCATCACCAACGGCTACGACGCGCCCTTGATGGTGCGCCCGTGGCCGCTGGGCTCAGACGCTGAGGCGACGCTGGCCAACGCCAGCAGCCTGTGTGTGCGCACGCTTGGCTGGCAGGGCGCCCCGCGCCCGCCTGACCCGTTGCGGGTGGCGGCGTCCATCGGAGTGACCACCACGGACTACCTGGGTGGCGGCGACACGTTGACGCTGCCGGTTCCGGCGAACGCATCGGCGCTGCCATCCGGGCTGGGTGGCACGGCTGGTATCGGGTACTCGACTCGCAAGTCGGCCGGGCCTCCCGTGGTGCCACGCGAAAACGAGTTCAGCTACAGCGTGTCGTGGATCAGCGACACCGGCAGCGAGAGCCCGGTATCGAGCGCATCCGAGGTGGCGTGGGAGCAGAGCGGCACGATTGGCTACTACTACGCTGTGGGGCTGCGCCTGCCTATCGGGCCGCCTGGCACCGTAGCGCGCAACCTGTACCGGTCCAACAACCACGCGCAGGACGCGTGGGCCGAGGGCGACACGAGCCGGTACTTCTGCATGCAGGTCCGCAACAACGTCGACGAGCTGGTCATCGACAGCTACCGGGTGCTCGGCGCTTCGGAACCGACGCCGGACCAGAGCGTACCGCTGCCGGCGCCGCGTGCGCGGTTCTCGGCGGTGTACCGCGACTGCCTGTTCCTCGACGGCGGGGTGGCTGAGCCGACGACGCTGTTCTACTCGCAGCCCGGCTTGCCTGAGCAGTTCGGCGCCGCCAACTTCGTGCGCCTGAGCAACAGCACCGGCGGCGTTACTGCGCTGGTGAGCTTCTACACCGCGCTGCTGGTGTTCCGCGAGGGCGGCATTGACGTCCTCGTGGGCGACCCTGAGAGCGGCTTCCAAGTCACGGCGCTGAGCAATCAGGTGAGCTGCCGATCGCCGTCGACGGTTGACGTCGTTCCGGGCGTAGGCGTCGTGTTCCTGGCGGTGGACGGGCTGTACGCTGTGCGGGGCGGCTTGCAGGGCGGCTCGCAGTTTGAGGTGCTGCGCCTCAGCACGGGCCTTGAGCCCATCTTCCGCAGCATGACGCCGGACTGCCTGCCGCGTGCGGTGGGCCGGTACTCCCCTCGCACGCGCGAGTACCATGTCTACTTCGCCACGCAGGGCGCCGATCGCCCGTCGCTGGGCGTCGTGTGGCACATCGAGAAGGGCGCGTTTTCCACCCGCTCCGGGTTCCCTGTGGGCGCGCTGGACCGGCTGTACAACGGCGAGCTGGTGTTCGGGCATCACACCGGCATCGAGGGCGCCGGGCAGGGCGCCACGCCGCCGGCTGGTCTGTTTGTGATCTCGGCGCGCCGCGCGCTCGGCGGGACCGTGACGGTGGTGCAGGGGGAGCCGGTCTACACCGACGCCCCGGCGCCGGTCAGTCGGTGGAAGTCGCCTTGGCTGGACATGGGCGACCCGCAGATTCAGAAGCAGCCGCAGTACGTGACGCTGTGGGTGATGACCACGGGCAACGTCGACGTCACGCTGCGACACTACAAGGACTTCCAGCGGGTGCCGACCATTGAGCGCCCGTACCTGGCGCAGCCGCCGGACACAACGGCGCTGCCGGTGCTGGACACGGCGGTCATTGGCAGCGCAGTGTGGGAAGAGGCCCGGCTGGTTCCGCTTCGCATCGCGGTGGCGTCGCAGAGCTGCGCGTGGTTCGCGTTCGAGTTCGAGACTCAGGACGATCTGGTGCTGGTACGCTGGGAAGTCGAGTACGCAGCGCGGGGCACCCGCACCATTGAGGGGGCGCGCGCATGAAGGCATGGACGCAACATCAGCCGCGCGCTGACCAGCTCGTGCAGGCGGACCAGTTCAACGCGGAGATGCGCGCCGCCCGTTCGAGCATGATGTCGCTGGACCGGACGCAGATGCCGATCGACGCGCTGACGTCGACCATCGCGGCACCGAGCGCGTTGCACCGCTTCTACGTCACCGAGCTGGTCAACGGGGGCCTCGCCTACCCTGGCCAGCAGAACACGGAGATCGACACCAACGTCGAGACTGAGGGGTGGGCGTCTGCCACCTTCAACAACTACACCGGCGGCTGGCAAACCTTCGCCACCTTGACGCTACCTGCGCACCGTGGCGGCTCCACCATCGTTGAGCTGATCGGCACCGGCTACTGCAACGGCATCGACCATCAAGTGCTGCCGACCACTGGCGAGGTCAACAACGAGAAGAACCTGTCTGTGCGGTGCCGCGTGAACGGGCAGACAGTGGCCGAGCTGCTGGGCGTCCCGCACGGAGTCCAGACCTTCCGGCTTGTGGGCGCCGTGCAACTTCCGCCCGGCAACCACGAGGTTGCGCTGGACTGGCGCGGGACTGGTCCAACCGCCAACGAGGCGGTGGTCGACCTGAGCCTGAGCAAGCCAATCATGCGCTACCATCTCTTCAACATGACGTTCTCGGCGTACGCGAGGTTCCGTTGAGCCGCATCAACCGCGCGCCCGTTTCGCCCGGCGACACCGTGGACGTCACGCCGCTCAACGCTGCGTACACTGACTTCGCTCAGACAGCGGCGCTGGACCAGTTCAACACGCGCGACAGCGCGTTCGACTTGGCGCACCTCAAGACCAGCAGCACCGGCGCGCTCATGCTGCTCGATGTGCGCGAGCAAGCGGTGGGCACCGGCGACATCCTGCATGCGGCGCCGGCATCAGTGTCCAGCGCGGTGGCTGGGCCGGCAACGCCATCGGTGGTGACAGGCGGCGCCGGCAGCGTGCTGAGCTACGGCGGCAGCGGGCTTGTGCTGCCGGCCGACACCGTGCTGCGGGTGTACGCCAGCCTCGGTGTGCGCCCGCGCTACACGGGCACCCCTTGGGCCAACAGCGCGCCTGACGCGCTTGGGCAGTACGATGTGCTCGACGGCAGCGGCGGGTCCACTGTGCTTTCGCTGGGCGCTCACTTCTGGATCGTGCAGCTCCAGTGGGACATCACCAGCTCAGCGCTGATCAACTGGGCGCCGGTCGATGGTGCTGGCGGCTTTCAGAACGTCGCCGTTGCCGGGCTTTATGGGCAAAGCCTCAGCACGATGCGAGGGTGCGCCTGCGTCCCGGCATGGAACCTGATGTGGTCGCAGTGGCGCAACGGTGAGGCCCTGGCGGCTGGCTCCATGCTGGACCGCACGATTGGCTGGTACGGGGCGCCGATCAACTACGTCTTGCTGAACAATGGCACGCGCACCGTGTACGGGCTGCGGCTGGTGGTCCACGGCATCTACCACTCCTACCGCAACACCAACACCAACTTCGCCGTGCTCGACGTCAACGTGGCCGGCACCCTGGAATACGACCAGGGTAACATCACCAGCATGCTTTTCCGGGTGCAGTGATGGCCTACTCCCCTCCTGTCACGTTCACCAACGGCACCCCGCTTGATGCGGCTGACCTGCTCTCGAACGACGACGCGCTGCGCGCCTATCTGCACGAGGGCGTGGCCAACGGCGACCTGCGGACCAGCGCCCGCTGGGTAGAGACACGGCACATTCAGCAGCCCAACTACGAGCCGGTGGCTGGGCTGCAAACCGGCGTGAGCGGCACCAGCGGCGGGCACACTTCGGGCGGCCCGCGCACCCGACTGACCTTCGTGTCGTCTTTCGTGGCCGGCACCGGGCGGGGTGGTGACCCGCAGTGGGCGATGGTGCCAGAAACATCGTTGGAGCTGGACACGCGGCGCTCGGGGCGCGCCCTCTACCACTGGTCGCTGGAGGCGTGGGTCGGCCCTGACGATGTGGCGACCGCCATCAACCCGACAGCACTGAACGCGCGCCGCGTGTACTTTGCGCCGGCCGTTGTGCGTGGGGGCGTCATCACGCCGTCGACGTCGCGCGCTCAGGAGGTTCGCCAGAACCAAGACTTGCTTGAGCTGCTGTCACCCGGCGGCGCTGTGCGTCCATTCAACTTGAGCGGCTACGGCCTCAGGGCGGGCACTCACCTTGTTACCTTCGGCACGGGCGAACGGCTAAGCATTGGGCTGGCGTTCTACTCGCAGGTCATGTCGAGCGTTGTGTTCAACTGGTCCATCGCCGTTGAGGCGTACTACCTCTGAGGGGGCCGCATGTCGGTAGGCATCCTTCCCGCCGCCGCTCTACTCAGCGCCGGCATCCAGGGCATCCAGGGCGTCGGTGAGGGCGTGGGGCGCGCCGTCGCAGCGCGGCAGTACTTCACCAAGGAGGACCGCGAGCGCTTGGAGCGCCTGCGTGGTCTGGAGGCATCCGGCCAACTCGGGCTGAGCCAAGCCGAGCGCGCCGACTTGGAGGCGATGTACAACGCGCAGCGGGGCGCTGGGCTGCGGAGCCAGCAGGCGGCCGGGTTGCAGCGGGCGGTGGCGGCGTCGCAGGGCGGCGTGACGGATGCGCGGGCGCTGTTCCTCAACGAGATGGCGCAGCAGCAGGCTGAGCAGTCGGCGCGTGCGGCCCAGGCGGCCGACATGGTGGCGCAGAACCGGGCGGCGGCTGAGGCACAGCGGGCCGAGATGGCGGCGCTCGACCAAGCGCAGCGGCAGCGGCGCCGTGAGCTGGTGGGCGGCGTGGCGCAGGCGCTGACGGGCGGTGTGATCGCGGGTGGCGCGGCGGCGATGCCGGCCATCGAGGCGCGCGTGCAGCAGCAGCGGCAGGCGCAGATCATCAAGCAGGCGAACGAGGCGCTGACCGAAACGGAAGCCGATGAGTTCGAGTACTACGGGGGCATCATCTAATGTCGGCCAACATGCTTCCGCAGCGCTTTCAGTTCGGCCCGCAGGACACGCTGGGCACGACGATCTACTACCGCTACTACCCGTATCAGGCGACGCTGGCGCGGTGGGACCGGGCGAGCGCTGAGGCGGCGCGCAACCCGTACGAGCAGCGGCTGGCGATGCTCCAGGCGCAGCTCGACACGGAGCGCGCCGAGCTGATGCAGATGATGCGGGCGCTGAGCGCCGGCCCGACCGCGCTTGAGATCCAGCAGGAGGCGGCGGCGCGTGCTGCCACCGCTGCGGCGGGGCGTCGGCGTGGTGGTGGTGGTGGTGGCGTCGGCCTGATGGACCAAATGAGAGCGCTCCAGATCGCACGCGATATCGGCGGGCGCGCCCAGGAGACTCAGACTGAGCTGCCGATGTTCGGCGCCCGCTATGGCAGCGAGGGGCTGCCGGAACCGTCTGATGCGACCGTTCGTTTCAACAATGACCTCGCCAATCGGATGCGCAATCAGACGCCAGAACGGCAGTTTGCTATTGCACAATCGGCGTCGCTGGACCGCGCAATAGCGCCCATCAAGCAGCCTCGTGATGGCTCCATCAACATGGAGGCCGTTGCGGCGGCGGCACAGTTGGCCAACAGCGGCGTGGCTCGTGAGGTTGCGGCAGCGGTCTACGGGGTGCCGGCAGGCGCGCTGACTCCCGAGGCCATCAGCAGCTTGCGCGCATCGCTTACGGCGTCGCAGGGGGCGATCGAGCCGCTACCTGCGGCCCAACAGTACCAGAACCAGCTTGCTGAGGCTGCCGCGCAGCTTGCGCTAAGCATGCGGGCGGGCGCTGGCGGCGCCGGGCGTGGAGGCGGGGGCGGTGGTGGCGCTGCAACGCAGGCTGTGGACCCCAACACGGTGCTCAGCGAGGCCGAGCGGCTGGCGGTTCAACGCTACATCGACGCGCTGGCTGACGACGGCGTGCCGACTCCAGAAGAGTACGGCGAGGGCTTCGAGGCTGGCAAGGCGGCGTATGAGAAGGCAGCGAACCTGGGCCTCTACACGCGCGCTCAGGCGCCGTACTTCAACAACGAGTTCCTAAAGCGGCTCGGGTCCGTCGCCCAGCTCAAGACGGAAGAGGGGAAAACGCGCCAGCAGTTCCTTGAGCGCGAAGAGCGCACGCCGGCTGAGATCGAGCGCGAGCAGGCGCGCCTGTTCCTTGAGAGCGAGGCCCGCGCAAGGGGCTTGATCTTCCTCGACCCGCGCGACTACCCCGACAAGCCTCGATGGTGGCTGGACACGGTGCCGCGGGCGATGCGGATCGTGCGCGAAGAAGGCGTAGATGCGCTGCTGGCGGATGTCACAACGGAGCAAGGAGAGCAGCGGCAGCGGCGCTTTGGTTTCACGCAGGACCCGGCAGAGTACGGGCGCACCCTTGCGCTGACAACCAACATCAAGGGCACCGAGGCGCGGGCGCTGGCGCAAAAGAAGTTCAAGAACGACGAGCGGGCCGATGTTGCGCTGGACTACTTCTTTGCAACGCGGGGCGCTCAGAACCGGCGCGCGAAGATGTCGCAGGCGCAGATCAACCAAGAGGCTGCGCAGGCAAAGCAGGCGCCCCCTCCGACGCCCACAGCGCCTACGCCGGCGCCGCTTCCTGCTGCGCCTGCACCAGCGGCGCCGCCAGCAGATGTGCCTGCTCAAACGGAAGAGGACGAGCTGGCTGGTATCGTTTTCCAACCGGCCAGCCCGGAACTGGTTGTGGAGCCTCGCGTCACCCGTGCGACGAGCCCGGCAGAGAACGCCGCATTGTCCGCCATTGAGCAGATGGAGGCGATACGGGGCGCTCGTCCGCCATCCTTCATGACCGATGAAGAACTTGACGAGATACTGCTGGAGGCTCGCGCTAAGATGATGCAACCGGCGCCGCCCCCGCTGCCCGCGCTTCGTCCCGCGACGGTGCCCCGGTGAGCCGAGCGGTATACCTGCGGAGCGCGGCAGAGGCCGAGGCGCAGGGCAACACTGCGCTCGCGCAGATGTTCCGCGAGATGGCAGGCGAGGGCGCGCAGGCTCCCGCTGAGCCACCCGCGCCTCTGCCGTCTCTCGTGGGCGGCGCGCCCGGCCCGATGGCCGGCGAGTTCTACATCGAGGGCGCAGAGGCGGCGCGGCAGACCCGCGAGCGCATGCTGCCGCAGGCCGAGTTCACGCTGCCCGAGATCGAGGCTGAGGCACAGGCGGCACAGCGCCGCATCGAGGCGCCGGTCACAGCAGCGGGGCGCCGCAGCTCGGATGCTGGGCTGTTCCGCGAGTCGCGCATCCTGCCGGGCACCGCGCTGGTGGTCGACGAGGAAACCGGGCGCGCGCGTGAGGCAAGCAGTCTGGAGTTGCTGGGCGAGTCCTTCCGCCGGCAGACCACGTTGGAGGCGACCAGCCCCGAGGACCGTGCGCGGATCGAGGCTCAACGCAAGGCGGCGGAAGAAAGCCCGCTGCTCGCGGCAACGCAAGAGTTTCAGCCGGGCCGCATCGTTGAGACAGGTTTCATGTCGACGCTGCGGAGCATCGGCTTCACCGAGGCGGGCGCCGGCAACTTCATCTTCGACACGCTGCCGCTCTACTACGAGGTCGACGAGCAAGGCGAGTTGCAGAACCCGGACAGCTTGGCAGACCAGTTCGCGCGCACAGTCGAGCAGGGCATCGAGCGGGTGGCGCCGGGCTACGCGGGGCAACCGTTCCTGCTGCCGCAGGGCGAAGGGGCGCCGTCTGCCGGCATTGGTGCTTTGCTCCAGTTCGTGCCGCGCCCGTTCCAGGCCATCGACCGTGACAGCGCCACCGGCATCGACCAGTCAGGCGAACGGGCGGCAGAGTACACGGGTCGCTTCCTCGCTGACGTTGCGCTCAGCGCGGCCCGTGGTCGCGGGTTCGTCGACGAGTTTCGCAGCATCCCTGCCGTCGACGCGGTTGCGGGCGAGAGCTTTGGTGGCACCGACCTGGCGGCATTGGTTGTCGGCGCCGGTGTGCCTGCCACGCCGTTGGGCGTCGCGTCCATCGGGCGCGGGGTGACGCGCGCGGCGGGCCGCGCCCTCGACGTCGCAGATGAGGTCGACGCGGCGTTCGAGGTGGCAGCGAAGGCGGCATCGCCAG
>Ga0315903_10006837_pt1 | contig 14448 bp, 15 predicted proteins | sample LakEriMetagenome_7_FD_203524 | JGI IMG/M metagenome (GOLD analysis project Ga0315903, IMG submission 203524) | Freshwater fungal communities from buoy surface, Lake Erie, Ohio, United States - Buoy 2 MA119 | ecosystem: Environmental > Aquatic > Freshwater > Lake | place: USA: Lake Erie, Ohio...
CAAGGAAGTATTTATCTAAAACATTCAATAAGATTTACATTTGCGTTTTTAATTTTAATAATAGTTGCTTTTAAGCATATAAATTTTTGGTATCGTTACGCGTATCATTTATATTTTTTTATATTATTTCTATTAATTATATTAAAATTTGTAGGGGTAACTGCTAAAGGAGCACAGCGTTGGTTAGATTTTGGTTTTTTTCATGTGCAACCCTCAGAAATTGCTAAACTTGCAATTATTTTAGTGCTTGCTAAATTTTATAATGCTGTAAAGGTTGAAAATACCAACAAGTTATTTTCTTTGCTTGTAGCAGCAATTTTAATTTTAATTCCATTTTTACTAGTATTAAGACAACCTGATTTAGGAACAGCAGTGCTTATACTTGGCGCTGCATTAGGAACTTTATGGATTGTGGGTTTGGATAGAAAAATTTTTATCTCTGGATTTATAGTTGTACTTTTTTGTCTTCCCTTTATTTTTGCAAATTTAAAACCATATCAAAAACAGCGAGTAGTTAATTTTTTTAACACTGAAAGAGATCCGTTAGGAGCAAATTACCAGGTTATTCAATCTAAAATTGGAATAGGATCCGGTGGTATATTTGGTAAAGGTTATATGAAGGGCTCACAAAGTTCTTTAGACTTTGTTCCAGAAAACCACACGGACTTTGTCTTTTCACATTTTTCTGAAGAATTTGGTCTAATTGGTTCTTTATTGCTACTATGGTTATTTTTCTCTATAATTAAAAAAATAACTTTCATTGGTGATCAAAGTAAAAATAATTTTTCAAAAATATTTTGTTATGCTTTTGCCTTTAACTTTTTTCTTTATATCGCAATAAATCTTGGAATGGTTACGGGGCTATTGCCAGTCGTAGGAGTGCCTTTGCCTATTTTATCTTACGGAGGCACTGCAATGCTGACAAATATGATTGGATTTGGAATAGTTTTAAGTGCAAAACTATATAACGAAGATTTTATTTAAAGTTTTATGGAGTTTTATATAGCAAAATTTGCTAATTATTTATTAGAACCTATATATATTCTATCTTTTTTTTTACTAATTTTAATTTTTCTTTTACTTTTTACAAATCAAAAAAAATTAACTATTTTTTTTGCAAAGTTTTTATTAATCTTATTTTTATTTTTTGGTTACACTCCTCTTAGTAATTTTTTACTCAATAAATTAGAAGATTTTATAAAACCTTCTAAATATCCAGTTCAACAATTGAAAGGTATTGTAGTGTTGGGGGGAAGTTTTAATTCAGGACTTCAATCAAAAGAAAGAAACGAAGTACTTTTAAATTCTTCTGCAGAAAGACTAACAAAAGTATTAGAAATTTATAATAAAAATCCAAAAATTTTAATTTTATTTACGGGATTTTCTGGAGCGTTAAAACCTCAAGGTTGGAGTGAGTCTGATATGGCTAAAAAGTTTTTCTTAGAGCAGGGGGTTAGATCAGAAAACTTAATATTTGAAAATAAATCTAGAAATACCTTTGAAAATATAAATTATTCCAAAGATATTATTAAGAATTATAAAGGTACTTGGGGATTAATTACCTCAGCAAGTCATATGCCAAGATCTTATTTTGGATTTAAAAGACAAGGATTAATTTTAGAGCCAATTATTGTTGATTTTAAAACTGGAACAAGTCCAATATTTTGGATCAGTTTTAATATTGGCAGTGGCTTAAGCAATTGGTCAATACTACTTCATGAAGTAGTTGGAATTTCTTATTATAAAATAACTGGTAAAATTTAATATAAATGAGTGCTAATTTTAAAGCATATTTAATGCTAACGCTATGTGCTTTTTTTTGGTCAGGTAATTTTATTATAGGAAAATTTGCAACCCTTTATGAGGTACCCCCTTTAACACTTAATTTCTTTAGATGGTTAATCGTTTGGATTATCTTAATCCCATTTACGTTTAAGGATATTTTCTTAAATATTAAAATTATTAAAGAAAAATTTTATTCAATCTTACTAATGTCTATTACCAGTATTAGTATTTTTAATTCAGTTGTTTATTATTCATTAAATTTTACTCAAGTACTAAATGGAGCATTGATGATCTCAACAATTCCAGTGTTAATTATATTCATTTCCTTTATTTTTAGAGTTGAGAAAATAAATCTTAATCAAGTTTTAGGGCTTATTTTATCAATTACTGGTGTCGTTATAATTATTACTCAATTTGAATTTTCAAGGCTAATTCATTTAGATCTTAATAAGGGTGATCTTTGGTTATTAGTTGCAATGTTATCATGGGCTATTTATTCAACCATGTTAAAAACACATAAAACTGGATTAAATTATCTAACTTTTATTTCAGTGATTGTAACTCTTGGATTAATTTTTTTATTCCCACAATTTTTATTTGAATTTAATAATCAAGAGTTAATAAAATTTAATTTTGCATTTATTTTAATCATTAGTTATGTGGTTTTATTTGCGGGACTTGGTGCTTACATTTTTTGGAATAAAGCTGTTTTAATTGTGGGGCCAAGTCGAGCTGGAATATTTTTGCACTTAATGCCTGTATTTAGTTCTTTTATGGCTATATTTTTATTAAATGAAAAGTTTATGAATTTTCATGTTTTTGGAGCCATTGCAATTATTTTAGGAATTTACTTATCATCTAAGAAAACATCACTTTCATGAAAGTTGCAATTTTAGATGACTATCAAAATGTTTCCATGATTTTAGGAAACTTTGAAAAATTAAAAAAAGATTTTAATTTTCAAGTATTTAATCAACCATTTGAAAATGAAGATCATGCCATAGAACAATTAAAAGGTTTTGAAGCTTTACTTGTAATGAGGGAGCGAACTTCAATCACTAAAAAAATTATTTCAAATTTAAAAAATTTAAAACTTATTATTACAAGTGGAATGCGAAATAAATCTATAGATTTTTTAGCTGCAAAAGAGAAAAAAATTTTAGTATGTGGAACTGAATCAAGTTCTAACTCTACTGCGGAATTAACATGGGCCTTAATTTTGGGGCTTGTTAGAAATATAAGGGAAGAGTCAGAAAATATGTACCAAGGTTATTGGCAGACTACTTTAGGATTTGAGTTAAGAGGTAAAACTTTAGGAATTATTGGACTTGGCAAAATTGGAATTCAGGTTTCAAAAGTAGCTTTAGCATTTGGAATGAATGTCATTGCTTGGAGTGAAAATCTTAAAATTTCAACGGCAAATGAAAATAAAGTATTAGCAGTAACAAAAGAAGAATTATTAGAAAAATCGGATATTGTTACAATTCATACTGTATTAAGCGAGAGAACAAAAAATTTAATTGCTAAAAAAGATTTTGAATTAATGAAAGATACAGCCTTTTTAATCAATACTTCAAGAGGCGCAATTGTAAATGAATTTGATTTGGTTGTTGCATTAGAGAAAAATATAATAATGGGCGCAGGTTTGGATGTTTATGATATTGAGCCTTTACCTGAAAATCATAAACTTAGATTTTTACCCAATGCACTGTTATTGCCGCATTTAGGATATGTAACTAAAGAAAATTATGAAGTTTTTTACACTCAAATGGCTCAAAATTTACTAGCCTTTAAAGAGGGAAAACCCATTAGAGTGATCCAGATGCTAAATTAATTTTAGCCTAGTTTTTGAAGAATTGGAAAATACTCAATTAAATAAAATCCTAAAATTTGTAATTTTCCAGTGACAATTAAAATTCCAGTTATAATTAAAATAATTCCTGAGATTTTTTTTATATTAATTAAATAATTTTTTGCGCTTTTTGAAAAAATTAAGAACTTTTTGATCAATAGACTGGAAAGCAAAAAAGGAACTGCAAGACCTAGGGAGTAAAGACTTAATAGTAAAATTCCTTTGTAAATCGAGTCTTCCATTGATGCGAAAGCTAGAATGGATCCTAGAATTGGTCCAATACAAGGAGTCCAGCCAAAGCCAAAACCAACCCCTACAATAAACGGAAATAATAAATTATTTGAATATTTAATATTAAAATTTCCAAAACTTTTATTTAAAAAATTTATTTTAGTAAGCTCTAATAAATACATACCAAAAAAAATAATTATTACTCCAGATCCAATGGATAAGATTTTTGAATTTTGTAATAAAAAACTTCCAATAAAAGTTGCAGTTGCTCCAAGAGAAATAAATACCAATGAAAATCCTAGTGAAAAGAATATAGATTTTTTTAAAATAAAATTTTTAGATTTATTATCTAATTCATTGAGAGTAGTGCCACAAATAAATGATACATAACCAGGAATTAAAGGAAGAACACAAGGAGAGATAAAGCTTATAAAGCCTGCAAAAAAAGCGATAGAGAGAGAGACGACCATTTAAGATTTATTCAAGGCCTAATAATTTATCTAATTTTTTTTCTTGGTCTAATTTATAAATCTTATCACAATCGCCAATGTGAACATTATCAGCAAATATTTGAGGAACAGATCTTGCTCCATTTGCCATATTTGTCATTTTTTCTCTTGATGATTCATCATTAGTGACGTCAATTTCATAAAATTTTATATTTTTTTTCTTTAATAGTGATTTTGCTTTTACGCAAAATGGACAATAATTTGTCGTATAAATTTCAATTTTTTTCATAATTTAGGTTTTTTGAAGGACAATTAACATTCTAGCACTAAAAACTCTTAAACTTATATAAGTTAAAATTGTATCAAATATTTTTATTAAAGGGTACAAAATTTTTGGATAAAAAGAATTATAGGAATATCCACCAGATAGTAAGAATGCAAAATCTGAGAATGGTCTAACTAATATAACTTTGAATTTAGATTTTAAGTTAAGTTGATTTAAAAAAAAAGCTCTCCAAGTTAAAGATTGAGCTGCAAAGTATTGGTTTATTTTTGGTATTTTCTTTGGAATTTTACTCCAATTAATTTTTAAATTATATCCATTTGGTTCATAATGAAAAATTTTATAAATAATTCTTGGAATAAATCCCATTGCCGGTTCTATCATTATAATTCTTCCATTTTTTATTAGGACTCTGTGCATGTTTTTAAGTGCTAAATTAGGAAATTTAAGATGATGAAAAACATCAATAAAAACAATATTTGAAATTGAATTTTTACAATATTTTATTTTATAAACATTTTCCACTCTATCAATATTTTTTTTTTTGAATTGTTCTGAGGTAATGCAATCAGGAATTATTTTTTTAATATTTCCGTTACCGCTTCCTATTTCTAAAGTTATAAATTTTTTTTTGATTAAAAGATATTTTTTAATTATTTTGTAATAATTAATATAAATTAATTCTATTAAATTTTTTTTAAAGTAGATTTGTTTATTGCGTTCATCAATAGTTTTGTGATTTAGAATTTTTCTAATAATATTTTTTTTATAAGTACTGTGATTTTTAAACAATAACATAACCTGTCTATTTTTTATAATTAAGTAGAAATCTTGCTAATTTAAGAATAGAAATAAAAAATATCACTAATTTATTTTGCTTGTATTCTAATCTTATTTTTGTTGTTTCAAAAAATAACTCAATGGGATCAATTCTGCTAGAAAAGCCTCCTCTTCTAAAAATTCCAAATAACTCACTTTTTTTGGTTGCAACTCCCTTTAGTTTAAATTTCTTAATCGCTCTAAATAAGTATTCCCAATCAGATGCAAATTTATATTTTGTATTGTATGGTCCAATTTTTTTAGCAGAATCTGTTTTTATGTAAAAACCTGTCGAGTGACTAGAATAAAAGTTCCAAGTGTAATTAATTTTCCAAGGTTTATAACCGCTTAGTAATCCCCAATGTTTTCTGACACTACCAAAAACCATATCAATATCTGGGTATCTTTTCAGATATTTTACTAAAATCTCAATTGCATTTGGCATTAAGATATCGTCTGAGTTTACGAAACCAAATACTTCTCCACTAACTAAGTTTATACCTTTATTAAATGCAAAATAAATACCATCATCCTTTTCAGAGATAATTTTATGAATTTTATTGCTATACCTTTCTAAAATTTTTAGCGTTCCATCCGTAGAGTTTCCATCAACTATTATATATTCAATATTTTTGTAACTTTGGTTTATTACACTTTTAATTGTTTCTTCTAATGTTTTCTCAGAATTAAGACATACAGTTATAATAGAAATTTTAGGATACATTTTATTTGAGTAATTTATTAGATATGAATAATAATTATAATAATTTAGTTTAATTTTTTTATTTTAATAATTCATTATACTTACATTGACAATCTTCTTATGAATAATATCAAATTAAATAAAAAAATTATAATTTTAATTTTTATTTCTTTTTTTATATCATTAATTTTCTCAGTCTATTTTACATACAAATACGATAGATATGAAAGTGATAGTTTTACCCATTCAATGGTAAAAGGGGATGCACATCCAATATGGATAAAAGCTGATATACTTAAAAAAGATTTGGTATCTGGAAAAGATTATTTATTGTCAGGAAGTGAACTGCTTAGATCGTACTTGCCTGAAAGAATAGTTGCTTTTTTTTCTATAATTTTTAATTACGAGTTATTTTTAGAAAATTCTGATAAAGTTAGATTAGATATTAAAAAAATATATTATTTAATTTTTCAATCATTACTATATTTTATAGTTATATTTTACTTAATAAAAAAAGTTCAAAATTTTCTGGATAGTGATAGCACTTTTTATTGCGGTTTATTTTTATGTCTTTGTCCAAGTATAATTTTTTTTCATTCTTCGTTTCATACAGAGAGTATTTTTTTTAGTTTACAGATTTTATTACTTTTTTTTATTATGAACCCCAGTTCTAAAATATTGATAAATATTTTTTATGGATTACTAATTGGTTTTTTGTTTTTACAAAAAACTGTTGCCTTGTATTATATTTTTATAATTGTTTTTTTTTTTATATTAAATTTTAAAATAAAATTTTTTAAACCTATATTTTTTTTATTGATTGGCTACGTGATTGTATTGCTATTTGTTGGTTTAGGTAATTTTAAAAGAATGGGTGTTTTTTATATAGAGCCAACACAAGCGCATAGCGCAGTATTGTGGTATACATCAGATCATATTTTATCAAAAGGAATGAATATAAGTATTGAAAAAGCAAAATATAAAATTAAGAATGACCAAGATAATTGGATTAAGGAAAAAAAATTAAATTTAGAAAAAGAAGAAGATAGGTTATTATTTGGTAAATTCCAAAAAAAATATGCTTTAGACTTAATTTTAGAATATCCAATAATTTCATCTAAGTTAATTATTTGGAAGTCTATTCAAACAGCTATGCTAAATCCATTCTTCGTTCCGAGTTATTTTTATTGGGAGCAAATTAAAGATAAAAAATATTATTTAACAAAAAACTACAAAAAGATATGGTGGCCGATTAATATATTTTATTCTCTTTTTTTATATTTTTTTATATTTATTGGGTTTATTAACTCCTTTAGAATTATTAGCGTTAAATTAAATTTTCTTTTATTTTTTTCGGGAATGTATATGTTTTTGATGCTAGGTTGGGTTGGTCACGATAGATATATGTTGCCTTCATTAATATATTTTTCTGTTTATTTTGGCATCGGTGTGATGGCAATTAAGAAATTTTTAAGAAAACGTAATTTAATTTTTTTTTTAAATAAATATTAAATTATATGAAGGATAAGATGATTAAATTAAGCATTATTATTCCGTGCTACAATGAAGAATCTACTATTAGTCAAATAATTGAAAAAATTAATTTACATAGTCCATTTGACAATGAGATTATAGTCATTGATGATTGCTCAACAGATAGAAGTAAAATAATTTTAGAGACTAGTCTTAAAAATAAAATATCAAAATTAATAATAAATGAGAAAAATTTTGGAAAAGGATACTCAATCAGGAAGGGTATTGAAATTTGCTCTGGAGATATAGTTCTGATTCAAGACGCAGATTTAGAATATGATCCATCTGATTATGTGAGATTAGTTAATCCCATAGTTAGTGGCGAGGGTGATGTAGTCTACGGATCAAGATTTATAGGCTCAGAAAAAAGAAAAGTTTTGTATTATTGGCACAGTATCGGTAATAAAATTTTGACCACTTTTTCAAATATATTATCTAATTTAAATTTAACAGATATGGAGTGTTGTTATAAAGTTTTTAAATTAGAATTACTTAAATCAATAAAACTAAGAGAAAATCGATTTGGATTTGAGCCTGAAATAACTGCAAAAATAGCTAAATTGAATATAAATATATATGAAGTTAGTGTAAAATATCATGGGCGCAAATATAGCGAAGGCAAAAAAATTACGTGGAGAGATGGGATTGCAGCAATAAAATGTATTTTACATTATAATTTATTTGATAATTAAAATATTTCTTTTTAATTATAGTTTAGAAAAGTTTAACAGCTAAAATTAATTATTTTTATTTGTTATGAAAATTCTAAATACTTTTTAAATAACTTGTCACCTAAAAAATTTTTTACATTTTATTACATCAAAAATATTTTTTAAATAATAAATTTTATTTATGGTTATTTTATAAACCAAAATGGCGAAACTATATTTAGATAAAAATTTAAATTTAGAAATTATTTTATTTGTAGACAGTTTTTTTTTCACTAAGTCTTTAAACTTATAATCTCTAAAATTCTTTTTTGTTAGAAATTTGTTAGTAATCCTATTATAGCTAGTTTTTTTACTGTTGATATGAAATACAACAAAACTTTCAAAATATTGTATAGAATAAATATAATCATTAAGAGAAAATTTGAAATTTCCTAAGCCTTTAAATTTATAGTTAATGTCATCTACAAGTTTTTTGGTAAAATTTATAAAACTATATTTATTTGGATTTCCAAAATTTTTCATATAACTAGTGTGCGTATCTTCAACTATTAAGACACCGCCATCGTTCATATTAGGTATAGATTTTACGGTAGTAATTATTTGTTGTTTATTAGTATGTCCGCCATCATCTAATAAAATATCTATTTTTCCAACTTTTTTATAAAATTTTTTCCAAAAATTTTCATCAGATTGATCTCCTATAAAAATTTCGATACCTTTTTTTTGAAATTTTTTACACTTTGGGTTTAAATCAATTCCTATTATTCTTGATTTAGGATGAAAGTATTTTTTCCATATTTCCAGTGACCCACCATTAAGAACACCCACTTCTACAAATATTATTTTTTTTTTTCTAAATTTTTTAAAAATTGCATCATAAACATCAAAGTACTTCCGCCATTTAAGTGAATAATTTTTACTTTTAATAAATAATTTATATGAACTTAACATTTAATATTTTATACCAATTATTATAATACTTAAAATTAAAAGTGTTTAATTTATATAAAGATAACCTAAAATATAAATTCAAATTTTTTTTTTTATAAATAATATTAGATTTGATGTCATTAAAAATAGTTTATGCTTTATAATTTTGTAATTTTTTATTCCTAATTTATTACAAAAACTTTCGAGATCTTTTGCAGTTAGTAAATTAAGGTTTTTCTCCAAGCTATAGTAATTTAATCCAACAAATTTAAGAATTTTCCTGTGAATATTTTTAGGTAACCAATGAATAAGTGGAAGCATTGTATGAAAATCTAAGGGATAGAATCTATTTGGCGTTTGAATAAAAACATATTTTTTTGATATTCTAATACATTCTTTAATAAATGATAATTGATCCTTATATGAACCGACATGTTCAATTGTTGCGTTTGAATGAACAATATCAAAAGAATTTTTTGGTAAGTTATTATTTCGTCCATCACCTACTATAATTTTCTTAATATTAGGATATTTTTTTAATAAAATTTTACAATCGAGATTAGATAGGCAGGTTACATTTTTATTATCTTTAATCCTAGATAAAATGATATTTTGTACATCATCAAGACTGGGCGTTGTTCCGATATCTATTATAGTTTTTTTTTTAGAATACTGCGTTTTTTTTTTTAAAATATTAAAGAATTTATTTCGAGCATTATTCGCTATTTTCTCAAATATATAATAAAAAAATTTAGATTTTTTTACCTCAGAGTAAGTTTGTTCTCTCTCTTTCATATATAATTTTTATCTTGAATTGAAAAAAGTGGGTCGTTCTTTTACCACAACATAATCAAATTATTAACAGGCATCAATGTAAATTGAAAGAGTGCGAAGAGGAGCATGTAATGAGATTTCATTTTTTTGAAATTTATGTAACGAAAATGAAAATTAGTATGTATTAAACAGTTTAATTAATAGTGATTTTATAAACATATTTTTTTGGTAGTTTTTTTTTAAAAAATTTTAATCAAATTCAATAAAATCTAATGCTTGTTCAGAGTTAATAATATCAAATTTTGGATAATATTTTAAAAAAGCGTCATACCTTTCATTCATTAGTTGTGGCATTTTTGTATACTTAAAATTTTCAAAAATTTTAAGTATACCTATTCCCATATCAATATTTACAATTTTAAATTTACAATTAGAACTATTCATTAATTCAACTGCAACTTTCCAAACATCTCCACACCATGATATCTGTTTTTGTGGGACAAATTCTTCAAAACTATTTCTAGGGAGTGTGTCATGAAAAAGAATAATACCATTTTTATTTAGATGCATAATTGAATTGATGACATCTTTTTGAACTTGTTCGTAATGGTGCAACCCATCAATAAAAATTGTATCGAATTTGATATTTTGATGTTCTGCAAAAAATCTATCGGATGTCATTCTAAAATTACCACCCCTTACAGGGTCTACCCCATATTTATTTGATAATTTTAAGGGAATTGAGTCAAATAAGTCATTTGATGCTACTCCAATTTCTAAATATTTTGGATTGTCAAATTTTTTTAAACATTTATTAACAAATGCATGTCTTTTATAAAATGATTTTTCATATTTTATTTTATCTTTACCTCTAGCAAAATAGCAATAGATCTCAATAATATTTCTTGGAATTAAAATTGAAGGTAATAAAAATTTTGCAATCCGTTTAAAAATTAATTTTATATTCATTATTTTTTTTTCAAATAATATTTATTATTTTTGTTCAAATAAAATTTATAATTAAGATTTCTATTTTAAAAGAATAAAAAGTGGGGCGTTCTGTTACCCGGTGCCCCGGACCGTGCTTATCTAATTAATAAATTAATTAGGCAGCGAGAGCAAATTTATCATTTGCGTTTATATTTTAGTCCTTTGCGGTGGTACTATACCGGACGAAAGAAAAGCCTTTAGACATTAGTCGATTCTATTTCACCCCCGTAAGTTGAAATTGGTGGAGGTGCAGGGTACCGCCCCCTGGTCCTCAATGTTTATTACGAATCTCGTTTATCGTCATAGTTGGAAAACCAACTCTAATAATATAAGACTTTGAATCGTTTAATTAAAGATATATTTAAAATCTCTTTATTTCTAAGACAATGGAACTAACTTCTGAACAAAAAAAAGAAATTCAAGAACAACAATCACAAAATAACACCACTAAAAGAGTAACCTCACCTGAACTTGAAAAAGTTCTTTATGAGGCAATTCCAGTGTTGGACCATGGATTTATAAGAGTCATAGATTATATGGGTGATGATAGTTCGATTGTTCAATCAGCTAGAGTTTCCTATGGAAAAGGGACAAAAAAAATTTCAACTGATGAAGGTTTAATAAGATATTTAATGAGGCACTGGCATAGCACTCCATTTGAAATGTGCGAGATTAAGTATCATGTAAAACTTCCAATTTTTATAGCAAGACAATGGATTAGACACAGAACAGCCAATGTAAACGAGTACTCAGCAAGATACTCTATATTAGATAAAGAGTTTTATATTCCAGCAAAAGAACAATTATCAGCGCAAGCCACTAATAACCGACAAGGTCGAGGCGAATTAATTACTGGGCAACAAGCCGATGAAGTTCTTAAAATTTTAAAAGATGACGCTGTCAGAACTTATGACAATTATGAAAAAATGTTGAATGAAAGATTTGATGGAACAATTATTGACGAAAAAAAATCTGGTCTAGCAAGGGAACTTGCAAGAATGAATTTAACATTAAACTCATATACTCAATGGTATTGGAAAACTGATCTTTTAAATCTTATGAATTTTTTATTTTTAAGAGGAGATAGTCATGCTCAGTATGAAATTAGAGTTTATGCGGAGAAGATGTTAGATACAGTTAAAAAATGGGTTCCAATAACCCATGCAGCATTTTTAGACTATAGAGTTGGAGCTGCTCATTTATCATCTAAAGGATTAAAAATTGTAAAATCTATGATCAATGGAAATAAAGTTAGTTATGAAGACTCTGGACTTAGTAAAAGAGAGTGGAACGAATTAATGGAAGTAATAGATAAAAAAAATCTAATAGTTAATTAATTATTTTTGTAATTTTATTTGCAATTTCTAAGAACAGTTTTGAAACTTTATGATCTTTAAACTGATCTACAAAGGGTAAACCCTCATCTGAGTTTTTTCTAAGATTAATATCAATTGGAATTTGTCCTAAAAGTTCAACATTAAATTTACTTGCTATATTTTTTCCTCCATCTTTTCCAAATATAAAATGTTCAATTCCATCATCTGAGGTAAAGCTTGTCATATTTTCAACAATTCCAAGTATTTTAACATTAGTTCTTTTAAACATTTCAATTCCTTTTTTTACATCAATGATTGCAATATCTTGAGGAGTTGTAATAATTACTGCGCCATCAATATCTATTTCTTGTGAAAAAGTTAACAGAGCATCTCCAGTTCCAGGAGGCATATCGATAATTAAAAAATCAATATTTTCCCACAAAACTTTTCCAGTAAAAGTTTTTATTGTACTTGCAACCATCGGGCCTCTCCAAATCATGGGTGTGTCTTCTGAAACCATAAAGCCAATGGACATACATTGAATATTAAATTTATTAATTGGAATTAAATTTATTCCATCCTCACTTTTAGGTTTTTCAAAGATTCCCATCATTTTAGGAATAGAGGGCCCGTAAATATCAGCATCTAAAATACCAACATTATAATTTAAATTCTTAAGTGCGATTGCAAGATTTACTGCAATTGTTGATTTTCCAACACCACCTTTTCCACTGGAGATAGCAATAATTTTTTTAACTCCATTTATTTTATTTTTTTTGAATGGAGTTTTCGGCGTAATCTGATCCATAAATTTTTTGCTTAAATTTGCGTCTTTTTCACTCATATCTTCTATTGTAATTTACTTTTAAATACCCATTTAAACCTATATTAATTAGCCAAATTTTAAAAATAATATGTCATTAATTGAGACCAATAATAACAAAGATATTTTAAAGAAAGAATCTCCATGGGGTTCACCTTCAAAAAATAATAAACAGCCTGGGCCCGATAATTCTTCAGTAGATATGGAGGATTTAGCTAAAAAGTTTCAAGATGGGCTTAAAAATATATTTGGAGGTTCTTCAAAAACACCAGATGCAAAAAAGCCAATCGCTCTTTTTATAATTGGTGCTATTGCCGTTTGGGCATTAAGTGGATTCTACAGAGTGGATGCAGATGAACAAGGTGTTGTTTTAAGATTTGGAAAATATACTAGCATGACTCAACCTGGGTTAAATTACCATTTACCCTATCCAATTGAATCAGTGATGACTCCAAAGGTTACGCGAGTAAATAGAGTTGATGTTGGCTTTAGATCTTCTGGTGATAGCGCCAGAGGTTCAGTAAGTGATATTAAAGATGAAAGCGCTATGTTAACGGGCGATGAAAATATTGTTGATATAAATTATTCTGTTTTTTGGGTTATTAAAGATGCAAGCAAGTATCTTTTTAATATTCAAGAGCCAATAGGTACCATTAAAGCTGTTGCTGAAACTGCAATGCGAGAAATTATTGCAAGAAAAAAAATACAAGTAGTTTTAACGCAAGGTAGAGCTGAAATAGAAAATGAAGCGCAAAAAATTATGCAACAAATTCTAGACTCATATAATGCTGGAATTGAAATTACCCAAGTTCAAGCACAAAAATCAGATCCTCCAGCACAGGTCATAGATTCTTTTAGAGATGTTCAGGCTGCAAAAGCGGATAAAGAACGACAACAAAATGAAGCTCAAGCTTATGCAAACGACGTCATCCCAAGAGCTCGAGGAGAGGCTGCTAAAATAATTCAAGAGGCCGAGGGCTATAAAAAAGAAGTAGTTGCGCAGGCTGAAGGAGAGGCAAGTAGATTTATAGCAATTTATAATGAGTATGCGAAAGCTAAAACTGTAACTCAAGAGCGAATGTATCTTGAAACTATGGAGAAAGTTTTATCTGGTGTGAATAAAATTATAATAGATAAACAGTCAGGATCTGGAGTAGTGCCTTATCTACCGTTACCTGAGCTTAAGAAAAATTTAGATGCACAAAAAAAAACTGAAGTTAAAAACTAATGTCTGATAAAATTTTAAAAATTGGAATTTTTGCAGTTGCCTTAATAGGTTTACTTGTTTA
>Ga0315903_10006838_pt1 | contig 14447 bp, 29 predicted proteins | sample LakEriMetagenome_7_FD_203524 | JGI IMG/M metagenome (GOLD analysis project Ga0315903, IMG submission 203524) | Freshwater fungal communities from buoy surface, Lake Erie, Ohio, United States - Buoy 2 MA119 | ecosystem: Environmental > Aquatic > Freshwater > Lake | place: USA: Lake Erie, Ohio...
GCAGGGGCGCGACTGCACAACGCGCACATTTACAAAATGAAAACATGTCGGATCTGCAAAGAAGAGAAGCCGCTTACGGCGTTTGTTAAGTATGCAAGAATGCCAGATGGGCTGGAGACTCGCTGCCGAGAATGCAATCGCACAAGAATTCGTAAGATTCGCGACAAGAACCCTGGATACAACAGCGAACATACAAAGAAGTTTAAGCTTCAAAACCCAGAGAAGCGAAAGGCCCACCGAGCGGTTGAGTATGCACTACGGACTGGCAAGCTGGTTAAAGCACCATGTATCGTGTGCGGTGAGAGAAACGCGGAGACTCACCATGAGGACTACAGCAAGCCGTTAGATGTAATGTGGCTGTGCCGCAAACATCATGCGGAACATCACGAAAAACTCAGAGCAAACAAAATATGAACATAAGCATCAATATAATATACACGTCAGGAACTAAGGTTGAGCTTATAGTCCCTCTGGAAGAGGCAGCGCAACTCATCAGCAAATCAGAGTCACCTGTGACACCTGAGCCCGTGCAGCCTGCGCAGGACTTGGCAGATGCCATGTGCATCGTCACGAACAAAGAGCTTGAGTCGTCCGGCAAGCGGTACACTTCCGTCAATGAGCTTATCGACGATCTCTGCAAAGACCCCGAGGTAGGCAGGACGATGAGCATGTACAACATGACGTACACGACTATCGACGGCAAGGAGTGGCAAGTACCGCCGGGCTTAATGAAAGACCTCGTCATCATCTACGGCGAGAAGACCGTCGAGCAGGAGCTGCTCAAGGCCCACGCCTGGCTCGAAGCCGACCCGCAGCGCCGCAAGACCCCGCGCGGCATGGGGCGCTTCCTGAACGGCTGGCTCAGTCGTGCATCGTCAATGGTGCGTACACCGATCAAAACTCTACTGAAGCGCGATAGCTTAATGTCTACCAATGGAAGCACACAAGAAAGCTGGTAGGCGCAGGCCGGTGGAGTTGCCACCTGACACGGTGGTGCCAACTGCGCTGGAGGCCGAGCGCGGCATAGCTTCAATTGCGCTGAATCATCCCGAGGTGTTCCTGCACCACATCTCGGAGAAGAACTTCAAAGTGAGCGACATCTTTGATCCGCTTAGTCACCGGGTATGCGAGATCATCCTTCAGCAGCAGTCCCGCAATGCGTCATCCGAGATCCGTGTGATCTTTGAGAAGTGTCGCGAGACCTTACCGGCGACCGAGTTCCACCAACTCAGTGACCTGTACACGCTGATGCCAATCGCCGGTGCCATCGGTGACCTCGTAGACATCGTCAAGAATACAGCCAAGCGCCGCACCTTGCAGCATGTCGCCTACGAGACGCTGATGGCTATTAGCGACGCTACCGTGCAGACGCCTGAGCTTCTGAGCGACGTCGTGATGAAGGTTGAGGGACTGTCCCGTGAGCTTGCTCCGCCAAAGGTCATGGATACTAAGGCGCTCCTGCTCAATGCACTGACACGCTACGAGAGCGGCGATGACGAGTCCATGCGGATAAAGACAGGCTATTCTGCTATCGACAACATCTGTCCGATCAGATACGGAGACTTTGTAGTCATCGGTGGTGAAACCAAATCAGGCAAAACCATGCTGGCACTCAACATCATTGCAAACTTAATAAATGAATAAACTCGTAAACCTTACACCTCACGATATCCACATTACCGGGTATGGCGTGATTGAACCCAGCGGCTACAGCGTAAAGGTGCATAGCCACTTAAGCAAAGTGGCAGATATCGATGGTGTCCCCATCATGTGCTGTAAAGACGCCAAGGTGAGCAACCTGCCTGACCCTGTGAAAGGCATCCTATACATCGTCCCTGGCTATGTGCGTACTGCACTGCCCAACAGGACAGATTTGGCTAGTCCAACAAAACTCATCCGCGACGGAGCTGGCAAAATCGTCGGCTGCGGGGCGCTTGAAATCAACCCATAACAAAATGAAAACAGAACTACTACAAAACCTAGAGATGACAACTTACCGTGCCATGCACGGTCTATCGAAGCACAGCCTTGACTCATTTGCAGTCTGCCCGGCGTACTACAAGTGGAAGGAGCGTCAAGAGTGGAAGCCATCCCGCGAGATGGAGTTGGGCACGCTTGTACACAGCCTCGCCCTTGAAGGCCGCTGTGAGTATGCTATTGCTCCAGCGTGTGATCGTCGCACTAAAGAAGGCAAGCTGACGTGGGAGAACTTCTGCCAAGAGAACATTGGTAAGGTAATCCTTACCGAGGACGAAGGGGCGCGTGTGGAAGGCGCCTGTGCAGCCGTGGAGCCGCTACTCCAGATGGTGACGGCAGCGAAGATTATCGAAGCCTCCATGTTTTGGGAGCGTGACGGTGTGCAGTGCAAGGGGCGCCCCGATATGATAACCGAGATCAAGGGGCGTCCAGCCATTGTGGACCTAAAGACGACCAGCGACTTTACGAAATTCGACCACAAATTCTTTGGCTTTGGTTACGACAAGCAAGCTGCTTGGTATACTTACGGCCTTGAACAGATTACTGGCCAAGAGGACATCGACTTCTACTTCCTTGTTGTGGACATGCAAGCGCCCCATCTGTCGCAGTGGGTAAAGGCATCCACGGAACTTATCGACATTGCGAACCAGCAGCTCGACGTAACATTGTCACAGTACAAGCTGTGCCTCGATCAAGACGTGTGGCCCGGTCCACCAACGATGCGCGTCATGTTGCCACGTAGATGGGAGGAAGCATGAGCGACTGGGTACTTATCCGCCGCACTAACGTGCTGCAAAACGTGGAGCTGCCGCGGCCAAAGAAGACGCAGGACATCATCTGTGTTGGCCCGAAAGACGCGCTTGGCTCAAAGATGGAGGCGCTTATGCTTCTGCCAGAGAACCAATCGACGGATCTCATCGAGGTGAAGTATCTGCTTGAACCGTACACGGGACAGCATAGTCACACGTCTGCAAGGCCAGGTAATGGAACGCGATGAACAAAGGAATCCTCGTCATCTCGCTTGAGATGCCAGCTAACCAGATCATCGACCGGCTCGTCGCCCGGCTTGGCAACGTCAGCCTGCGTGTGCTCGCTGAAGGTGCTAAGCATGAGCGCGACATCAGGGGCGTCCACAGTGCCATCCAGAAGCTTAACAGCAGCCGTTTGGTGGTGCGGGACGATCTCTATGACATCGCTAACATCTGCGCCACTGCACGGGCTATGGCGAAGTCGCCAGACGGCCTCGGTGTGCTGTTCGTAGACTACATCCAGCTTGTCAGGTGCGACCTGGGCAAGGATAGCAGCCGCGAGCGTGAAGTCGCCGAGGTCAGCCGAAGTCTGCGACTGCTTGGCATCGAATTAGGTTGCCTTGTGATCAGCATTACGCAACTGAATGAACAGGGTAAAGCTCGCGAAAGTCGTGCAATCGGGCAAGACGCTACAGCCGTGATGGTTGTGAAGCTGTCCGATGATGCAGAGTTCCGCGAGGTTGGCATCCCGATCCAACGAAACGGCCCGTGCGGCGTGAGCGCAAACTTACGCTTTACAGGTAAGACAGCAACATTCCACAATGAATAAACACTACCAAAGTTACATGAAACTAGAACCCGACAACTCCAACAAAGCAGTCCCGTATCTGTGGGGCTTTGCTACTCTTGCCGTCTTTGACGGACTCGCCATCGCGTATTTTGCTGAAGAGCTATGGGAGGCCATTGTATTGCTCATCCTATTTTGGGCCAGCGCAGCTTTTGCTGTGTCAGCTATGCAAGAATGGAGGGGCAAATGACTGACGAGCAAATCAATTTAGCCATACACAAGGCCGTTGGATTTGTGTGGAACGACGACCGTAAGCTATGGGAGAGATATGCCAACAAGGCGCGGGTCGTGTCTCATAACCCGTTTCACTATTCAAGTGACCTTAATCTGATGCATGAGGCGGAGTCCACGCTGACAGAAGATCAACTTTGGATAATGGCTCGCCAGATTGAAAGAAATTGGGAAGACCAATGGTATTTCAGGGCAACCGCTCGCCAACGGGCAGAGGCGTTCCTTCGGACATTAGACAAATGGGAGGACAGCAAATGATCAGCACAGGTTACCCCGGTGATAGCGACCCGCTGGCAGAGCTGCCCACATGTCCTGAGTGCGGAATCTGGCTGACGCAAGACTTGTTTGATGACTGGATCTGCGAAGACTGCGACGCGAAGCAAAAGAATGAAGAACCCACCTAAAATTCAGGTTGCTATTGCTGTGTTGAGCATCATAGCTTTGGCCCTGAGCTTAATCCTCGACAGAGAATGAGTGCTCAACTAATCGACAATCTCATGGAGAAGATCCATGTGTTAACACAAGAAAACAAACGACTAAAAGATGAGAATCAGACAAAGACAGAGACAATCGAACGGCTGGGTGGCGCGCTTGCGCAAGATCGATCCACGGGAGTGGCGCAGCAGAATCATGGAGTTACCAACACGGATGCAGGTGTTTGTGGCGCAGATCGTGTGGTGGGACTACTTCGCCGACAAGACGGTGCCGAACCGGTGGCCTGACCTAGACATGTGGCTCCGCGCACATCCTTTCACTTTTCGCAAGGAAGTGTGGCCTAGTGACGAAGAAATGGTTGATGCGCTTATCAGTATCGGCTACGAGCACAGAACTGCGCTTCGTCGCATGGGGATCAACCAGAACAACAAGTGGCACAAGTACAACTAATGGACGCAAACGAACTGATCATGTACCGGCACGTCTTGTCTCAGGCTGCATCGGCTATCGAGCAACTCAAGCATTGCCTGCTACGGCACTACGACGCTCACTCGGCGTTTGCTAACGACCGGGCTGCACTGCTCGACGCTGACCTTGTGCTGGCGCAGGCGTATAAACTGACTACGAAGGAGGGGAAATGACAGACGATCTAGTTAAGTACGGTCGATTTGCCTTCTACCCGGACGAGGAAGGATCTTGTCATGGGAGGCTAGAGATACACGCTCATGGTAAGCTAGTCAGCATCGCTGCATGCGAAGAGATGCACAGGCGGTACACTGCGTCATTCAACGCGGTGCGCAACGAGCTTAAACTTGCTAACGGAGACTTTGTTAAGCTTAAGCGTGCTCAAGCAATCCGCGATAAGCGCATCGATGAAGTGAAAGAACTTAAGAAACAGCTTAAACAGAAGCACAGAGAAGACGCTGACATTGCGTTTGAGATAAGTTCCCTGCGAGCGGAGCTATCGTGCGTCACACTAAAGCTGCGTGCTTTGCTAGATCTAAGTGTGTCACTTGTGATGCAGTCGCAGCCGGTGGATGAGTGTGACGAAACTGACTATGACAAGGTTGTCTCAGACATCTGGGACATGCACAACGCAATAACCGTGAAGGAGGAGGCGAAATGATCCTCCGCACCAAGATTATCGGCTTCACCGGGCTATCCGGTTCAGGCAAGAGCTACGCAGCTTCGGTTGTTCAGGAGTGTTATCCTGCGTATCGACTGTTCTCGTTTGCACACGAAATCAAGCGGCTTGCTGGCTGTTACATGGGCTGGGATGGCGAGAAGGACGAACGTGGGCGCAAGCTTCTGCAAGACCTGGGCATGGCTGGCCGAGCGTATGATCCACAGTTGTGGGTGAGCTTCATGCCTCCAGACAGATTGCTCGTCATCGACGATGTGCGCTTCCTGAACGAGGCTGCCGCTATCCGCGAGCAGGGTGGCATCGTCATCCGAGTCAGGCGATTCGGCGTAGACCCGATGAATCATGTGTCCGAGACGGAGCAAGAGCGGATCAACCCGGACTTCACGCTGGTCAACGACGGCAGCGAGACGTTTAAGCACATCCTGCTACACGAGCTAAAGAAATATGGCAGCAATGAATAAGCGACAGTTATGGATACGCCGGATCGAGACTCGCAGCGGGATTGCCCCGCTCGACTTCAAGATGGCGCGGTACATCGAGCTAATGAACATCAGCAACATGCAAGACCTGCGCTGGTCGTTCACGACACCGGGCAACGTGCGCGGTATCGGCGAGGGTACGCTCAACAAGCTGAGGGCGCTGGCTGGCATCGAGGTGCCGGTCAAGCGCACGACATGGAAGCAGGAGGCCAAGCGGCTGTATGCGCTTCTCGATGCCGCCGGAATAGAGTATACTAAACAAAAATGAAAGTCAGCGCCTGTTCATTCTGTGGCAGCAAACACGCCCGCCCACAGCAGGCGTTGGTTGGTCAAGACTGGTCGGTTGTCTGCCAAGAATGCGATGCAATCGGCCCGTCAGCGTTGTCTGCCAAGTTTGCTATTATAGAGTGGAACAGAGTGCCACCTGCCGCTTGGGCTGTTAATATGCTGGCGTACCAAGAAGAGATTAAGCAACTTAAAGCTGAAATTGAAAAACTTAAAAATGACACAACACGAAGAAAACTGCTTCATTGAAGCCGGGCTGAAATCCGATTGCGTTGATTTAAGTCGGACCGAGATTGAGGGCATCATCCAATATGGACGGCTGCTAACGAAAGACGTGTTTCAGGCTGCTCGTGACGCTAGATGCGAGAACTTTGATTTGAAGCTGGAGAACAACGCACTGCGCGTGATGAACGAAGCCCTCAAGGATCAGAATAAGGAGCTCATGGATAAACTCAAAAAATGACACCAGAACACACCATTGCCGCTGAGATCCTCCTGCTTCAGGCTGAGGAGGAGATTTCAAAACTGAAAAATGAAATTCAAATTTTAAAAAAGGAGCGGGAGATTGAGGCTGACATTCAGCTGAAGATCGCGCTCAAGGCTGACAAGTACTACATGCAACTCCAGGCCATCAAGGAGTCTGCCTTCGGTGACATCACCGGGATCACGGCAGAGGACTTGTCCTTTATGAGCGAACGAGAATGAGCGACAACCCAAAACGCAAGAAGCGCAACGCCGTGTACCGCTCGCCTGAGTCGCGTGCGAGACAGCTTGCTGGGTTGAGCGGGGTCAAGATCGAGAAGCATGTGCCGGGTGTGGTCATGGAGAAGGTCAACGGTCAAGGGGCGCTCGCCGGTATCCCGCCGGAGATCCAGAAGAAGGTGCTGGATCTATTTGTGAGCGGGCAACACTCCCGGGCGATTGCCATGCAGTTGGGTATCAGTGAGCGGAGTGTGGATGAGATCAAGGTCAGTGCGCTTGATATGGACTCGCAGTTCCGCAATGCGTACTTCAACACGAACTTGAAGGCCAAGCTACAATCGGTGATCGATGGCGCCGCCCAGCGTGTCATGGAGTTGATGCCCGAGATGAGCGCCAAGGACGCTGTGCTGGCCCTAGGCATCACACTGGACAAGTATGCTAATTTGGAAAAGAACAAGGTCCCGGATCAGTTGCACCAACATGTGCATTTGCACACGAACAACGACATCTCTGCCGCTTTCATGGCGGCCCTTAAGCCGCCGAAAGCCCCTGACGATCATGTTGGAACGATTGAAAACGAGTGATGCGATGGCCGGTCTACCTTGCAAATCAGACATTCAAGTTCTAAATTTCAAGGTGGACTTCAAAAATCAAATTCCAAATTCCAAATCCGAAATTGAAAATCAAATTTCAAATTTCAAAATCAAATCTCAAATTCAAAATTCAAATTTGGTTTTACCGAACGGGATTGACCTGGCCAATGAGGTGCACGACCTGCGCGATCTGACCGATCGGTATTGGCGCATCATTCAGGCGCAGCATGTTCGGATTGCGCAGCTCGAAAGCCAGCTATGTGCCCGGATTGCGCAGCTCTAGAGGAAGAGGCGGAGTTTTATGCGCAGGAAGCTGCGAAGTGGAAGGCGATGTATGAGTCAGCTCATAGGCGTGAGGTAGGGTTGGCCAAGCAACTGGCGATGCTGCTGGCTAGTCTGCGCCGGGTTGCGCGTGAGGTGCGTGGAGTGGGGTCGAATTAGAGTTTAGACTTCAATTCTCGACGATAATTCAGCACCAAAAGATCTTCAATGGCTTGGCTTGTGATCAGATTTTCTTTGACGCACTCACCCTGACCATCCAAAAGAAGCCACCTTTCAGCCTTGGTGCGATATACGTTCATTTTAAAATCTGGGGCGATGTAATAATCTCCCAGTTGAATGCACGGGTCTGTTTTTTCGTCATCAAACAACTCCGCGCCTTCAATAAGCTCGTCGATTTTAGCGAGCGTTTGCCAACAAAAGATTCGATTTGCTGCCTTAACCTCCTCTTGGCTCGTCAACTTATCCGGCCTTGCTATATCGCGGAATTGATTAGTCTTACCGTTTGCGATTAACTTGCACGGCTCGTCCAAGAATCTGGCTGCGCGGAAAAGTGCAACCGCTTTGTGTGTTGGCATACGCTCCTCAGCGCACCCCATAAATGTAATACTTGCTGTTTTTGTCATGATGTTGGGTTGGGTTAGGCGTTATCCTGAGCTTCGTAATGTAAGAGCACTTCGAGAAATTCGATGCGCTCGGCTAGCGTCCCGGTGAAGGGCTCGTCGTCTGTATGCTCGGCCCAAAGAAGCGGGCAGGCTGCGATGTCGTGGTAGGTCATATTGGGTTGGGTTGGGTTATATGGCCGCTTGCACCCGGTCGATCAGCTTAGTGGGCACTGGCTTGCCGGTATCGAGGTAGCGCAGGTGCGCCTTGTACTTGTGGCCGCGTGCAGTTTGCAGCGAGCGTCCCCACCCGCAGTAGGTGGCGCGTACCGGGCGACCGTCCAGGGTGCCGGTGAGGCCGTCCCAGCCGTGCACGGCTTTGCGCACGGCGGAATGGACGTAGGTTACACCGTAGCGGCGGGTTTCGCGGACGTAGGGTAGTAGGTTAATGATGTTCATATGTGTTTTTGGTTTTGGTTTTGCTTATCTGAAATCAAATTTGCTTTTATGATTCCAGATTTCAAAATCAAAATTGGTTTGGTGGATTGAAAATCAAAATTGGTTTTCTAAATTCAAATTTCAAAAAAGGTTTTTACCCTGGGGAATCGAAAGCCGAAAACGGCCTGGGCGATGCGACGATGCGGGTGCGTGCGTGCGTTTGGTGTGAAAAAGCGTCAAAAGTTGGCGCTTTTCAGACCAAAGACATGCGAAAAGGTTGAAACGGAGTATGTTAGAGCATGCGCGAAAGGGGCGCGAAAGAAGCCCCTAGGCGCAAAACCTAGGGGCGTTTCCTTGGCAAGGGTTAGAGCATGCCTCTCATTACGTCCCGGTACAGCTGGCGATTCTCGGTGTGAAGCTCACGACAAGCACGTGCAAATTGTACCCGCCACGATAGGCGTTGCGCTTGCCAATAAGACGGCTTTAAACGTGAGATTGCATACTCGAGAACCTCACGATGCGAATCGGCCACGTTGCAACGGGCGACGATGGAATAGAGTGCTTTTTTCATGGCTTAGTGAAGGCGATAGGTTACAGTCTGAACGTCTTTATCCCAGCAACGGCGACAGTCGCCACACTTGTTGCCTTGGCTAGGCGCAGGACAGTCGCCGCTTGTGGACGAGACTTCGCTGGTGGTGAGCCCCATATGTTGAGCGAGACTGTTGGGGCCAGCTTTGTCGACCATGTAAGCGCTTAAACGCACCGTGAGATTGGCTGGGAAAGCGCCGTACAGCTCGTAATACTCGGAAACGAGCGCGTATTCCTTAGTGGGGAGCCAAAACTGTATTTCAGGCAACGCTATAGCGATGCGAACAATGCTTTTGAGCGTTTTGAGCGATTGCAGGTCACCGCTATCGAACCATCTGAAGAAGCCGCTCTTTTCGGTGCTGCGGATCTTAGCAATCATAGCTGGCACCCATTCAGGGGAGTCCATCATTGCAAGTCGCGCTTGCAAAGTCTTTTGGACGTTCGGCATCCTGTAAAAGCCACTGAGCGCGTAGCATCCGTGACATACAGAGCCTTCAACCTGAGCGAGTTTGGAGCCCGTCTTGCAAGCTAGGGCTGGAACCGACCATCCTTGGCATGGCATTTTAGAGGGTTGGGAGAGAGTGAGTTGCATATTTCTTTTTGTATTGTGTTGGGTTGTGTTGGTTTACTTTTGCTTGTTTTTGCGGTAGTCGAAATAGACTGACAGCCAAAGGGTTGCAGTGATCAGTGCGCAGCCTCCCATAAGGAAGAAAAGGCACAAGCGGACGTATGCCGCGTACTCTAAAGCGTTCATGTCGTGAGTGTTCATAAGCTAAGTTGAGTTGGTTAAGGTTAGACTGACAAGAGCGAGACTAGCGTGATCGCATAAGTACGCAACAAAAAAGAGAACATGAGCAAAGAAAAAAGCGTGTAGCGTGACAGCTTGGCGAGCTCGCAAGTGACGTGATCGTGGTACGGCGTCGCGAGAGAGCGGCGGCGCTATTGCAAGTGAGTTGCGTTAGCTGATGCAAGTGAGTTGCAATAAGGTGAGCGAAATGCGTTACGTCCCCCGCGGCACAAGCAACGACCGCGCGCGCTCCCGCGTGCTGGCTGCGACCCCTCGCAAGCGTGCCGTGTCGTCTTTTGGACGCTCCCCGAGCACCAATTCGGCGAGTTCACCGAGATGGTTTGACCGACCCTTACAAGCCGTTGCGCCGCAGTACGTTGTTAATAACGCAATACTAGATACGTCATATGGAATGGGGATTTTACTCTGTAAAACCGCCGACAGGGGGGGAGGGGGTCGCGACCTGTTATTACGACGGCGACGGCGACGCATTAGCCCCCTCAGACTTTTTTCGCCAACTGGCCCCCTTCGCAGTTGACGCCACCCGTCGCCATGCTACATTCCCCTACGTCCGGCAAGACATTTTGGCTTGCGTGTCTCTCCTTCACAGGGGCGCACACTAGCCACACTAAGCCCGTTGCGTGATTAGAGGCACGTAGCGGGCTTTCTCTTTGCCCTGCTTTATGTTTTGCGCTATACTGCGCTGCAACAACACCTCCCACGCCTCTCCACGATGCGCACCAAGGGAGGTTTCTTTTTGCACTTGCCCTACGTCTGTAGCTTGGCCTACCGTGCGTGTGGCAGCGTGTGTACATGCTGTGCCGCTGGGTGCAAATAGACGTGCTTCTGTGGGGGTGCGCGTTAAGCGGGCGCCCGGCTAGCTGGCCCGTGTTGGGCGTAAGCTTGCGCTGCCGTTTCTTTTCCTGTACCGTCGCTAGTACTATGACCAAGTACACACTAAGCGAAAAGACTGTTAAGGCGCATCTAGGGAGCGCGTATCGACCATTGTCGTACAAGCTCGACGTGGACTACATCGAGCGTAAGGCGTTCCGCGGGATCCGTCGTATCTACCGTAGCGACCTGCTTGATGGGACGCTGCCCGGTGAAGTGGCCGAGCAGAAGCCGCCGGTGGAGGAGCCTACACCAGTGACACCAGAGTCACCTGTTACGGAGCCTAAGCACATCCCGATACATAACGAGTCTACGGAGCAGACAGTCGTGTACTTGTATCCGAACAAGCGTTGGGTAAGGACAGACGTCGAGGATATGGTGTTTGTCGGGATGAAGGGGCTCAACTTTCGTCAGGGTCAACGTATTTGCGTTAAGAACAAGACGCTATGCATAAGATGACGCTTAAGGACAAGTTGGCGGTATATGACAAGCTTGAAAGGCTTAAGAGTAAGCTTAAGTCGCTTATGATCGCGTTAAGCGCAGGTTATGTTCTACATATCGCGCTTAAGTGGTGCTTAAGCCTGGTGAACGCGCAAGAGATGCAGCTTAACACCTTTGAGTTGGCTATACTCTGGATTATCTGTTCTTAATCCAAGTCCAAGTTCTTACTCACTAGTTATATTTCCCTTCACTAGTGATTTTGCTTTACTCTTACTCCGTGTTGCCGTTCGCACTAGGCTTCGCCCAGATGCTCACTCTCGCAGCTAACGCTGCTCACCGGAGGAGATAAACAATCCGGCAAGGAGAGTTGCGAGTGAGCATAGTACCCCCAAGACTCAGCATTACTGCCTATCTTGGGGGAGTACTATACAAAAATGAGATCAACGATCCGTATAAGTGTCGTCGTTTCGTTTCGCAATTACAGTCATGAGTGATGGCTACCCGTTCGGGAAACTCTTGCCCTTCTCGTAGGCGTGACTGCTAGTACTCTGCAACTTTGAAGCCGAAGCAGATGTTTAATCCAACCCCAGAGGTATAGTTGGAACCATTTAGTCGCTCGTGCGTCCGATGTTTCAGGTGGCGCAGAAGGTACACGGTCGTTATTTGACGACAGAGGGAATATAGAGCATCGTAGTGAAAACGTCAACAGGTATGGATGAAAAAAATCAAGAAATTATCGAAAAAGTCTTAGCCTATAAGCTGGAGGAACATCCGACGCTTCCCTTGCCGAATAAACGGCAAAGGATGGAGATGATCCAGAACATTGGCCCGGAGAAGGTACTCGACTTGTTTCTCATGCGGGAGAACAAGATTAAGGCGGAACTGAACGATCCCATGCGGTATGGCCACGAGCTGCCACACTGGCCGGATGCGGATAAGCTCTTGGGGCGCTATAATGAGCTGGTCGTCCTTGGTGGGAACAGAAGTGGCAAGACAGAGTTTGCCGCCAAGCGTATGGCCCAAGCTTTCATCGGTACTGACCTCAACGGACAGGCGCCTGAGTGGGTAAAGGAGCGCCACGGTAAGCGCAACATCCGCATCTGGTGCCTGCACACTACCCACATGACTAGCGTCTCTGCCCAGCAGAACGTCTTCTACAAGTACTTGCCGCCTGAAATACGAAATATTAAACGAACTAATCATACGCAGATTAGCTTCAGCCAAAAGAACGGCTTCAGTGACAATACGGCGGTGTACATGGGTAACCAGATCTGGTTCCTCAACTATGCCCAGGACATTAAGGTCGTCGAAGGTGGTGAGGTGGACTACGTCTGGTGCGATGAGCTTGTCCCGCAGAACTGGCTTGAGACTCTTCGTTACCGTCTTGTTACCCGCTCCGGCAAGCTAATTGTCACCTTTACGCCGGTGCAAGGCTACACCCAGGTCGTGAAGGAGTACATCAACAGTGCCAAGGTTACCGTTAGCCGCCCATCTCCATTGCTACCCAATCACAACGTCCTAACCGTCCCCAAGGGCGAGATGCCCTACCAAGCCGAGAACCTTTACGGACGACATGCCTGCATCTGGTATCATACCGAGCTTAACCCGTACAACAACTGGGAGCGTATGAAGCAGGAGCTTTCGGGGCGCTCCAGCCACGACATCAAGATCCGCGCTTATGGCTGGGCAGATCAGACGGCTGGCTCCGAATTTCCAATGTTCGGTGACCACAACCTGTGGAAGGGTGACGCCGAGGAAGTCATCCCCGAGGGTAGCAACTACATGGCTATCGACCCAGCAGGTGCGCGTAACTGGTTTATGCTTTGGGCTAGAGTAGATAAGTACGGTATACTATGGGTCTACCGTGAATGGCCCGATCAAAGCTACGGTGAGTGGGCCTTGCCTAGTGATAAGCCCGACGGTCGAGCTGGCCCGGCACAAAAAGCGGGTGCTGGCCGCGGGGTAAACGAGTACACCGAACTTATCTGGAGCCTTGAGACTGCCGGCGACAAGCGTGAGATGATCGTGGACCGCTGGATTGACCCGCGGACGGCTGGAACCGAGACGATCACTAAAGACGGCGGCGTCACCGTGCTTGATTTGCTTAGTCAGGCTGACAATCCGCTTATCTTTACGCCTGCCGCAGCCCTGCCAATTGAGGAACGAGTGCTATTAATCAATGATCTTTTGTCATGGGATAGAGAAAAACCAATGGAAAAAGGAGTAAACCATCCAAAACTGATGATACATGAGTCTTGTCAGAACTTAATTTATAGTTTAAAGGAATGGACTGGACAAGATGGACAAAAAGGTGCTAGTAAAGATCCTATCGACGCTTTAGGCTATATGGTTGTCATGCAGCCAGCCTATTTTGGCGGCTTAGATTGGGAAAAACAATCTAAACGAATGTCTATGACAGGAAGTTATTAACATGATCTCACCAGTTGACCCTTTAGCTATTGCTTCTGATACGCCTGACATTGGCGAGCTATTGAGCGAGTACAATCGCTCGATGATTAACTCGTCGCAAGGCAACTTGGTGACAAAGTTTGATAACATCCGTTTTGCTCGTTGGGCAGGACAGACTGATGACGGGAAAAAGCATAGTGATTCCCGTCCAGAAGGCAGCCCGGCGTGGCCCTTTGAAGGTGCGAGCGACGTTCGTAATAGGCTCATTGACTCGTCTTGCAACGAACTGTCCGCGCTGCTAGTCACGGCCTTCCAGCGTGCAACCATCCGGGCCTCCGGCGTGACGCTTGACGATGCGCCGGTGAGCGGCATTGCAACGAACCTTTTGCACTGGATTCGCGACTCTAAGATGCCGCAGGAGCTTCGTAAAGAAGCCGAGCTTGGGGCGCAGTACGCTTTGCAATACGGCTGGAGCGCGTTCTTTGTAGGGTGGCAACAGAATATCAGCAAGCGTACACAGGAGATTACCGCTGAAGAACTCTTTCAGATGGCTGCGCAGGCACAGGGATC
>Ga0315903_10006840_pt1 | contig 14445 bp, 12 predicted proteins | sample LakEriMetagenome_7_FD_203524 | JGI IMG/M metagenome (GOLD analysis project Ga0315903, IMG submission 203524) | Freshwater fungal communities from buoy surface, Lake Erie, Ohio, United States - Buoy 2 MA119 | ecosystem: Environmental > Aquatic > Freshwater > Lake | place: USA: Lake Erie, Ohio...
AGTTTTCCAAGTAGTCAAAAATTCGTCACCTTCTGTATTGTAAACTTCGGTTAAACTTAAACCTCTAACGAATCCTTGATCATAAGCATTTTTAAGTAAGTTTGGATATACCTCATGTACATACAAAGGATATTCGCCATAATCTTTATCGAATACCGCACTTCCCAATACTTTTGTGATATATTTTGTTGAAGTGGTATCTAAAGAACATGTAAATGTTTTCGCACCTTCAGTATAACCTGTTACGTTTACTGTAAACTCTCCGAGTGGGTTTGTTTCAATATCAGCCCCATCTACTATTTCAGTAATAGAAAAATCTGTGTTACCTGTCACCTCTCTTACTAATGTTTGACCAACGTATCTACCTCTTGGCCTTAATGATGCGGCAACTAAACCTGAATAATCGGTGTTTAATACTGCACTATACTTGTATCTTGTAACGTCAAATCTTGATGTACCACTATTATAAACAAATAGATATGAGTAAACACCATCTATAGTTGAATCGGTAGCGCCTGTTTTAGTAAAATATGTGTTATACCATTCTTTACCGTTATTATTTTCATCATTATATACCCCAGTTGAAGGAGAAAGTAATTCAGTACCGGTAAGTCCGCTAGTACCTGAATCAGGGATAAGACCGATAACGAACCATTCGTTATTGTCTGCGGATGTATTACCACTATAGTTTTTAACAATGTAACTAGTGATTGAATCACCGTCTATTGATGTTTTTCCTGATAGTTCAGCGTAAACAGTACTACCGGTTATTGTTGTAGTGGTTGCAGACATAGTAAACCCTGTTGATGTTGGGGTTGATGTGGTGTTTACAGTTACACCTCCTAATGTTTGAATACCGAATGATTTGAATGGTTTGTAACCTGTTAGACCAAGAATTCTGGTCACGAATAATTGATTCGATTCTTGTAAATAAGATTTTGCTACATAAGGTAACTCATATTTCGGGTTGTTATCACCATCTTTTAATGGAGATGTTCCACCAAAATATGTTCTGAAATCATCATAACTTGATACTAAAATTGGTTCAAAAGCGGGACCCTTTAAGGTCTCACCAACCAATCCAAGAGTAGTTACACCGACACTCTGTGCTACAAATGTTAAATCTTTCTCTGATGTATAGACACCAGGTGAAACGAAAACTCTGTTTGAATTTGCCATTGATTGTTGTTTGGTTAATTTATTTATTACTTATTCAATAAATATCTTTGATTTTACCAAAGATTTCCGTATTTTTTTAATAAAATATATTTATTTATCTAAAATTATCTTTTTCTATCCATGAGTGAAAAAACTAAAAATAAGAATGTTAAAATAAGTGAAAAACATCACGAACTTTTAAAAGAGTATTGTGATAAAAATGGACTTAAAATGTATAAAATTTTAGAAAAGTGGATTGAAGACCATTGTAAACCTAAAAAAAAAGATATATACGGGGAATAGCTAATATAAGTATGTTATACCGATTTTCGAACCGACAACAGGGTTATAGTTTAATGAAACCTCAGTTGTGTCAGTAATGTCAAAACCAACACCCTCCTCTTCAACAAGACCATTTATATCTAATGATACAACATCACTTATTGCATTTACCACATTAAATGATAATGAACTTCCGTCATATATGAAATTTTCAGTAGCAACAAATACTGGTTTACCATATGAATCGATGAATACGTCATTTTTACCTTTATAATATGCAATTGTTACTATACTACCTTCTAATGGTGGTGTCACAAATGTGATTTTTGATGTTCCTGCAACATGAAAATAATCCACATCTCTTATATGTATAAGACCATTTACCGCAACATAAAACAAAACTTTAATTGTTTCACCCACACTAAACGCGGTCTGCATACCATCAGCAGTAAAGTTTACAATTGTTATTTCAATAGTTTTGTTGACAAATTTCTTTTGGAAATTGTTACTTTTCATAAACTCGGTCATCAACAGAAATCTACTGACTGCGGGCTTGACTTCAAATTCATCACTATCCACTAAGAACCCTAACATCGTAAATTTATAATTCTGAATATAGAATCTACGACCATCCAAACTATCCATTGGTGTGTTATCATCAATCCCATCTAAAATTATAGGAATATAATGACCTTTTACTGTAGTATATGCTTGTCTTGATGAGAACTTTTGTAAGACAACCTTATTGAATTTATTTAAATCTCTAAATTTATTACACACTATTGTAATCTCATACGATATATCTACCGCAACTGGTTGTGGGATTTTATATATGTCAGCACCCATTTGAGATCCGTTCCACGTTGGTACTGATGCATAATAGAACGTACTTCTATCGGGTATTGTTCTTTGTACAACAGGATTTGTACCAGGTTGAACATCAGGTTTTCTGATAATAGCAACAAATGGTAATTTCACATTACCATCGTCATCACTAAATTCCCAATTATTACTAAACTCTCCCCACCTTTGTACTGTTAATATTTTAGGTATTACAGGTATTTTTTGTCCATCGGAAACTACCACGAAATTTTTTTTCACAAAATCTAATAAACCCGAATCTAAATCATCGTGAAGTATTGAATCAGGTAAAAAAGAATCTGACTTTGTGATTCTATCCAATAATTCTTGTCTACGGTCCATTAATTGTTTACCCTGGTAATATTCTTTACCACCGTAAACATCAATGTTATTTTTTCTTTTAGGTACTCCCATGTTTAAACACCTCTAAATTCCGATTCTTGTACGGGTACACACACTATCGCTAAATAATGAGCCTTATATCCGAACATTTTATGTTTATTATCCGCTTGAATCCTACCATCATCAACAACTTGATAAAAACGTAACTTTTCCTCACTTTCGGCATAACCGATAAAATCACCATATCTTATCACAACTCCCAATTCATCCAAATGTTTTAAATATATTCTTACGGTTATATTTCCAGGTTCTAAGTATCTTATCAAACCGGCCTTATATGTTGCATTTTTCGCTTCAGTAAAACTAACCAAACCATTCACTTCAACAGGAGGTAGGTATTTAATCTCGTCTTTTCCAACCTCAGCATATACATTATCTGTTTCTGTTTTACCCCTATCTACTCTATATAGTACAAACTTCATGTTTAAATCACCATGAAGATACTCCTGACCCATTTCTAAATGAAGATTAAAATCATCTTCAGAAAAGAATTTGGATAGTCTTGTTATAGGTAGTTTGTTATTCATATCCTTATAAATAGTTTAATCTTACAATCTAATTATTTATATTTTATATAATGGAAACCATGATACCAGAAATTGAGGCGAGGAATATACTACAAGAATATAATGGGTTTAATAATCAATTATTAGATTGGAAGAGAAAATTTATTGATGTTAAAAATTTTAAACTAACAAGACCTCAGGCCGAGTATGTTATAAAATATCAAAATACGATACCTAAAGTAGCCAAAAAATATGTAAATATTGTATCTACATTTGGGGAAAAATTGATGGAAGATAAATTATTGACCAAACCAGTTGAAAGAATATGGTGTGAAAAACTATTATGTGAATCCGATAAAGCGTTTCATATTTGGGGTAAAATTAATGATAGTGAACAAAACCACGCAATGTGGGTACCAAAAGCTGCAATTGTTCAAGAAGAAAAAAAGTTAAATAGAGTTATTGATTATTCTAAATATGACAGTAGACCGCCAATGGAACACCAAAAAGTGGCGATTGAAAAATTATTAGCCAATAATAAATTTATATTGGCTGATGATATGGGTCTTGGAAAAACTACGGCAGCTGTAATTGCTTCAATTGAGAGTGGTGCCAGAAAAATTTTAATAGTTTGTCCCGCATCTCTTAAAATTAACTGGCAAAGAGAAATTAAAAATTATACCGATAGAAAAATATTAATAGTTGAAGGACGTAAATGGGGTCATACATTTGATTTTTATATTATAAATTATGACATCATTAAAAATTACCACACAACAGATAAAAGTGAAGATAGTGATGATTATAAATTATTAATAAATACGAATTTCGATTTGGCAATTGTTGACGAAGCTCACTATGTTTCAAATACGACAGCAAACAGAACACGTTTATTAAATGATGTACTTGATACCATACCTAAAGTTTGGTTATTAACTGGAACTCCAATGACATCAAGACCAATAAACTATTTTAACTTATTAAAAATTGTTGATTCACCATTAACTTTAAATTGGCAAAGTTATGTTCGTAGATATTGTGCCGGATATCAATTTAGAGTTGGGGGTCGAAAAGTGTGGAACACAAGTGGTGCCAGTAATTTAGATGAACTAAGAGAAAGAACAAAGAGTCTTGTTTTGAGAAGAATGAAAACAGACATACTTGATTTACCTGAAAAAATAATCACTCCAATATTTGTTGAACTCACCAGTAAAATGTACGAAGAAGAAATGGAAGATTTTGTGAGAATAAGTACTGACAACAAAGAGAAGGAGACATTAAGTGTAACATTAAATCGTTTAATGAAAGTTCGACAATTAATATCATATGAAAAAATACCATACACATGTGAAATAATTGATAGGTGTTTAGATCAAGGTAAAAAGGTCATTGTGTTTACGAATTTTACAATGACATTAGATATGATACATGAAAAATATAAGAAGAATTCAGTAATCCTTGATGGAAGAATGTCTAAAGAGAGAAGACAGGAATCTGTCGATAGATTTCAAAATGAAGATAAAATAAAAATATTCATATCCAATATTGTTGCCGGTGGTGTTGGTATTACATTAACTGCGGCTGAAGTTGTTATAATGAATGACTTATCTTTTGTTCCGGCACATCATAGTCAAGCCGAGGACAGAGCATATAGGTATGGTCAAAAAAATAGTGTACTTGTTTATTACCCTGTATTTGAAAATACAATTGAAAAAATAATCTATAACATTCTACAAAAGAAAAAAGGTATTATTGACCAAGTTATGGGTGACGGAGAATATTCAGAAACATTCAGTAAAGATTTAATTAGAGAATTATTTTAATTTATTTATTTGTTCTTCTAACATAACTTTTAAATTTTTATCATCCAAGTCATTCAAAACAAATCTTATTGATTTTTTATTCCCTACCATTTCCTCAAAAAATTGATTAGTCCCATCCTCACCTTTTTCAAACATAAAAATAATTTTATTTTGAAGACATATTTTATTTAGTTCAATTAAAAGTTCTGTAATTTCTTCTTTCTCTTTTTTCATAATTTTCTTTAATTGTTTTTTATGTATGTAAAATTTACCATTTCTCATACCACAATCATTTGAATCATATGAGTTCTCAAAAAGATAAATTTCATTGTTTGATTCTATTGTTATAAAATCTAAATTTTGTCTATATGTTTTTTCATTGTAGTAAAAATTATAGGTAGTATAATAATCACCTTCAGGATAAAAATTAGTTACTTTTTTATGTTGAGCACTTTTGGTTTCATTTTCAAAATAAAGTAAAAAATCACAACCTCTGGTCATATCATTTTTATCGCCCCTTTCATAATTTAAGTCAATCGTAACATTAAAATATTTTTTTATTGTCATTATCCCTGATATAACCGATATCAAACCTAAATTCCATATCATTTGTGTCAAAAAAAACATTTTTTTAAAAATTTCACTTTTTGGGGTGAATATTATTTGTTTTTTTTCATCTAAAAATTTACTGAAAAGATTAAAAAATTCTTCCCTATCACTAATGTATAACTCGTAAGTCAATTGGGAATTATATTCAGAATTTAAATAATCGATTATTTCGTATATACATGAAACATTTGTGTTTAATGTGTTTATCCAAGACCATATCCATTTTTCATTTAAATGAAATAAAACCCCGTAACAATTGTTATTTTTAAAGTAATCATATTTGTAAAAAGTGGTATTTGAATAATCGACAAGTTTTATGACATCAGTGATTATTTTTTGAAAAACATCTTTTTCACCCTTATTTCTATATAAATCTTGGAATTGCTGATACAACATATTTCAAAATATAAACTATTTATTGTAATAATAGAAGTATGTCCACAATAATTTCAGAAGCCGAAAAAGATAAATTATATACCCAGATTTTCCATCTTTTGGGGATGCCGGTAAGAGGTATTGAATTAACTGAGGAACAAATGGATAGTTTCTTGGAATTATCCCTTTCAGAATATGAACAATATGTAAGTGATTGGTTAATAGAATCACAATGGTCCTCATTAGCCGGACTTGATGTGGATACACAATCATTAACGAGAGCCTTTACCACAAGAAGTTTGGATTATGAAACACAATTCACGTATTCATATTCTAAAATTGTTGGTTTACAGGCAGGAGGACCACATGAGTTGAAGAAAGATTATATTACATTAAGTGCGAATACACAGACATACGTAATTCCTGCGGGTAGGGAACTGAATGAACTTTTGTGGTTTACAAGAGCGGAATTAACGGATTCAATTGTTGACCCCTTTTTAGGTGGTTTTGGTGGTTTGGGTGGTGTTGGATTTGGTGGTGTTGGCGGTTTTGCTCAAATGGGTACTTCAGGTTCTTATTTTATGTTGCCCGCATTTGATCTTCTTTTAAGGATGCAAGACAGAAATCTTAAAAATAGATTGATTGGGGGTGAACTTACTTATAGAGTCACGGCAGGTCCAAATGGAACAAAGTTTGTACATTTACATAATGTCCCTGGTGGTAGATTTGATTTCGGTTCAATACAACAACATAATTACCAAGTGTGGTATTGGTACTACGATACAACAAATTCAGATAGGGACGACTGTTTAGCTAAAAATAAAGATATTGTTAAACTACCTTCGGATGTTGATACCGAACCATTGATTTGGTCTGATTTAAATAAACCAGCACAAAACTGGGTTAGAAAATATCTTATCTCATACGCAAAAGAAGGTTTAGCTAGAATATGGGGTAAATTCTCAGGTGAATTACAAGTTCCGGATAGTTCAGTCAAACTCGATTATTCAAGTTTATTAACTGAAGCAAAAGACGAAAGATTGAAACTCATTGAAGAGTTACAACAGAGACTGGAAAGACTTCGTCCTGAAAAAATATTAGAAAGAAAAGGAGCCGAAGCTGAAAATTTAAATAAATCTTTGAAATTTAGACCATTTACAAGTCCATACAACGTTATTTAAATGAGTAGACTTAAATTAATTGACATTCTTAAAGAAGAGTCAATATTAAACACAAATAAAGAAATATTAATTAAAAAATTAAAAAATTCTTTAATTGATTTATTCCCTAATACAGATTTGAATCTTTTTTTACAATCATTTTATGATGAGTATCCTAATTCAGAAACAAAAAAATACTTCACTGAATTTGATGACTACGGTCCTGATATTTTTGATATTGATAAACATCAATTTATGTCTATCATGAGTTCTTCAGAAATGATGAAATTTCTTAACAATCAATTAGAGAAACCAACCATTAAAAATATATTATCAAAAATAAAAAATGACGGAACTATTGAAATTTTTAGATCAATAACTGTCGATAAAGATTGGTTTAAAAATTTAAAACTTAAAAAAATAAAAAGATTAGGTATATATTGGTCATGGAATGGTGGTTATGCTGCCTACAGTGAGGATAAAGAATATGATGTAGAACTAATTTCTATCATTGATGAAAAATTTATTAATTGGTCTCAAACAATAATTCAAAATATTATGTATGATGGAAGTGAAGATGAAATAACATTATTCAAAAATACACCACTGAGGTTGATTAGAGTAATGTATAAAAAAAGAGATAGAAACATGATGGATAGTCCATATGATGAAATAGAATCGTCAATTTTTAAAAATGATATATTTTACTCCTAAATTTCCACTGCATGATATGCATAATCATTACCATTTGTTTCGATAATTTCTTCTTCATTACTGATTGTGCTCTTCTCTTGTAATGATACAACCTTTCTATTGTGATCAACCCAATATTGATCAACTAACTCCAAACTGTTTTCTACATACATAAAGAAAGGGTCTCTATTGACTCTATTCCAAAATAAAACTTCACTATCAGATAAGGTCATAACTTCATCAAATTTATCTTGACCATCTTCTTTTAATGGGTAACCATTAACAAGTTCACATTGTGTTTTTGTAAAATATTGTCTGTCTTTAGGGTCCTCAATCAAAATGTCCTCTCTTATTTCTGGTTTAAAAACAACTAGTAATGGTTCTAAACGTTTATTGAAATTACTTAAATAACGTGCAACATTATAATCACCAGTTAAATCAGGGTTATTAACAATTTCCTTTTCAGGAATCATATAACAATTGATTTCGATGTAATTACTTGGCATTGGTTTACCCATAGTTATATAATAATCTTCTTGTTGTTTTTTTGTTGCCTTTGTTATTTTTTGAACATCTCCAGATGATTTTTTAGTTCCGTTGTTAACATAATAAATTGTTTCACCTAAACCAGCAGGATAATCGTTTTGTATTATCAGTTCCATATGTGCTTGTCGAGACATTAATGAACCTGATTTTGTTGTTTTCTGAATGTGTTTTTTATAATCATTTACCGATTGTTTTACACGAGATTTATTGGCAATCTTACTTAGTGGTATTTGTTTATTGAATATCTTGTCAACATATTCATAATATAATTCGACAAATGATAAACCATCGCCACTTAAAAGATGTTTTAAACCTTCATCTAAAAATTCCACAATGTATTGTTGTAGTTTTTTAGATTTTATTGTATTACCTGTTAATTTTATTTTCTCTTTCCCCTTTTTAGTCATTTTTATAATGTAATTCTTTCGAGAAACATTAATACATGCGGGGGCAATATAATCGATATCTAAACCCATCTCATTTCTCATGAAGATGTCATTAAACTCTGCAGTGTCGGCTTCAATCCCTTTATATTCTTTATCTTTTTCGACCATTTCGTTATTACCCTTACCTATGTAAGTATGTTCTTCAATATCTGTCGGTGTTTCAAAATTCACACCATCTGTATCCATTACAAGTGGTTTATAACCTTTTTTTATGAAGAACATAATCATCATACGAAGACATTGTCTACCAACACATGTAATTGTTTCACCCATATTCATATCACCCCATGGAAATACATGAGGGGCAGATAAACTACCGAAATACGCATTAATAAAAATTTTAATCGGTAATTGTTTACGGTCATACATCTCCGCTTGTACAGGGTCTGTTTTGGCCAATTTACCAGCAAGTAGTTTATACTTAATACGAATGTCACGGAAGTACTTCAACATGGATTTTTGCACACCCATCACATCACAATCAGGGAATACGTCATAAACAAGTTGAATTGAAGGATACAGAGACGCGTAGTCAAATTTTACAATGTTCTTTGAGTATCCCACATTTAATAGTCTTGATAGTCCTCCTGTGATTGCCCTTTTCTCATCCTTAGAGGGAATTGCCAAATTGTTTTCATATGACCATGCCAACATTATTATTTTCCACAATGTTGCGGTACCCATCGTTGCGATTCTCTCATACGTCGTAGGAACAAGTTTTGAAAGTAAAAAGGTTGACTGACTAAAAGAATCATCAACAATCATAGTTTCATACAAGTCATCGTCAAGATATTGCTCGACAATTTTTCTACCTGGCCAAACTTCATATTTCCCTGGATATTTTTGTAGTAAGTTTTCTGTACCAGGTTCACCTATTTTTTTGTAGTTACCGGTTTTGGGATTTACATAATAACTTTCATTATCTAAATAAATTTTAGATATATAAGCGCCATCAACATACACACGATTTGGTTTTTCCTTTTCCAAATACTTTGTTATGTATTTCAAACCCCAAGATTTAATTTCTGAATTAATTGCTTGTGCTCTACGTACTGAATGAGCAATATCAATAATATTGAAACCCCAAATAACGTGTTGTGTATATGGTTCTATTTCGTTTGCCAATTTAAGAATACCTTCTTTCTCTTTCATCCCTTGAGATGTAAATATTCTTGTTAATCCGGCAACATTCACTCCTAATATTTCTGCCCTTTTAAGTATGAACGGCCAGTCGAAAGATGCGGAATTATAACCACCGATAATTGTTGGTTTAAGTTCTTTTATATATTTAAAAAATTCTTCTATACATTTTTTCTCACCATCATCACCAAAGGCGGGAATTGTTTTCTCAAGACCACGATTATCTTTAAGACCAATCAAAATTATTTTATTGGTTTCTGGTTCTAAACCTGTTGTCTCAATGTCAAATACAAAACGATGAACACCTGAATAGTCATCAATACCTTTAAATAAACGTTTTTTCTTTTGAACCAAATATTGTTCGACTGGTGAAAGTATTGTAAAACAATGTCTAACATTTTCGTCCCATGGATTTAATCCACCAAATTTAAAAAAATTGATTAGTTCAGTATAACCTTTAATACTTTTAACTAAATGGGTCATACCGTTTTCGAGACGACTATTTCCGTGAGTTTCTAACTTTTCAATTAGAATACCAAATTCCCCCATTTTTTTCTTCTGTATCGATTTTGAATTATTATAAAAATTCAAACCCGATAAATCACCAACCCACATAAATGGAATAAACGTATCCTGTTGGATGATTTTACCCTTTTCAGGGTCTTGTATAATTTTGAAAATTAAATTAGTCTGATAATCGTATTCAACACCAACGATGTATTCTTCTGGATCACCTCCATTGAGAAAACTCTCAATAATTTCTTGAGAAATAACTTCTTTCATTTATTATAATTTTAGTTTGACGTATTTGCTTGTGAGATTTCACAATTTGCCTTACAGTATTAATTATATGAAAAAAAAGTCGATTTACGAAATAGTTCCCTCGACCAAACGATGTTTACTTTGGTATCGTGGATAAGTTTAAAATTTTTTAATTGGGAATCACTAATATCCCCATTTGTGGTAATTGCAGTTAAAAAGGCAGATTCATTGAAATTTAATGAAGAAGTTATTCTTCTTTCCTTTATTCTATAATAATCAATGAACTTTATTAACATCACTTCTTCAGGATGTTCAGTAAAAAAATTTACTCTTTCATTTTTATGGTCTTTATGTATACTCCAAAAATTATTAGAATATTCTAATAATAATTTAATTAAATGTGTTGGACCACCCCAAAAATTTCCAGTAGTGTGTTCTATATCATTATCAATTTGTACAACATTAGACCACCATCCAATTCCTGTTTTTACTTTTTCCTTACCCAAATGATTTAAAATGCACAAATCATTTGACAACAAATCAGAATCATTCACTTCACTAACATAGACCTGATCAATATCATGTACAAAAACGTAATCATATTTACCCAAATCAACATAATTTAAACTTAATATTTTTTGAAATTGATAATATGATTTTGAATTAGAAAATGTGTTATCTATATCAACAAAATTAACATTACTAATTGTTGGTTTTTCCTTAACATCGGTAAAAACTATAAAATCAATGTTATGATTTATAAGGAAATATTTTTTGGCCGACCTCACCAATAAATCAATTTGTTCGGTTTCTATGTTAACAACCGACACCATACTAAACAGAATTTTCATTACGTGAAATATAATGAAAATAATAAAAAATTGAAATACAAAGAAAATTAATTATATTTAGTTATTATGAATACGTTGCATTTATTTGGAGACAGTTTTACGGAAGGTCATAAATTAGATACAACATTTCCTTGGTACAAGGTTTGGAAAGAGCGAAGAGGTGGAAATTTACCTCCTGTTTGGCATGAATTATTATCTGAAAAACTTGGTATGAAGACTAATGTTAAAGCTATTGGTGGTTCCTCTAATCATGAAACATTTCACACGATATGTGAAAATTCTGATTTATTTAAAAAAGACGATATTGTTATAATAAACTGGTCCTATATGAACAGATTTAGATGGGCCAGTACTCTTCGTGATATGAATGGTAATGAAGTTATGCGTATGGGAAAACCAATTAATATATGGGTAAGAATGGGATTAAATAAATCAGACCACTATCAATATGTAATAACTGAATCAACGCAAATGGAAATAGCGGTAAAAATATCAGAACACCCATTTTATGTAGATGAGATATATAATTACGAAAAAATTATAGATAATCTTTGTAAAAATGTTGGTTGTGATGTTTATTATTGGTCAACAGATCATAAAATTATCAATACATTACCAAATGAAATTTTAAATCAAAAAAAATATATTTGTAATCAATACGCAGGTAATTTTGAAGTTAATAAGGACTCACCAAATGGGAATTATTATTTTACTATTTTTAGAGAAATATATAAAAGAGGAGGAAAAACTATTCAAGAAGAAACAAATGATGAAATACCTGACACACATTTAGGTGAAAGTGGTCATAGAATACAATCAGAAATGTTTTATGAGTATCTTAAAAAATATCGTAATTTTTAATTAAAACCCATTTGTTGATGAATTGTAAAAAACTAAACCCGTAACATTTGTTGTTTTCGTAATTGTCGGTGTTGAAAAATTAAATGTTAACACATCTCCACCACCCTGTTCTCCAAATTGTATTCTTATTGGATAGTATGTTCCGGCAGTCATGGCATATGTACCACTTCTTTCTTGTGTACCATGTAATCCACCATTATTTACCGTGGGGTTTGTAGTTGTAAATCCTGATATTGCATTATTACCCACCCAAACATAGGAAGCATCATCGGAAGTTGTAAAAAATGTATAAGTTTCGCTAGTTGTCGGTTTAAAATAACCCAACCATTGACAACTAAATGTTGACCCATCGTCCGTACCGGGTTCAGAAATAGACGTGGTCTGTACCGACGTTGCAGGATTTGACCCAAATGCCTGAGATGTTGCAGTGGCAAAAAAATTGACATTGTCGTTAAAATAACCAGAATATGTTGTTTTGTATAAACCAGCACTATATGAAATTAAATCAGATGATGTTAAATCCGCGGTTTGAACCCATAAATCCGTTCTACTTGTTGACCAAGATAACACCTCGTTTATGGTATTTCCTGTTGCACCAAAAGATTTTAAAAAGAAAATACATTGTGAATCATCATATGCAACATGTATACTTGGTCCTTGTGTATTCTTATGTACATATATTGTATAACCACCAACGGGAGGTGTAATCCCATTGTAGAAACCAGTCACATTAGTCGGACCATAATCATCCGAATCTTTTATACCAATTTTAAAATTAGTATTTCTTGTTGCGGATAATTTTGAAGTTGAACCTGATGTTTTGATTAGATTAGACATTAAATGATATTAATGTAAAGTTTTTCTCTTATTGGTAAGATTAATTTAGTTGTGGGGTCACCATTAGTATCTAAAAATTGTACAGTTATCTTACCTTCATATCTACCTTTATTAGATGTTTGTGATTCTGTAAAACGATATGTTATGTAATACTCATCTGTTGTATTATTAAATTTTTTGGTTCTTGTTGTAATATTACAATTACCATCTAATATTTCATACACATCATCCTCAACATTAAACATTTCAAATTTAATATCAGAATTTTCTAATAAATCATTGAATGATGATTTATCATTTTTACCATCATCAATCATCCTCATTTTCAATATAGGGTCACTAGCACCTTGTCTAATAAAAAATTCCATTACTTAGTTGTTTGTTATTTTGTCTACTATAAATACTTTATCCTAATGTATCTTTTGTCTTTTATTGTTTTTTTATAAATAATTTATTACGGGTTGTCCAACAATCCAATGTTATTTGTATTGTAGAAGTTTCCACTAACAACCCTTACGTCATCTGCAGGAAGATACGAAGTTCCTCCATTATATGTTTGTAGTTCCCAATATGATGCCCAACCTGCTGTTACTCCAGGTTCTACACCTGTAGAGCTAGCTATGGCTTTGTATATTCTTGATTTGTGCATCACATACCATCCAGATGTATAGTTATTTAAACCTCCAGCGTTTTGCCAGAACCTAAACCTTGACCAGTCAAAACCTGTACCATAGTTCAGGTTGACAAATGAAACATCACTAACACTACCACTAACATTATTAGTGTTTACTGTAGGGCCAGAACCCGCCCAGAATGTATTCTTATCTGTATAGGTATTATTTGTGGCAAATATAGGACTACTTGCATCTACCAAATAGTTGTTATTATCGACGACACTTTCTGGGTACGTACTATCAAAGAACCCAAAATAGTTGTTAGATATATCTTGAGCAATAGGAGGTACGTTTGTTGGTCCAGTAGTGATTGGTGATATTTGATCTTCTGATTTTATAAACATTCCCCTTGCGCCTGCGTAGAGAGTTTCATCTACTCCCATATGTAGCATCGCGTTATTTACAAATGATGCAGTTGTTGCTAACGGTGTATAAGATGGAGAATTAACTACGTACCATTGTATCGCAGCATAACCAGAG
>Ga0315903_10006841_pt1 | contig 14443 bp, 11 predicted proteins | sample LakEriMetagenome_7_FD_203524 | JGI IMG/M metagenome (GOLD analysis project Ga0315903, IMG submission 203524) | Freshwater fungal communities from buoy surface, Lake Erie, Ohio, United States - Buoy 2 MA119 | ecosystem: Environmental > Aquatic > Freshwater > Lake | place: USA: Lake Erie, Ohio...
GAGAGGCATGAACCCGCACCAGAGAACAGATCAATGGTTTAAAGACAGAGAGGGGAAGCTGACAGCCTCCTCTTTCGGACAGGCCGCTGGCCTCGGCCCCGGTTCTCGCCAACAACTTTGGCGAAGACTCATGGGATTGGAAGATCCGTTTGAAGGCAATGCCGCATCACAATGGGGAGAGGAACATGAAGCTCACGCAGTTGGTGAGTACAGCACGAGGTGCGTTGATGACCCTACATCTGTCAGTCTGGTGGGGTTCGTATCGCATCCGGAGATGGCTTGGCTTGGTGGTTCACCCGATTTTCTTATTGGGGATAAGGGGGTGGCTGAGGTCAAGTGTCCGTATTCGCAGGTTGTCTACCCAGAAGTCCCGCCCTATTACATGGCGCAAATGCAGGGGCTTATGGAAATCACGCAAAGGGACTACTGCGAGTTCGTAGTATGGACACCCGACGTTATGGCTGTCACAAGGATTGACAGATCGAAGGAGTATTGGGACTGGTTGCATCTGCGACTGGCTGACTTTTGGTGTTGGGTGGTAGCCCAAGTCGAGCCACCAAGAGAAAAGAAATCCCAACCACCAAAGCTCGAGTTAACTGCAACAACTCTTTACAAATTGAAGGATTAACAATGGCAAATTTGTCAGGTGTATTTCGTATTGGCCGCGACGCAGAAGTCCGTACTGCTGGGACTGGAGACGCTGTATGTAATCTGTCCTTGGCTTACAACCACGGGCGCAAAGGCGAAGACGGCAACCGGCCAGCACAATGGATTGATGCCAGCCTGTGGGGTAAGCGAGCAACATCACTGGCTGAATACTTGGTTAAGGGGCAGATGGTCTACGCCGTCATCAGCGACCCACACATCGAAGAGTTCAAGAAGGCAGACGGATCTAAAGGCATCAAGATGGCCGGATCTGTCGGAGAGATTGAGCTTATCGGAGGTGGTCAGCGCAAGTCGGTCGAAAAGAAAGAGCCACCCAAGGCAGACTTAGGTGACCTCGGCGACGACATCCCATTCTGATCATGCACCCAATTGTCGAGGTAATGACAAGTAATAAGGAGTTGTTCTGTGATGAGTTCACAGGATGGCTCCCCAACAACCTCCACGTATGGGACGCATTCGTTGGAGAAGCGATGAAGGTTCGACACAAAGGGTTTAGGCATTACTCTGCGCGGACAATCATCCATGTGTTGAGACACCACTCAGCCATTCAAGAGAACGGTAGCGAGTGGAAGATCAACGATCACCACAGTCCATATCTTGCGAGACTGTTCGACCTTATGTTCCCAGCCTTTGCTGGGATGTTTGAATACAGAGAAACAAAGAAAGCAAACCGCAAATGAAACAACAGAGAATCTACATCGTCGGCCACGGCCAAACAATCCGTCTGGTTCGTGCCGCACATAGATCACAAGCACTGAGCCACGTCGCCAGATCAATCATCAACGTCAAGGTAGCCAGCCAAGAAGAACTGGTTGACGCAATCAGCCGACAGATCAACGTCGAGAATGCTACTGAAGGCGAGCAAGGAGAGTTAGAGGTATGAAAGAAATCATTGGGGTCGGTGAGATCGCCAAGATGCTTGGTGTTACGGGGGAGACTGCCAGACAATGGAGTGCCTCTGGAAAGATTCCGGCATTTAGGTTTGATGAGAATGGGAGATGGAAAGCCTATCGTGAAGACATCATCGAGTGGATTGAATCTCGCAAGTCGGCCTCCATGACTAGCGGAAAGTCTTCGCCTTCTGAGCAATCTTCTTAGGTTGCGGGACGAATTGCTTTCCTTGCTTGTTGCCCTGCGATTTGGCCTTGTTTGTTGCGGCCTTCTCGCTGGGTGACAACGCATCCCACGCCTTCGCAGGAAGGTATCTCTTCTTACCTTCGGATGGCTTACCGTCAGATGTCTTCCAGTCTTCCTTCGTCCACTTGGACAGAGACTTCTGTTCGGATGACTTGCCACCAGAGTAGCCACCACCAGCCGCCTTGTACTTCTGAGCAACAAGCTGTGCCTTGCGAGCAGACCACTCGCCCGGATCTCCCCCACTTCCTCCAGCCATCACCTGTTTCTTGATGCGCTCACGCAAAGCTGGCTTCGTATACGTAGTCATTCTGGTCTCCTCCATCTGCCTCTGTCGGCAAGCTCTTGGACTGTTCTCTTCCGCACAATAAACTCAATTGCACATTCTGTTCCGGGGAACATTGTCTGATCAACTCTGTTCGCACTGTACTGGTAGTTCTCAGTTAGGAGTTCGATCTTGATTAACTCAGCCAACTCACCAAGACCAATGACTACATCTGTTACGCAAATGCACTGGTCTGACCAAGAGTATTTCTTGTATGGAGTGAATGTCCATCTGTGATCTGAGTTGTATGTGCTAGGGAATGTGCCTTGCTCATACAAGTCCTCGTCAGGAACAGTCACGATGAGGTGGCCGTTTGGCTTCAGCAGATTAAACCAAGCCTTCAAGCCTTGTCGTGGATTAACTAGATGCTCGAGGCAGTGACTGCTGTGTACAAAGTCCAATGACTCAGCCGCAAGGCCGGACATGAACTGAGCGTCGCCGTCTTCCAAGTCCCATATCTTTACATTGCCCATCGCACTGAACATATCCCTGTGCGCTGTGATTGGGTCTGGCCTACCGCCAATATCTATGCCATCACCAACAAAGTAACGTCTCGCAAAATTCGGATCACGAACCCTGCGGGACATGGACTTACTGCACTCTTGCATTTAAATCCCCTTACTCTTTAGGAACAGAATAGTAGCGATCACCTTTCTTGACAATCTCTGCACCGCGCTCTCGCTCCGCTTCCTCGGCCTTATCCCACGTTTCGTGCTTCCTGCCTTTTAAAACAACATAGCTTTCATCGGGCAGTCCATATTTTTTTCTGTCTTCAGCACTTGCCCTAGTCACAGATCCCCAGTGACCAGCGTTCTCATCTTTACCATCAGGGCCAAGGCCAGCGGCAACAGCAGTATCGTAATCATAGTCTTCCGACTCTGGGTCAAACTTCGCGTTTACTACGCCGCCATCAGCAAACTTCTTCTTGTTCCCAACACGCATGTCCTCTACGCTCTTGGCGATCTGGATGCGGACTTGCTGGAGCCTCTCGATCTCGAGGCGCTTCTCTGCACCGCTCATTGTCTTGTCAGCCTCAACCATTTTGATCTGGTCACTGACAGATGACATCATGTTTGTGCCTTTGGTGTACAGCTTTGCAAGCGCCAGCTTGTCTGACTTCTCTTGGTAAATGTCTCTGGCTTTGTCGAACTGACCTGCATTTAAGAAGTGACTGACATCTGCTGATGCTGTTGCAATGTCCTTGGCGTTCTCATAGAACGACGTGACATAACGAGACTGAGCTTGTGGCACTGTCTTCACATAGTTACCAACAACCAAGAAGTCATCAATGCGCTCATACCGTGATGACTCACCATCCTTGAATGGGGTTGCCATCATGTTTGATGTTGTCTGAATTCCTGCGCCTACCCAGCCAAGGTATCCCTTGATCATGTAGTCGTACTGGATCGCTGACAGTTGAACAGATTGTGAGTTGATCGCTCCACCAGTTGCCTTAGATGCAAACTCAGCAAACATGCTGTTGACTGTCCCAATAGCTACGGCGGCGGCAGATGTTCCTGCGTTGACTCTATTCTCAACAGACAGTCTTTCCATGCCCATCGACTCGATTGGCCGATCCGTAAACCCATCCTTGTTGCGAGCAACATCGTAGAGTGGACGGATGAACTGAGGGATTGGGTTGATCGCAAACGTGTCGTGCAGAACAGCCGCTAAACGCTTGCCAAACACTTTACCCTCTACGCTCGAATCAACCATCTGTTCCAACGCACGCTCAAAAATGGTGGCTATTGCGCCCATCTCGAATGGCTTTGGAATGCGGACAGCTTTATCTGTTCCGGGAATCTTGAACCAGAAGAAGGCATCACGATCCCAGTCTTCGCGCTTCTTCCAATCCTCATCATCCTTCTGCGACAGATACAGAATAAAGGCAGTGGCGACCACAGCGCCAGCAACGGTGGCAAACTTGGCCGCCTTCTGTCTCTCGGTGTCAGATGCTTTGCCTGTTAGGACTTGCATGGTTGGATCGAGGCCGTCTCTGCCCAGCTTGTACATACCCTGCAATCGAGCATTGAAGTACGGCAGAACCATAGCCGCATAGCGAATTGCTGTCCAGCTACCCTGCAAGCTGAAGTCTTGCAAGTCTCTAGCGGCATAGGCCGCCTCAAGATGGGACGCTCCCTTGGCCCGAAGCTGTTGGTACAACGCAAGGCGGTTCGCGTTCTCCGACGCATCACTGACTTCGTCGTACTTATCCTGAGCAGACCGGAAGAACGCAATTGCTTTTTCTTGAGTGTCGAGGATGGTGGCCTTGTCCACGCCACTCTTAAGTAGGCGCTTCACAGATGCAGACTGATCTCCATCAAAGGCATTGCCCATAGCGAACAGGCCGCCACCAGCTAAAGCCTCGGCTCGCTCATTCTTGTACGCTCTCCATCCCTGCATCACGTTACCTATTGGACTGCGGCTCAGTTCAGACAAACCGATAGACTGGATAGAGTCTCGGATCAAGTTGTTGATCTTAAAGGTTGGAGACAAGGAGATGAATCTGGTCAGGGTGGTTTTAAATCCACGGGCTGTGTCCCAGAAAAACCCATAGGTTGGCATCTGAGATACAGCGACAAGAGACTGCATCAAGAACTCGTCATCTATTTGGTAATAGGTTTCTTTGCCGCTCTCCATCACCTTGACCGCGCCCTTCACCTGAGCCGGTAACTTGGTGACAATGTCGCCCATGTCTGTTGCGGCTCTCAGTGTTTCGACAGCGGCCTTGTTCTTCATCGAGGCTGACAGGATGTGCGACCAGTTCATCAAGACGTTTTCCATCAGGTCGTTCAATGGACGGTCACTGCCCTTCAGCTTCTTAGACAGATACTGACCCACTGCGCCGGAAGATGTTTGAGCGGCGGACAAACTTCCGTCGTCCTCCATCTGTCTGTAGAACGGCACGTACCAGATGTCAGCAGAGAAGCGTTTGTATGCTTCAGCGTCAATCAGCCCGGTGGTTCTAGCAATATCGAGAACAGATCTGTTCAGTTCGTTCATGTTCTTCAGGGCCTCGGCATACACACCGATACGGGACTTGCCGTTGGTCATGGTTCCCATGTTCAGCTTCTGAAGTACGCGAATATCTTCTTGGCTGAAGAAACGCTCGCGCTCATCCTTGGATAAGTTGGCCGCACGGTTGGCCGCAATCCAAAGAAGGAAGCGATCAACCTCACCACCCACTGGGTCTAAGGCTTCGAGCAATCCCTTCGAACCCTTCTTCACATTCAACGCACCGTCGTCATCGAACACCTGACCGTAGTGCAAGAGTGCAGAGACTGCGCCATCCTGTGAACCAGCAGACATACGCAACATCATGTATGCCTTATTGCTGATGCCTTTGACTGCGCGGAACTTGTCAAACGTACCTTGAATAACCCGATCCCACAGACGTGGCTTCAGATGGTCGAGCCTCTCCTTGATTGTTGGAGGGGAGTAGTAGCCCTTACGGATGGCCGCATCTTTTGTTTTGTCATCGACATCAGAGAACTGTTCTTCGTAACGCTTGCGACTGAACATCGGCAAGCCAACTTCCTCGGTTTGCGTAATAAGAGATTCTGGAATAGCAAAGCCCGGTTGATCCGCAAATTTACCGTTGCCAATGTTTACGTTTATCTTGGCCGACTTACCGCCAAAATCTTTCAAGAACTTGTCTGCAACCAAGGGGACAATGTCTTCATAGAATTTAACCATCCCTTCGCCACTAGACTTAAGACCCTCTCCAGATAGCTCTTGGTATCCGCCATCTTTCTTTGGTGAGCTTAAAAGTTTTTCGGCAATGTCTTTGCCTATCCAGTTCTCTACCTCTGCTGGGTCAACCTCTCTCACCTCTGGCGCTTCACGACCGATAAATGTCATGGACAGGTCTTTGCCATCGTATTTAATACTGGAGACATCTTTGCTTATGTCATAGCGCTCTGACTGTTGCCAGCCAGTAGTCCAAGCTATCTGTTTAACTCCTTTGTTAACCGCAATACCAATCGCTCTTTTTAACAAAAGCGAAACCCAAGACTGGGTCTCTTTTATAAATGGCGCTGGCGGCACGTTGTATTTGTTTAGCTCAAAAAGTTTTGTAGACAGCTTGTCTGCCTGCTTTTGGAGTTTATTTTTTTCTTCAACAGAATCTGTTGCGTTGATTCTTTCGACGAGCTTGTTGAACTTATCTACATCCTCATCTCTTTGACCAGAAAATCCATACTTAAGTGCATCTTGCGCTCGTTGGCTTTGTATCTCCTCGAGAAACAAAACGTCTTCTCCATTACTGTCCTTGCGAATGTTGTGGCGAAGCCATCCAACGTGCTGTCCTTGTGCCACATCACCAAAGTGAACATTGTCGCCAGATTTGTATGGGTCTATTGTCGGAACAACTAGAACAGTCTCCTCATACTCCTTGCCGTCTGGAAGAACATACTTGCCGTCACCATGTTTTGTTGCGCCTTGTCTGGCAGACCTAGACCACTTATACATAAAGTTGGTGAGGCCGTAGTTTTCAGCAATGAATGATTCATACTCGTTGTCAGCAAGGTTTTCAATGCCGCCTTCAGGGTCATCAACCAACCCTTGATTAACTAATCGCTCAGCAAATTCCCTGTAGTCATCTTCAGTTGGGCGAGAATTAACTTCCGTTAAGTTGATCGTGTTTACTCTTACATTATTCATTGCAATGTAAGAAAGCACATCCTCTTTTTTTACTCTGTTTTGGTTTGGGTATAAAGATAGCCAATCCACAATCCCAGAGTAAGAAACCTCCTCTGCCTTAATGCCCATCTTCTTCCCGTTGGATGAGAGCCAGCTTTTCCACTGCTCTGCTGGCATTACATTTTGGGCATTACGTTCGATGTTGTCATACATCACTGAATAGAATAACTCTCCCGGCTTTTTGCGAGAGAACATTGGGGATGTGTCCTCCCCTACTGGCTTACCGTACTTGTCTTTAACGTACTGGACAGCCAGCTTGTAGTCTCCCTCGAGATCATCAAACTCGCCAGCCAAGGCTTTTTGCAAAATAGAAGCGTTACCCTCATCTTCAAGGTAGCGAACTCTTCTGTGCCAAGGGTAGTGAGCCGCAATGATTTGATCTGGCTGTACGTCCTGAAGAACAAACGGAGCATCCCACTGTTCTTTTGGAACAATGAACTCCAGCGTTGGTCTTGTTTCTACTGGGCCATAGAAAGGAGTCTCACCAGCATAAATGGCCCTTGGGCCTTCAATGCCTTTTGCGTATTTAATGGACAGTCCTTCTTTGGCTATCTTGTCCAGAGACTCTGTATCCGTCTGGTGATATAAACGTACATATCCATTAGGTATGGCCTGAGTCCCCGGCTCTGCTGGCAAATCCATTCTCTTTTGAGAGAAAGCCGGAATACCTGTTGGTTGAGCTACGGCTTCTTGCGCGGCGGCTGGCTGGATGTTTCCAAGAACATCAGCAACAGCACGGCGAACAGCATTCAAATCTGTTATCAGATTCTTTGAGCCGAGACTCTGGTCTCCACGCAACTTTGCGATGACGTTGTCAAGGAAGTCCATGACAATGCGAGCAACTTGTTGGAACATTGTTGGGTTGTCATCAGCAAGCATTTGCCAGAAGGCTGACTCACCAAATCTGTCTCCAACAATATCTCCGATGGCTTCTTCAAGAATCAAGGCGGGATCTTTCACTCCCTCTTTGCTCATGATCAGCCTGTAATCAAACATGCCGGCCTGATCGAGCAATGGAGTTAATGAGTTGACCAGCCTTTGATATGTCGCGTTATTGGATGCACGAAGCGAATGCACAAGCTCATGCCCGAAGATGCGGATATGAGGTCTGGTACTGTTTATGTTGATGAAGATGGTGTCCGACCCCGAGAGGACTGCCCCGTCGAAGTCATTGACACTTCCCTCCTCCACTGCAAAATAGATAGGCTTTTTTCCGAACAGAGCGGCAACCCGTTGGACGGCAGAGATGCCGGGAACCTTTCCAACAATATCGCCGAGAGGAACTCTCTTCGCTGAGAATGTTGCTGTGCTTCCTTGTCTCTTGAGGTAGGCTCCGACTTCTCTGTTGAGGTCGTCGACTGTTTTGAGTTTGGCATAACTAAAGTCCCTTCCGGTAGTGGTTGGTTGCTCTTTACTCATGCTGAATTTAGCGCCAGCACCAGCACCCAGATTGTCTTCAACAATCTTCTTCATGCCACTAACAGCACCGACTAAGTCGCCGTCGTCGACCATCTTGCTCAGCCTGACTACGTCTTCTAGGTCAAGCCCACTCTCTTCGTATGCCTTGTTAATGCGCTCCTTAACACGAGCCTGCATCGCAGGGTCAACGGCTGGCTTTACTTCTTGCGGCTGAGTCCCGCCTTCGATAGGCTGATCGCCACGGCCTGCTTCACCGCCGCCTGTTTGTTCTTCGGCTTTGACTCCCCGATCTTCCCCGACTGCTGGAACTTGTTCACCAGTTCCTTCACGTTTCGGCTGACCACCTTTTGTGACTTGCCTTTTTTGAGTGGCATCTGCTTCTCCTTGTTTTGATTTGTAGTCGTTGACCAATCTATCGAACGCATCACCGGCCTGCTGAAGAACAACCTGATCTGTCTCTCCGTTGTCAGTGAGGGTGTCAATCGTGTTTTGTCGATATGCACCCAGAGCCTCATCTAATGAAGCGTACTCCCCAACTTGGTCAATTGCTGTATCAAAATTTGTTTTGACGACACCAGCAACTTCGGCTCTTTGTGGTTGAGCCGGGGCAACCGCCTCGACAGCGGGGGCTGTGACAGCAGGGACTACTGCGGCAGGAGCTTTTGCCGCCTTACCTTTTTTTGTTTTCTCTGTCTTCGTTGTGGCAACAGGTGCAACAGGAGTTACAGCAGGCGTAGCAGGGGTAACGGCTGGCGTTACTACTGGAGCGGCAGGGGTTGCAACAGAAACCTCTGGCCTCTTGCGTGTCTCTACGAAGAAGAACGTGCCACCGCCTTCAGCCTTAGAGCGTTTGCCCTGACGGATTCTGGCCTCGAGTCCTTGTCCAAGGAGATTTGTTTGGGCGTACCCGCCACTGCGCTGGTTGGTCTTCTTGTCGACCGGGCCAAGCAGGAAAGTCTCAGCGGCCTGCAATGACGGGAATCTGTTCCCGACTGGGCCTTTGTCTGTCGTGATGCCGACCAAAGGCTCGAAGCCTTCTTGTCTGGCAACCAAGTCTTCTGGAGACAAAGCCACCGTACCGGCCTGACCACCAGTGGTTTCCGGAAGGATGACTGGCTGAGGAGTTCCTTCTAAAGTGCGGGTCTCCAAGTTGGGTGTGACGCTTGCTCGCTGGATGACAGGTTCAGTTGCACCTGTGCTACCACCAACGGCCGTGGATGCAGTCTCGCCGAATGCCGCGAGGATGTCTGCTTCACGTTGCTTTCTGGTTTCAGCCCTGACTTCAGGAGTTGGAGCCTCGAGGTCAACCAGCATGCGCTGTGTCGCCAAGGCTTTGACAATAACGTCTTGGAATCTTGGGTCGTCGCCAGACTCAATGCCGTTGGCCTGAAGGATTGGGCCAATCTTTTCGTCGTCGAACATAGCGTCGAACAGTTCCTGACGGCCATCGTCGGATGTCATGTCCGCACGGGCCTGATCCAGAATCTGTCTCACTCTGTCAGGAGATGTCTTGCCATCCCGGAATGCACCGACCACTGCACCGACCGTACCGCCACCTAAGCCACCAAGCGCAAAGGCATTGATGTACTCGTTCATGGCATCTTCGCCAGTCAGAGTCTTGCCTGCGCCAAATCTTTCGATGGCTGTTTGGAACAACTCCTGACCACCTTCGATACCAACACCTGCCGCACCACCAATCAGCGCACGACCCGGACGACCAGCACCCGGAATGTTGATCTTGCCTGCAGCCACATCCAAGCCAAGTCTGTCGACAGCCGCTTCAGATAAGCCAGCAACCACGCCTGAGCCAAAGATGCGAGCCAAGTCACCGCCGGTTAATTCACGACCCTCAGCCTTCGCCTGTTCCTCTGCCTCACCGTATATGCCGCCAGTAGATTTGATGATTCCAGAGCCAGCCAATGCAGTAGCAGAGCCAATGTTCTTTGCCACATTCTTTGTGGCTTCCTTCATCATCACATCCGTCGCTACATCTACCCCTGCCTTTTCAGCAATACGTGCGGCTTCCTTCGCAACCATGCCTTCAATCAGGTTCTTGGCTACGCCCTTGACGGCTTCCTTACCGACAGCGCCAGCAGTTGCTCCAGCAATAGCACCGGCGGGAGCGGCAGGGCCAGCGGCAACACCGCCCGCAAAAGCACCAAGAGCAGACGTAGCAACAGTCTCAACGATGTTCCCACCGAGGTAGCCAACACCATACTGCGCCCAGTCAACCAGTGCGCCAAGATCACCCTGCTTTGCTTTATCCCAAGCCTTGGTTACGTCATCTGTGTCTTTGGCCTTTGCGCCAATCTCTTTCATGCGACGACCGTACTCACTCAGTCCGAAGTTCTTCAAAGCGGATGATGCTCCGCCAGTACCAAATGTTTTCTCGGCAGTGGCTCCAGCAAACCCGAGTGCGCCGTACAGCAATGCAGGGGTTTGCTCTAGCGCAGTTGTAAAGCCACGACCTGTGTCGCCAGATTCTTCGGCAGGCTTAACAGCAGGGGTTGGCTCGACAGGTTTTGATCCGGGCCAAACATAAGTAAAAGAACCATCCTTAGATTCTTGCTTGGGCTGTTGCACAGACTGCTCAGTGCCGGGCCACTTATACAAAAAAGGCTGTGACGTTGGCTCTGTTGGAGGCGCAGAAGAAGTCGGCAAAGCAACCCTTCCAGATTTTGGAATGACTGCTTCAGCCTGCGGACGAGATCTAGGAAGAACATCCTCAGTTAACGCCTCCTCCGATGTCTTGTAAATATTTAATTTATCAAGCTCATCTTCTTCAGTACCCATTTGACCCAAGCGACCTAGACGCAAAGATGTTTCCATTTGTTTTCCTGTTAGGGTAAGGCTACTCGTGTGTTGCCAATCTTGGTGTATGTGCCGTCTTTATCTTTGAAAGCCTGAAGCGTTCCGTTTGTAACAAGCCTTGCCGCATTAGCAAGAGTCTGTATATCTACCTTTGGATTCAGGCCGGAGAGTTGCGATGTTTTCTCAAACAGATCCATGTTCCTGACTGCCTCTTGTTTTTTCTGTTCTTGCTCTTCCTTAGAAAGCATGCCGATTTTTTCCATACTTAAATCTGGCACAGGGAACATTTTTATCATTGCCTCGACCTTGGCTTTTTGCTCTGAGCCTTTGGCGGCGGTTTGCTCAGCGTTGGTCAATGACTTGTATCTTGCAATCTGTGCATTTGCAACAGACATAGAAACATCGAGCTTCTTCTGCTCCATCTTCTGAGTGTCCGCAAACCTTTTATCTTCTCTTTGAATGTCTTCAGCACGTCTATCAGAGCCAATGTTGGCCTCTATAACTTTTAGTGGGTCTGCTAGGTTTAGTCCTGTCGCCAGTTGCATCTGATTCAAAGTGCGGCTATCAGTCTGACCTGTTTTTTGGTCAACAAAAGCTAGACTATATGAGCGGGTTTTTGGATCATACGTTGACTTATCAATATCAATGTCTTTGCCATCGTCAATAAATCCATAAACTTTTCTTAAGGCCGGAATCACTGTAGACGGCGGCGCTCCGGCAATAATGAAGGCAAGAGCTTTTTTGCGTTGTAGGTCATAGCCCTCATCAATCATTTTTTTAATGTCTCTGTCGACCAGCATAGCCTGACCAAACTCACCCTTGGCAATAAGTGATTCTTTCATTGCCTCGCCAATTAACTGATACTTCAAGTTATCAGAGGCACGTTGATCTGGGTACAAGCCTTCTCCCCCAGACTTAAACATGTTCTCTTCTTCAGGAGTAACAGAGTTTGTCTGGGCCTCAGCGGGTGGCCTCACTCCAAGTCTCTGCATTTCCTTTTGGTCATAACTACGAGCGCCCTTCTCTTCAACAGATTGGGCGGCCTGCTGGACGGCTTGAATCTTGGCTGGATCTGCGAGTTTCGCAAAAGCGCCGCGCCCAAATTTTTGATCGTCCATAACCTGAAGCGCTTTTTTCTTTGCTTCATCAGACAATCTTTCTTGCTCTGCTAGGCGCTCTGCTCTTGTCTTCTCCATAGCGAAACGCTCTCGCTCCATAGCATAGCGTTCGTCGTCCCGCTTCTGGAGAGCTTCCCTACGTTGCATCTCCTGAACTGTCGAGTAGCCTTTGACAGCGCCTTCAACAAAACTTCCTAATCCTGTTGCCATCATGCGCTCCCTTTGTTTAATGCTCTGCGACGTTGTGTTGCGGCAGGCGTGTGAGTTTTCTTAACCAACTTATCCAGCTTCTTAACGCCGATTGCTTTGACGGTGTCTGCTGGTAAGACGTACTCTCCGTCGGACAGCATGGCTGGTATCTTGTCGTCGACTGGCCCACCGGGGCCAGATACTTTGCCGCCACGTCCGAGGCGTTTTATTTTTCCTCCATCCGCTGCGAACGGCATTTTGAATCCGCCGCCAGCCCACATACCAGCGCCTTGCCCTATAGCACTCATAGTCGCGGCCTTGCTTGCTTGCTGGGATTCGTATGCACCCATCCTTGCGTTGAACTCTTGGCCGTAAATGTTTCCGGCTGTCCCAAAAGATGAAGAGGCTCCACCCAGCATGTTCCCGGTCTGTCCATAAGATTTACTCATGTACTCTGCTGGTGCTTGGAATGATGAGCCTGCGGCTGTGCCAGCACCGACTGCTGTTCCTGCGGCGGCGGTTGCGTTTGAGGCTAGGCCACGGCCAAGAGCGGCGGCATCATACAAGCGAGCGCGACCCATCTCCTCTGCGGCAATCCTTGACTTGGTGGCTACACCAGCACGAGCGGCGGCCTCACCCTGACCAAGCTGAGCATTGATGGCCGCGAACCTTGCTGAGTTTGGATTGATGCCGTACTTCGCCATCGTGTCCAAAGCCTGTTGACGTTGCATCTGGTAAGCCTGAGCCACGTCAGCCATACCTTGCGATGCCAACTCTTCTTGTTTGGCAGAGGTTGAATATCCTTCTGCCTCAGCGACAAGTCGCTTCTCCAGTGGGCGGAATGTCTCGCGCTCGTAGGTTGCGTACTCTTCCCCGCGCTTTGCGGTATCAGACATGATCTGCTTTTGAGCCTGAGCAATTTCTTTCAGGTCATCCTTGAAGTCAGCATACTGCTCTTTGGAGAAGTTCAGATACTCCATCGCAACATCTTTTTGCATCTGCCCAACCTCTCTCGATGATTCGGCGGCGGCAATCATTCCGGGATTTGTGTCTGGAGCATCATCTCCACCAAGATCAAGATTGCAAAATAACGTAGCAGATGCCCCGCCCTGCTCTATGAGCGAGTCAAGTTTGCGCTGGGCAAATTGTTTTTTGGTTTCAAATTTCATTTCATTTCCTTCATGAAGTTCTCTAACTTATCTTTCTGTGAGCGCAGTCGAAGTTCTGGCCCAACTTCAGATGCCCACTCTGGGCCACCAATTGCTGTTGCCAAGTACAAAGCAATGTCTGCTATTGAGTATCGAATTACATGAGCAATCTGCTTTGCATGATCGTCGCCTTTTTGCAGTTTGTTGGCTACGTGCCAGTTGATTATTCCGGTACTGATTACCGTAGTAACGTCTAACTGATACCTACGAAATGCTGGGTTCTTTGGAATCTCAACAAGAGCGAGCCAGAACGCCTGATTGATTTCTTCGTCACTGATAGGTTTGTCTTTGTCTATTAAGTTATCCCAGACATCTACGATCTTCACAATGGACAGCACAAGACCAACAGCATCTGTGTCGCCCTGCATTGCAAATGTTAAAAACTCTGTGTCATTCATGAAAGTTCAATCTGAGAATAATTTCGTTGATCTTTGCGACAGCCTGTGCCAATGTTGCATCTGTCGGCAGTGTGGTCAGCAAGCCCTGCCGAACACCATTAAGGATTTCAATGTTCTCTTTCATTGGGCCTAGCACCGCCGCAAGAGATCTGTCTTGAATAGGAAGCAAGCTGGGTATTGCTGGCTTTCTCATAGCTCTGCCAGTTCTTTTGCGGTCTCTGCAAATTTAATTGCTTTGATCGGTACGTTGCCAGTGACTTTGAATTGCCAGCGATCACCTTTAAATCCTGAAGGCAGGCGATACGTCAATCTGTCTGTAATCTGTTTTGTTGCAACCAATGTTCCGTTGCAGTAAACAGTTATCTGAATAAACCGACTCGACACTTCATCAGGAATCTCTGACATCAAAGATCCATTCACATACATGGCGTTAACTACGTGTGAATTAAGAGCCGCCATCAGGTTGTTGCCAGA
>Ga0315903_10006844_pt1 | contig 14437 bp, 14 predicted proteins | sample LakEriMetagenome_7_FD_203524 | JGI IMG/M metagenome (GOLD analysis project Ga0315903, IMG submission 203524) | Freshwater fungal communities from buoy surface, Lake Erie, Ohio, United States - Buoy 2 MA119 | ecosystem: Environmental > Aquatic > Freshwater > Lake | place: USA: Lake Erie, Ohio...
TGTTCTTGGTTGGTCTGGTTGTTCATTTGTATTTTTGACCAAACCATCTTGGCCATCTAGACCGCCAAGGACACTCCTTTTTCAGAGCCTCCTCTCACCAATTTGCGAAACTTTCGGGACGTTATCGCTTCCATTCGACATTCAATTCCCCCGCACGAACCAGATACGCGAGCAATTCACGGTGGGTCGAGGATACGGAGGCCGGACTTGGTTTCTTCGGTTTGTGGTGGGCCATACCACCAACTGCGACACGACCGGTCGAAATTGGCCCCTGCCGGTCGTGCTTTGTTGGTGGGGATGCACGGGGCGCATTCTCCACGCCGCTCTCAGACGGGTGGACAGGTCAAAATACCAAAGAATCCTTAGAGCATTTCGGCCACCGGAAAACGAGGTTCTCGCGGAATTCCTAGCGAGGCAGCAAGCGCGCAACGCCTATCCGTAGGGCGCACTAATCAGCCAATCCGCATATTACTCTTTTAGGTAAAACGCTATTAGGGTAGGTGGCTTGCATGTAACTATCCATTAAAATAATTATTTCAGTATAAGAAGGATAATAAAATGGCTTTATAATAGAATCAGTCTTTGTTGATGTGCCTAAAACTTTATGAAGTCTCATTATTTTATCAAGTTGATCTAACGTAGGATCATTATATTGACCAATTGCAACTTCCCCGTAATAATTATGAGCATTTGCAAATTTACCCACTCTATCACGAGCGAAATTATTATTTGTTTTTAGGGACCATAAATGCTTTTCAAGATTTGATACATACGACTTAGATGCTTTAATCAAAACGAACCTTGTTTCATTTTCAAATATAAAAGAATTTATATTTACCATTAGATTATCAATGAGATTAGTGATTTCTCTTTGGATTTTTATTGAATTGACTTGATCCCTAAAAAACAAATATGAAACATTAGATACTTCTCCTCCGCATACTAGGCATCTTAATAATCCATTTGGATCATTAAAATTATCCACATCTATTAAACACTTAACGCAGTAAAGTTTTTTCATTATATTGCTAGGAATTTTTTGGGTGAATTTTTTTTATTCATGAGATTTCCCACAAAAGAGGATTTGCCTTTATGAGATTTTACGTGGCATTTCAGGGTGTTTGGTTCGGATTAGATTTTGTCTGCAAGTAGGTTTGAGAATCTGGTAGTTTTTTCAAGCCTGAATAAATTAGGGGTGCTTGTAGGCCTCGGCTGCCGAGAGTGGGCTTGAAACTTGTCACGTGCTGAAGGCATCTATGAACAACACGATGGGTTCACACATTGACCGTTGTGACGCGCTCTTACAAAAATGCAAAATGGCCGCAGGAACGCCTTCACGCTCCTGCGGCCACCATTTAACCCCGCGCCATTTACCCGACGAGCGAGAGGGCGAATGCGGCAAACTCGTCGTTGTGACGTGCTCCGTGACGAAGCACCGGGACGTGGACGAAGTTCATGCCTAGTTTTTCGCGGCGGGAAGTCAGCGCCCATTCGCCGAGGTGGATCCCATCGCGCAGCGCGAACTGCGAGGCGGTGATGATCGCCTTGCCCGCACGCGTGAACGCGGTGGAGCGCAGTGTCCAGAGAGCCAGCCCGTAGTCGGCCTCACCGAAGCGGTGCGGGAACATCGGGTGTTCCGGGAACGGGGACTTCACCAGCACCAGTGCGTTAAGGATGGGCGAATACGGCGGGCGTTGGTTGTCGCGCCAGTCGATCCAGCCGCCAGCAGCGCGGACCTCCTCCAACGTGTCGAACACGCGGGGCATTTCCTCGCCACCATAGGCAACGTATTCTTGGTATTGCTTGCGGATTCGCAGCACGGTCAGTGACACCGGCTGGGTGCCGTCCGACAACGTGGCCTCCTTGTTATAGACGAAGGCTCCGGGTTGGAACGTCTCCGACAGCGGGCCGACCGACTGGACGAGGTTGAGACGCGGCAGGACGAAATCCTGCGGCAAAAACTCACCTTCCAGCGGGCGGTTTGGCAGCGAGGAAAGCGACGTTTCCTCGTGATCTTGGATGTCTTCCGCAACCGGGTTGGCCGGTTGTGCGGATTCAGCGATGGTCGCCGGAGCGACCCCTTCTTGGCGTTTGAACGATGTTAGCATGTTCGTAGTTTTCTGTTGTTGTTATGTTGTTTTTGGTTGCCCGTTCACTTGCGTGTTCGGGTGAGAAAGGTCGATTCGCCGCCGGCCTCGTAGGCACCGACTGCGGCGAGGGATTCGCAGAGATTGTTTTTCGCCTTGGTCTTGCTCCCCCGTGGGGCTTTGGCCGCCACCTCGTCTTCCAGCTTTGTGAGGCTGACATCGCAGCACGCGATGAAGCGGTCGGGTTCGATGTGGTCGCGAACCACGCCCCACGCGGCCAAGGCATCGTTGATCTTGCGGTTGCCCGACCGCGTCCGCAGTTCGTGGCCGGGAATCTCAACACCCGAGAGGCGCATTTTGAGTGCGTGCTGGCGCACGCTTTCACACCACTTCTCCATCACGCGGGCGACCTGGAGCGCTCGCGCCATCACGGACGGTTCGGTGATGTGGGAGGCGTGGACCTGGTCGGGGATGACAAGCTCGTCGGAGTAGCCTGACGCAAGTGTCAGGGCGTGGTTATGAAGCGCCTTGCACGTCGCCTTCCGGGCACACCACAGGCACCCATCGGTCGGATGGAGATCAGGTTCTGGCAGGGATGCGCGGGCGATGATCGTCTCAATTCGTAGTCGAAGGCGCGGCACATCCGATCGCGCGTAGGTGGCTACGGAAACCTCGTCGCGGCGGGGCAGCAGGATGTGGACTTGGATGGATTGGACGCCGGGGAACTTCTCGAACACTCCGAGGGCGTATGCCTGCATCTGCACGTTATCCTCAGCGTCGGCGACCGGGTTGCGTCCGAACTTGTAATCGACCAGATCGGCGGCAGTTGCCTTGGCCGAAACGATCACCAGGTCGGCGGTGCCGAATGTCAGGCCACCCGCGATGGCCAACTTCTCTTCTAGCAAGATCGTGACCTCTCCATGGGAACGAGCGTCGGCTTCGACGCCGGTCACGTAGTCGCGGCACATCCCGACAACCTGGAGTTGTTCATCATCCAGCCCGTCGTCCTTGCCGGTTTCCAGTGCTTGGTGGCATCGGGTGCCTTCCTCACTGGCGGAGGATGATTTCGAGTCTGATCGGAATCCGGGGCAGACTTCCTTGAGCGCGAGGGAACTTGGCGAGTGTTCGGCGTGCGGCCGATCCTCGGCGGGAGTGGATGTGATTGTGTCCATACTCACTCCTGCGTTGCGGGCATCAGAAATTGGCCCTGAAGATCTCCATCGTTGAGCAAGTCGATGTGACCCAGCTTGGCGGCCACCGTCTCGCACGCCCGTTCCTCAACCGTATCGGCGGCAAAGATGATCCGCTGGATCGAGTGGGCACCGCCCGCCCGGTGGACACGCCCCAACGCCTGTCGTAGATCCTGCGCGGAATAGGTAGGCGAAATCAGCGCGAGCCTCGGTTTGCAACCGGTCGGGTCGTGGAGACTGACACCTACGCCACCGGCGCGAATGTTGCAGACGATGAAATTTTCCTGATTCGCCTGGAAACGGCGGATTGCTTGTTCGCGGTCGGCATCACGCTGGCCACCACGGATGACGCACGAGGTTTTCAACAACTTGGCAACCTCGTCGATGGACTCGTCGAAGTTCACGAACACCGCGACGGACATGCCTTCGTCAGCAGCGTCCTTCGCCATCGCCGCGATGGTCTTTGCCTTGAGCGTTTCGATCTGCTGCCGCGCCCGCAGCGATATGGTCAGATGGTTCGCCTTGGTGGCGTCCATCCGGACGGCCAGGTCATACAACTCGTCGTGATCTTCGACAGCGAGCGCCTTGTTGAGATCACTCGCCATCTGATCGTAAATCCTCTGGATTTTCCGCTCCTCCCCGGTGGCGACCGGCTCGGCAATGATCTGGCTTTCGGGAAACTCCGGGATGTCAGCAATCCGCAGGCGCGAGCCGGGACCACCGGGGGAGAATATCTGACTATGGAGCCGCCAGAGCGCATCATGGTCGCCATTGAACTCCATCCCGAAGCGACCTTTCTGGACGCCGTGGTTGATCGCCCACGGCCAATAGTCGTGTAGCCGGTGGAGGCCGAGCGCGTAGCCGATGGCTCGCATCTCTAACGGATTCGAGGCAGCCGTCGCAGAGCACAGCAGGGTAGGGATGCCCTGCCGTTTCGCGGCGATCATCATCTCCGCATTCAGGCTGTCTCGTGCCTTGCACTTCTGAGCCTCATCAAAAACCAGCAGCGTGCCGGTCGGCACCGACCACACGAACCGCTTATCCACGAACCTGCCGAACGGGGTTTTACCCAAACGGATCTGTTCGAAGTTGGTGATCTCCGTGACAGGCGCGTCGAAGGCAGCGGTGACTTTGCGCCACGCCGGAAGTACAGGTTTCGGGGCGATCACCAGCAGGGACAGGCCGGTCGTCTTGGCGACGTAGGATGCGACATAAGTTTTTCCCACGCCGGGGTCACTTGCGTCGAGAGCCGTGCGGTGGCGGCGAAGAGCATCAATCACCCTGCGGGCGTGTTCTCGTTGGAATGGTAGGAGGTCCATAGCCTCCAACTGCGATGGCGGCCACGGCGATTGGCCCCAAAGAGGTGAGACTCGGTCTTAAAAGTCAGTCTGAAGGTGGAACTAACCCGCTCGCGGTTCAACCGCTGGCGCAGGATTATCGTCAGCTTCGAGCGAAAAGAATGCTATTACCTGGGGCTTCTGTCGTTGGCCCGAGTTGGGAACTGCTGGAGATGCTCTCTGTATTGCTGTTGCCAGTCTCTAAGTCGCCAGTGATCAGATAGCAGAGCCTCCCAAGGCGCACGCTGAACACAAAAGTCGAGTTGTTCCGGTGTGAGTTCGCCGCAGACAAGCTCCAGAGCTTTGCCAGGCGCACGCTGAACACAAAAGTCGAACTGCTCCGGGGCGAGTTCGCCGCAGACAAGCTCCAGAGCTTTGCCAGGCGCGCACTGAATACAAAAGTCGAACTGCTCCGGTGAGAGAAAGTTGCGGAACTGCTCCAAGACCTTTATCGGTTCAGCCCGAACACAAAAGTCGAACTGCTCTGGACTAAGTCTCTCAGGCACCAACTCCAAGACCTTTATCGGTTCAGCCCGAACACAAAAGTCGAACTGCTCTGGACTAAGTCTCTCAGGCACCAACTCCAAGACCTTTATCGGTTCAGCCCGAACACAAAAGTCGAACTGCTCTTGGTCGAGCCTCTCAGGCACCAACTCCAAGACCTTTATCGGCTCAGCCCGAACACAAAAGTCGAACTGCTCTTGGTTGAGTTTCTCAGGGACTAGCTCCAAGGCCTTTTCAGGAAAACGTCTAACGCAATAATCAAAGTGCTCATGCATGGCCTCCCCTTTGAAGGTCTCGGCCCATGCCTTGAACGAAAGCCCATCTTCGCCGGTTAATCCATCATTCCAACCAGTGATCTCCCATTGCCCTGGCATAGGGCATAATGACTATTGGATTAAGGACTACTTGTAAAGGAAGTTACAGGGGAGAATCGAGAGTCAAAATTCAACACCAGAGACGAGGAAATTCCACCCGCCCCAGCGAACCGGAGCGGGTGAAGTGATGCTGTCTTTTCACTCGTCCAGCAGCCATGCCATCGCATCGCGGAGGCGCGCTAACATGATGCGAGCCTTCTTGCGCGAGACACCCATCATGCGGGCAGCTTCGCTGAGGTTGCCGCCGCAGGCATCAAGTGTCTCGGCCAAGTCGCGGAGATCGCCGGGAAGGCGGGCCATCCCTTCGTCGAAGTCAGCCTGCTCCCATCGGCGAGCCTGCCAAGACGGCGAGTATCCAAGGCCAATCAGAAGATCCTCGTCGAGGATGTCCGAGTAGCTCTCCTGCTCGTCTACACAGTCACATCCAGCAACGTGGTCATCTGTTGAGAATGCGACGAGACGCCAGTTACGGCAGTCCCGTTCGCGTTTGCGGATCATGTCGATGATCTCGTGATTTACGATCTGGTTGATGGCCGCCTCGAATACGGTCGTGCTCAACCCCGGCAGCGCGGTCCACACCTTCAAGTGTAGATCCTGCTCGATGTCATGGACGTCGGAGGCCGTGAGGCCGTAGCGCCCAATGAGTTTGCGTGCTTTCCGTGCAATGACGGCGACGATGTGCGGGTGGATTCCCGCGTAGTTGTTAGTTTTCATCCGGCCTTGGCGGCCGGGCGTTAAAAGGGGTCGATTGGGGTGGCGCGGATGGCGTCAGGGCGGATGGTGCCGGGAATGAAAAAGGGGCAAGCCGTCGTGAGATCGCTAATGCGACACCCACAACGACCTGCCCCTTAGGCCCGGCCAGTTGTCTGGTTGTTAGATGATGAGACGGCTTATGCGGCCACTTCGCTTTGCATGCGGAACGGCATGCCACCACGGACTTCGAGCGCGAGAATCACTCCGCTCCCAATTTTTTCGAGCTGCCTGAGCAGATCGATGTGCTCCTTCTTCAAAACGAAGTCAGTGAGTTCGGCCTCACGGCGTGGGCCGTCGTTCGCGCCAAACTTGTGCTCGGCGATGATTTTCGTGATCGGCTCAAACCGAGGCTCACCGTTTACGACGGCGAGATGTTCAATTCGGCTAAACGGGTTTTCCTGCATGAGACGCAGGAGGTGCTTGCATGCGGCAGATAGGCCGCTAATTTTTATCTCGGACATGTGTATTGTGGTCTTGAGAAGGCGGGCGACAACAGGTCCAGCGGGGTTGGTTTTGTCGCCGTTCTTCGGGTTGCTTGGGTGATCCGCCGCACCTGCAACCCGATGGGGGTGATTTTCACGCAACCGCCGAAAATGGACGGAAACGGCAGCGGAACCTCGACTCCCGAGGCACTATCCCTTGCAAAACAAAGGCCGGAAGAATCTCCCCCGGCCTTGCGTTGAAAATCGATTTTTGACGGAACCTCAGCCGATCATCCGAATACCAAAAGTCGCCGACCAGACTTTGGCTCGCCGGTTTTCGGCGTAGGGAAGGGGATCAAACTCGAAAAAGCGTTTGAGCAGGTCGGCTAGTGCCTTCTTGCTGCCGCGGAGTCGTCCCTGCTCGACCTTTCCTGTTGGAATCGGCAACGTGCCCTTGGATTCGGCCAGGCGACGGAGAAGCTCCCATGCTTCAGTGGTGTGCTGGCCGGGGGTCCTCTTCACGAAGCCCACGATGTCTCTGGACGAAAATTCAGCCACGGAGGAACCAAACTCGATACGCAGCGTATCAGGGTCGCGCAGACCGATGGTGACATGCCCCCAATTCGCGTTCGGTGGGCGAGTGTGAGGCCAACGCAAATAGGGAGGACCCGACTCGATGTTGGCGGCGACGGAAAAGCATTTGGCCGGCTCCCAGAGCATCGTGACGGCTCCGTCATCGGCGACGGCGAGAAGTTCGCCAAGCGTCGCGTGCTGGAATGTCCCGTTGTCGATGGCAGCGCGGACACGCGGAACAACGGTGTGGTTCGTCGGTGTGATTAGAGCAAACTCGCCACGGATCCTGGCCCGGACGAGGTCAACAGCCGCAAGCAAGTCGTCTTCCCGGCACGGGAGCACCAAAACCACCTCCAAGCCGTGGCTTGGTAGGGTAGTCAACCGAGCGACGTTGGGAGCTACGAGCGCCGATTGGCGGGTCGGCGAAAACCCCATGGCGGCAGCGATCTGCCGTCCGAAACGGGGCAAATCGAGACGAAAAACCGCCAAATCCAGAGCCGAGAGCGGGACGTTCGGGCTGCGAGGTTCCTCCTCAGAAACCCCGAGAAACTCGCAGTCCTGCCGCCTGATAGCCGGAATCACGCGCATCTGGCGCAGGAGGTCAGTCGGGTCGGGAATCCACTCGGCACGGTCGCTGGTCGGAATCAGGAAGGGATCAACTACCTTGAACAACGACGGCCCGCAAGCCGCCGCCCAGTGCTGTTTGGTCGAAGCAAGTCCGTCAATTTCCTCAAGTCCCCGCCACGCCGTATCCTGTCTCCTTGCCATCGGGCTTATTCGGGTTTCGGGTTGCCGAGGTTGAAGTGGCGCAGCCACAGCCAGCGTTCGACCGCCTCGCTGTCGTGGTCACGGGAAACGAGCAATTTGGTGCTGCTCCGGATCGAGACGGTGCGTGGGTTCTTTGAGTCGGTGAATTTCACGGCAAAACTCGCTTGGGAAATGCTTCCGCTTGGGAAGGGCTTGCCCGACACCCTCCAACGTTCGATCAAGTTCGGAGCTTGGTATTTGACCCGCTCCCAGTCGCCATGACCGCCGACAAAGAAGACCACTTCCTTGAGCTTGATCCACTCGATCTCATCAACCTCCGGGCAGGCCAGCGAATCCGGGCCGTCCTCGCGTAGGGGATCGAGCGTGTATTTCGCGTCTGCCCCGAAGAACTCGCCATCATCGAACAGAAGGTCGCCGAAGACTCGGCGGTAGAGGTTGAGTTGCCATTGGCTATCCACATTCGTCCGAATCTCACCGGTCTCCTTGTTGTAGATCACCACGTCATGGGTCACTGGACGGTAAACCACCAACCCCGGTTCCCCATCGTCCTCGATGCTTTCCCCGCGGTTCATGATCTCACCGTGGCGGATCACGAACCAGACCTCGTCCTCCCCCTCGTCAAAGGAGGAGACCTCGCAGTCGTCGCCCCGCTTCTTGTTGACGAAGACCGGACGCATTTCATCCGCTGCGGCCGCGAGCTTCTCCTCGGACGGGGGCGAATAGGTGACCTCCTTGTCGTCGGCAGGCTGGCAGAAGTGGAAGCTGCGGAACTTTTTGACCGTGTTGCGGTCTTGAAGCATTTTGAGAAATTCGCGCCCGCCCTCCTGCATCCAGACGCGAACCGCGACATCGACAGGGTGCAGATCCTCGTCTGGAAGGTCGAATTCGGCCGCACGGGCCTCGTCGAGCAGCAAATCGCCGTTCGCATCGGCACTCAGGGAGTCCAGGTAGTAGAGTGCGTCGATCAGGTCCCTGTCCTGTGTCGGGTCAAGCCGCATGAAGGAATCGGCGATCTGGGAATACGGAATCTGCTCAGGATCAGGACTTTGCGGAAGCGTGACCCCATTCCGCGCGAAAAAATCACCGCTGGCGCGGGCGAAATCGAGAAACAGTGATGGATCCACCCTGCGGAGCAGGGCAGCTTTGGAAAATCGGACAATGCGGACGGTGGCCATGGGGCGATCCTACCGATTTCCGAAGCGGTTTGCAAACGGAGCGTAAGAGAAAATGCGGGCCCGGTCTCCACTAGGCTCAACCTTGGTTATATCAAATCCATGGTCGGATACGCCAATTTCTACCGAAAATTGAGGAGGAGGGTAGCCCTAAGATCGAGTTGCATAACGGTTCAAACTGGCGATAATGAGGCCGAATTCAAACCGTTTACCTCCAATAAATCATGTCAGACGAGCAACCTCCGAGTATTCTTAGCTCCGAGCAGTGGGCGAAATCCATCTGCTCACCAATTCTTCGCGAGAGAGCCTACAATCGGAGAACCTCGGGGACACGTGATCTACCGCTTTCGGAACCTACGTCAAACGCTACGGGCTACTGGGAAAACGCCACGAGGATCGCAAGCAAGCCTCCAAGATGGATTGTTCAAATCGATCCTCAAGTAGGCCCGCCGATAGTGGATCTCGCAAAAGATGCCAGTGGTGAACTTCTGGCCGGAGCCGGAACACCTGGCTACATTAATAATGGAGAGGGTAAGTGCGCCATTGCAGCGTTCCGCTTGATGCCATCAATAAAGGTTTCCGATGACTCCTTTATTTTTCCTGAAAACTGGGAATGGATAGTCCAATTTGTATTTGAGAGGCCTCTACCACAAGGAACATCTGGTGACGCGTTAACCGACTTTAATGCCTCTGAGTCAACATTGTCCTACAAAGGTCGATCTGAACGAAAAACCCCATTTATCATTAGTCGAATTTCACTCATAAAGACAAGAGCCACGACTGAGGCAATAAACATACCTGGTGGAGCATCCTTTAGTTATGATGAGGCGAGTGAATCTCTGCTTGATTGGCTTAATTCTGGTAGTGCAAATGCACAAATATTTGATCCAGCCTCGCCCGATTCTAATGCAGAACTAACACAATCAGTAAGAGATGTATTTGTTAGGGAAAATGAAACAAGCTATCAAATCGACATCTACCCCGCTCCGGATTTGGTAGGCATACCCGAAACAGTATATCGATTAATTCACGCGGCACTCCGAGTCGGGAAACGTAATTTCATTTTTCATGGGCCGCCGGGGACCGGAAAGACCACACTGGCTGAATACATTGCCGAGCAAATTTCGGGGGATAACACAAGTTCAGGTGAATCCCCCTACACACTCCTTACGGCATCATCATCCTGGAGTTCGCAGGACTTGATCGGAGGGTATCAACCTATGGGGCCGGGTTTGATGAGTTTCGTCCCCGGCACAATGCTGAGAGATTTCCATAAGCCAATCATCATCGACGAATTAAATCGCTGCCCAATAGACAAAGTTATTGGCCCCCTATTTTCTGTGCTAAGCGGCCAATCGACAACTCTCCCATACCGAACCGATGTCACAGATGCTAACAGTCCGTGCTATCGGATACTGCCCCAAGGATGCGAACCATTAGAGGGAGTTGAGTTTTCTCCCGGCATCAATTGGGCGCTTATTTGCACGCTAAACCAAATCGACAAGACCCAGCTAGAGCAGATCAGCTTCGCATTACAGAGGCGCTTTGTCTGGATTAGAATCGGCATCCCGGACAACCTCGAACATTTTGTCTTTTCGATGCTTCGCAAGTTTAATTGCATTAGCGAAGAACAAGAACAGCCCTCACGGATCCCGCTGGCTGATTTCTGGAGGGCTATTAATAAATGTCGAGAACTTGGTGGCGCGCCTGTTATTGATTTCATCAAGCTTGCTCACGGAATGAAGCCAGAAATCGATTTTCTTGTTGCTCCAGATACAGACACTCAAAATATCTACATGCTTGCAATGGCTGCTACTTTTTTACCTCTGTTAGACGGAATAAGTAAGGCAGAGGCACATTCATGCGCATCTGAAGTTGCGAGCGCATGGGGACTGACCGGTAGTGCTCTAGCGGATCTGGAACATCGTTTTTTTGAGCTAGCACCGTGACAAACCCGTCCGAATCTACAATACTCGATTTCTGCCTAGCAGCGTTGTTACGCTCGTACTCTGCAAGGCACGCTAAAGGAATGGCTTTCGTAACTCCTCTAGCTAGTCATCGAGATCGTGAGGAGCTACTTGTTCGGTGGGCACTTTCGGAAACAATCGAAGAACTAGCTATGCTGGTAGTGGGAAATCCTAGGCTCATCCACTCGGCAATCAACGAAGAGACTGTGACTAATTCGGGGGTTATCTCTGGATCTGTAGATGCAAGAGCAACTTTACTTGAGCAACAACTGCGTGGAGATCCGACTATTTTTGTAGTGACAGAACCTTGCATCTCCAAGATTTCTAGGCGGAACCATGTGTTAGCGTGGGTGCTTAGGCAAGCCGAGACGCTTATTCGCGCCTCAGTAAGAAGGCATAAGATCAATTCTGATTTGGATTGGATTCACAAACATCTCAGTTTAATCGAAACGGCACTATCCATTAACCCTTTAAGAGAGATATTGTATGCTAGACTGGACAAGCGACGTCCAGGTTCTGCGTCTATTCGGGACGCGGCTAAAGCGGTTTCTCCTTTGTATTTGCTCGCGGCAAAAGCCGCACAAGAGTATGAAGAAGTAGAGTCTCTTAATCAAGAAACCCTTGGGAGAATTCTTCGTGAGGCATACATTACACAGTATGAACAATGGGAGTTACTCGAAATTGCAACTGCGCTGGCCGCCGCAGAAGCCTTTGCTGCCGTATTGATGGAACCTGTGAATTTATCATTATCCATTCAAAAATCGGGAGTAGTTGCGAATGTGGGGCCATACGAAATTCGTCTGCAAACATCATTACCTCTACGTAACTATCACTTGCTAGACCCATCTGAGAAAATAGTCAGAGAATGCGCTGAAAGCATAGATGCTTCGTTGGGTAGATCGCGCGCTGATGTAACTGTTCGGATGTCAGGCAGTAATCTTGAAGTCGCTCACCTTGAGTGTAAATGGTGCTCTTCAGAAAATTCGATTTCAACCGTCATATCTAATGCCCTTAACCAATTAGTTAGGTATTGTCGCGACACTAGACCTAATAGCATCGACGAAGCCAAATCACTGCTCAGTGACTGTGTGGTAGTATGCTCACAAATCGGTAGCTTCAAGCCACAAATTGGAGAAGAATCTATCGTAGGCCTTGTCGGCTTTGAAGATTTACTGAATGGAAAACTTGTAGATTGGGCGAAGAAAATCCATGAGAAGCACAGATTGGGAGAAACTATCTAGTTGCTCCGCCATTCGCAACAAGGGGGACATCTGAATCTTCTACAGGAACAGCACAAGGAGTATTGATTTGATAGGTCGTGGGACTTCCAGCGGTGCTTGGCGTCGGGTTTAATTGGAATCGAGCAAGAGCTCCCCTTATGTATTCGCTGTTCATTTCGATACAGCGCCACCTGCGACGTAGAGATTCAGCTACCATTCCTGTGACACATGAACCCCCAAAGGGATCTACAACTAAGTCGCCAGGATCGGTTAGAAACCGGATGAAATACTCTGGCAGGAGAGATGGGAATCTTGCGGGGTGTATGTCAATTCCATTTTTTCTGCAGAAGTCTTGATACTGACCATTGCTTTCAGTATTGGCGATAGCCAATAGATTCGGAGGAACAGATCCCCCGTTATCTTTTTGGAATTTAGTTGAAATTTGATGCCCGGAAGGGCGAAGTTTCGCTGTATATCCGTCTTTCAGCAGTCCGAGCATTGAGCTTGAATACGGAGCTAATACTCTTTTATTATTAGATTTTGGATACGGGGTTTTTGACAGCCACCATACACAGTTAACAGCATCCTTGACGCGGACTCGCCTTATGTTCACCCATTCTGCGGGTGTCGGTAATTTCGCTGGATTCCACCAATAATGTTCTTGAGCGAGATGAAAACCATATTCTTCACAAAGCATTACGAGAAGTTTGAAATGGTATAGGGATCGGGTAGGTGTGCCTGGCTTCCAAGCCCCGCCAATATCGATCACTAAACTACCATCATCACGAAGAACTCTTTGGAACCCCTCGGCAAAAGGGCGAAACCACTCACAGTAGGCTTCTGCATCTTCATTCCCATAAGACTTTTTCCTAACTAGCCCGAATGGAGGGGAGGTCATAATCAGATTCACACTTCCTGGCTTAGCTTTGCCATGGAGCCACGCCAGAGAGTCGCCTTGGTAGATTTCCCCAAGCTTAGTTTTGTGGGCTTCCGTCAATACTCCGAAGTCCCGCTTACTTGGAATTTTCGGTGGTTGGATCGCAGACGATGCGCTTTTATGTAGATGACGAAAGTAGTCGCTCAGCGACCTAAACCCCAGTGATTTTGAAATTTCTGTGATTTCTGAACGTTCGGAGTGCGTCAGGCGCAAACTAGTAACTTTTTCTCGTGGTTCCGTTGATTGGGGTCTTGGCATGGCTATAATTTTTTAGACTACATTGAACTGGGAGAAGACTGTAATACAAAAACCTTCTGAGTCAACCTTAAATTTTGCTCTAGTTCGTGCCGCCTTCACGCCGCAGATCGGGGTAGAGACTGCCCTGCCAACCTGAATGTTGCCGACTGGATGTTTGACAATGTCAAGGCAAGAGATAGAATGCCACTCGTGACCTCTTTACTTCATTTTAAAAGCCTTGGTGGCCCGACGAAATGGGATTCCAATGAGACAGGTATTCTCATGGTGGAGGATATTGACAAGAACATGGAGCCGGTAGAGATTGTCGGTAGTCTCGTTGAGGCGGAGGAAATGATTGAGTCAGACCAGAGGACTCGAAGCCCAGAAGCAGACCATTTGTGCCCAATACGCTATGTTTTGTTTCTACGGCAGGCTAATGGCAGATTCAAAGTTTCGGGGGAGTGGACGTAGGGGTCGCCAATATTCTCCGAAAGCCCTTGATCGGACTCGCCGATCTGGCAGAGGTGTGACGGATGGACAAGCCCCCTGCCAAAACCGCCTCCTCTCCCGGGAAACCGGAGGTATCGTGGCGGCCGGACAGGAGCGCGAATCCACCCGAAATCCGCGACAGAATCCCCGGATTCCACACGGATTTCACACAAATCGACTGTTCAAGACCGCACAAGCTGCGTTACACAAGTCAACCCACCAACGCATAGTTGCCCATGAATATTAAGAAAACCGCACCATCGGCAGGGTTCCTTGCCGTTCCGCCAGTTTTCTTTTGGAATTGATTGTTTGCTGTGATTCGGGTTCATAGGACTCTTTGGGTTTTTGGTTTCGATAGCGTCTCGCATGGATGCGCTCCGGTTATGCAAGGGTTTGCAGTCTCAATA
>Ga0315903_10006847_pt1 | contig 14435 bp, 15 predicted proteins | sample LakEriMetagenome_7_FD_203524 | JGI IMG/M metagenome (GOLD analysis project Ga0315903, IMG submission 203524) | Freshwater fungal communities from buoy surface, Lake Erie, Ohio, United States - Buoy 2 MA119 | ecosystem: Environmental > Aquatic > Freshwater > Lake | place: USA: Lake Erie, Ohio...
AGTGAGGTACATCTCCCAGATATTTTGAGTTTCTCCTAAGGTAGTACCTTGGTCCAGGCCTCTTACGATTTTGTCGGCAATTGTCGAAAATCTCCGACTTTTTCGTAATGCCTGGGCATTTTCAAATTTTCCTGATTAAAACGATTTCCAGGCAAATTTTGCCCTAGCAAAAAAGGGGTCTTCCCCTCGCCCCCGCCTTGGTGCGGTGCGTCAGCATATATGGGGTGTGAGTGCTTACTTACTTCGCTGAGGTGAGTAAGCCCTTACTTCACCCCAAGGGCTGAAAAAGCCCCTCAGACGGGGGATCACACTCAGGGGATAAGGTAGTACAGAGAAAAGCCCCTTGCAAGGGCATAAAACGCTCTCTGAGCCGATCTTAGGGGATAGGGTATATGACACCCTTACCCCCCTTGTGGATAACCCGTCCAAGGGGCTGAAAATCGTTCCGAATTGTTAAAGAGCGAAAATGTGAGTGCTTACTTCGCGAACACCCCCGAAAAAACCCCTCGCGGGGTCCTTTCGGTGATGCTCAGAGGGTTAGCAGAGAATCCAGAGATCGTCCCGATATACAAACACCACTCGATGCGGGTTCCCTGCGGGGCTGATGATGATGAGGCCCGTTTCGGGATCGTCCCCCCTCACCTCATACAAGGCCGGGGGCCAGATCGGGTCATCAAGGCGATAAGCGAATGAGGGGATCATGTCAGCATCACCCCCAAGGCCATCATCACCCAGAGGACCCCATAAAACCCTATCGTCCCCAGAGTGCAGACGATCCAGAACACCAGACCCCCGCGCTCGAACTCTCTCTTGAACTTAGTAGTAATCATAAAACCCCCTGTCGGTGCTCTGGGCCTTGTTCGCGAACTCACAATCAGAGAGCCATGAGAGGGCTTTGAGGGCCGAATCTGGATTCTCAATGTAGTGAACGAAACGATCCTCGGTGATCTCCGCTCCGATGGTCATATAGTAGAGATCGGTGAACGCATCGAGGCCGAATCGCTCCGCGAACTCAAGGGCCATCTGAAAATCGACACTCCCGGCCTTTTTGAACCCATTGGCCTCTAGGTCATCGAGATGATCGCTCACCTCATCGATCCACGCCTCTCCCTCAGCATCGAATCGAGGGTCATAGTTCAGAAACGATGAGTGACCATAATGCGAGGCCTGAGTGTATTTCACCGGGGCCTCATTCGCCTGAGCTAAGGCCTTAGCAGGGTCATCAAAGGGCTTATCGCTCGCTGAATAGCTCGCGCTCCATGCGTACTCATTCGAGAGCCATAGTCCGGCCCAGTAAACTCCCTCATCTTGATTGATCGTTACCATTCGGCCCGTCTGGTCCAAGAGAACGAACTTGTTCGAGGTCCCGATATGCTTTCCGATGATGTCAGCGAATGAGGGGTGAGCGAAAAAGTCGGGGTTTTCGATCAGCATGGGCCGGAGATAGTCCCGAATGTAGTGCCAAGTGTCGCTCTTCGAGATGTCTCTCGCGTTCCCGGTGCTCAGAATCCCGTTATGCATGAGCCAGAGATCGAGGCCGTGATCTTTTCGATTGAGGACCTCATACGGGTGACAATTCTCTAGATCGGTGTTGCCGTGCGTTCTCATTCTGAGATGGAACGCGCAGTCCCGGCCCTGAATGTGCGTCCGATAAAAAGATATGAACGCATCAGCATTTGAGGGCAGGGCCTTTTCGATGATGAGGGTTCCATTCTCTGAATACATGACACCGACACCATCTTGATTGAACGAATAAAAATCGGAGAGCCACTCATTCGAGAGAGGCGGAGAGAACTGCGACTGGGTTACAAGTAAACACATGAGTGAAAAGTCCTTTCGATAATTAAATGTCAGCGAGAACTAAGTCGGGAGAGGTCTGGCCCATCAATTTCGGGTGGACCTTGGCGACTGCGTTTTTCGGGAGAGAGAAACCCTTTTCGATCAGATAGTGGCGCAGATTCGGAGTGTCTCTCTTATTCTCCGGCTCGCAGATGAACTTGATGAAGTTCTCAATCGTAAGATCGGACATTCCCGTGTCGCGGGTGAAATGCCAAGTCGCGAATGTGAACTCCAGACACGCCATAATCGTCTGGTATTTCAAAGTCCCCTTGAACAATCGGAACTCGATGGTCCTCTGATTTTTGAAATTGAGGGCCTCATATCGATCATCATTCAGATGAGCGAGCGGGTCTCGATGCTGTTTCGCGTGTTTGAGCCACTCATAAGAGGCCTTTTTATTTTTGATCTGCGAATATCCATTCGAATCCCTGCGAGCGATTGCGCGAATCAATTTCTGATTCGAACTCTCATTGATGAAGAAAATCATCTTCGCGGCATGGAGCATAGTGACCCCGTTTTTGCAAACATGAACATGAAGTCCGCAAGTCCGAGTGTCGTGCGATTTCACCCCGCGCCACGCCTTTTTAAAGAACTCTAATTGTTTCGCGTGAACATCGAGGCCGGTGTACCCCGTGACCATCTCGAACCCGTTTTCGAGCGAGCCATCGTTCTCCACTCCACAATAAGGACGGCCCTCGGAATACTGAATCGCGTTCAATAGTTCTGAGGCCCGATCCTCTCGATCACCAGAGCACTCGAACTCTAATTCGAGGCCGAGTAAGACCCGCTGTTTTCTCTTATCGTACTCAGACGGAATGTGTCCGATCTCAGTCGAATGATATTCACCGATGATCGAATCCTCTTCCTCTTCATCATCTGCGTCATCGTATGAGACGAAAGTGTCTCGATGATCTGACCAGACATAATTTCGATCACGACACGATTCGCAGATCGGATAATCGTCATAGGCCCAAGAGACATCACCCGCGAACTCAATGGCCCCACAATCGTTACATTTCTCAAAATGCTCCGCGAAATGTATATCGAGAATGTCGATCCAATCGCTCCGATGATCTCTAATCCGGCGATTCCCCCGCGCATTGATGAGGTCTAAGGCCTGTCCGGGTTCTCCATCTCTGATGAACTCCCTCAGATGATCCCCAAAGGTTTTGAACTGCGTCCGAGCCGAAACGATCTCCGAGCGAGCGAGGCCGAGGGAGCTGAATCGCCAAGAGTGGCCTCGATTGCGATTACTGAGAAACAAACGAACCGAGGAAAAACGCTGAGTCCGATCAGAGGGATATTCCCCCTTAATCCTCTGCCAATAATCAATCAATGTTGTCATGTATATCCCCTAAGATATGACGCACGGTATTGTGCATCTCCGAATATAACGGAAACGCAGGGGAGAACGATGACCAGATTACAAACACCTATACAAACAAGGGTTATTGATCGAGGACCGTGTTCTCATTAAAAAGCCCCGTCCCCATCTCGATCTACTTTCCCGAAACCTTAATGAGAATCGTTCGCATTTCCGAATGTCGAATGACCCTCAGGCCGAATGTCGAAAAGCCCTTTCCCCGAATATCCGTTATTACATCAGATTAAACTCTAGGAAAATCAAGGGGTTAGCGTGGCCCTGCCATGATCGGGGCGTTTTTAGGTACCATCCGCGCCCCTGAAAGATTCCCCCATCGGCCCTGAATCCGATCAATTTCAAAATCCGGCTAAAGTTGTCGTCGTTGTTGTTGTTGTTAGACCTTTTACGAGGGAGTCTCCTCCCGAACTTTTAGACCCCCTTGGGTCCCCTATTCCTCCCCCAAAGATTCCCCCATGAAAACCAAAGCAGACAAAAAGATTTCCAAGGTCATGCGCGAGTACAGCGCTGGCAAACTCCACAGCGGCTCCAAGGCTGGCCCCCAAGTCACCTCCCGCAAGCAGGCCGTAGCCATCGCCATGAGCGAGGCAGGCAAAACTAAGAAACGTAAGTAATTTCCAAGGATCTATATGGCTCTCGAAACTGCAACCTATATTGACGGCCTGAATGCCAGTAACCCAGCGGCTTCAGATGCCATATCTTCGGCTGATGACCACATGAGGCTCATCAAGTCCACTATTAAGGCCACCTTCCCGAACATCACGGGACCTGTGACTAAGACCCAGGCCCAGATCAATGATCTGCTTGAGAAGGCTGGTGGGACCATGACGGGTCCTCTGACACTCTCAGGTGCTCCTAGCAGCAACCTTCATGCTGCCACCAAGGCCTATGTCGATAGTTCTATCTCTGCGGCGACCACGGGTGTCTCCTCGTTCAGCGCAGGTACTACTGGCCTGACCCCATCGACCGGCACGACTGGTGCTATCACCCTTGCGGGAACCCTTGCTATCGCTAATGGCGGCACAGGGGCCACCACTGCGGCCGCCGCTCGGACTAGCCTCGATGTCCCATCAAACGCCGGCGTAGGTGCTTCAGGGACCTGGGGTATCTCAATTAGCGGCAGTGCTGCCTCAGCGAGTTCTGTGTCGAGTTCGGTTGTCCTTGACGCCACAGCAGGAGCCTCAGCAGGTGCTGTAGGGACCTATGGTTTCTTTCGGCCCTCTACCGGGTTTACCGGAACTACAGCCCCAGGGACCACAATTTCTGGATCAAGCCTCCAGTATTACTCGGTGGCCGAGAACTCAGACAGAAAGGGTTCTTCCCCATCAGGCACATGGCGGCTTATGGGCTATGGCGACTACGGTGCGGTCTTCTTGCGTATCTCCTAAGGAATTTAGATGAAAGTTATTGAAGCAAAGAACCCCCAGTGGGCTAACGCAGAAAAGACACAGATTGATTTAGTGGTGACTTTTGAGCAGATCGGTGAGGTCCCCTTCACAGCGGACGTTAGTGACTCTGTGGAGTATGGCAGGAGCCTCTTCTCTAGAGCCTCTGCGGGTGAGTTTGGCCCTGTTGCAGCCTATCCGGTGGAGCGAGAGGCCGCTAAGATTCGCACGGTCCGTGACGACAAGCTGGAGAGCCTGGATGCTGTGGTGTCTAACCCGATCCGTTGGGCCTCGTTTACCGAAGAACAAAAGCAATCGTGGATCAATTATCGGCAGGCTCTTTTAGATGTTCCTCAGCAGCCTGGTTTCCCATTTGATATTGTATGGCCTTCGCAGCCATAAGGGAGATATATGGCTCTTGAAACAGGAAGTTTTATTTCGGACTTAAATGCGTCCAACCCCCAGAGCACTGACTCAGTAGCTCAGGCTGATGATCACCTACGGCTCATTAAGTCAACGGTCAAAGCCACATTCCCAAACATCACTGGTGCTGTCACCAAGACGCACACCCAGTTGAACAACACGCTGGATAAGACAGGCGACACCATGACGGGGGCCTTGACCCTCTCTGGCGCACCCTCAAGCAACCTCCATGCTGCCACCAAGCTCTATGTCGATACGGCAGATGCTGGCAAGGTAGACTCCACCCGAACCATCACAGCAGGCACGGGCCTGTCTGGCGGTGGCGATCTGTCAGCTAACCGGACCCTCTCGATTGCCTCAGGCGGCGTAGGGACCACTCAGCTGGCTGATGCTGGCGTCACCACAGCGAAGATCGCTGATGCGGCTGTCACCCCCGCGAAGTTGTCTCAAAAGTTGACTGCGGCTACAGCCCAAGTGACCACCTCAGGGACCTCCAAGGACTTCACGGACATCCCCTCTTGGGTTAAGCATATTACTGTAGTTTTCAACTACGTTACTCTAGCCACCAATGGGGATGTCTTAGTCCAAATTGGAGACTCAGGCGGTCTTGAGACAACTGATTATGTTTCGTCCTGTACGAACTCCTTTAGCGGTGCTACCGCAGCCAACGGCTTTTTAGTACGTCTTTCCAACGCCGCTTTTGCCATGACTGGGACAGTCAGTCTACACAACACCAGTGGGAACACTTGGGTCGCTACGGTTGCTGGTGGAACCTACAACGCGAGTTATGCAGGCATAATTGGCGGCGGTACAAAAACCCTTTCAGCAACGCTAGATCGTCTTCGTGTGCTTACATCAGACGGCGGTGCGTTTGATAACGGAAGTCTGAACATCTTCTACGAGTAAACTACCATGGACGATCTGAAGAATCTCCCAGAGGGTATCGTCCCTCTGGACCTAGTATATAACCGTCTTTTTCAACAGGGCTACTCTCCGCTTCAGATCGCCATGATGTATAACAACATGGGAGACCAAAGCGCTCTCATGGGTCGCGTAGGCGGTCAGATGAATGTTGGAGACACCAATAGGATCGGCGCAGGAGTCGGTTATAATCTTGATCTAAAGAATAAGACCGGAGCCTTGAACAACGTAGACCTGAACTGGTCGAACCCAAACTACAACGCCAACATAGCCTATGACACGGTAAACCGTAACATCGCCAATGTCGGTGTTGGGGCAAACCTCGGACAGGGGCAGAACCTCTCTGCAAATTACAACCCTGTGATGAAGGCTCTACAACTAATTTACAAGCGACAGTTTTAATCGAGGATATATGGCTAATCTCCCTGTTAGAAATCTGGGCGGGGTCGGGGTGGTTACCGATGTCAACCCTTATGACCTCCCCAACAACGCATTCAGCGATGCCCGTAATGTCCTTTTCGATGATGGCAGGGTGAGCAGAGCGCCGGTCTTCAAGCAACTCTTCCCTGCCCCGTTCTCGGAGAGCACGTTTACGTCTATCACTGGTACGTTTGAATCCAACACCAACACCTTTGAGAATGCTCTAGGAGAGCCTGTCACAGACATTCGGTTTGTGGCCTCCTTCTCAGATCCCACTGACGGTGAAGTGGCGCTGATCGCTGACCGCACCGGGATTGTCAGGACCTACCCCAACGGAGAACTAGCCTTTGCCACCCCCGGTGGGACCCTGGTCACCAATGAGGAACCCTGGGCGCATACCCAGGTGGCTGGCATTAGCGTCCTGTCACGGGCCGGGATGGCCCCCTATGGCCGTAAGGTCGATGTGGACGGGAACTATCAGTACTTCAGCGGCGATTGGGCTGCTACAGACACCTGCGCTGTGGTTCGAGGCTACCTCGACTTCCTGATTGCAATGAACGTCAACAAGGGTGCTAACGAGTACCCAACGATGGTCAAGTGGTCTAACCCGATTCAGGTCGGAACCACGGTGGCTAACATTGCCTGGGACCCAACAGATCCAGCCAACACGGCTGGTGAGAACATCCTTGGGGAACTCCGAAACCCGATCCTAGACGGACTGGCCCTCGGGTCCCAGTTTATCATTTACAGTGAGAACCAAGTGTATCTCATGGAGTACACAGGCTCCTCGCTGGTGTTCAATTTCCGTCGTCTGTTCGCCACAGGCGGTATTATCAACACGAATTGTGTCACAGAGGTGGAAGGCAAGCACTATGTATTTGGCAGCGATGATATTTATATCCATGACGGTATTAGCCGAAAGAGCATCGCAGACGGTCGTGTCCGTAAGAGGATCTTTGACAATATCCTAAGGGACAACTTCAAGAGATGTTTTGTCCTCCACGACTCGGCTCGAAGCATCATCTATTTCTGCTACAAGTCAAACCAGAGCAACCTAGGGTTCTACAACACCGAGTTCTGCAACTGTGCGGCTGTCTACAACTACAAGAACGACACCTGGACATTTATGGATCTGCCCAACATCGTTGGCGGCTCTGAGATTACCTACGACTTGTCGGCCAAGACATACCCCAACACCTCGAACAGTTACCAGCAGTACAATACGTCCTACTCCTCGTTCTCTGCGGATACGGCGAAGGTTCCAGCCATGGTTGGAAACACGGATGTGGCTAACGGAATCACGGAAAGCCGCACTTACGCTGCTGACCTGCCGACTAGCGGTAAGCTGTCGATCCCGCCCAACACCGAGACCCTCAAGGAAGCCTTCGTTGAGCGCATCGGCATTGACTTGGATGAGGCTCAGTTGCCCCTTCGGGCCTACAAAACCGTTCTTGCCATCATCCCACAGGCCGAGTTTCACGCCTCTGCTGGCAATCTGAACATGAAGATTGGCGCGGCTGACAAACCGGCTGAGTCTATTGTTTGGTACACGGACTACACCTTCAGCCCAGACACCACAGACAAGGTTGATACCAGGGCCTCAGGTAAGTATTTGGCCTACCGGCTTTCCATGAACGAGATTGAGGACTTTAGATTCTCTGGATTTGATGCGGAGGTCGTGAGCACCTCTAAGAGGTAAGCATGACTACTATTACAAAGTTAGAGCAATACACACGCTCGCCACACCCAGGGTTGCCTGAGTCTCAGATCAAGTACCTTCAGGAAGAACTTAGGAAGCTAGAGGTGACCCTCCAGGGGGCCTACAATGTCATGCGAGGCACTGGGCCATATCTCAGGACCCCCTTTGGCTCCTTCTGTAGCACTCAGGATCAAACCGCAGCCAACACAACGACTGCCTATGCAATGACCCTGAACACCACAGAGGTGGCTAACGGGGTTTCCGTGACCAACAACTCACGGATTACCGTTGATCACCCTGGGGTCTACAACCTTCAGTTCAGCGCACAGTTTGTCAACACAGATTCAGCCGAGCAGGACATCAGCATCTGGTTCCGAAAGAACGGGACTAACATTGTTAGGTCCAATAGCGAGTTCACAATTCACAACCGTCACGGATCGGTCGATGGAGCGTTGATTACTGCGCTAAACTTCTTTGTTGAACTGAGCGCTGAAGACTACGTTGAGATCATGTGGAAGGTGTCGAATACTGGCGTAAGCATTCAGCATATTGCGGCCCAGACGAACCCAACAAGACCCGAGACCCCCTCGGTGATTGCAACTTTGGCGTATGTGTCTGAGTTGCCATGATGATCCCTGAGGTGGTTCACGAGCATTACCTAAAGGTCCCTGTTATCAAACGTGAGCACTTCACCGTATGGTTTGAGGAGCACGTTAAGGGGACCTTCATTCACTGCGAAGTGACGAAATACAACGCTAGTGTAAGAGCCGAGATGGTTGAGACCTGGGGTCTCCTTCGGTGGTTGCACGGCGGTCCAATCTATGCCCTGCACGATTTCTCAGACCGCAAACACGAAAAGTTTTTACGATTGTTTGGATTCAGGCCGCATCAGTGCCTACCGAACTTAAAACAAATTTGGATTTGGAGGAATACTGATGGGTAGTTTATTTCAAAGTAAAAGCACGGCTGTATCAGACCCTGTATCAAAGCAGGCTTTTCAAACAGTCCTGCCTGCTCTTCAAACCGGCGTTACAGGTTCTATTGACCTCTTCAACCGATATAACGCAAACCCTGCCTATACCGGACAACGTGTTGCCGGTCTAAACCCGTTTCAGACGGGAAGCGCCAACACTCTTGGTGATTTTGCACAAGGTTTTACCCCCAACGCTACGAACGCTGCGTCCAATCTCGGGTTCTCTAACATTGGAGCCGGGATGGGCTTTGGTTCCAACGCACAGGACATCTTTAGTCGTGCGTCTATGGACCCGACACAGCAGATCATCGACCAAGCAGGTCAGTTTGCTGACAACCCTTACACGCAAGGAATGATCGATGCTGCTTCTCGGGACGTTACTCGGAATCTCTTTGAAAACCAGCTTCCTGGTATCGACCGTGCTGCTGTTGGCGGTGGTAATCTAAACTCCACCCGTGCGGGTGTTGAGTCTGCAATTGCCCAGCGAGGCGCTGCTGACCGTCTTGCGGATCTGTCTTCGGACATCCGTGGGAAATTCTTTGGTCAGGGCCTAGGCATGGCGCAGAACCAGTTCAACCAGAACCTCCAGAACATGATGGCTTCCAATCAGGACCTGATGAGAGCCGGTCAGTTCGGCATGGATGCTCTGGCAGGCACTCAGAACATGGCAAATGTTGGCTTTGGTCAAGGTCAGATGGCTGGTGGTCTATTCCAAAATCAGAACCAAGCCGAACTCGATGCCAACAAAGCCGTCTTTGACGAGTCGCTTGCTAATCGCTTGGCGACGCTTGGTCCCCTCTTTGGTGCTTCACAGGCTGGTCAAGGATTCCGTAGCGTTGCTGGAGTTACTCAGCAGCCTTCTATCGTATCCCAGATTGGTGGCCTGATGCAAGGCGCTGGTGCGATGGCTAAAGGCTTTGGGTGGTCTGACATTCGCATGAAGCAGAACATCAAGGTCATTGGCGCTCTTGAGTCTGGACTTCCTGTTTACTCGTTTGAGTACAAGCCAGAGTTCAAAGACATTGCAGGCCACGGCCCGTTCGTTGGTGTGATGGCGCATGAGGTTGAGCAACTGATTCCCGAGGCTGTCGGCGTTGCGTCTAATGGCTACAAGTACGTTGATTATGCGAAGGTGAGGTAATCATGCCTGGAATTTTTGATGTGCTTACTTCTAGAGGAATCCTGAACTCCATGTTCGGAGGCCAACCGCAACCTGTCGATCCACGAACAAAAGCAACCGCCAACCAGCAGACGATGATGGACATTCTAGCAGGTCGTCAGCCTGTGCCGCAACGGTCTAATGACCCAGCACTGATCGCCTCTAATCCTCCACCGGCTTTGACACAAGCAAACCAGCAAGACATGGTTGCTGATATGGACGCTTCGTCTGCTGCCAACCCCTCCCCTATGGTTCAGGCGATGATAAATCAAAGCCAACCTCAGGCCTCTTATGATGCCCCAGACACGGCACAGGCTTTGGCGCAGGCACAGATTGATCCAACTAGGGTTGCTCCTGGTCCCGATCCTTTTGCTAACACCTACAACAAAACAGCGACGGCTTACCAAGGCGCTCTTAAGTCTGCACAGGATAGCAAGAGTGATTACGGCTGGGCAGACGCTCTGATTGACGCTGGCCGTGGCCTGATGATCGCCGGGTCTCCCGATCCCGCTAAGGCTGCTGCTTCGTTTGCTGATGCGTGGGCCAACGAGAGAGCGGGACGCAAGAATAAGGTCACTCCTTTGGCTGATGGCGCGTTCTCAATGGTCACCAAGCCGGACGGAACTTACGAAATCGTCCGCAACGATCAAATCGCCAACTACATTGGTGACAGAGATGTTGCCAAGTTCCAACAAGCGTTACAGAAGGTTATTCTTGGTGGTAGAGTTCAGGCCGAGGTTGCTGCTGATAGGGCAGCAGTCAAAGCAGGTGAAGAAGCTCGTCCTCTGCTCAATGATGTAACAAGCATGATTGGCCGCTGGAACCAAGCCCAAGAAATTATTAAAGGCCAAGGTACTAGTGCTCAAATTCAGGGCGCGTTCCCAACAATTGCTGGTTTCTTTGGTGGTGATCAAGTTGCCGCTAACAAGTTCCTTGAGGGCCTTACTGTTGACGAGACCTTGCTCAACACTGCTCGGACTAAGGGTGCTATCTCTAACCAAGAGATGAACCTGTTCAAGGCTCCGATTCCTTCGACCACGGATGATCGTGAGAAGGTTTGGAGACCGTGGATTGAGAAGCGTATTGAAGTCCTCAACAAACTCAAGACCTTCTACGAGGGTGAAGTAGCTCGTGGGACCGCCGCTGGTGCTCCTGCGACAACTCCCGTTGCTCCTAATGCAGCCCCTGCTGCCGCACCTGCGGCTTCTTCAGGCGGTCCTACAAGAGTCTCTTCTGAGGCTGATTGGGCAAACCTTCCAAGCGGCACTCAATACATTGGTCCTGACGGAAAACTACGAACTAAACGATAGAGGTGTTTATGGCATGGCAAGATGATCCGGTAGTAAACGCCACTGCCCAACAGGCCCCTGCGTTCTCTGACAATACCAAACGATTTCTTGATTTTTTGGCAAAAGCAGAAGGTGCAGATTACAACGTAATTACTGGTGGTAGTCGTTTTGATGATTTTTCGAGACACCCCGGCGTAGTTGGTATGGTGACAAAACAAGGCCCGTCCACAGCGGCGGGTCGTTACCAGATTACAAAAACCACCTACAATGACGTTGCCCCAAAACTAGGAATCACCGACTTTTCTCCAGAGAGTCAAGATCGCATCGCCGTTGAATTGATTAGGCGAAGCGGTGCATTAAATGATGTTGAGGGCGGTAATTTTAACGCTGCTATTCAGAAACTTGGAGGAACTTGGGCTTCTCTCCCAAGCAGTCCGTACGCAGGACATCCACGCAGGTCTGCGGAATGGGTCAACAAGGCTGTTATGTCCTTGTTCCCCTCCGCTCAGGCTCAAGGAAACCCCACATCTTCACAAGGCGCACCTATGGTAGCAACTGCTAAAGGCGGGTGGATGGATGACCCCGTGGTCGAGCAACCAGCCCCTGCCAAAACAAAAGGCGGGTGGATGGACGATCCGGTTGTTGGCGAGAGCAACAAAGCCACCCTTCCGGACATCACGGTTCCTGCTAAAGCAAATACTCCTGCAAAGCCTGAAAAGAAAACATCCTTCCTCCAAGACGTAGGCATAGGCGCTGCTGATGCCTTGTCTTTCGGCTTCGCTGACGAGGCGTATGCCAAGGCTATGTCCGCACTCAAGGGAACCAAGTACGAGGACGAACTTAAGACCGCCCGTGAGACAATCGATCAGGCAGGCCCAGGCAAGTACGTTGGCATGGGAGCCTCGTTTTTAGTCCCCGGTGTCGGTGTTGTCCGCGCTGCTAACACAGCAGGTCGTCTTGGTAGAGCAGCCGCTGGTGCGGCCACAGGCGCTACTCAAGGCGCTCTGTATGGCGCTGGCTCGGCTGATGGTGATCTTGCAGACCGAGCTGCTGGCGCGGCAACGGGCGCGGCCACAGGCGTTGTCCTTGGCGGTGCTCTTGGTAGCGTCATCCCGTCTAGCGTCAAGCAGGAAGGCAACGCCATCATAAAGAAGGCTGGCTCTGAAGGCGCGGCCAAGATGGACGCTGAGATCATCCGTGACATCAACCAAGTAGCTGGTGGAGCAAACCAGCGAGGCGTTGCTGTCGGGGCTACTCAACTCAACGCTCTTGAAAACAGATATATTGGTGACGTTCAGAACGCTCTCAAAACAATCGGAAAGAAAGACCTTGAGGCATCTGGTCTCAAAGCCGATGACATTGCAGCAGCTATTCGTGATCGTCGAATCATTGGGGAAGACTCACTAAATGCACTCAGGGGAACGACAGCAGGCGATGCCCTGGCTAGCGCGATTGAGAAGGCGCAACGAGCGCGTTCTCTCACTGCCGCTGTCCCTGCCGCTACTAACCCTCTGGCTCGGCTTGGTCGGGCTGCTCTGGATCTGGCTCCGATTCCTCAGCCTGTACGATATGTTGGGCAAAGGGTTCTCGGATCTCGTCAGACTCGTGAAGATGTAGCATCTAAACTGGTGTCTGATAAGCAGGCTGAGGCCGCAGCAAATGTGTTGAGTCGTTTGGGTCCTTCCGACGCTACGACCAACCTTACCTCGCTTCAGCAGATGGCTAACCAAGCCCGTGCGGCTCAATTGGCGCAGGCCCAAGCAAGGGCGAATGCTAGAGCTACCGCTAAGGCTCCAAAGGTTGAGAACCCGAACGCCATGATCTCGGAGGCCCAGTCTAAAGACCCCTCCTACATCATTGGACTATCGAATCAACTCGGCGCTCCCCGCAACCAGAACCAGATGGACGAGTTCTCAAAACTCATCCGTCAGCAGATGGAGGCACGGGTAGCCAAGGAAAACCTAGCCAAACAGGCTCAGGATGCAACCAAGGCTGCTAGGGATATGCAGACCCGACTATCGGTTCTCCAAGAGACCCGCAGACCCCTCGGTGGCGCGTTCCAAGAGCTGCTCCCAGGAGGACGGGCTAACACGAACCTCCCCTCCCGCGAGGCCATCGACGCTCTACGTCTGGTCAAGCGCCAAGGAGGCGCGGTGGGTGAGGCAGCGGACCAAGTGCTCAAGAGCCGTCCGGTGACTAACGAGGATGCCTTCTACGGCCTCCAGAACGCCCTCAGAGGGCTTCAGGAGCGTGGGATACTCTCGGGTAGTCCCCAGGCCGCTGGAGCCGCTGCAAGCCCTGTACGCAACCCTATCTCCTACGCCGAGGCAGTCCGCACAGCCGGTGAGGCCGCAAACCTCGCTCGTTCGTCTGCCCCCAGCAAGGAACTGGCTCAGTTTGCCACCAAGGTTGCTGGCACGAAGGCCCCCGCAGATAAGGTCAAACTCCTACAAGATCGTCTCGGTAAGACGACCGACCCTGCGGAGATCAGTTACCTAACAAACTTTATTGAACCCTTGACCCGCTTTGGGGCCAAGTAAGGAGACTAATTGAAACCTTTTGACCTGTACCAGCATTTCCACAAGTTCTGCGAGATGCTGGACAACGATAGATTACCAATAGAAACACGCATGGGTTTAGGCAAGGAGTGGCTTCGGGCGCTCCCTGCCACCATGCTGTGTGTGCCTTATGAACTATCCCGTGACCTGATTCATACAGCAATGCAGGGACGTTTACGAGACAAGGAGCAAGAATATGGAAGAGGCCAAGGAAAAGCCTCCGAGCACCCGCAAGCGAGCGGGGGACAAGTGGAAGCATCAAGCCAGACCCGGACGGGAGCAGAACCTCTTCGTGAGGATGCAAGAGACCGAGGAGGGAAGGCTGCTGTGGAAGATCTGGACCGACCGAAGATTCCTAAAGCCCAACGGAAAGGGACCAGGACGGCCT
>Ga0315903_10006848_pt1 | contig 14435 bp, 6 predicted proteins | sample LakEriMetagenome_7_FD_203524 | JGI IMG/M metagenome (GOLD analysis project Ga0315903, IMG submission 203524) | Freshwater fungal communities from buoy surface, Lake Erie, Ohio, United States - Buoy 2 MA119 | ecosystem: Environmental > Aquatic > Freshwater > Lake | place: USA: Lake Erie, Ohio...
GATCAGACTCTTCCGCGAATCCATTCTTTGACAGTCCGCCTGGCGGCCGGTACTGTTTCAGGAGTCGCGTTCGCCTCCACGTCAGGATCCGCTGCTGCTCGCACCCGTCATCGGTCCCGTCCCGGCTCGATGGCCTTCTTTCGGCAGCGCGATGGAATGGATGGCGGTGGCCTGACCCTGGTCGGCTCGCATCCCCGTTTTCCCTTCGGGAGAAGCCGCGCGCCGAGTCGAGGGCCTTGATCGTGGTGGTCGTCCGGCGATGGGGTCGGCAGAAACGCCTCCCCGATAAGGGCCATCATGAACTGCTCGCCTCGAAGGCGGCCCGCCAACCGCGGGACCGCCATGCGCTTCGTCGTCTTGCTCGTGCTCGTCGGACTCGCGGGGCGTTCCCCGGCCGCCGACGTCCTGCTCTACAACTATCTGCAGACCAGCCTGATCGGGACGGGCTTCTACAACGCGTACGCCTTCGGGGACAGCGCCGAGAAGCTGGCCCAGCGGTTCGTCACCCAGACCGGCGGCAACGTCGTCACCGACGTGAAGGTGAACGTCTGGACCGGACTCTCCAACCCCGGCACCTTCACGGTCAGTCTCTATTCCGACAACTCCAACAAGGTCGGAACGAGCATCGCCACGCTTGGCACCCGGGACATCCAGACGATCTACGCGTCCTCCGGCACGACAGCCGCCGTCGCTTTCAGCGGCCTCAGCCTCGGCCTGACGCCCACCACCTCCTACTGGGTCGTGGTGGAGAACGACACTGGCGTGGTCGGCAGCGGGATGTACTGGGGCCACGGCGGGGCCGGATCCAGTTCCTACGTGTCGCCAAACCCCACGACCGCCGCCCGGTTCAGATCCTACGGCACGCCACAATGGCAGAACGTCACCCCGCCCGCGCTGGGCATGCAGGTCACCGCTGTTCCCGAGCCGGCACCGGGGAACGTCACCTGGAACGTGCCGTCGGGCAGCTGGAACGTCGGCTCCAACTGGGTGGGCGGATTCACGCCCTTCGCGAGCGGCACTGCGATCGTCGACGGTGGCCGGACGACGCTGCTCGGGAGTGACGTCGTCGGCACCGCGGCCAGGGCCATCATCGCCAATACCTCCACCGGCACGATGAGCTTTTCCGGCGGCCAGTTGACGGCCACGTCGAGCATCGTGGGCATGAGCCAGGGGTCGAACGGCACCGTGACCATCAGCAGCGGCACCTGGACCAACAGCGGCGACCTCGAACTCGGCCGCTCCGGCACCGCGACGATGCAGATCTCCGGCGGCCGGGTGAGCAACGCCACCGGCTACATCGGCAACTACTACGTCACCGTGGGGGCCAACGCCACCGGCAGCGCCACCGTCACCGGCGGGACCTGGGCCAGTTCTGGCGACCTCTTCGTGGGCTGGTCGGGCGATGGCACGCTCACCGTCAATGGAGGGGTGGTGACGAATGCCAACGCCACCGTGGCGCTCAACCAGGGCTCCCGCGGCACCGCGACGATCACGAGCGGCAGCTGGCTCACCAGCGGCACGCTCACCATCGGCGGCACCGGGCTTGGAGTCGCGGTCGCTTCCGGCGCGATGCTCGTCAACGGCGGCTACGTGTCGAACAGCGTCGGCGTGCTCGGCGGCCTGCAGCTTTCCACCGGCACCGCGACCGTCACGGGCGGAACGTGGGCCACCAGCGGCATCCTGAGCATCGGAGATCTCGGCACCGGGAGGCTTGTGGTGAGCGGTGGGAGAGTCACGAGCGGCAGTGGCTTCATCGGCAGGAGTTCCGGCGGCCAGGGCACCGTCAGCGTGAGCAGCGGCACGTGGGCCACGAGCGGCGATCTCGCCATCGGCAGCGCCGGCACGGGCTCGCTTTCCCTAAGCGGCGGCAGCGTGACCAGCGGGAGCGGCGTGCTCGGTGCCACCGCCGGATCCAACGGCACCGCGACGATCAGCGGCGGCACGTGGGCCATCGGCGGCAATCTCACGGTCGGCGGCACCGGCAGTGCCGCGGTCACCGTATCGAGCACCGGCGTCGTCAGGGTCAACAGCGGCACCGGCGCGATCACGCTCGCCTCGGCTGCCGGGTCGGTCGGCACGCTGAACCTCGGGGCCGGAGGGGCGGTCGGCACGCTCGCCACGAGCACCATAGCGGGCGGGGCCGGCACGGCGACGGTGAACTTCAACACCACGGGCGTCACCTTCACCACGCCGCTCACCGGCACGCTCGTCGTGAACCAGGCGGGGCCCGGCACGACGATCCTGAGCGGCAACAACTCCTACGCCGGCACCACCGCCGTGACCGCGGGCACCCTGCAGGTCGATTCGAACGCGCGGCTGGGCACCAGCACGCTTTCGCTGAGCGGTGGCAGCCTCCGCTTCGGCGCGGCCTTCAACGACCTCCGCGGCATCGCGCTCGGCAGCGGCGGCGGCACACTCGACACCAACGGCTTCGCGGTTTCCTCCACGTCATCGCTCTCCGGCAGCGGTGCCCTGACGAAGGTGGGGCTCGGCTCGCTCACGCTGTCGGCGAGCAGCAGTTACACCGGCGGTACGATCGTGACCGCGGGCACGCTTTCGGTGGCCTCCGGCGGCGCGATCAACCACGCGGCGGCGGCCACGACGGTCGCCTCCGGTTCGGGTCACTCGGCAGCACTCGTGATCGCCGGCGGCATGGTCACGGGCTCGACCGCCACGCTCGGCAGCGGCACCGGTGCGATCGGTGCCGCGACGATCTCGAGCGGCACGTGGGCCAACGGCGGGAGCCTCACCGTCGGGGCGTTTGGTTCGGGCACGATGCTCGTCAGCGGCGGCAGCGTGACGGCCAGCAGCGGAATGCTCGGCAACGCCGCGGGCTCGAGCGGCGCCGCCACGATCAGCGGCGGCAGCCTTGCCACGAGCGGTTCGTTCACGGTCGGCAACGCGGGACGGGGAGCGTTGGTCTTGAGCGGCGGCAATGTGACCGCCGCCAACAGCGGCATCGGCTTTGGCGCGGGCTCGAGCGGCACGGCCACGGTCACGAGCGGGACCTGGTCCAACGGCACCTACCTCTACGTCGGCCATTCTGGCACGGGGTCGCTCGTCGTCGATGGCGGCAGCGTGACCGACCAGTGGTCCTACATCGGCTACACGGCCGGCTCGAGTGGCAGCGCGACGATCACCGGCGGCACCTGGAGCAGCACCAGCGACCTCACCATCGGGTATTCCGGTACCGGAGCGATGACCATCAGTGGCGGCCGCGTGGCCAACGTCCGCAGCTGGGTCGGTTTCTCCGCGGGTTCGAGTGGCAGTGTCACCGTGTCCAGCGGCACGTGGGCCAACAGCGGCAATCTCGACGTGGGATCGGGCGGCAACGGCAGCCTCGTCGTGAGCGGCGGGAGCGTGAGCAACACCGCCGGGTATCTGGGCAGCAACGGGGGCGTGAGCGGCACCGCGACGGTCAGCGGCGGAACATGGTCGACGGCGTCGCTCTTTGTCGGATTCATCGGAAATGGAAGGCTCGACGTCACTGGGACCGGCGTCGTGACCGTTGGCGGCGGCAGCGGCACGATGACGCTCGCGCGGTTTGCCGGAGCGACCGGCACGGTCAACCTGGGCACCGGCGGCGCCGCCGGCACGATCGCCGCGGCGGTCATCACGGGCTCCCGCGCCGGATCGACCGTGAACTTCAACCACACCAACGACACCACCCTTGCGGCGTCGCTCATCGGCACGCTCACCGTCACCAAGGCGGGCCTCGGAACGGCCACGCTGAGCGGCACCAATACCTACGCCGGGACCACAACCGTGACCGGTGGCCTCCTGCAGATCGATGCCAACTCGCGGCTGGGGTCGAGCACGCTCGGGCTCGCCGGCGGCGGCATCCGGTTCGGGACGGCCTTCAACGACCTGCGGAGCACGACACTCACCGGCAGCGGCGGCACGTTCGACACCAACGGCTTCACGGTCTCCTATGCGTCGGCTCTTTCCGGCACGGGCGGCCTGACGAAGACGGGCCTCGGCACGCTCACGCTGGCGGGTAACAAGAGCTACGGCGGCGGCACGACGGTCACGACGGGCACGCTCGCGGCCGGCGCCGCCGGGGCGTTTGGCAGCGGCGGGATCACGGTCGGACCCGCGGGCACGCTCGATCTCGCCGGCTACGCCGTGACCAACACGATCACCAACGGCGGCGGCTCGATGGTCAATGCCGCCGCCTACGGCGGTAGCCAGGCGGTGACGGGTGTCGTCTCGATGACCGGCACGATCGGGGGAACGGTGTCCGTCGCCGCGGCGGGCGAACTCAAGGGCACCCAGACGGTGTTCGCCGGCCCCGTCTCTCTGGCAACCGGCGGCCAACATTCGCCGGGCAGTTCACCGGGCACGCAGACCTTCGCCGCTGGGCTCTCGTACGATGCGGGTTCGATCCTCACCTGGGAGCTGATCGCCAACACGACCGCCGGCGCGGGCACGAACTTCGACTCTCTGAGCGTGACGGGTGGCAGCCTGTCGATCGCCGCCGGCGCGATCATCAACCTCGATTTCAGCGGAGCCGGATCGACCGTGAACTGGAGCGATCCATTCTGGGCCACCGGCCACTCGTGGACGGTGATCGACGTGACGGGCGCGGCGACGAGTGCCGGGAACTTCACGCTGGGCACGGTCGGCACCGATTCGCTGGGCCAGTCGCTCTCCACCGTCAGGCCGGAGTCGTCGTTCTCGCTCACCCGCAGCGGCAGCGACATCGTGCTCGTGGTCGTGCCCGAGCCTTCGGCGGCGGGGCTCGCCCTCGCCGGTCTCGCCTGGGGTAGTCTTGCGGCCTGGCGGCGACGTGGCTGCCAGGTCCGGATTCGGTCGACAGCATGATCGCACGGTTCTTCATCGAGCGGCCGATCTTCGCGTCGGTGATTTCGATCGTGCTCGTGCTCTGCGGCGGGGTCGCGTCGCTCACGCTGCCCACCACGCAGTATCCGGAGATCACGCCCCCCACGATCGAGGTCTCCACGATCTATCCCGGGGCCAACGCGGAGCTCGTCCGCGACACGATCGCCGCCCCGATCGAGCAGCAGGTGAGCGGCGTGGAGAACGCGCTCTCGCTGAGCTCGCAGTGCACCAACGACGGCCGCTACCGGCTCACGGTCACGTTCAAGCCCGGCACCGACCTCAACATGGCGCAGGTGCTCACGCAGGTGCGCGTCACGCTGGCGATGCCGATTCTCCCAGATCTCGTGCAGCGGGAAGGGGTGGCGGTGCTGAAGAAGTCACCCGCGGCCATGATGATCGTCAACTTCACCGCCGCGAAGGACGCCGCGGGCACGCCGCTCTACGACGAGACCTTTCTCTCCAACTACGCCACGATCCAGGTTCGCGACGAGCTGCTCCGGGTGGAGGGAGTCGGCGACATCGACTTCATCGGGCAGCGGGACTACAGCATGCGGGTCTGGCTCGACCCCGAAAAGATGGCCGCGGTGGGCCTCGCCCCCGGCGACATCCGCACCGCGCTGGAGAACCAGAACTTCCAGGTCGCGGCGGGCAGCGTCGGCCAGCAGCCGGCGCCCGGCGGCCAGGCATTCCAGATCCCGCTCTCGGCGGTGGGCCGGCTGGTGACGGCCACCGAGTTCGGCGATGTGATCGTCAAGGAGACCGCCGCCGAGACGGGCGACGTGGACAGCGTGATCGTGCGGCTGCGGGACGTCGCCCGGGTCGAGCTCGGGGCCCAGTTCTACGACCAGATCTGCCGACTCGACGGCGAGCCGAGCGTGGGCATGAACATCTACCAGCTGCCCGGGTCCAATGCGATCGCCACAGCTGCGGCCGTGCGGGCCAAACTGGCGGCGCTCGGCGAGCGGTTCCCGCGGGGCCTCGAGGCGCGGGTGATCTACGACACCACGCCCTTCATCGAGGAGTCGAAGGCGGAGGTGCTCAAGACGCTCCGCGACGCGATCATCCTCGTGGCCCTGGTGGTGCTCCTCTTCCTGCAGAACTGGCGGGCCACGCTGATCCCGCTCGTGGCGGTGCCGGTGGCGATCGTGGGCACGTTCGCCTTCATGGCGGCGCTGGGGTTCAGCCTCAACAGCCTCTCACTCTTCGGACTGGTGCTGGCGATCGGGATCGTCGTGGACGACGCCATCGTGGTGGTTGAGAACGTGGAGCGTTGGATCGAGCACGGCCTCACCCCGCGAGAGGCCTCCTTCAAGGCGATGGAAGAGGTGACCGGGCCGGTGATCGGCGTGGCTCTCGTGCTCTGCGCGGTGTTCATCCCCTGCGCCTTCATCGCCGGCATCGTCGGCCAGTTCTTCCGCCAGTTCGCCCTCACGATCGCGGTCTCGACGCTCCTCTCGGCCGTGAATTCGCTGACGCTTTCGCCGGCGCTGGCGGCAATCCTGCTGAGGCCCAAGGGCTCTGCCCCCGACGTGGCCGACCGGATCCTGGCGTTCACCAGCGGCTGGATCTTCCGCGGGTTCAACGTGGGCTTCGCGGCCCTCACCCGGGCCTACGGCTGGCTCGTGCGAGGCTCGCTCCGGCTCGCCGCGCCCATCCTGCTCGCCTTCGGCGGCCTGCTCGCAGTCACCTGGTTGCTCTTCACGCTCATCCCGGTCGGCTTCATTCCGCAGCAGGACAAGGGGTATCTCGTTGCCGACGTGAGGCTGCCGGAGGGCGCGAGCGTGCAGCGGACGTCACGGGTGATGGCGGGCCTCGAGCGTCGGGCCCTCCGCGAACCCGGCGTGGCCCACGTGGTTTCGGTCGCCGGCCGGTCGGTGGCGTTTGGGGGCAACTCGCCGAACTGGGGTGCGATGTACGTGATGCTCGACGGTTTCGCCAAGCGACGGGGCCGGGACGCGTCGGCAGACGCGATCGCCGCGCGACTGCGGGCCGACTGGCAGGCCACGGTGGACGAGGCCCGCGTCGAGGTGTTCGGGCCGCCGCCCGTGGATGGGCTCGGCACCGTGGCCGGCTTCAAGCTCGTGATCGAGGACCGGGGCGACTACGGGCCCGCGCTGCTGGAGGAGGCGGCGAACGCCGTGGTTGAGGCGGGCCTGGACGACGGCCGCCTGAGCGGCCTGTTCACCAACTACTCCGCCCGCACGCCCTGGCTGTTTCTCGACATCGACCGCGACAAGACGGCGGCGGTCGGCGTGCAGATCAAGGACCTCTTCGAGACGCTGCAGGTGCAGTTGGGCTCCTACTACATCAACAACTTCAACCGCTTCGGGCGGTCGTGGCAGGTCAACGTGCAGGCCGACGCCGACCACCGTGGCGACATCCGCAGGGCGCTCGAGGACCTCAAGGTGCCGGGAGCCGACGGGCGACCCGTGCCGCTCACCACGCTCGTGCAGGTCCGCGACCGCGTCGGCCCCGCGCTCGTGATGCGCTACAACCTCTACCCGTCGGCTGCGGTCTATGGCGAGCCGGCCCCCGGTACCGGAAGCACGTCGGCCCTCACGGTCGTGCAGGAGCACGTCGACCGGCTCCAGCGGGATGCGACCATCCCGCCACTCTTCGCCACCGAGTGGACGGAAATGGCGTTCATGCAGATCAGCTCGGGGGCCACGGCCGCGTTCCTGTTCGTGCTCGGGGTGGTGCTCGTGTTCCTCGTGCTCGCGGCCCTCTATGAGAGCTGGGCCCTGCCCCTGGCGGTGATCCTCGTGGTGCCGATGTGCCTGCTCTCGGCGCTCGTCGGCATCCGGCAGGCGGGCATGGACATCACCATCTTTACGCAGATCGGCTTCGTGGTGCTCGTGGGCCTGGCCTGCAAGAACGCGATCCTGATCGTGGAGTTCGCCCGGCAGCTCACCCTCGAGGGAAGGCCGCTGGCGGAGGCGACCGTGGAGGCCAGCCGGCTGCGGCTGCGGCCGATCCTGATGACGTCGCTGGCCTTCATTCTCGGCGTTCTTCCGCTGGTGGTCGCCGAAGGCGCGGGGGCGGAGATGCGCCGCACGCTGGGGCTGGCGGTGTTCAGCGGGATGCTGGGCGTGACGCTCTTCGGGATCTTCCTCACGCCCGTGTTCTTCTTCACGCTGCTGCGGTTCGGCCGCCGGACGTGAACCCGCCATGGCGCGGCCGTCGCCACGTGTCCATGCCGCGACGCGGACGGAATGGCGGCCGCGATTCGCCCGCCACGGGCGGCGACCCTAGAATCCACCGGTCCGAGGACGAGGCCCGGTCTCGATGGCATGCATGCCGACTCCCGCATGCCCCGAGGTCCCATGGATCGCCCCCCGCTCAACCGCGTCGTCTTCGTCGGCAACTACGTTCCCCGCCGCTGCGGCCTGGCGACCTTCACCCGCGACGTCCGCGCCGCCGTCGCCGCGCACCTCGTCGCCGCCGACTGTCCCGCCGTCGCGATCGACGACGCCGACGACCCTCTCGGCTACCCGCCCGAGGTGCGGTTTACGGTGGACGGCGATGATCCGGCCTCCCACCGCCGCGCCGCCGAGTGGATCACGCTCGCCAACGCGGACGTCGTCTCACTGCAGCACGAATACGGCGTCTTCGGCGGACCGGCCGGTGGTCACGTGCTCCACCTGCTCCGCGAACTCGCCGTGCCGGTCCACACCACGCTCCACACGGTGCTGGCACAGCCGTCGGTGGAGCAGCGCCGCGTGATGGACGAGATCCTGCACCTCTCGGCCCGTGTCGCCGTGATGACGCAGCGAGGCCGGAATCTGCTGCGGGCGATCCATGGCATTCCGGACGACCGTATCGACGTCATCCCGCACGGCATCCCCGACACCGCCTTCACCCCGTCAGGGCCCCACAAGAGGCACCTCGGGCTCGCGGCGGCCGACGTGCTGCTCACGTTCGGGCTGCTCTCGCCGGGGAAGGGCATCGAGCACATGATCGCGGCCCTGCCGGAGATCGTGGAACGGCACCCGCACGTGGTCTATCTGATCGTCGGCGCCACCCATCCGCGGCTCGTCCGCGAGCACGGGGAGTCCTATCGCGAGTCACTCGTGAGCATGGTCGATCGCCTCGGGCTGGGCGGGCACGTGGTCTTCCACGACCGCTACGTGGACATGCCCGACCTGCTCGCGTTCCTCGCCGCGACCGACGTCTACGTCACGCCCTACCTCAGTGAGGACCAGGTCACGTCGGGTACGCTGGCCTACGCCTTCGGCTGCGGGAAGGCGGTCGTGTCGACGCCCTACTGGCACGCGCAGGAGCTGCTGGCCGACGGGAGAGGCGTGCTCGTGCCGTTTCGCGATGCCGCCGCGCTCGCCCGCGAGGTGGGCGGTCTGCTCGCCGAGCCGAGTCGGCGGGAGGCGATGCAGCAGCAGGCGTGGAGCCTCGGCCGGGAGATGATCTGGCCACGCGTCGCTGCGCGGTATGCCGATGCCCTCGCGGCCACGAGGCTGGCGACGATGGTGAAGCCCCGTGGCCGCCGTGCTCCGACGGCCTGCCCGGCTGCACGCCGCCGGCTGCCGCCGCTCGTGCTGGACCACCTCTGGAAGCTGACTGATGCCACCGGCCTGCTCCAGCACGCCACCTTCGACATCCCTGCGCGGTCGGAGGGCTATTGCACCGACGACAACGCGCGGGCCCTGGCGCTGATGGTGCACCTCGAGGATCTCGGCCTGGAATCGCCCGCCTCGTGCCAGGCTGCTGCGACCTACGCCGCCTTCCTGGGGCATGCCTTCGATGCCAGGACCGGCCGGTTCCGGAACATGATGGATTACGACCGTCGCTGGCTCGACGCAACCGGCTCGGATGACAGCCTGGGCCGGGCAATCGTCGCCCTCGGGCTGTGCATCGGTCGCACTCGCCACGCCGGCCTGCGTCGCTTCGCCTGCCGCTTCTTCGAACCCGCGGTCCGCGCCGTTCTCGTGACCACCAGCCCCCGCGCCTGGGCCCTGGCCATCCTCGGGCTCCGCGAATATCTGCGTCGGCTCGGGGGCGATCGGTTCGCCGTCGACGCGTGGCAGACGCTCGCCGATCGGCTGCTCGGGCTTCACGACCGCACGGCCTCTCCTCCCTGGCCGTGGTTCGAGGACATCGTCGCCTACGAGAATGCACGACCCTGCCAGGCGCTGATCTCCAGCGGCCGTCAGGCGGGCCATTCGCGGGCGCTGGAGGTCGGCCTCGTGACGCTCGAGTGGCTCTTCGAACGGCAGCGTTCCGCAACCGGCCGCTTCTCGCCGGTCGGCTGCCGTGGCTTCGACAGGCGTGGCGGCACGATGGCGGCCTTCGACCAGCAGCCCATCGAGGCCCAGGCGATGGTCGCGGCGTGCCACGAGGCGTTTCGTGCCGTCGGCGACCCGATCTGGGCCGACAGGGCCTGGACTGCCTTCGAGTGGTTCCACGGGCACAACGTCCTGGGGGCAGCCCTGTCTGATCCACGGACCGGCGGCTGTCGCGACGGACTCCTCGAGGATCGGACGAACGAGAATCAGGGGGCGGAATCGACCCTGGCCTATCTCGCCGCCATCGTGGAGATGCGGCTGCTCGAGACCGTGCCGTCCGCGACGAAGCCCGCGGTGCCGCGGATGGGCCAGGTCCGAACGGGCCTCCCATCCCCATGAAGCTCACCCGCACCGGCGTGCTCCTGCGGCCGAACAACGCGCGGGTGCTCTACCGTCCCTTCGAGCCCCCGAGCCCCCAGCGGGCGACCCGGATCATCGGTCGCGTGATGCAGCTCTCCGACGAGGAGGTGCAGTCGCTGCTGGAGGGTGTCCTGTCGGAGTTTCACGGCCGGCACCAGCGGCTCGCGAGCTTCTTCGAGGAACGGTTCGAGGCGGTCCAGCGCCACCTCCTTACCGACCGTGCGGTGTCGCCGTCCCGCCGACGCCTGATCGGCTCCTACTTCACGCAGGAATACGCGCTCGAGAGCGCCGCCCTCTTCAATCCGTCACTGGTCTGGCACCCCGACCAGGGCGGCCTGCCGGAGGGGACGGCGCGGTTCATCCTCAGCCTGCGGGCGACGGGTGAAGGACACGTGTCGAGCGTGGGCTTCCGCACCGGCACCGTGGATGCGGCGGGCACGATCACGATCGCCGCGCCGACGGGATTCGTCACCGCGCCCCGCGTGATCGCCAACGCCACCTACGACAAGGGTCTCTTCCTGCGAAAGCTGGCCGAGCTCGGGGTGATCGACGGCTTCGTCGATCCGGTGTTCGACGCCCTCGACGATCAGTTCACGCTCGGCCATCTCGACGCCGCCCTGATCGCGACCGGCAGGCACCAGCATGCGCGGCGGCAGGACTGGGCGCCCCTCGCGGCGGCGATCGGGGCCCTCGCGAAGGCCAACTACGAGATCGAGTGCGATCCCGGCTCCGACATGTCCGAGCGGGTCGTGTTTCCATACTCCCCCACCGAGACCAACGGCATCGAGGACGCCCGCTTCGTGCGGTTCGTGGAGGACGACGGCTCGATCCACTTCTTCGCGACCTACACGGCGTTCGACGGCGACGTGACCCTGCCCCAGTTCGTCGAGACCGACGACTTCGTCCGCTTCCGCCTGAGCACGCTCAACGGACCCGAGATCGCCAACAAGGGCATGGCGCTGTTTCCGCGGCGGATCAACGGCTCCTACGCGATGCTCTCCCGCCAGGACGGCGAGAACATGTACCTGATGGAGTCGACGATGCTCCACTTCTGGCACGCCCGCCGGCTGATCCTCCGGCCGACCCAGCCCTGGGAGTACGTCCAGATCGGCAACTGCGGGTCGCCCATCGAGACGTCCGCCGGCTGGCTCGTGCTCACGCACGGCGTGGGTCCGATGCGGAAGTACTCGATCGGCGCCGTACTCCTCGACCTCGACGACCCGTCGCAGGTCATCGGCCGCCTCCGGGAGCCCCTGCTCTCCCCCATCGAAAACGAGCGGGCCGGCTACGTGCCCAACGTGGTCTACAGCTGCGGCGCCGGCGTGCATTCCGGGCTGCTCATCATTCCCTACTCGATGAGTGACTTCGCGACCTCGTTCGCCACCGTCCCGCTCGCCGACGTGCTCGACGCCCTCACCGCGGGCAGCACCTGACATCGGCCGACGTGCCTGCGGGGCGGCCCGTCTCCGGCCGGAGCAAACACGCTTTGAACGGGCCGCTCGGCCTCACTACTCCCCGCGCCGCCGATCCGCTCGCAGGGGACGAAGCCCCGATCGCCCCGTCGCAGAGCCATCGATTGGCTCGCGGCCACTGGATGGAGAGCCGGGCGATCCTCTCCCGCACCGGACGGATCGACGTCTCCACGCGCACCTGGTCGAAGAGCGAGGGGGCCGGCTTCCACGGCGCCGTGGTCGTGTTTCTCGTCGACGAGCATCGCAACCGGCTCTCCAGCACCAGACCGCAATCCTACGGCGTGAACTCGAAGCACCTTCCTGACGACGACCGCACCGACGCCTTCCACGAGCCGGTGCCGGTCGACCGTCACGTCTATCGCGGCTTGCGGCCGCGGAGCAGCTCCGGCCAGAGGCACCAGGCATCGAAGCCTGCGGGGGGCTGCTTGCCGATGTAGTCGTCGCAGACGCCGCCATCGACGCTCGGCAGCGGCTTGCAGCACTGGCCGCTGGCCGCAAGCTCCTCGAGCCGCAGCTGCCAGCCGCCGCCGAGGGCGCGGTAGATCTGGATCATCCCCTTGGCCACGCCGCCGACGTTGTCGTTGAGCCGCACCTGCTCCGTGACCTGCGTCTGCTGCACGACGAACACGCGGTTGAAGTCGGTCGTCCCCTCCTTGTACTGGATCTCGACGAGCTCGACCGACCGGCTGGCGGCGTTGACCGCCTCCTGCTGCTTCTCGGCGGCGACCCGCGCCTTGATCGTGGACACGATGCCGTCCTCGGCCTCGCGACCGGCCCTCAGCACCGTCTGCTGGTAGGTGGCGGCCAGGGACTGGAACTTCGCGTCCTGCTGCCGGATGTTGTTGAGCAGCCGGCCGTAGTTGAGGATCTTCCAGTCCACGACCGGGGCCACGAAGCCGAACATCGAGTCCGACTCGAACAGCTGCCCCAGCTCGTTGGCATACACGCCGAGGTAGCCGTTGATCGAGAACGCCGGGTAGAGCTCCGCCTCCGCCACGCCGATCTGGGCGCACTGCGCGGCGAGCAGCCGCTCGGCCTGGCGGACGTCGGGTCGCCGCCGCAGCAGATCGGCGGGAATGCCGACCGCCACCACCGGCGGCACCGTGGGGATGGCGTTGTCGCCGAGCCGCACCGCGAGGTCCTCCGGCGGGATACCGAGCAGCACGCACAGGGCGTTCGACGCCAGCCTCGCCTGCTGCTCGTACTCCGGGATCAGGGCCTCGGTCTTCGCGAGGTTCAGCCGTGCCTGCGAGACGTCGAGCTCGCTGGTCACGCCCCCCTGGAAGCGGTCGATCGCGGTCTGCAACGAGTCGCGTTGGATGGCGGCCAGCCGGGTCAGGTCGGCCACCTGCCGGCGGGCCACGCGATACTCCACGTACCGCTCCGCCACGTCGGCGATCAGGGTCACGAGCACGCCGTCGTACTCCTCGACGCTGGCCTGGTACTTGGCGGCGGACGACTCGATGTTGCGGCGGATCTTGCCCCAGAGGTCGAGCTCCCACGAGAGGTTGAACCCCGTCGTCCAGATGCTGAACGGGGCGATCGAGAGGTTATCGAAGGCGGAGACGTTGTTGCTCAGCTGCCAGCGGGCGTATTCGCCCACCGCGCCCTGCGACTGCGGAAAGAAGCCGCCGACGGTGATGTTGTAGGCGGCCCGCGACGCCAGCACCCGGAACCCGGCCTCGCGGAGCGTGAAGTTCTGCTCGTAGGCCTGCAGCACGAGCTGGTCGAGGACGGGATCGTTGAACTGCCGCCACCACCGCGTCTCGATGTCGGAGGCGGAGCGGACCTGCGGGTCGTCGGCGTCGATCCACTCGTGCTCGACCGGCGCGACCGGCCGCAGGTAGGCGGGCCCAACCTGCATGTGGTTCCGCCAGTACTGCCCCCACGACGTGCAGCCCGGGGCGACGAGCGCGCAGGCCGCCACCGCGAGGCAGAATGCCCGGAGTGGTGGCCGGTGTGTCGGCGGCGGATGTGTCACGGTCGTGTGGGCCCGTCCATGCGCGCGCAGCGTGGGCCGCGGAGAACGTTTCACCGCTGAAATCGTGCCTTTTCCGCCGTGGCCGTGAGGCTTTCTTTCGAAGGGAGGGGCCGGCGCAGAGGCTGGGGGGAACGGGCAGCGTCGCGGTGGCGAAGTCTTGCCCGCCCCCCCAGCTTCCGCCCGGTGACGGCGCAGGCAGCGGCCTTTTGGTACGGTGGCGAACCTGGCGATCCTGGCCGCCACGGCCGGCGTCGGGAGGCTTTGAACGGAGTCGTCATGCCGCTGCCCGTCCGCGGTTTCGTCATCGTCGCGGTGTTCGCGGCGTCGCGCGTGGCCGCGCCTTCGTTCGCCGCGGAGGCGGTCGCGCCCTCGGTCACGGAGCTCACCGTCGACCAGGCGATCGCGCTCGATGGCAGTCAGGGCGACCTCGATCTCGATCACCTTCGAGTCCTGTCGCCGGAGGTCGCCGAGGTGCTCGCGTGC
>Ga0315903_10006851_pt1 | contig 14430 bp, 12 predicted proteins | sample LakEriMetagenome_7_FD_203524 | JGI IMG/M metagenome (GOLD analysis project Ga0315903, IMG submission 203524) | Freshwater fungal communities from buoy surface, Lake Erie, Ohio, United States - Buoy 2 MA119 | ecosystem: Environmental > Aquatic > Freshwater > Lake | place: USA: Lake Erie, Ohio...
GAGCGTGCTCTGGGAGTTCGACGACCTGCTGCTCAACGACGGCTGCACCGGCATCGCCGTCATGCATCCGGAGCTGTCCGTGGAGGTCCAGCTCGACGAGCACAAGCTGCTCGTGGCCTACGCCCAGACCCGGCAGCCCTTCGAGCGGGTGCTGCGCGACCGGGGGCTGCGGCGCGACGACAAGCTCCGGGTCATCTCCCAGGGCGAGCACATGCACACCTCGACGGGCCGCCACGCGCGGCGGTTCGAGGAGCTCGTCGCCAGCCTCGGGGCGACCTGACCTTCACTCCCCGGCCCGGTCACCGCCGGCGCGGCTCGCGAGCGCCGCGAGCACGGCCGCGGCGTTGCAGCCGATCAGCCGCCTTTTTTCGCGGCCAACTGGCATTGAGCGGCCGGGGGGATTCCGCGACCATTCCACCGCGCTCGGCCCTCCGGTCGGGCCGCAGGCAAGGCATCCGATGCAGCGACTCGGCACACCCATCATGGCAGCAGTGCTCGCCTGGGGCGGTTGGCTGGCCCGCGCCCAGGAGCCGCTGCCCGCGCCCGCACCGGCCCTCAATCCGTTCGCCCCGCTCCCCGCGGGCACCGTGATCGGTCCGGCGGGGCCCGTCGCGCCGACGCCCGCCCCGCCGGTGAAGAGCTCGGCCGTCATTCCGCCGCTCGATGCGGAGGTCATCTGGAAGCAGCTGGTCGACGTCGCCGACGACTACTTCAAGGTGGCGGCGGAGCAACGGGTGACGTTCGCCAATGGCGTGCCCACGGAGGGCCGGATCGACACGTTCCCGCAGACGGGAGCCACCTTGCTCGAGCCCTGGCGGGCCGACTCGGTCGGCTTCCGCGAGCGACTCGAGTCCACGCTCCAATCGATCCGCCGGATCGGCACGATGCGGCTGGCGCCCGACCCGGCAGGCTGGCGGATCGAGGTGGTCGTGAACAAGGAGCTCGAGCATCTGGCGCGGCCGATGCGGGCCACGACCGGAGGCGCCTCGTTCCGCAACGACGACTCGCTCTACCGCTACGGCACGCCGCTGCCCACGCTCGGCCAACAGGTGGGCGACCAGCCGCGGCCCGTGGCCGCGCCCACCCCGAACCTCGGCTGGATCCCGCTCGGACGTGACCCGCTGCTCGAGCAGCGGATGCTCTCCAAGGTGCTCGCCAAGCTGGGTGTGGCTCCGGTGCCGCAGCCCGAGCCCTACTACCAGCCGCCGGAAGGCGGCCCGGCGCCGGCCAACGCCCCCGCAGCACCGGCCGGACCCGTTTACGGAGCCCCGATCCCGCCCGAGCAACTGCCCCCCGGGGCCGTCGTCGCCCCGGGCCCCCCGGTGCCAATCGAGTCACTGCCCGTGCCGCGGTGAGTCGATCCGACGGCGGCTCGATGCCCCCGGGCCAAGGGATCCATGGCGATCCTGCTTGGCACGAAGGTTTGTCACATGTGCGTCGGGGCTGCCCACGCCCCGTCGCCGGACGTTCGCTTCGGCCTGCCGGACAATCCTGTTCGGCACGACGGGTTCGCCCACTCCCTCTCCCTCTGGGAGAAGGCCGGGGTGAGGGTTCAGGGGATCGGCGCAGCTTCATCAGCACCCTCACCCGGCCTGCGGCCGGCCTCTCCCCGAGGGAGAGGCAAGATCGGCGCCGCTGCCATCAGGGCTAGCATGTCGTGCGACACTCGCGTGCCACCGCCATCCGCGTCACGTGCCGACGCGATGCCTGATCCAACGCGGCCTGGGCCGCACCTGGGCCGGTGGCGGCCGATGCTCGTGCAGCCGGTGCGGCTGCTGCGGGGCGATCTCCTGGCGATAGCGGCGCTCCGCCTGCGGCGTGCCCGCCTGGCGATGCTGGAAGGCACCGAAATACGGATCGGGAAACTGCCAGTCGTTCTGGGCATGGGCCGCTGGTACGGTGGCCGCCAGGCAGATGCAAAGGGCCGCGGCCGGCAGCCAGCGACGCGGGGGGATGCCGAAGGTCAGACGCATGGCGGGCCTCACCGGTGATGGGACGGAAACAGGAGGCCCAGCGGATTCCACCCGGCGTGCCGCCCGCCGCCGCTGCAGGCGGCGCACCCGCAGGGCGTGGCCGACACCGTCTCCACCTCGTACCTCGGCACCCGCTCGACCTTTTCCTTCTCGGTCTTGTAGAGCCGCTTCTTCACGTACAGGTTGCCGCATGGCGGGCTGCAGCGGCATTCAGGCTCCAGGGCGTGCCACGAGTCGCGGCCCCGCGCGCAGGCGTACTCGCACTTCATCGCATACTCGGGCTGCTTGGTCTTCGCCTCGTCCCAACTGGCCTTGCACCGCGGCTCGAGGCCCGGGCCGGTGCAAGAGGTGCACGAGCCGGCGCCGCCTGCCGCGGCCACGCCGCCGGCGATGACGGCCGCCGTCGCGAGGCCGCCCACGATGAGGACAGGGTTCGAGAGTCGCATCGAATTGGCTCCTGCGCGGATGATCAGAAGTCGAACGCCAGCCGGGTGCCGAGGCCGTGGATCCAGCCGCTGCCGTCGTAGCTGGTGCCCGGCGTGCCGTCCTTCTTCCAGGGCGTGCTGGCGAAGTCGCGGTAGGTGAAGTCGTAGTTGAAGTAGATGCGGGCGTTGGGGTTGAGCAGCCAGTTGAGGCCCAGCGTGCAGCCGTTGAGCACGCCGCCGTTGACCTCGCCGTCGTTCAGGCAGAGGTAGTTGTAGCGCACGCCCACCTGCCAGGCGCCCTCGCTCAGGCTGATGCGGCGGCCCGAGCCCCCTCCACGGATCGCGTAGAAGTTGTTGTGCGGGACGGGGCGGTCGAACCGGTACTCGACGCGGGAGTACGTCCGGCTCTCGCCGGTGAGGAAGTAGAGCACCTCGGCGTAGCCGCTCTGGTAGTAGACCGTGCCCACGTTCGTGCCCGGCGGCGGCTGAAACCCGTTGGTCAGGTACGGGCCGGCGCTCGTCGTGCGGGCGTTGTAGAGCCAGGAGCCGAAGTACTCCGACTGAAACGACCACGGGCCGTTGTTGCCCAACGAACTCCAGGCCGATCATGTTCTGCCAGGTCGCCTGCAGCAGGCCCGTGTCGGCATAGATCGAGTTGAGCGGGCCGGGCGGGCCGTTGCGGATGCTGCCCCGGCTGCGGAAGCGGACGGCGTCGATCGGGTCGCCGATCGGCAGGCCCGTCACAGGATCGAAGCTCGTGTACTGCCGCCGCGGCTGCATGGTGCGGCCCGAGAGCCCGAGGTGGATCAGCTTGCGGCCCTCGTCCTCGAACACGGGCAGGTAGACGAGCCGGCCGACCGTCATGCTGCCGCCGCTGGAGTTGCTGAACCCGAACGGATTGGTCGTGTTCTTGAACTGCCCGACCTGCCAGGCGACGTTCCCCTCCTCGTTATTGTTCATCACCTGGATGCCGGGCAGGAAGCCGTTGTTGAACGGTCCCTCGAAGGCATCCTGAGCGAACGACCGCTCCATGAAGTTGAGCCAGCGGCTGCTCGTGAGATGCTCGTAGCCGTAGGGATCCTTCTGGTTGCCGACGCGGACGATGCCCAGGATGGGGACTTCACGCAGTTGGAGCCACAGGTCGGTGACGGCGGTCAGCGGCCCGGAATCCCGCTCCGTGGGAAAGACGGCGTTGTTGACGTTGATCTGGTTGACGAAGTCGTACTCGCACGCCCAGTCGTAGAGCTCGTACATCCGGCCCTCGACCCGCAGCCGGGCCCGGCGAAAGTCGACCGTGTCGGCAAGCTCGGGATCGAGGCCGCCCTGGTCGGGAGACCGATTGGGACCGGGCCCGGCGGAGAAGGCGACCGCGTCCACCTGGGTGCGGCCGCCGATCTTGACGCGAAAGTCCTTGTTGGCCGACTCGGCCTGGAAGGAGTCTTTCCATGCGGTCTTGAAGGCCTTGTCGCTGCCGACCTCGTACGGCTCCGGTTCTTTCTTCGCCTCCTTGTTCTCACCCGCTTTCGTGTCGCCCCTCGGCGCGGCGGGCTCCGTAGCGGCGCCGGCCTGTTTGCCGGCGGCCGGTGCGTCACCAGCCGGCGACGGCGCAGGGAGCGGTTCGGCCGCGAGCGGGGTCGCCACCGCGTGCCCGGCGGCGTCCTCGGCCAGCGCCACGAGGTCGCCGATGTCGGCGGCGTGCGACGCCCAGGCACCGCAGGCCAGCGCGGCGACACCGAGCCCGCGGAGGATGGGATTCATAAGCGGGCTTCGGCCGGGGTGGATGGGCCGCAAACACCGCGGCACCGCTCCGACCCAGACAATCGGCAAACTCCGCCGGAAGCCTTCGTTTTTCCGGGCGGGAGGGGCCGGCCAGCCAGCCCAGCCCCCCTATCTCCGCCCGCCCTGCGGCCCGCGAGCAGCACGTGGCACCGGGTGGTGCCAGCGGTCTTCGTCACTCGTCCGTGACGCAGCCCCGCGAGGCTGGCGCCACGCAGCGGATGTACTTCGCCAGCATGCCCCGCGTGGCCTTCAGCGGCGGGGCCTGCCACTCCGCCCGCCGTCGGGCGAACTCCTCGGCCGAGACTTCGGCGTCCATCGTGGCCGCGTCGGCGTCGATGACCACCATGTCGCCGTCGCGGACCAGCGCGATCGGCCCGCCGTCCTGGGCCTCCGGCACGACGTGCCCGACGATGAACCCGTGCGACCCGCCGCTGAACCGGCCGTCGGTGATCAGGGCGACGTCGTTGCCGAGGCCCGCGCCCACCAGGGCCGACGTGGGCGTGAGCATCTCCGGCATGCCGGGGCCGCCCTTGGGGCCCTCGTAGCGGATGATCACCACGTCGCCGCGCCTGATCGCTCCCTGCTCCAGCGCCACCAGCATCGCCTCCTCGCTGTCGAACACGCGGGCCGGCCCGCGGAACCGCGAGCCCTCCTTGCCGGTGATCTTCGCCACCGCGGAATCGGGCGCCAGGTTGCCGTGGAGGATCGTGATGTGCCCCGTCGGCTTGATCGGCTGCTCCACCGGCTGGATGATCTTCTGCCCCGGCGCGAGGCCCTTGCTGGAGGCCAGGTTCTCGGCGAGCGTCTTGCCCGTCACGGTCATGCAGTCGCCGTCCATCAGCCCCTTGTCGAGCAGATACTTCATCAGGCCGCTCGTGCCGCCGATCGAGTGCAGGTCCTCCTGCACGAACTTGCCGCTGGGCTTGAGGTCGGCGAGGTAGGGAATCCGCCGGGCCACCTTCTGGAAGTCGGCCGGCGCGAGGTCCACGCCGACGGTCCGGGCCATCGCGATCAGATGGAGCACGGCGTTGGTCGAGCCGCCGAGGGCCATGATCGTGACCATGGCGTTTTCGAAGGCCCGCCGGGTCATGATGTCGCGCGGCTTGAGGTCGAGCTCGAGCAGGCGGCGGACGGCCGCCCCCGCCCGCAGGCACTCCTGCAGCTTGTCGGGGTGCTCGGCGGGGATCGAGGCGCTGTCGGGAAGGGCCATGCCCAGGGCCTCGATCGCCGTGGCCATGGTGTTGGCCGTATACATGCCGCCACAGGCGCCGGCCCCCGGACAGGCATGGCGGACGATGTCGGCCCGGCGGCCGTCGTCGATCCGCCCGGCCATGTACTCACCGTAGCACTGGAACGCCGAGACGATGTCGAGCGTCGTGCCGTCGGCAAGGTGCCCGGGCTTGATCGTGCCGCCGTAGACCATGAGGGCGGGGCGGTTGAGACGGCCCATGGCGATCAGGCAGCCGGGCATGTTCTTGTCGCAGCCGGGGATCGCCACCAGGGCGTCGTACCACTGGGCGTGCATCACGGTCTCGATCGAGTCGGCGATCACGTCGCGGGACGGCAGCGAGTAGCTCATGCCCTCGGTGCCCATCGAGATGCCGTCGCTGACGCCGATCGTGTTGAACCGCATGCCCACCATGCCGGCGGCGACCACCCCCTCGCGGACCTTGGCGGCCAGGCGATCGAGGTGCATGTTGCAGGTGTTGCCCTCGTACCACATGCTCGCCACGCCCACCTGGGGCTTGTCGAGGTCGGCCGGCTGGAGGCCCGTGCCCAGGAGCATCGCCTGGGAGGCGCCCTGCGAGCGGGGCTGGGTGATGCGGGCGCTGTAACGATTGAGGCCGGACGAGGCGGACGACATGACGACGACCCTGGACGGGAACCTGCCGGCCGCGACGTGCGGCACGACGGCAGCGGCGCAGGATAGTATGCTGCGGCAACGTTGGAAAGCGGCGGCGGGCCGCCGGCATGCGATGCGACCCGAATTCATCTATTTCGATCTCGGCAACGTCATCTTCTCGTTCGACCGACCGCGGTCGTTCCGGCAGATGGCGGCCGTCTGCGGGGCGTCGGCCGCGGCCATCGAGCAGGTGGTGATGGCCGGAGGTCTCCAGGAGTCGCTCGAGCGCGGCGTGAGGGACTGGAGCGGGTTTCACGCCGAGTTTTCCCGCCGCACGGGCACCACCTCCGACCCGGAGGCGCTCGCCCGGGCGGCGAGCGACATGTTCGCCCTCAAGGTCGAGACGCTGCCGGTGATCGCGGCCCTGGAGCGGATCGGCTGCCCGATCGGCATCCTCTCCAACACCTGCGATCCGCACTGGCGGCAGATCGTCGCCAGCGGCTGCGCGATCGTGCCGGGCGGCTTTCGGGAGATCGTCTTGAGTCACGAAGTCGGCGCTGCGAAGCCCGCCGGGGCGATCTTCGCGGAGGCCGCCCGCCGGGCCCGCGTGCCCGCGGAGAGGATCTTTTTCTGCGACGACACCCCGGGCCACGTGGCGGCCGCCCGTGAGGCCGGCTGGGCTGCCGAGGTCTTCACGTCAGCTGCCGGTCTCATCGACGCGCTCGCCCGCCGCGGCCTCAACCTTGGCCTCTGACAACGCCCGGGCGAGTTCGTCCGCGTCGAACCGTCCTTCGAGCAGCGTCCGTCCACCGGCCTCGAGCACGGGCACCCGCAGTCCGAACCGCTCGCCCGCGGCCGCGTCCGCATCGACGTCGACCGGCAGCACGTCCACGCCCATGCAGGACAGCAAATCCTCCGCGGCCTCGCAGAGATGGCAGCCACGGCGGGTGTACAGCAGAATCCGCATGTTTGGGCTACTATGTGGTGTCAGGGGATTGTCCACACCATGAGCGACACCGTCCAGACGATCGACGACTTCCTGCGGGTCATCCGCAAGAGCGGGCTCGTGGAGGAACCGCGACTGGCGGCGGCGATCGCCGCGTGGCCCAACCCGACGCAACCGGTGCCGGAGGGGCTGGTCCGGGCACTGATCGACGGCGGACTCCTCACCCAATGGCAGGTCGACCAGCTCCGCAAGGGACGCCACAAGGGCTTCATGCTGGGCAAGTATCGGCTGCTCCGCCTGCTCGGTGCCGGCGGCATGAGCAGCGTCTACCTCGCCGAACACACCACGCTGCACGGGCTGGTGGCGATCAAGGTGCTGCCGGTGAAGCGGGTCGACCAGACCTCCTACCTGGCGCGGTTCGAACGCGAGGCCCGCGAGGCCTTCCGACTCAACCACCCCAACGTGGTCCGCACGCTCGACCTCGATACCTCCGGCGCGATCCATTTCATCGCCATGGAATACGTGGATGGTGACGATCTGCATGCCCGGGTAAAGCAGGGTGGGCCGCTCGATGTCCGCGAGGCGGCTGATTTCATCCGCCAGGCCGCGCTCGGGCTCCAGCACGCGCACGACGAGGGTCTGGTGCACCGGGACATCAAGCCCGCGAACCTGATCGTGGACAAGCGCGGCACGGTCAAGATCCTCGACTTCGGTCTGGCGCTGGCGGGCTCCGACGAGGAGGCCGCCTCGTTGACGCAGACCCATGACGAGAAGGTGCTGGGCACGGCCGACTACCTGGCCCCCGAACAGGCCCGCGACAGCCACGTCGCCGACCGCCGATCCGACATCTACTCGCTGGGCTGCACCCTGCACTACGTGCTCACCGGGCGGGCCCCGTTCGCCAAGGGCTCGATCGCCGAACGGATTCAGGCCCACCTGAAGAAGCCGCCGCCCAACCTGCTCGACGAGCGGGCCGACGTGCCCCCGGCGATCGCCGAGCTCGCCTTCCGGATGCTGGAGAAGCACCCCGACGCCCGACCGCAATCGGCGCAGGAGATCGCCGACGCGCTCGCGACATGGCTGGCCGCGACCGCCGCCGGCGCGACGCGGGCACGGCCCGCGCCTCCGCGTCGACAGCCGCCGCGCCGCACGGCGCAGCCGGTGGCGGACCCGGGCTCGTCGAACGTCCACTACGCTCCGCCGCAGCCCTGGTCGGGATCAGGCGGGCCGGGCGGCAGTTCCCCTGGCAGCAGTTCCCTGGGGAGCGGCTCGGCAAGCGACTCTCGGCCTCCGGTTTTCCAGCCGCCCACGGGCCCGGCGAACCGCGCGACCACCGCCCCCCCGCGTTCCACGCCGGCGTCGGCGATGGCGACGGCCGAGCCGTTCCCTGCCCTGCGGATCGATGGTGCCCCGCAGGCGGCGGGCGGCACGAAGGTCAATCAGCCGCTGAGGAAACCGGTGAAGAAGCCGCTCCAGTTCGCCGGCCTGCCGCTGGTGTTCTGGATCCTCGCCGCCGGCGGCGTCGCCTTGGCGGCCGGCCTGGCGATCGCGCTGCTCAACAAGTGACGGCCGGTTTCACGCCCCGGCCGGACCGATCCGCCACGTCCCTGCCGCGAGGACGTCGAGCCCGGCACGATGCGTGAGGTCGTACTCCAGCGGCGTGAGCGTGACGGCCCCCGCCGCCAGCGCCGCAACGTCGGTCTCCACGGCCGCCGGCGGCGGCGGCGGATCGTTCGTGGCCCAGTAGTAGGCCCGCCCCCGTGGATCGACCCGCCGCTCGAATGCTTCGCCATACCGAAACACGCCCATCGGCACCACGCGCAGCTCCGGCGCGCCCTGCAGCGCCCGCGTGGGAATGTTGAGGTTGAACAGGCTGCCCGGCGCCGGCCGGCGGTCGAGCAGCCCGCCGATGACGTCGATCGCGATCTCCGCGGCCCGGTCATAGTCGGCGTGCTCGTCCCATTCGAGTGACACGGCGATGCTCGTGATGCCGAAGAACGCCCCCTCGATGGCGGCCGCAACCGTGCCCGAGTAGAGCACGTTGATGCCGGCATTGAGACCGCTGTTGATGCCGCTGACCACGAGGTCGGGCCGCCGTGGACAGAACTCCGCGATCCCGAGCTTGACGGCGTCGGCCGGGCTCCCGTCCACGGCCCAGCCGCGGCTGCGATCGCCGTCGAAGATCTCCTTCGCCGTCAGGGGCGTGAGGAAGGTGATGGCGTGACCGACGCCGCTCTGCTCGGTCGCGGGCGCCACCACGCTCACGTCCCCGATCCGGCGGAGAGCCCGCCCCATCGCGGCCAGGCCGGGGGCGTAGATGCCGTCGTCGTTCGTGAGCAGGATGAGCATGGCGGCCACACTATAGCAACCTTGCCCACCCGCGCTATACTGTCGGGCTTTTCCGGTCTTGCCGCCGCTCCCCGCCCCGATGCACGCCATGTCCGCCAACAGCGTTTCGCCATCGCCCCACTCCCGCCCCCAGCAGGCCGAGCGAATCGTCGTGCTCGACTTCGGGTCACAGTACGCCCAGCTGATCGCCCGCCGCGTCCGTGAGCAGCACGTCTACTGCGAGATCGTGCGACACGACATCTCCGCGACGCGGCTGCGGGAGCTTGCCCCACGCGGCATCATCCTCTCCGGCGGACCGTCGAGCGTGTACGCGGCCGGGGCGCCGCGGTGCGACCCGGACCTGTTTCGGCTCGGCATCCCGGTGCTCGGCATCTGCTACGGCATGCAGCTGGCCTGCGATGCGCTCGGGGGCCATGTGGGCCGGGCCGAGGCCCGGGAGTACGGCCGGGCCGCCTGCGAGGTGACCACAGGCGACCCGATCTTCGCGGGCGTTCCGCCCCACACCGAAGTGTGGATGAGCCACGGCGACCAGGTCGACACCGTGGCCGCCGAGTTCCTGCCGCTGGCCCGCACGGCCACCTGCCCGGTGGCGGCGGTCCGCCACCGCACGCTGCCGGTCTACGGCCTGCAGTTTCACCCTGAGGTGACGCACACGCCCGCGGGCGGACGGATGCTGGCCAACTTCCTCCGGGCCACCTGCGGCTGCTCCGGCTCGTGGCGGCTCGAGGACTTCGCCGCCACCACGATCGCCGAACTGCGGGCCCGCGTGGGGAGCGATCGCGTGATCTGCGGCCTCTCGGGCGGCGTCGACTCCGCGGTCGTCGCCGCGCTGCTGTCGCGGGCGATCGGCGACCAGCTCTCGTGCATCCTCGTCGACAACGGCCTGCTGCGGAAGAACGAGGCCGCCGCCGTGATCGAGGAGTTCACCGAGCACTTCAAGACGGACCTGCACGTCGTGCCCGCCGAGGGCCGGTTTCTCGAGGTCCTCGCCGGCGTGACGGAGCCGCAGGAGAAGCGGCGGCGGATCGGCAAGACGTTCGTCGACTGCTTTGCCGACGAGGCCGCCAAGATCCGCGGGGCGAAGTTCCTCGCCCAGGGCACGCTCTATCCCGACGTCATCGAAAGCGGTGCCGCCCCCGACGGCCCCGCCGCCACCATCAAGCTCCACCACAACGTCGGCGGCCTGCCGGAGGACCTGCAGTTCCAGCTCATCGAGCCGCTCCGCGACCTGTTCAAGGACGAAGTCCGGCAGCTCGGCCTGCAATTGGGGCTGCCGGAGCGGATCGTATGGCGGCATCCGTTCCCCGGACCGGGCCTGGCGGTCCGCTGCCTCGGCGCGGTGACGAAGCCGCGGCTCGACACGCTGCGGGAGGCCGACGCGGTCGTGCTCGAGGAACTGGAGCGGGCCGGGCTGATGCGGAAGGTGTCGCAGGCGTTCGCCGTGCTGCTGCCGGTGCAGAGCGTGGGCGTGATGGGCGACGCGCGCACTTACGACGACGTGCTCGCCATCCGGGCGGTCGAGACCGAGGACTTCATGACCGCCGATTGGAGCCACCTTCCCTACGACGTCCTGGCCCGAATTTCCACGCGAATCATCAACGAGGTGCGGGGCATCAACCGCGTCGTATACGACGTGTCTTCCAAGCCTCCCGCCACCATTGAGTGGGAGTGACACGGGTGGTGTAGACTTCCGGGTGGGGCGGCGGCCGGCCGCCCACCCCGGACGGCTCCCCATGCACGTGGCGATCATCGAGGACGATCCCGTCATCGCGAAGGCGGTCGGGAAGGCGGTGCGCGAAGCGGGCCACGAGTGCACGTGGGTCGCGGACGGCGACACGGCGATCCGCAACCGGACGTTCGCCTCGAGCGACCTGGTCGTTCTGGATCTCATGCTGCCGAACACCGGCGGCCTGACGGTGCTGGAGGCGGCGCGGTCGGCGGGCGTCCGCACTCCCGTGATCGTGCTCACGGCCCTCGGCGCGGTGTCCGACAAGCTGCGGGGCTTCACGACGGGCGCCGACGACTATCTCGTGAAGCCGTTCGCGGTGGACGAACTGCTGGCTCGGATCGAGGCGCTCCACCGCCGGGCCGGCCACAGGCCGGCGCTGGAGATGGAGGCGGGTCCGCTCCAGCTCACGCTGGCCACGAAGCGGGTGACACTCTCCGGGCGGACGATCGAGCTCACGCCGACCGAGTTCAGCATCCTGGAGCTGCTGATGCGGTTCAACGGCCAGGTCGTGACCCGGAAGATGCTCTGCGAGCATGTCTGGGGGTTCGACTGGGACGGCCCGACGAACGTCATCGAGGTCCACATCAACCGCCTCCGCGGCAAGATCGACAAGGGGCGGCAGGAGTCGTTCATCTCCACCATCCGGGGCCGCGGCTATGCGCTCGCCGTGGCCTGACTGGGCGCCGACGACGACTCTCCGGGCGCGGCTCACGCTCTGGAACACGGCGGTCGTGCTGGCGATGACGCTGGCCTCGCTCGTCGCGGCCCGGATCATGGCCCGCGCGACGTTGTATGCGGACGCCGACGCCGAGCTCCGCGCCGGTGCCATGGAAGTCGTGCTGGCGATCCAGGACCTCTCTCCGAACATCGACGCCGTGGTCGCCGAAATCAGCCGCAAGGCCCGCAGCCACGACGAACGCGGCTGGTTCAGCCATCTGCTCACCGAGGATGGCACCATCATCTGGAAGAGCGACCATTGTCCGGCGTCCGTGGCGAACTATCCGCCGCATAACCTCGACCGGGAGGAAAACATCGTCCAGGTGGGCCCGTACCGCTACGTGCGGCTCCGCGTCGCCCGGCCGGGGCAGCCCGCCTATCACGTGCGGCTCGGCACGTACACGACCGGCCTCGATGATCGACTGACCGCCCTGATGCGGCAGTTGACGGTGGTCGGTCTGGCGCTTGCCCTGCTCACCCCCGTGGCGGGCTGGTGGCTGGCCCGACGCGCGACGCGGCCGGTCGGCGACATCCTCCAGATCGCGGATCAGCTCCGCCCCACGAGACTCGGCGACCGGCTGCCGGTGCGCGGGAGCCGCGACGAACTCGACCGGCTCGCCCGCACGATCAACCGGCTGCTCGACCAGGTCGCCGACCATGTCGATCGCCAGCAGCAGTTCGTGGCCGACGCCGCCCACGAACTCCGCGGGCCGCTCGCCGCCATCCGCAGCCTGGTGGAAGTGGCGATCTCACACGACCGCTCGTCCGGCGAGTATCGCGACACCCTCGAGGAGGTGCTCGAGGAGATGCGGCACCTCTCGTCACTGGCGAATGCCATGCTGACGCTGGCCGAGGCGGGAGGAGACAATGCCACCACGGCGCGTGAAGATCTGGACCTGGCCGCGGTCGTCCGGCAGACGGCCGCGATGTTCGCCGGCGTGGCCGAGGACCGCGGCATCCGCATCACCGTGGACGCGGCCCCCGTCGTCCTGCCGGGAAGCGCCGCGCAGTTTCGCCAGGTGCTCGGCAACCTGCTCGACAACGGCATCCGTTTCACGCCGCCCGGTGGAACCGTGAACGTCCGCGTGGCGGCCGACGCGGACCGCGCCCTGCTGACCGTCCGTGATTCGGGCGAAGGCATCGCCGCCGGGCACATCGACCGCATCTTCGACCGGTTCTACAAGACCGACCCCGCCCGCTCCCGCCACGAAGGTCGCAGCGGTGGCCTCGGACTGCCGATCTGCAAGGCGATCATCGAACGACACGGCGGCACGATCGCGGTGGTCAGCGCCCCCGGGACAGGCACGACCGTGACGGTGGCCCTGCCGCTCCGCGTGGGCGGCGGACGACCGCACTCCGCTGCGCCTCCACCGCTCGCGGCCAGCACGCCATGAGTCTAAACCCCCGCGGTCCCGATCGCGGCTGCGAAGCGGGCATCGTGTTCGCCCTGGCCATCGAGGCCGACGCTTTCGAGCGCCGGGCCACGGACCGTGTCGAGTGGCGGGGCCCCGGCGTCGTGGTGCTCGAGGGCACGGTGGCCGGTGTCCGGGTGGCGTGGTGCGTCTCCGGGGCGGGCGGGCCCGCGGCGGCCCGTGCGGCGGCCCTCATGATCGACGGCCACCGGCCGCGGCGGCTGGTGTCGGCCGGATTCGCCGGCGGCCTCGATCCCGCCCTGCCGCGCGGCTGCCTCGTGCGGCCGGCCGCCGTGACGACCGACCAGGTTGGCACCCACATCCGCCTCGCGCATGCCGCAGCGGGAGCGGCCGAGCCGCTCGTGGTCAGCGTGACCGAGGTCGTCGCCACGGTGGCGGCCAAGCGGGCGCTCGCCGCCCGGACCGGCGCGGCGATCGTCGACATGGAAACCCATGCGGTCGCGACGGTGGCGGCCACCGCCGGCCTGCCGTGCTTCGGGGTCCGGGTCGTCTCCGACGATGCCTCCCAGACGTTGCCCGCGGAGGTCGCAGGCCTGGCGCGGCCGCAGTCGGCGCTCCGCCGCTTGGGCGCCGTCGTCGGCGCGGTCAGCCGCCGGCCCGCGGCGGCGGTCGATCTGTGGCGGCTTTACGAGCACGCCGTGGTCGATGGCCGCACACTGGCGAGCGAACTCGAACGGCTGTGCGGTGCACTCGCGGGGCGGGCCGCGGTCACATCCGACCGGTCAGCAGCCGCACCAGCGGATTCCGCGGCAGGTCCGCGACCAACGCGCTGACCGGTCGGCCAAGGGCCCTGCCCGCCGCCTCCGCGGCCGCCCGCCCGCTGCGAATGGCGCCTTCCATCGTCGAGGGCCAGCCGGTCGCGGTCCAATCGCCGGCCAGAAAGAGGTTGGCGACGGCCGTGCCCGGTCGCGGCCGCACCGCCTCCACACCCGGCCGCACCGAGAGCACGGCGGTGGGATCGGTCACCACCCGCGCGTCGCGGAGACGGGCCGTGCGGGCCGGCGGAAAAATCTCCCGCAGTTCCGCCACGACGGTGTCGCGAAGCCGCTCCCGATCGCCGTCCATCAGCCCGCGGGAGGCGCTGATCACGACCTGGCAGTGGCCGGCCGACGTGCCGCGAAACACCCATTGCGACACCCGCCCCACGAGCACGGCATGCGGCACGTCGATCACGTCGCGATCGAACCACAGATGAACGGCCGTGATCGGCGACCCGACGAGCCGCTCTTCGGCGGC
>Ga0315903_10006854_pt1 | contig 14428 bp, 22 predicted proteins | sample LakEriMetagenome_7_FD_203524 | JGI IMG/M metagenome (GOLD analysis project Ga0315903, IMG submission 203524) | Freshwater fungal communities from buoy surface, Lake Erie, Ohio, United States - Buoy 2 MA119 | ecosystem: Environmental > Aquatic > Freshwater > Lake | place: USA: Lake Erie, Ohio...
CATTGTATGTGTACATTTTCTTACTCCCGACGGGAGATTTGTCTGAGTCTCCCTACGCATAAGGTGACGCATCGGGCTGACATTTGCAAGGATTCCGCGTGAAAATCGGCGTGTCTAAGCCTTTGGATGATCCTTTAGATGCTCAATCAGCAAGGTACGAATCTCACGGACATCAGTTCGGATGCCATCGGCAAAACCATTGCTGACGGGTCGGGAATTCTTTTCAGCCTTAGCCGCAAATAGTGCAGCGATAGCCGAAATGGTAGCAGCGGCGATCAGTCCGATCGCTGTGATTGCTTCGGTCATTTGGCATTGACGCCAAAATCCGAATCCTTAGGATTCAAATATCGCAAAACTACTGGCACGACCGCTGATGCACCAGCCATTAAAATGGCTTTTGGATCAGTAACTCCAGCCATAAACACGGCTAATCCAGCGGCGATGAATGAACGCAACCAAGATGCGCCAAGTGCTTTCCATTGAGTCATTTTGATTGTCCTAACTTCTCGATCAACGCAGCGGCTTTCGCTGGCGTCAAAGCAATTTCAAAGTGCATTTCATCCTTGCGGTTTCTGTAATCTCCACCCCAAATTAAACCGTATTTTTTAGCCAGCGCACGGATCATCGGTACTTTCTCGATTGGGAATGTTCCTACCTTGCCCAATGGATGTTTCGTGGCGTTTAGATCGATGGCTGTACCGCTTGAATGATTGCTGAGATTTACTGCATCCCCACGAACCTGGCGAAAGCAATACCCCCAATCATCCAAACCACCTTCATCGATCGGCTCGATCAGTTGATGGAATTCAGCTGCGAAACCGACCAGCAATGGTGCAACGGCTTTGGCGCAAGCCAATTTCGTTTTTGTGCCTGGAATCAAAAATGAATCAATTTCGATTTCACTTCGAATTTTTGATGCCGTCCAGCCGTTAGCCGATTTGATCATTTAAGCAATAAAGCCGCTTCATCGGCTGTGATGCCTAAGCGTTCAAGCAATGCTGCTTTTGCTTCGGCTTTGTTTTGTTCATCGGCAATTCGTGCAGCATTTTCGGCTTGCAATTTGTTATATGCCGCAAATTCATCATCGTTCATTTCACGATCAATGATTTCATCGGTTTCTGTGTTATGGATTCGGATCATTGGCTTAGTCATTAGTTCACCCCGTAGATATAGACTGTTCCACCTGAGAAATTGTAATCAGGCGTAAATGTGATGCTTGAAATGGCTGCTGAGCAGTCATAGGTTGCAGTTTGAACCATTGTGCTGACTCCTGCATTTGTAGTACCTACACGACCGCCAGCATTTGTATAAATACTTACCTGATCGGTGGCTGTGTAATTTGGAATTGAAATCTGAGCATTGGCAAGATTTGCTGGAGTAGCCGCTGTATTTGGGCATCCTCTAAATCCTGGCATCGATGTGAAAGCATTGTTATATCCACCACCGACTGACGCATCATCCTTGACGATTTGATTGTACGTATATTTTGAACCAGTATCGCCATTCAAAGTCATTCCGACATTGCCAGCAGTTGCAAGATAAACGCCTTTGACGACAATGAATAAATGTTTGTAAGCAGCTGAAATTGTTGAGATTGTTACCGCTGCACCCGTTAGTGAGGTGGTACTGAGCAATGTTTGACCGCCTGATGGTGCTGCCCACGATGGTGCAGTTGCACCGCCATTGACGGTCAATACCTGTCCAGCAGTACCAATGCCTAATCGTGTGACCGCACCTGATCCAGTTGCGTAAATTACATCGCCAGCAGTTGTCACCGTTGATTTTGGTACGGCTGCTGCTGCTAAGTCATAGGATGTTTTTACGCTGTTTGGTGTTGCAGCAGTTGTCGTCGATGTTGATGATGTCGAATCAGTAAGTTGAACCGCACCTGATTGGGTTGTCGATGATGCCTGGATTCCGACGGTGATTTCACCTGATGTGCCGCCACCTGTCAGCGGTGACGTCGCTGTGATGCCAGTGATGTCGCCTTGATCGTTATTGATCCAGGTGAAATCCATATCGGCATTTGTAGCCTTCGAAAGAATTTGACCAGTAGTGCCACCAAGCAGATCAGCCATCGATGATGCGACCGCCTGACCAAAGACTTCAAAGTCAGCAGGTAAATCCGTGACCAAATCTGTATTTGTCGGCATTTGCCAGTTGAATGGGGTTGTTGGATTGCTCATATTTTCTCCTTATGCTACGACTAGCGCATTTTCCCACGTGAGTGTGTTCGTGATGGTGTTCCAGGCTTCCGACACGCTGACTTCTTGCCACTTCAAAGCCTGGATTGAATAAGCCAGCGGCGACAATAAAGCCGTCACTGAAAGCGTGTTATACCCTGCTGAGAATTGCCAGCCTTCGACGAATCCAAGATATTGACCCGATGTCATATTGTCTGGCATTTCCGAAATACGCAATGGCAATCCCATAAATATGTTAATCATCGAATCTCGATCGGCGTCATCTAATTCGGGGTTTGTCAGTTCATAGGTAATTGACTGCATCATCGGCTGTGGAAATGCCCTGAGTGTCAAATAAAATGCAGCCTGAGATTCGGCATCAACCTGATCGTGCAGGGTGGTCGTAATAATCTGAGCCAATCGACCAAATACTGCCACCGAATCCAAATCCTCATCGGAAACTTCACTGCTCGAATTTGTGCCATATTTGATTGTTACGTCATTTCGTACATCGCCTGATCGAGTTTGAATCTTGATTCCAGCGGCTAAAGCCTGAGCAGCTGAAACGTCCACATATCCATTCGTCGCAAGGTATTGGGTTCGATGTGTGGAATCCGCGTATGAAATCTGCCCCTGGGCATTTTCGTAAATGTAACCAAGCCCTGATGTGGCAAGTGCTGAAACCAAAGAATATACATCCGTCGAATTGGCTGATCGAGCCGCTAGATCATAGTTTCCAGGTGTGTCAATCTCACCCAATCCGACATTCTGAGCATCTGCCCACGTTTCGATGGCTGGTGTGTAATTGCCCCACGTCAAAGCGGCTGGCACTTCCGACCAGTTATTGATCAGCAAATCTGTCAATACTTCAAGAATTTGATTTCCGTCAAAGTCACGATTGAGACTGGTCAGCCATAAGGCTTTCGGTAGCCGTGAAAGCGCACCCAAAGCGACGATCGATATGACCTGATTGATTGCAATCGATCCACCTGATGTCACCTCGATGGAGACGTCGGTGACTGATCCACCCCAAATTGGCACGAATGTACCTGTTGAATCCTGGATCGATACACCGACTGAATCATTGATGTTGATTGTGACCTGAGATTGCGTGACGTTATAGATTTGGAGATTGCAATATCCTGCCTGAGCCTGTTCATAAATATTGGATCGACCGCTGGTCGCCGTTAAATTTGCCAGTACATAGTTTTCATACGAAACGCCATTGATTGTCAGTTGCCAAATAGGATTCCAAAGCGTCATCAGAATACCAATGCGGCTGCGCCGTTTGTGCCTCGATAGTAAGAATTGTTCAAAACGTTGATGATGCTTCGGGCTGTACCTTCGGGATCGATTGCACCTGTGACGTTCAAATTGATGACCGTGTTTCCACCCAATGCGCTATTTGGAATGATCGATCCGTTACCTGATGGCGTAAATAATTCTGGACCACGTTCACCGACAAGATATGACGTGCCACCCATCACTGGACCTCCAGCGGCTCGACCACCACCGAAAACGTTATCAATAGCACCGCCAATAGCCTGGGTGACTGGATTGTTTTTGATGAAATTGACCATTGCTTTTATAGCATTGAAAGCAGTATTGACCACGCTGACCAGGTTCGCAAATAGATCAATAACAATACCAATGGCTGTACCTAACACATTGAAAGCCGATCCCAATATTTTGCCCACGACTGGCGCATACACATCACGAATGAATGTTGCAACGGTTTTGAATAATTCAAGCAGGGGCGCTAATTTGTCTTTGTTTTCCACGATTTTTGCAGTGACCTTTTCAAATGCTGATCGCAATCCATTGATGATAGGCGTCAAAAATGTTTCAATCGCTGGAATCACGAAATCGGTGATAAAAGCCCAAATCGCTTGAAATGTAGGAATAACGTATTCACGAATGTAATTTGTCAATGCTTCAAAAATTGGAGTAAGTTTTGGACCAAGTTCCTCGGCTAATGCCTGGATCGTTGGAATTACTTTATTGACGAAACCATCAACCATTGGAGTGATTGCATCCAGTACGAATGCCCCGACTGTTTCCTTGCCTTCATTGAAAGCGACTTTGAGCCGATCCATTTTGCCAGCAAATGTGTCAGCCTTTTCAGCTGCTTGACCACCAAATGTTTCAGCCAGTTTTGCGGTAATTTCTTCCATCGACATTGTTTTCAATTCGGCTGCCGATAATCCGATGCCTAATTTTGCCAGGGATGCGGCGTTGCCTTCCTGCGCTTTCGCCATTGCATTTGTGACGGCTTCAAGTGATTTTCCACTACCTGCTGCCACATCGATGGCGACTGATTGTAATTTCAGCGCAGCATCAGAATCATTTGTGGCTCTGACTAGTCTTTCAAAACTCGGACGCAATTCGTCATCGGTCAAGCCAGTCAGCAGTGAGGTTTTAAGTATCTGAGATTCAACCGCTGCGATTTGTGCATTTGTAGCGCCAGTGACATTGACCAATGTGGTCGCCAATTTAGCCTGAGCCGCTTCATCCTCGATCGCAGACTTCACGCCATCGACCAGCAGTTTGCCAGCATAAGCGGCAGCGGCTACGCCAGCGGCTGCAAATGCAGCGCCAGCAACCTTGCCAAATTTTCCTACTTTGTCACCAAATGTCGAAACTTCGGTCGTACCTTGATCCAGGCTTTTCTTTAGATTGTCGATGTCACCTAATATGGAGAGTTTTAGCGTTCTTGATCCTTGACCAGCCATCACCACTCCTTCGCAATTCTAGTAAAACCATTTTCCCATTCGTTTATGATATACGGCTGTTCGGCTCGCAGTGTTGGGTAAATAAACCATCCGCGTGATCCGCGACCTTCTCGACCTGACCACACTGGAAATTGCTTGAATTTGTTTGATCCAAATTCTGATCCACCCCAAAGATCACGGGTAGTTGCACCACCCGAATACTTTTGCGATACGTAACCGAATGAAATTTCACCAATTTTGCTGGATTTGCTGACCTTTGATCCTTCGGCAATTCGACTGGCGACATTGCTTGATTGCAACGATCCAGCAGCCGATTTGATTTTGCCCTGCAAATATTCAGCCAGCGCATTTGATACACCTTTGGCTTCCTGGACTGCTTGATCGTCCATTGCTTTGAAAGCACCGACGATTTTGCGCAGATCGGATTTGTCATAGGCGATTGCATCCTCAGCCATTTCGTTTCTCCAAAATCTCCAGTGCCGTGTAAATATCCTCAGCGGATGTCCATTCAGTCATCGGAATATGCGTGGCAATCGCTAGTTCGATGACTAGTCTGCTGAGACTGCCTCGCTGATGGCTTTTGGGTCTTGATCGACGAACCTCACGTCTGAAACGGTTTCGGTCCACACTTCATACGGCTTGACTGGCTTTCCAGCTGATTCACGTTTCATTGCGTTATATGCAAGGAATAGTAAATCGCTAATGCCGATTTCATTTGCCTGTTGAATTGTTTTGCCTGTCTTAATTTCCCATTTCATCCATTCAGGTGGTGCAGCCACATAGGTGGCTACATCACCAGATTGATATTCGATTGTGATTGCTGTTTTCATACTCCCGATCTCCCTTGTTTAATCTAGTACTGGCGTGGTCACGCAAGTGAATGAAAGTGATGCTGTTAAAGCGTCAGGTGCAGTTCCACCTAATTGTGGGAATATTGGTTGAACGCTGAACGCATAAGCAACGTCGTGGACTGTCAGTACGACTGGCAGTGCATCATTTGGTGTAGTTGCAGCAGCGTTCCAAAGTGCTTCACACAATGATCCAGCAGCGCCGAAATCTTGCAGCATTTCGACTGCAAAAGTACCCTGCGAATCCGTCGTGTAATATGCTTTTCCGTCAAGTGTCTGATATGTATTGATTGTTGAATCAATAGTCAGTGTGGCGGATGTTGCTTGCGCATCAAATACATCACCATCGATGGTGAATGTGATCTGTCTGCCCGTGATGATGTTTGTTGGCATTTTATCTCCTAGTTATTGATTTGGGTGTAATAAGTCGAAACACTGAGATCAGCAACAAGCAGATTCGATGCACCGACTGAAACTATTGACGGTCTCTGAACGTCACCGACGACGTACCCTGAGGGCATAGCCCCCAAAATGCTGATGATTAGGGCTTCAAGTTGATCCAAAGCGCCTGAGTTGCTGTTGTTAGCCACGGCAGCCGTGACGACGAAATTGACCTTGACCTTTGTGACCGCACCGTTGATCAGTACGCTTTCAAGCCAGGGTGAATCGGGAATGATTACGCAAGCAGGTGGAATCACTGCTTCGGGTGCTACGGGATACACGGATGCAGCGACGCCAGCAAGTGCAGTCGCCAAATCATTGCGTACATCGAGCAGTGTGGTCATTGGCATATTGAATCCACATCGTAAAACGCTGAAATCAAGCCGATGACACGATTCTGCAATGATCGACCCATTCGATATGGAGTCGGTGCAAAATCAACGCCTTCAATTTGTCCTCCTGGCGCTGTGATGCTCTGAAAAATCTCTACTGAAACGATCAGAATTGCTTTGTTGATTGCTGGCACATTTGCATAAATTTCAGCTGCTGAGCCGCCATCAAGTGTGATCGTTCCCGCTGGAATGACGGGTGTCAAAATTCGATCGGCTTCATTTACGGTTGCAGTGACCTGAAAGGGTCTGACGGAATGATCACTGACTGTATATGGTCCATCGAGTCCGTTACCTATTCCAGCGAGTACGACCTGTTGCCCCTGGACGAAATAATTTGGACGCAATGTGTCGATGTATAAAACGTCATCGGCGATGCGTGTTGAAACTACTGCGCTTTGATATTGCGTAAGCATCGGCAAGATTGTGATCTCAGCCGAATCAATAATTGAATCAAGATATTCGTCAGAAAAAAGGGATTCGGAAACACCAAGCACCTGACGCAATTCATCTGCGGTGACAATGTTTGGCATTTCCGATCCTCTCGTCTGCTCGGCTAGTTCGGGAGTGACCTAGCCGATGATTAGTTTTTATTAGTCAGCAAAACGGTATGCGCCGTAGCCAATTTTCGTGGCTGTTGCGCCATAGCCGTACATAAGAATTCCGATTGAACCATCTGAAATGATGTTCGTGCGGAGTTCTAGACGTGGGGATTCGTACCAAGTGTATGAATCGCGGTTGATGACGTACATTGAATTGTCACCTGTACCTGATAGCGCAGTATCAACCCAAAGATCAAGTCCATTGACTGATCCACGGAGTGAACGTGGCTGAGCATTTCCTGCCGCATTTTGAGGTTGCAGCGCATTGTAAATTGGTCTGCCATCGACGTTGAATGACATTATGCGACCCCACATTGCAGGTGAGACCACGATGGCATCAGCAAATTTATGTGTTTGCTCATAAACGTAAACTGACGCAGTTGAAACCCACGCGAGCAATTCCTCAGCTGTGATGTCTGATCCATATCCTGTTGATGCTGTTGCTGAATTTGCAATGATTTGCGCTGAGTTATATTCATTGGTCGCACGTGCATATTGCGCAGTGAGATTTGAAATCAATTCGGTGAAAAATAGTGGATCGCTGCGATCTGCTAATTCCACGGACATAACCTGGCTGCCCTTGAACGATTTGACATCCACGTTGATGAATTCTGATTCCATAACTGTTGGAGTCACTGGATCGAGTTCATCAATCTGTGAAACATTTGGCAGTACGGTGATTTTAGGAATCTGAAAAACGAGTCCTGCGCCAGGCAGTGTTCCCGTTGAAATCGAATCGATTGAGGCTCTCACGTTGTCTGCTAAGCCGTTTACGACCTCGCGGAGTTGGCGTGTTGGGATCAATCCTGGATTATCTGTTGATGCTGTTGCTGCTGCGATGTATGCACGTGATGTTTCTGATCCACGGGCTGCTGCAACCTGGTGCATCAAAAATGTTTCAGGTGATACGACTGGGTTGCGTGATGCGATGAAATTGACTGGCTTTGGTGCTGCTGCTGCTTGTACTTCTGCTGCCGCTTCTACCGTCTCGGCGGCAGTTGGCTCTGTGACGGTGTTTTCCACGACGTCTCCTTCTGTTGATGGTGTGGGTGGTACTTCCGCGTCATCGGATGATGTCTCGGAATCTTTTGGTTCGGTAGTCGCTGCGACATTTGATACACGTGCTGAATCAAATGCAGGATTATGCGTCAAAGCGACACCGACCAAATCTGCTTTACTGACGACCATTGTGCCGTCCTCGTTATATCCGAAATCGATTGCGTTTGCTTCAACGCTGAATCCATCGCGTAGTCCGTCCATTGCTTCCTGGATCGCATCTGATCCAGCAGTCGTTTTGGAAATCTTGAATGTTGCATTGATTGATTTTCCATCAGGTGAAAGTTCCATCGCCAAAGTTTTGCCGATTGGACGTGCTGAATCGTGTTCAAGATTTAATTTCACATTTGCTGGACTGATCGATCCTGCTTTGAATAATACTTTACCTGTTGATGCTTTGGCAGCGGTATCAAATGCGACGATTTGTCCAGTGATAGTCCGTGCCTCTGAATCAGCGGCGGTGATTGTGAATGGAGTATTTACCTTCATTTGATTAGTTCCTCTGATTGTCGGATTTCATCGATTGTGATTGCTGGATTGCCCTCAGCATCCACGATCGAATTCAGGATTTTGTAAATATTGGCACGTTCAAGATCGCTGCCGCGTAAGTAATCTGATAAATCGTATTTGACCTGTTGCGTTGATGGAATGAAATCAGGCATTGAAAGTCTTTCGGTAATGCTTGTCATCAGCGGAATAAGTGAGAAATCCAGCAAAGTTTGGCGCTGAGTTGTCGCGTTGCTATAGGTCATCGATGATCCAGTTTCGGCATCGACGTAATATGCAGGGATTCCGCAAGCACGTGCAATTTCAGTAGCGATGTACGATCTCGCAGCTGCTAATTGTAATTTTTCAGGATCAAATCCGACTGTCTCCAAAGTTACGTCAGCATTTAGAAACGCAGTGCCACGATTGCGACGTGCTGTGGACCAGGAATCAAGCAATTTCGCAATTCTGTCAGCAGGTAAAGCCGTGCCGTTGGATTTCAACACCATTGATGGAATTGGCTCACGTGCGTACATCGCAGCGGCACGTTCAAGTTCCGCACCCGTGCGGATTGTTCGACCTGCTCGATTCAGCACGCCTTCATCGTTTCCGTTAAATACGACCAATGATCCAATACCTGAATTCGGTACTGGCGTGCCATCGACCATATAATATTCAATTTCAGTGGCAAGCGAATTTGTTTGAATGGTCACGCGTGATGGTGAAACGCGTTGCACGCTGCGCACCCGATTTGTATCGGAGAAAAATTCTGTGATCTGCCAATACCCATAGCCATATAGCAGAATGTCCTCTAGCGTCCACACATAAGTCGCTGATCCTGGCACACGTGGATCAGGTGTACGGATAACACGTGGCAGTGCATCCTCGATTTCCATTCCAGTGGATCGATCAATGACTTCAAGTCCGATCGATGCGATTGATGAGCAAATAATGTTTCTCGCACGTGCCGCCGTTGGAATTGACATAAATTCCTCACGGGTTGCAGTGTTAGCACCGCCGAAAAATGGCGTCAATGAATCCAGTGATGTGACTGGACCAAGTTGCGCAGATACGTCAGGTGATTGCGGCGTTGCCACCGTTTCGATCTGACGCGTTGCAAATATGTCGCGAATTCCCATTTGCAAATTTTCTCAGTGGGATACCACTATCCGACCATAATGTCGGTTTCCGTCTCTGGGCGTGTCGCGAAATGTGTCGCGAGCGCCGTCGCCACACTGGCGCACACCGCCGTTTGACTGGCACGCCTTCCAATAACCCAACCGCCATCACCGCGACGCAGTTGAACCGCTGAAAGCATTTGGGCAGTCAGTTCGGGTTGATTCGTATGACGCAACCTGCCCGAATTTATAGCACCAAGCAATTCGTCACACGATTGAGGATATGACGCGTCCATATCGTAGATCGGGATTCCTGCTGGCTGTAATCGAGCCGCTACCGCACCGCTAGTTTTGCGGCTATAAAGCAAATGTTCGATGGGATACTTTCGGCAGTAAAACGCGGCGTCATTTGCCACGGCTCGATCGTCTAGTTGCCTTTCGTTTTCCCACGTGTGCAGCAGTTTCACAATAAAGCGTTCATCGCCTAATTTCTGCGCACCGACCAGCGCACAATGCTTTCGGTCAGGTGAAATGTCCAAAGCCAGCCAGGTGAGTTTCTCAGGATCAAGATCGACGTCAGGATCGGCACATCCATCCCACGCGGCTTGACTGATGATCGACGAAATTGTCTGCACCCACCTGCATAAAACCTCGGTTTGTACGACTTCGGGTGGGTCTTTCAAAACGCTGCGAATATTGTCGATGTGGATCGTATGACCCAAAGCAGGATTTGCCATTGCAAAATTTTCATCCGTCAAAGCGTCGGATGCACCTGACCACTCGAAATATCCGATGTCATCAACCACACCCGACGCAGCGGCGATTCCCCGTTCGCGTAGCAAATTTAGCACCTTGCTGTGTTGGTCGCCAGCGTTCGAATATGTCATCACCATCGGATTTTTCGCCGCAAGTAATGTGTACCGCAATGATGCAAATGATTCGAGTTCGTGCATCTCACGCAATTCATCCAGGTGTACGGTTTCAGGTTTCGAGATACCGCGAGCAGCTGAGCCGCCAGCCTTGATGATGAATCGATTGATGCCCGTCGATCCCTGGACTTCGATTTCCTCACTGCCGTGTGACCATCGGATTCGCTTTACACGTTTGGCAAGATCATCGGATGATTCGATCAGATTTACCAGCGCACGGAATTGTTCCAATGACGTCGCCAATCGGTGAGCCGATGCCACCTGCAACGATTCATCCCAATGGAATAAGCCCATCAAGATACGCGAAAGCATCAGGGTTGATTTTCCTGACTGCCTGGCTACGACGATGCAATTCAGTGGGGTTGCCCATCTCCCGTCAGGCTTGACTTTGTGGGCGTGAATCGCCACGTATTTTTGCCACGGCATAAACCCGTCAGGAAAGATTGTGTCAGCGAAATCGATCAATTCCTGACCCCTGGATGGCAAATCATTGACTGGCGTGTGGATTCTAGGCGTAGGACTGCCAATGAGTAGGGCTGATGACGGCTCTAAAACCGATAGCAGCCGATCTGAGCCTGTTTCGACCTGCTGATGACTATCTGACACCTGAACCGCCTTGATCGTGACTTATAGACACGTTTTCGGGGATATAACGTTCAGGGAGAGTCGGGGGTGTCAAAGGCTGTTCAAAAAAACGACCACCTTTACGTAAATTGCAATTTTCACACAATACCTGCAAATTCTCCTCTAAGTCTGATCCACCCAATCGCTTTGGCACTATGTGATCGATGTGCATCTTGCTTTCAGTATCTCCACACTGCTGGCAGCAATGACCATCCCTTGCAAGTATGCGTTCACGTATGCGTCGCCATCCCTTGCGATCGCTAGCCTTCCACGCCTTGCTCATCAGTAGTATCCATTCGCTTTGTGAAACGTCCAGGCTTTACACATTGAACCATATCGATGATTGATGTACTTAATCGTTGCGTCAATCTGACGATACGCATCCAGGTTTCTATAGTGCTGTGAACGCATTTGCCCTATCCCGTAGTGACTTCCGTTTTTAGCAGCTGGATTCCAGGTTCGATTCTCTTTATAGATTATCTTGTTAAAGCATTGATATTGCACATCATTGATGATCCTTGAATGTGCATACAATTTGTAGTGATCGATGTTGGATGCTGTTGCGTGTTGCATCTGTACTGAAAGCAAGCCTATACATAGGCATAACTGTGGCAATAGCCGAATACGCCTAAGCGAGCAATCCGCCTCAGCGGCTCGCTTCAAGCGAATCCAGCGTACCGAACGAGTCAAATACATTGCAAGAATGTGGATAAGTTGAACGGGGCTTCGGCGTGTTGTCCACAAGTTATCCACACCCTTCATTGATGACCCCATCCCGTACCCTTGAAATGGATTGGCGTTGATGTCCAAATCCGTTCCATTGTGATCAAGCAATACGGGCATCCAGGTGGCGTGAGATCAGCATCGAAATCAGCCTTGATTGGACTGATTGTGCCGCACACTGGGCATTTGAATTCATAAACTGGCATCTTGCACCTGGAATGATTGGATGCCTAATACGCCGCAAGATAGACATTCCACGCAGTGAACGTATGGCGGCAGATTGTCTGCAACCTTGACGATTTTGTGATCGGTGGATTTCTTTTCAACGCGACAATCAAGCCTGATAATTTCTAGCATAGATACTCCGATTCAAATTTTCGATGGGATTTAAGTCTGACGGATTGATCCAATATGAGCCATCACTGCGCTGCCTGGATGGACGACGTGCCATACCAATGACGATCCAGCCCACAATGTAGTAATTGGGTGAATTACCCGTGACCAGCACGGCAATGTCATCGGCTCGATCTCGATCACGCAAGATCAGACATCCAGCCTTCCAGGGTGTGTGCTTGACTTCAAGATTCCAGCCGACATCAGCCTGATTTTTGAATGTATTGACGGTGGGTTTCCATTCATCAATTTGAAAGTATTTGGCGACTGCATTTTCGGCACCGATTGATTCAGCCATTCGTGCAATATCCTGAAATAAATTCAGTTTTTGTACCGAATAATCCGTCAATCCTTCCGCACCGACGGCTCGATCAAACGCTGCTTTGGCGCACATCATTTCCTCATCGTGATTGAGTTTGATTGGAATCATTTACATTCCTGACATAACCAAATCATCGTCAATCCCTGTGATCCGTCATATCGACCAAATTCCAATGGCTTCCATCGTTCGCATTTGTCACACCAATCGATTGAAATTGGATTCTGCTCTTTGATGACCGTGCCATCGATCTTGAATGTAGTCTGCTCGCCAGTGCTGAGTCTTGTCATTTTCATTTCACCCACGATCACACCTGTGGCTTCCACTGCATATCAGCTGCTCTGACGTACCAAAGCGGTGCGCATTGAGTTGCCTTCGACTTTTCGGTGCAGGAATAATTTGCCCATTCCTTGCCTGTTTTCTGCGATACGCCTTCACGCCATACACGATGCCCGTGGACGCATTTTGGCGCTTCGGGTACGAGTTCCCCACCTAACTGTGTTTTGATCTCATTGATGGCGCTTGACGCCGTGGTGAAACCATCCTCACCAAATGGACGTGACCAGGGATCATCATCGATGAACGCCTTTGGCAGCGTTTCTACCTGTTCCATTGATTCCCGACTGGGCTTTGTTTCTGTACCCAAAACCACGCTTGCGCAGCGTCCGATTGCACTACTGACTGTATCCTCGACGTACCATCGTTTCATTTGGACGTTATAGGCAGTGACCATTCCGTGTGCATAATCGATGGCTGCTGGCTTTTCATCCTCATAGTGACGGAATATGCGGCACTCGATCAGGATGTATCCCTTTTCAGGATTCCAGTCGATGATCGATGTCTCGATGCGGTTCGTTGGGTAGGTGGCGTGCAGTCTGATGACTTTTTGATTGACCGTTTCGTATCCGTCCAGGAATGACATTATTTGATCCCCTTACGTCCAGCGATCTTGCCACGAATAAATCCTTCAACCTGACCTGATTTGAATCCGATTGTGTATCCAGCAGTAAAACCAATCAAGATGCCAAATAGCATCCACATTGCCGTTTCATTGAATGTGTACATTTTCTTACTCCCGACGGGAGATTTGTCTGAGTCTCCCTACGCATAAGGTGACGCATCGGGCTGACATTTGCAAGGATTCCGCGTGGAATTCGGCGTGTCTAAGGCTTTGGATGATCCTTTAGATGCTCGATCAGCAGGGTTCGAATCTCACGGACATCGGTACGGATGCCATCGGCAAATCCATTGCTGACGGGTCGGGAATTCTTTTCTGCTTTAGCCGCAAATAGCGCAGCGATCGCGGAAATGGTAGCAGCGGCGATCAGTCCGATCGCTGTGATTGCTTCGGTCATTTGGCATTGACGCCAAAATCCGAATCCTTAGGATTCAAATATCGCAAAACTACTGGCACGACCGCTGATGCGCCAGCCATCAAAATTGCCTTTGGATCGGTAACTCCAGCCATAAACACCGCAAGTCCAGCGGCTATGAATGAACGCAACCAAGATGCGCCAAGTGCTTTCCATTGATTCATTTTGATTGTCCTAACTTCTCGATCAACGCAGCGGCTTTCGCTGGCGTC